>Ga0210143_1000008_pt1 | contig 133717 bp, 133 predicted proteins | sample MayberryNW_TuleC_2_FD_185527 | JGI IMG/M metagenome (GOLD analysis project Ga0210143, IMG submission 185527) | Wetland microbial communities from San Francisco Bay, California, USA, that impact long-term carbon sequestration - MayberryNW_TuleC_D2... | ecosystem: Environmental > Aquatic >... | reverse complement strand
CCCCGCCTTCCCGCGCCCGCCCCGGCGGACGACGGGGCGTCAGTCGTCGAGGGCGTCCCCGTAGGTCATCTCGCAGTTCCTCTTCAGCGAGGCCATATCGCCGTCCCTCGCCCTCTTCAGGGTGGAGTAGGTCTGGCTCATTTCGAACCTCCGCGTCGCGAGCTCGAACTGCTGGCGTTCGATCAGGCCGATGGCCGCCGTGAAGCCCTGGGCGGCCGAGGCGGGCGCGTGAAGCCTCTCCAGGCGCGTTCGCTCGCTCTGGAGGTATTCGATTTGCAGGAAGAGACCGTGGATCTGGCCGTCCAGGGTCTTGATCAGACCGGCGTATCGCGCCATTTTCCGGTCAAGGGGATGGACGAACTGACCGGCCATCGCCTTCTTGCACTCATCCCAGGTCGGCCGCAGCTTCCCGCCCGGCGCCTGGGCCACCCTCGTCGGCCTGCCGCCGTGCCTGCCGTGAGTCTTCTGGCCGAAGCCGTCGACGCCGGACGGGCGCCGCCCGCCGATCTCCGACGGCATGCAGGTCGTGCAGAGCGGAGCCTTGCCCTCGACCACGATCACCTCCGAGCCGACGGTGCCGCCGCCGGTCGTGCCCCCGCCGCCCCCACCGCCGCCGGTGGTATCGCACTCGATCGGGGCTCCGGTCGAGTCGCTGCATTCTTCGCCCTCGTTGATCGCCGCCGCGGCGGTTGCCGGGGCGAGAGCCTGGACGCCGCCGGCCAGCGCCGCGGTCGTCGCGAGCAGCGCCAGCGCGATCCCTCCGCGCCTGAGCCTGCGTTCGGCGGTCTCGATCTTGGTCATCGCTTGTCGGTTCCTTTCGGTGAAGGTGGACTGGCAGACCGCGGCAACCTAGAGCGGTGGCAGGGGGAGCGGCCGAATGCAGACGAATGTCCGAATTGGCGAGGACGGATGGCTTGAACGGCCCGTCGCCTTCCGTAACGCCGCGTTGGCGAGGGGCATCTGAGGCAGAGCGCCGTGGCGGGCACTGGCTCGCCGACCGCAGCGTCCGTGGGTAGGACAGCTAGAGCTTCGGCTCAGTGGGCCTTGGCGTAGTCCCCGATCTCGCCGAAATCGACCATCACGCACGCCTCCGGCCCCGGGACTTCCGCGTCGTGCCCGGGCGGGATCGCGACCACGTCGCCGGCGTTCACCTCCAGCTCCTGACCGTCGTCCATATGAATGCGCATGCTCCCCGAAAGGACATACGCGAAGTGGGCGACCTGGCACGAATCGGCGCCGGCCAGCGGCTTGACGTTGTCCGACCACTTCCACCCGGGCTCGAAGGTCCCGTGAGCCACGGCGTGTCCCGCCAGCTGCACCACCTTCGCCTCACCCTTGCCCTCGAACGGCCGGGTCTCGTCGGGAGAATCGAAACTCTTCACCTCGGCAGCCATCTGGACTCCTTCCTGTACGAGCCCTGCCCGTTTCGAGCCTACACCCGACCCCTCCTGGTGTCGACTTGGAGATCCTCCAGCGAGCCCGCCGTTATCCGGCGTCGAGCACCTTCCCTCCATAGAGCCCGGTGCATTCCCAGCGCAGATTCCGCTCTTCCCTGACCCGCTCACGCTGGAGGCGCAGCCGCGTCGTCCTCAGCATGAAGCTCCGGTCCCGGAGCTCGTAGATCTGGCGGTCCACTGTGCGAATCGTCTGCCGCAAGCCGTCGAGGCGCGCGTTGCCCTCGGTCAGGCCCGAGGCTTCGACTTCGAGCACTCCCCGCTGCACGATGAGGTCTCGCGCTTGGCTGTCGAGGGACTCGACGGCGGCGGCCAGCCCTTGGATCTTCGAGTCGACGGACAGGGAGACAGCACCGACCCAAAGCGCCTGGCATTCCTCCAGCGAAGGGCGCTCGTCGTTCTTCTTCGGCGACTGGGCCACCCTCGTCGGCCTGCCCCCGTGCCTGCCGTGAGGCCTCTGCCCGGCGCCGTCGGCGCCGGGCTGGTGCCGACCGCCGATCTCCGACGGCATGCAGGTCGTGCAGAGCGGAGCCTTGCCCTCGACCACGATCACCTCCGAGCCGACGGTGCCGCCGCCGGTCGTGCCCCCACCGCCCCCACCGCCGCCGGTGGTATCGCACTCGATCGGGGCTCCGGTCGGGTCGCTGCATTCTTCGCCCTGGTCGATCGCCGCCGCGGCGGTGGCCGGGGCGAGAGCCTGGACGCCGGCGGCCAGCGCCGCGGTCGTCGCGAGCAGCGCCAGCGCGATTCCTCTAAACCGGAACTTGCGCTCGGTGGCCTCGGTCCTGGTCATCGCTTGTCGGTTCCTTTCCGTGAAGGTGCAGTGAGGACCGCGGCAACCTAGGGTCGCGGCAAGGGGAAGGGGGCGGGTGCAGACGGATGTCCGAATCGCCGAGGACAGATGGCGTAAACGCCCCTGGTTTCGGGTACGCGCCTAGTTGCCCGACAGCGCCTGGCAGGCCTTTTCGAACGCCTCGCGCTCCGCCGCGGCCGGGGAGTCGAGGATCTGCCTCTCCAGGGTGAAGTACGGGGCTGTCTGGGGCTTCAGAATCGCGATCCCGTCCCGCACCGCCGCCAGGTTCGACTCGTCCTCGCGGATCGCCTCGGCGCCGTCGTCCGGATGGAATCGACGCAGGCCCTCCAGCTCCCATTGCAGGCTCTTCTCTTCCCCTTCCAGCACCTGCTGGGTCCTGATCTGGACGTTCAGCTTCTTCCAGAGGACGCGCAGCTCCGCCCGCTGCCTCTTCTCCCTCTTCTCGATGGGCGTGAGAACGCGGCCGTCCTTGAGGTCCTGACAATCCTCCGCCGTCACATGGGGCGGGATCGGCAGCTCACCCCGCCTCACCGACCTGCCGCGGCGTCTCGGCGCGCGCGGGCTGCCGGCGCCGTCGCGGGCAAGCCGCTGCGCCCCGCCGACCTGGGACGGCAGGCAGAGCGAGGGCTGGACCACGCAGGGCGAGGGCGCGCTGCCCTCGACCTCGATCACCTCGCTGCCGACCACGCCGCCGCTGCCCCCGGACCCGGTCGTGCCGCCGCCGCCCCCGCCGCCGCCGCCGGTCCTTTCGCATTCGATCGAGACGACGACCGGGTCGGCGCACTCTTCGCCCTCGCCGATCATCGCCGCGGCAGGAGTCGGGACGAGACCCTGGGCGCCGCCGGCGAGCGTGGCGGATGCCGCGAATAGCGCCAGTAGAAGCTTGCCGCGCCCCAGGAGGGCGGGCTTGACGGCATCGGTGCTGGTCATCGGTCTGCTGGTTCCTCTCGGTTCGGGGCTGCGAGGCGCGGAAACCTAGGGTCACGATTCGGGGACGAGGCCGATCCGGACGGATGTTCAGGGCGACCGGACGAATGGGCCAGGAGATCCGACCGGGCGCCTGAGGCAGCGTGCGACGCCTATCGAAAGGTGCGTAATAAGGCGGCTATTGACTGCGTGAAAGGGTTAGCCTATGCTGCGTGCGATGGCCAGTCGCAGTCAGCGTCCCTATTACAGTCGGCTCGTCGACCCGCTCATGGAGGAGCTCTTCAGGCAGCTGCCGGCGCTCATGGTGATCGGCCCGCGGGCGGCGGGCAAGACGACCAGTGCGGCCCGCCGGGCCGCGAGCAGGATAAGCCTCGACCGCGAGGCCGAGGCGGCCGCCTTCGCGGGCGACCCCGACGCGGCTCTGCGCGGCCTGCCCGAGCCCGTGCTGCTCGACGAGTGGCAGACGGTGCCGGGCGTGCTGGGGGCGGTGAAGCGGGCTGTGGACGCCGACCCCCGCCCGGGACGCTTCCTGCTCACCGGTTCGGTGCGCGCCGAGCTGGAGAACGCGACCTGGCCCGGCACCGGAAGGCTGGTGCGGGTGGCGATGTACCCGATGACCATGCGTGAGACGCTTGGGCGGCTCGACGCTCCCAGCTTCTTCGACCGGCTCGCCGACAACGGCGATCTCACGCCAGCAGCCGACCCCCCCGACCTGCGCGGCTACGTGGAGCTGGCGCTGCGCAGCGGGTTCCCGGAGGCGGCGCTGCGGCTAAGCGGTCAGCCGCGCCAGGCGTGGCTTGAAAGCTATGTCTCCGACCTGTTGACCCACGACGTCGAGGCGGCCGACGAGGGGCGTCGCGATCGCCAGCGCCTGCGCCGCTACTTCGAGGCCTACGCGCTGGGCTCGGCCGGGGTCGCGGACCGGAAGACGATCTATGACGCCGCCGAGGTGAACAAGGCGACCGGCGTCGCCTACGAGGCTCTGCTCGAAAGCCTGACGATCGCCGAAGCGGTCCCGTCCTGGCGCTCGAACCGCCTGAAGCGGCTCGTGCACCGGCCGAAGCGCTACCTGGTCGACCCGGCTCTGATCGGCGCGGCACTGCGGACCGAGGTGAGCGGGGTGATGCGTGACGGCCAGCTGCTCGGGAGGGTGCTCGACACCTTCGTGGCGGCGCAGTTGCGCCCCGAGCTGGCCATTGCGACGAGCAGGCCGCGGCTGCATCATCTGCGCACCGAGCAGGGGCGTCACGAGGTCGACCTTCTGGGCGAGTTGGCTGGAGGGTCGCTGGTCGGAATCGAGGTCAAGGCCGGCGCCTCCCCCACAGCCTCCGACGCGAGGCACCTGGCCTGGCTGCGCGACGAGTTGGGCGGGCGCTTCGCCGCGGGCGTCGTGCTGCACACCGGCCCGCGTGTGTTCAGGCTCGGTGAGCGGATCGTCGCCGCGCCGATCTGCGCGCTCTGGGGCGAAAAAGCGAGCGTGGCAGGGCCTCGGGGCGACCTGAAAAGCCCGCCGCCGGGTTCGAACCGGCAACCTCCTGATTACAAATCAGGTGCTCTCCCAGGTTGAGCTAGGCGGGCGTGGTGGCGAAGATGGGTGGCGTGGATGTGAGGTTCAGATTCCTCGGGGCGGACGAGGGTGGCGTCCTGACCGGGGCGATAGAGGCAGCTTACGGCAACTCGTATGACGTTCGGTGGGTCTACGACCCGGCGGAGGTCTGCGCCCGATTGGCCGACGGACGCTACGTCTCCTGCGTCGCCGAGACGCCGGACGGCGAGCTGCTCTGCCACGAGGGGATGGCGATGGCGGCCGCGGGGGACGCGGTCGGCCACTCCGGCCAGGCGGTGACGCTGCCGGCGGCGCGGGGGCAGCACCTCTTCACCCGGACCAAGAGCTTCCTGATGGGCTGGGCGCGGGAGCGGGGACTCGCCGGCATGTTCAGCGAGGCGACCGCCGCCCACCCCTACAGCCAGCGCGCCAACATCGAGCTCGGCGCGCACGAGACCGGCTTCCTGCTCGGCTGGATCCCGGCCAGCGTCGCCAACGACGCCGCCGCGGGAGCGCCGCGCGGGCGCCAGTCGGCGGCGCTCTTCTACGCCAGGCTGAACGACGGCCACGAGCGCCCCGTCTACGCGCCGGAGCGACATCGCGACGTCGTTCGCCGCACGCTCGAGCTCTGCGAGCTGCGGGGGCGGCTGGAGGACGTGCCGGCGGGCGCCGAGCTGGCCGAGCGCACCGAGCTGCACGCCGAGGTCGACGCCGACCACAACCTCGCCCTGCTCACCGTCCATGTCCCGGGAGCCGACCTGGAGGCGGCGATCGGCGCCGAGCGCCACCACCTCTTCCACCGCGCCGGGGTCGACGCGATCTATGTCGACCTGCCGCTGGAGGCGCCGGCGACGGCGCTGGTCGCCGACCACCTCGAGCGGCTCGGCGTCTCCTACGCGGGCGTCTTCCCCAACCGCCGCACCGACGGCGACGTGCTGCGGATGCAGTCGCTGCACCGGGTCCGGGTCAAGGCCGACGACATCGCCGTCGCCTCGGACCACGGCCGCGAGCTGCTCGACTATGTCCTGGCCGACCTCGCTCGGGCCGGCTAGACGGCGACCTCTCGCGAGGCCAGGTGCGCGGCGACCTTGCGCTTGACCCGCTGCAGGGCGTTGTCGACGGTCTTGGTGTCGCACTCCAGCCGCTCGGCGATCTCCTCGTAGGAGTGGCCGTCGAGGTAGAGCGAGAGCACCCGGCTCTCGAGGTCCGAGAGCACGCCGGAGACACCCGAGAGGCAGGAGACCAGGCTCGCCAGCTCTTCGGAGGCGATCACCTGGTTGACCGGATCGTGGACGCTGGGCCCGGGCAGGATCTCGTCCAGGGTCGTGTCGGAGTCGCCGGCCGCGGCGGGCGTCTGGCTGAAGGAGACGTACTGGTTGAGCGGCGTGTGCTTGTTGCGCGTGGCCGTCTTCACCGCGGTGATGATCTGGCGGGTGATGCAGAGCTCGGCGAAGTTGCGAAAGCTCGACTCGCGGTCGGTCCGGTAGTCGCGAATCGCCTTGTAGAGGCCGAGCAGCCCCTCCTGGATCAGGTCGTCGGATTCTCCGCCGAGCAGGAAGTAGGACGAGGCCTTGAGGCGGACGAAGCCGCGATAGCGGCGGATGATCGCGTCGTAGGCGTCCGGCTTGCCGTCCTTGGCAAGAGCGACGAGATAGTGATCATCAAGCTCAGCTTGAGGGTTAGGGCGAGTCCCGTTGCGGGCAGCCGAAGGGGGACTGGTGTCGCGCGTAGGCGTAGATAGAGCCACAGATCCTTCTCCTTGCTGAAGGGTCGTGGCGCCGCTTACCTCCCCCGAGGCGCCCCTTTATTCGACAGGTTCACCTCAGACTCAAGCTGAGGTTCACCCTTTGATGCGCCCGCAGTTTACGCGCGCGCGGAGTTCTGTCAACCCCAAATTGCGAATTTCTGCAATCGCCGTTGCATGTGCATCGGGGCGCGGTCGCAGTTCTCGCCGCTATGCGGTGGCAACTACGAACGCTGGCGAAGGGCCTCGAAGAGCAGAGCCGTTGCCGCTGCGGAGACGTTGAGGGACTCGATCCTGCCGCGGCGCGGGAGGGCGAGCAGCCCGTCGCAGGCGGAGGCGACGCGGGGGCGGAGGCCCTTGCCCTCGCCGCCGAGGACGAGGATCGTCGGCCCGGAGAGGTCGGCCTCCCAGGGGGCGGACTCGGCCTCGGCGTCGGCCCCCCAGATCCAGAAGCCGGCGCTCTTCGCCTCGGCGAGCCAGTCGGCCAGGTTGCGGACGTGGGCGACCGGCAGGTGCTCGACCGCGCCGGCGGACGCCTTGCAGGCGACGGCGGTGATCGTGGCCGCGCGGCGCTCGGGCACCACGACCCCGGCGGCGCCGGCGAGCTCGGCCGAGCGGCAGACCGCGCCGAGGTTACGCGGGTCCTGGACCTGGTCGAGCGCGACGACCAGCGGCGCCTCGCCGCGCCGCAGCGCCCGCGGGTCGGCGTAGGGGTACGGATCGACCTCGGCGACGACGCCCTGGTGGTCGGGCGACCCGCAGAGCCGCTCCAGCTCCTCCGCCGGCGTCTCCGGCGCCCGCCAGACCCGGTGCACCCGCCGCCTCCCCCGCTCCGCCTCGGCGACCGGCCGGCGCCCGTAGATGATCTGGCTGGCCATCTAGGGCCTGGGGACGAGGGTGGGGCCCTCTGCCGAGTCCCGAACGGTCCAGCCCAGCTTCGTCAGCCGATCGCGGAGCGCGTCGGCGCGCTCGAAATCCTTACCCGCCCGAGCTTCCTCCCGCTCCCGCATAAGCACCAGAGCCGCCTCGTCGGCCTCAGCTCCCTCATCCGGCTGGGTAAGGGAGCTGAGGCCGACGAGCCCGAGCATCTCCGCCAGCACAACAGCAGCTGCACCCGCTTGTAGCTGGCCCCGGTTGACATCGGCAATCAGCTCGAACGCCTCGGCGAGAGCTTTCGGCGTGTTGAAGTCATCGGCAAGAGCCTCCCGGAACGACTCGAGGCGAGACCCGGCTGGCGGAGAGTCTGGGGAGGTCCTGACGGAGCCTCCCCGCTGTTGCTCCGGCAGGACCTCCCCAGACTCTCCCTCTGCGGCCTCCCCCACGGGGTGCTCCCGGAAGAAATTCCTGATCCTCTCCACCTGCGCAACGGCCTGCTCCATCTGCTCGGACCCGAACGCCAGCGGCTGCCTGTAATGCCCCGAGATCAGATACGCCACGACCGCCTCGCGCCCATACCGGTCGAGCGCCTCCGAAAGCTGGAAGATGTTGCCCTCCGACTTCGACATCTTCTCCGCGTCGGTCTCGACCATCCCGTTGTGCATCCAGATCCGGGCGAAGAGCCGCCCGGCCGCCTGCGACTGGGCGATCTCGTTCTCGTGATGCGGGAAGACCAGGTCGGAGCCGCCGCCGTGGATCGCGAAGGTGGCGCCCAGCTCCGCCTCGGCCATCGCCGAGCACTCGATGTGCCAGCCCGGCCGTCCCGGGCCCCAGGGGGAGTCCCAGCTGGTGTCCTCGTCGGGCTTGTGGGCCTTCCAGAGGGCGAAGTCGAGCGGATCCTCCTTCAGCGAGGCCGAGCCGGCCTCCTCCCCCTGGTCCATGTCCTCGGTGCGGCGGTTGGAGAGCTTGCCGTAGTCGGGGAAGCTGCGAACCCGGAAGTAGACGTCGCCGCCGGACTCGTAGGCGTGGCCGGACTCGACCAGCTCGCCGATCAGCGCCACGATCGCGGGGATCGTCTCCGTCGCCAGCGGCTCGGCGTCGGGCCGGCCGAGGCCGAGGCGATCGGTGTCGGCGACGTAGGCCGCGGTCATCCGCGCCGCGAACTCGGCGGAGGGCTCACCCACCTCGCGCGCCGCCGCGTAGATCTTGTCGTTGATGTCGGTGACGTTGATCACCAGCTTCACCGGGAAGCCCTCGGACCTGAGGAACCGCGCGAACAGCGAGAAGATCACGAACGGCCGCGCGTTGCCGATGTGGATGCGGCTGTAGACGGTCGGCCCGCAAGCGTAGATGTTGCCGTCGTCGGCGCCGGGCTCGAGCACCCGGGCGCTGCCGCTCAGCGTGTCCCTGATCGTCACCTCGCGCATCGCGAGGCTGAGGTTAGAACGTCCGGTAGCCGGCCGTCGAGGCGGCGGACTCGCGGCGCAGCCAGGCCGGGGCGCTCTCCTCCGCGGCCGCCTCGGCTTCGCGCTTGGCCTTCTTGACGCTGGCGCGGACCTCCTCCTCGCTCGCCTCCCGGGCCCGCTCCTCGCGCTTCTCGGCCTGGATCCGGATCCGATCGGACTCGGCCCGGAGCTGGTCCTCGGCCCGCGCCCGGGCCGACTCCTCCGCCTCGTGCTCGACCTTCGCGAGCAGCTTGGCGACGCTCTCCTCGGCTTCGCGGCGCACCTCCGCGGTGCCCTCCATCACGCGGCGCTCGATCTCGGTCTCAAGCCGCACCGCGGTCTCGTGCGACTCGGCCGCGGCGGCCTCGGCGTCGGCGGCTCGCTGCTCGGCGGCGGCGACCCGGCGGTCGGCCTCGGCTTCGATCTCCTCGCGCGCCTCGCGCACCCGCCGCTCGATCTGCGCCTCGATGTTGCGCGAGGCCTCGGCGATCGCCCCATCGGCCTCGTCCCTGACCTCGGCGACGTGCGCGCCCATCGCCTCGCGGTCGAGCTGGGAGCGGCTCTGCAGCTCCTCGAAGGACCTCTCGGCGCGGTCGCGCGCCGCCTCGGCGCCGGCGGCGCGGCGCTCGGCCCGCTGCCGCGCCTCGCGCTCGGCGGCGATCCGCTTGCGGGCCTCGGTCGAGACCTCGCGCAGCGTCCCCATCGCCCGCTCCTTCAGCTCGGAGCGAACCCGCTCGGCCCGGGCCTCGGCGGCCCTGACGCGCTCCTCGCTGGTGCGGACCCACTCCAGGGCCTGCCGGGCGACACCGTGCATCGTCTCGGTCGCCTCGCCCACCGCCTCGAGCTGCCTCGCCGGATCGGCCATTCCCCCGCCAACCTACTATGGGCAACGGAGGGTACCGGCGGCACGGGGAGCGGAAAAGACCGCAATTTGCGCCGCGAGTCAGACCGAGCTTTGCGCCTCGCGCTCGCGCAACTCGCGCTTCAGCACCTTGCCGGTCGCGTTGCGCGGCAGCTCGGGGAGGAACTCGACCTCGCGCGGGGTCTTGTAGGCGGCGAGGTTCGCCTTCACGTGCGCCTTCAGGTCCGTCTCTCCGACCTCGGCCCCGTCCCTGACCACGACGAACGCCTTCAGCCGCTGCCCGAACTCCGTGTCCTCGACCCCGATCACCGCCACCTCGACCACCGCCTCGTGATCGGCCAGCAGGTCCTCGACCTCGCGCGGGAAGACGTTCTCGCCGCCGGAGACGATCATCTCGTCGTCGCGGCCGTCGATGAAGAGCCGGCCGTCGGAGTCGATGTGGCCGACGTCGCCGCTGGAGTAGAGGCCGTCGATCACCTCCTTGCCGCCGCCGCCGGTGTAGCCCTCGAAGGCCATCTCGTTGCCGACGAAGATGCGGCCGACCTCCCCCCGCGGCACCTCCTCCCCCTGCTCGTCGTAGAGGCGGACCACGGTGCCGCGCGGCGGGCGGCCGGCGGTGCCGGGCGCGGCGCGCAGATCCTCGGGGGTGGCGACGGTGGCGTAGGCGACCTCGGTCGAGCCGTAGAGGTTGTAGACGGTGTCGCCGAAGCGTTCCATCCACTCGATCGCCAGCTCGCCCGGCAGCGCCGAGCCGGAGAGCGAGGTGATCCGCAGCGAGGAGAGGTCGTAGGCGGCGAGCGTCTCGTCGGGAAGGTTGAGGATCCGCTGGATCATCACCGGCACCGCCGCCAGCACCTGGGCGCGGCTTTCCTGCGTGGCGCGCAGCGTGTCCTCGGGGTCGAAGCGGCGCCGCAGCACCAGGGTCGAGGCGGTCGGCAGGCTCATCACGAAGTGGAAGAAGCCCCAGGAGTGGAAGAGCGGCGCCGCGACCATCATCGTCTCGCGGCTGCGAAAGGGGATCCTGTCGATCAGCGAGGCGAGCGCCAGCAGGCCGTCGGGGCTGGTGCGCTGGGCGCCCTTCGGGGTGCCGGTCGTGCCCGAGGTGAGGATGACGAAGCGCGGCTTGTCGGGCGGCGGGCGCAGGTTCGAGTCGTCGCCGGCGGCGATCAGCTGGTCGAGCGTGGGCGCCGCGGGGGCCTCGGCGTCGGTCCAGGCGACGACCCGCTCCACCGAGCCGTCTACCCCCTCCAGCAGCCCGGTGAACTCCTCGTCGTAGACCAGCGCCTTCGGCCCCTCGCGCCGCATCACCTCGGCCAGCTGCGGGCCGGCGAACATCGTGTTGAGGTAGAGGGCGCTGGCGCCGAGCTTGGCCGCCGCCAGGGTCGCCTCGATGAAGCCGCGGTGGTTGCGGCACATGATCCCGACCCCGTCGCCGTAGCCGATCCCCATCTCGGCGAAGGAGTGGGCGAGCGCGTTGGAGCGCCGGTTGAGGCGCTCGAAGCTGAGCGAGCCGCGTTCGTCGACCAGCGCGACCTCGTGCGGGTGGTGGATCGCGGCGGTGGCGATCCCGGTCGCCGGCGAGGCCCCCCAGCGCAGGAAGGCGGCGCCGATCTTCGCCGCCTTGTCGGGACGAATGAGCTCGAGGATCCCGGCCTCGCGCAGCACCCCCACCTCGAAGACTTTGTCCTCGATCGCGCCGCGGATGCTCGTCATGCTCGCGCTCAGGCTCGCCATCGGACGATGAAGACTATTCGCTCTGCAGCAAGGCGACGGCGATGCAGGCGATGCCCTCGCCGCGACCGATCCAGCCCATTCCCTCGTTGGTGGTCGCCTTGACGCTGACCCGGGCCGAGGTCGCCTCCGCGATCAGCCGCTCCATCTCGGCGCGGTGGGGCGCCAGCCGCGGCCGCTCGCAGATCAGGGTGGCGTCGACGTTGACGATCGCGCCGCCGATCGTGCCCACCGCGGTGCGCAGGAGGTCGATCGAGTCCGCGTCCTTCCAACGCTCATCGTCGTCGGGGAACAGCGTGCCGATGTCGCCGCCCCCGGCGGCGCCGAGGATCGCGTCGATCACCGCGTGGGTGAGGACGTCGGCGTCGGAGTGGCCGGCGAGCCCCTGCTCGTGCTCGATCTCGACCCCGCCGAGGACGAGGCGGCGGTTGGGGGCGAAGCGGTGGCTGTCGTAGCCGATCCCGACCATGCTCAGGCGACCCGGCTGGGGAGCGGAGCGAGGCTGCGACGGCGGCGCTCGAAGACGCAGATCTCCCCCACCCCGAGCGAGTCGAGGAGCTCGACCGCGCGCTCGTAGCCGAAGCCGACCTGATCGGGCAGGTGGGCGTCGGAGGAGAGGGCGAAGGGGGCGCCGGCTTCGACGCACATCTCGGCGAACCGGCGCGACGGGTAGAGCTCGCCGACCGGCTTGCGCAGGCCGGCGGTGGAGAGCTCGACCGCGATGCCGCTCTCGGCGATCGCCTCCACGGCAGGCTCGTAGTAGTGGCGCGGATCGCGCTCCGGCAGCGGCCGGCCGCTGCCCCAGACCTTGACCAGGTCGGGATGGGCGAGGATGTCGAAGAGCCCGCAGCGGGCGCACTCGGCGAGCGCCGCGAAGTAGCGCCGCCAGACCTCGTCGGGGTCGCTTCCCTCCCAGATGTCCCAGCCCTCGTGGTCGACCGCGGCGTTGCCCTCGCCTACGAAGTGGACCGAGCCGACCACGTAGTCGAAGTCGCGGGCCTCGAGCAGCGAGGCGGTGCGGTCCTCGGCGCCCGGGACGAAGTCGCACTCGACCCCCAGCTTCAGCGGCGTGCCGCGGACGAACTCGCAGTAGGCGTCGAGGTCGTCGGTGGCGTTCTCGACCCAGAACGGGTGGCGCCAGAGATCGAGCGCCTGGCGGAAGCGGTAGACGTGTTCGGAGACGCCCAGCTCCTCGACCCCGGCGGCCGCGGCGGCGGCGAGGTAGCGATCGACGTTCTCGGCGGTGTGGAACCGCTCGACCGGCGTCCCCTCCTCGTCGGGGCGCAGGTGGAGGTGGTAGTCGGTCAACATCGGCTGCAGCCTAGACTGCCGCGCCAGTGGGCCGGCAGCTGCTCATACTCCTGGTCGCCTTCCTCGCGGGGACCGCGCTCGCCGGGCTCCTCGGCTCGATCAACCTCGGGACCGCCCTCGCAATCGGCCAGCTCGCCTTCGCCGCCGCCCTGGTCTGGGTCCTGCTACGAGGCTGAGCGCTCGCCGAGCACCAGCTCAGCCACCCGAAGATCGAGCGGCGTCGTCACCTTGAGGTTGGGTGCATCGGTGGGATGGATCAGGACGACGCCGTCGGCGGCCTCGACCAGCATCGACTCGTCCGTGGCGACGTCCGGGTCCTCCGCTGACGCGAGAGCTTCGCGCAGCGCCTCGGTGCGGAAGACCTGCGGCGTCTGCGCCGCCCAGAGATCCCCGCGATCGACGGTCGCCCTCACGACGAGGGGTGCGTTTCCCATCTCTACGGCGGTGAATGCACTCCTCGTCGCGTCAGTGGCGCGCTTGATCGTGTCGGTGACCGGGGCGGCGGCGATCGCGCCCGCCGCCTCGGGGTGCGCGTCGAGGTCGGCGACCAGCGCTTCGACCAGCTCCGGGGTCAGCAGCGGCCGCGCCGCGTCGTGGATCGCGACCAGGCCGGTGCCCACCGCGGCGAGCGCGTTGCCCACCGACTGGGCGCGGGTGACGCCGCCGTTGACGACGCCGAGGTCGTGACCGCCGAGGTCGTGCACGTGCCCCGGAGGCACGGCGACGACGATCGAGCGCACCGAGTCGCAGGCCCGGAAGGCGTCGACCGACCACTCGACCATCCGCCTCCCCGCCAGCGGCACGAAGGCCTTCGGGCCGCCGGCCCCGAGACGCTCCCCGGAGCCGGCGGCCGCGATGACGGCGGTTACGGCAGGCCTCTCAGGCGGTCGCCGTGGCGGCGAAGCGGTCCTCCAGCAGCCCGTCGAGGTATTCCTCCGCGCCCTCCTCGTCCTTGTCGAGCGCGTACATGAACTCCGACGCGAGGATCTTCTTCGCCCGCGTGTACATCTGCTTCTCGCCGGTGGAGAGGCCCTTCTCCATCTCGCGAAGCGCGAGGTTGCGAACCACCTCCGCGAGCTCGAAGACGTCGCCGGTCTTGATCTTCTCGCGGTTGTACTTGAAGCGGCGGTTCCAGTTCTTGGGCATCTCCGACACGTCGTCGGTGAGGACCTCTGTGACCCGCTTGATTTCTTCCTCGTCGATGACCCTCCGCAGTCCCGCCTTGCCGGCGTTCTCGCAGGGGACCATCACGGTGAGCTCGTTGTGGAGGATCTTGATCGTGAGGTACTCACGCTCGCTCCCCATCAACTCGCGGGTCTCTTTGGTCATCACCAGGCCCGCGCCGTGGTGCGGATAGACGACCTTGTCGCCCTCTTCGAAGTCGCAGACGTAGATGGCATCGTCTTCGAAGGCTGCCTCCATGGCCTCGTCTAGCTCGGAAATCGGTGACTCCTTTCTCTCTTCGACGGCACCATCGCCGTCAGCTCTGCAAGTACCGGTCGACCAGATCGACCTCCTGGAGGCGACGCAGCCCCTCGCGGATGTCCTTGGCCCGGGTGGGCCCGACTCCGTCGACGGCCGCGAGGTCGGCGTCGGAGGCCGCGAGGACCTCCTCCAGCCCGCCCATCTCGAGGACGATCTTCTGGACGACAAGCTTTGGGATGCGGGGGATCCGGCCCAGCACGCGATAGCCCCGCGGCGCGACGGGGAAGTCGAGCGTGTTGAGCTTGCGGTCGTAGCCGAGCAGCTCGGCGAGGCGGCCGAAGTCGAGCACGTCCTGGTGCGGCATCCGGCTCAGCGCTTGCAGGACCCCGGCCAGGCTCTGCTCGGTGTCTTCGGCCGAGTAGTCGCGGATCAGCGCGGTCTTGTCCGTGGCGACGCCGACCATCGTCTCCTCGAGCTGCATCTCGATCAGGCGGCCCTCGGTGCCGAGCTCGACGATGTAGCGCTCGACCTCGACCGCCATCCGGGTCACCAGCTCGGCCCGCTGGAGGACAGCGAGCGCGTCGTGGAGGACTCCGCCACCCTCGAACTCGACCGAGGTCAACCGCGCGGAGACCTGGTCGAGGCGCTCGCGGTACTTCTCCAGCGTCGCCAGCCCCTGGTTCGCCTTGGCCAGCACCGCGGGGATGTCCTGGAGGATGTACTTGGTCCCCTCGACGTAGAGCGAGACGACGTCGCGGCGCTGGGAGATCGCGACCACCAGCGCGTCGGTCTGTTTGGAGACGCGCTCGGCGGTGCGGTGCCGGGTGCCGGTCTCCGAAGAGAGGATCGTCGGGTCGGGCATCAGCTGCACGTTCGCCCAGGCGATCTTGGTCGCCTCGCCGTTGAGCACGATCGCCCCGTCCATCTTCGCCACCTGGTAGAGCATCGCCGGCGTGTAGTCGACGTCGAGCTTGATCCCGCCGGAGAGCAGGTGCGAGATGTCGTCGAGATCGCCGACCACGAGCAGGCCGCCGGTGCGGGAGTGGACGATGTTGTCGATCCCCTCGCGCAGCGCGCCGCCGGGGGCGACCACGTCGAGCGCTCTTAGAAGGCGGGGATCCTGGCGTTCAGACAGCTCGTGGAGCTCATCCCCGGGCAAGGAAGGCATCGTCTCTAGGATGACAAAAAGCGCTCTGGAATGCGGTGTGGTGATATCCGACGTGACAGGTCGGGATTTGCTTTGTCAAGGAGATTGGCCACCCTTTTACCCGATTCGCTCCGACGCTATCGACGACTCCGGCCGGAGCGCGGCAGTCCTTTGTCCGGAATAGCAGTGAAAAAGACTGCCGCGCGTCCCGTCGTCAGTAGGTGGGGACCAGGTCGCGGGCGGGGTCGATGCCCCAGCGCTCGGCGAGCGCGGCCAGGTCTTCGGTGAGGGACCAGCGGTCGGGGAGGTCGGCGCCCTCGTGCGCCGGGCTGGCGCCCTTGAGCGCCATGCAGCCGGTGTTGTCGCCGATCGCGCGGATCGCCGCGCAGGCCTCCTCGTCGAGGCGCTGCTCGGGCAAGTTCGCCAGTTCGACCCGCTTCGCCTCGATCGGGCAGGCCTCCTCGCCGAGCTCCTGGATCAGGGTCGGGGCGACGCACTCGACCGCGGGGTGGGAGAGGTTCCACTGGCAGGCGAGCTGGATCGGGGTCAGCCGGGCCGCTTCGGCGATCGGCAGCAGCCGCTCCAGCTTCTCCAGCCCGGCCTCGATCCAGCCCTCGGGGCGGAAGGCGCGGTGGTCGCCCTTGGCCAGGTCCATCCCCGGCCGCAGGTCGCCCCAGAAGAGGCCGCCGTAGTCGACCACCCGGGTCAGCACCTTGACCCCGTGGCGGGCGGCGGCGTCGAGGCAGAGCTCGCCGGGCCAGGGCTCGAGCGGGTTGAGGATGATCATCGCCCAGTCGATGCGGTCGCCGAAGCGCTCCAGGCAGGCGATCAGGTCGAGGGTGAAGCCGTTGGCCGGGCCCGGCGCGACGCCGATCCGCTCCGCCAGGCCCTCCTCGCGCAGCGCCGCCATCCCGTCCCAGACCGCCTCGCTGGTGTAGCCGGCGCGGTCGGGGTTGTGGAGCAGCAGCAGGTCGAAGGAGGAGGCGCCGATCCGGCCGAGGCTCTCCTCCGCCGCGCGCCGCAGGTAGCCGGCGTAATCGCCGGGGCCGCGCAGGCGCGGGTCGGTGAAGCGGGGGAAGCCCTTCGGGCCGTCCCGCTCGCCCTCGTAGAAGTCGTGGCCGACCGCGCCGATCAGGCTGAAGCTCCCGCGCGGCGCCCCCTCGAGGGCGCGGCCGAGCACCCGGTCGGCCTCCCCCATCCCGTAGGCGTCGGCGGTGAGCACGGTGTCGATCCCCCCGCCCGGGCGCAGCAGCGCCGCCAGGCGGTCCTCCTCGATCGCCTCGCCGAAGCGCAGGAACCTGCCCCCGCTCCAGGTGCCGATCGCGCTGCGGCCGGGCTCTCTCAAGGGTCAGTCCCCGGCGGCGGGCCGCTCAGGACTCGGTGTCGTCGTGCGGCGCCAATCCGGCGTCGCCGTCCGGCTCGTTCCCGTGCCCGCCCTCGTCCTTCTTGGCGCCAACCCCGACCTTCTCTGGCTCGGGCGGCTTCGGTGGCGGCTTCTTCGCCGGCTTCTTCGGGGCGATGATCGTCAGCTTCAGCGGCCGGTCCTCCTCGTCCCCGGAGGGGTCGCGGGAGACCATCACGGTCGAGCCGGGGGTCATCTCGCCCTGGCGCAGGACTTCGTCGGCGAGCGGATCCTCGATGTAGCGCTGGATCGCGCGGCGCAGCGGCCGGGCGCCCATCGAGGGGTCCCAGCCTTTCTCGACCAGGAGATCCTTAGCCTCGTCGGTCAGCTCCAGCTGCAGTTCGTGCTCGGCGACCTGGACGCGGACGCGGGCGATCATCAGGTCGATGATCTCCTTGACCTCCTCCTTGGCCAGCTTGTGGAAGACGATCACCTCGTCGATCCGGTTGAGGAACTCGGGCCGGAAGACTTTTTTCAGGTCGCTCATGATCCGGTTCTTCATGTCGTCGTAGGACATCCCGGTCTCGTCGGAGACGGTGAACCCGATCGAGGTGTTCTTCGAGATCTCCGAGGCGCCGATGTTCGAGGTCATGATCACGATCGCGTTGCGGAAGTCGACCGTGCGGCCCTGGGCGTCGGTGAGCCTCCCGTCCTCGAGGATCTGCAGGAGGATGTTGAAGACGTCCGGGTGCGCCTTCTCGATCTCGTCGAGCAGCAGCACCGAGTACGGCTTGCGCCGCACGGCCTCGGTCAGCTGGCCGCCCTCATCGTAGCCGATGTACCCCGGCGGCGAGCCGACCAGGCGGCTGACCGCGTGCTTCTCCATGTACTCGGACATGTCGATCCGGACCATCGCCTCCTCGTCGCCGAAGAGGAACTCGGCGAGGGTGCGGGCGAGCTCGGTCTTGCCGACCCCGGAGGGGCCGAGGAAGATGAACGAGCCGGCCGGGCGCTTCGGGTCCTTGATCCCGGCGCGCGAGCGGCGGATCGCCTTGGAGACGGCGGTGATCGCGACCTCCTGGCCGATCACCCGCTTGTGCAGTTCCTCCTCCATGCGGATCAGTTTCTTGGTCTCGGCCTCGGTCAGCTTGAAGACCGGGATCCCGGTCCACATCGAGACGATGTCGGCGATCTCCTCTTCGCCGACCACCGGCCGCTCGCCGTTCTCGCCCTCCGCCCACTCGTCTTCGAGCTGGCGCTTTTTCGTCGTCAGCTGGCGCTCGGTGTCGCGCAGGTTGGCGGCCTTTTCGAACTCCTGGGCCTCGATCGCGGCCTCCTTCTCGCGCCGCGTCGTCTCGATTTCCTCCTCGAGGTCGCGGTAGACCGGCGGCGCGCTCATCGACTTGATCCGCATCCGCGAGCCCGCCTCGTCGATCAGGTCGATCGCCTTGTCGGGCAGGAAGCGGTCGGAGATGTAGCGGTCGGCGAGCTCCGCCGCGGCGGCGAGGGCGTCGTCGTTGATCGTCACCCGGTGGTGCTGTTCGTAGCGCTCGCGCAGCCCCTCGAGGATCTTCACCGTGTCCTCGGGCGAGGGCTGGTCGACGCGGATCTGGGCGAAGCGGCGCTCCAGCGCCGAGTCCCGCTCGAGGTACTTGCGGTACTCGTCGAGCGTGGTGGCGCCGATCGTCTGCAGCTCGCCGCGAGCCAGCGCCGGCTTCAGGATCGAGGCGGCGTCGATCGCGCCCTCGGCGGCGCCGGCGCCGACCAGGTTGTGGAGCTCGTCGATGAAGAGGATGATGTCGCCGCGCTGGGTGATCTCCTTCATCACCTTCTTCAGGCGCTCCTCGAACTCGCCGCGGTACTTCGAGCCGGCGACCAGCGCCGCCAGGTCGAGCGTGTAGATCTGCTTGTTCTTGAGCAGCTCGGGGACCTCGCCCTTGTTGATGCGCGCGGCCAAGCCCTCGACCACAGCGGTCTTGCCGACCCCCGGCTCGCCCAGCAGCACCGGGTTGTTCTTGGTCCGGCGGGAGAGGATCTGCATGATCCGCTCGATCTCGGTCTCGCGGCCGATCACCGGGTCGAGCTTGCCCTCCTCGGCGAGGCGGGTGAGGTTGCGGCCGAACTGATCGAGCAGTTTCGAGGACTTTTTGCCCTCGCCCGACCCGCCGCCGCCGCCACCGCCCTGGCGGCGACCGCCGGGCCCGGACAGCATCCGGATCACCTCGTTGCGGATCTTGTCCGAGTCGGCGTCGAAGTCGAGCAGGATGCGGGCCGCGACGCCCTCGTTCTCGCGCACCAGGCCGAGCAGGATGTGCTCGGTGCCGATGTAGTTGTGGCCGAGCGAGAGCGCCTCGCGCAGCGCCAGCTCGAGCACCTTCTTGGCGCGCGGGGTGAACGGGATCTGCCCCGAGGTGACCTCCTCGCCGGAGCCGACGATGCGGACCACCTGCGAGCGCACCCGTTCGACCGTGATGTCGAGCGACTCCAGCACCCTGGCGGCCAAGCCCTCCTCCTCGCGAAGGAGGCCGAGCAGGATGTGCTCGGTGCCGATGTAGTTGTGCTTGAGCGTCCGGGCCTCCTCCTGCGCTAGGACGACGACCTGACGAGCTCGCTCCGTGAATCGCTCGAACAAAAGAAACCTCTTCTTGGTCGAACCCGGTTGATCCAGGTTAGTACCGGTAGGCGCCCATCGCTAGGGAAGGCGCCCATGTGCCTCTCTAACGATACCGAGAGCGCCGCCCCGGCTCAGACGGCCGAGAATGCGCTAACTGCGGGTTTTCAGCGTGCGATGGGCACGGATTCCCCACCAAAGGGCGGCGATCCGGGCGACGACGCGGGCGCTCAGGCGCGCATCGCCGGGAACAGCAGCACCTCGCGCAGGGTCGCGGCGCCGGTCATCAGCATCACCAGGCGGTCGATCCCGAGCCCGGTCCCGCCGGTCGGCGGCATCCCCTGCTCGAGCGCTTCGACGAAGGTCTCGTCGTAGGGCTGGGCCTCTTCGTCGCCGCGGTCGAGCTCGGCCGCCTGCTGCTCGAAGCGGCGCCGCTGCTCGTCGGGATCGTTCAGCTCGCTGAAGGAGTTGGAGATCTCGATGCCGCCGGCGAAGGCCTCCCAGCGCTCGACCAGGCCCGGCTCGGAGCGGTGCGCCTTGGCGAAGGGCGAGAGCTCGACCGGGTAGTCGAGGACGAAGGTCGGCTGGACCAGGTGCGGCTCGACCTCCCTGGAGAGCAGGCCGTCGACCAGCTTCCCCCAGCCCTCGCTCGGGTCGGGCTCGGTCCCCATCGCCGCCGCCAGCGCCTCTCGGGTCGGGTGCTCGGCGACGTCGATGCCGCCGCGCTCGAGGATCGCCTCGCGCAGGGTGATGCGCCGCCAGGGGGGCGCGAAGTCGACCTCCTCGCCGCCGCGCTCGACCCTGGTCGTCCCCAGCACCCGCTCGACCACCTCGGAGACGAGCAGCTCGAGGTCGTGGGCGGTCTTCTCGTAGTCGGCGTAGGCCTCGTACCACTCCAGCATCGTGAACTCGGGGTTGTGCTTATGGGAGACGCCCTCGTTGCGGAAGTCCTTGCCCAGCTCGTAGACGCGGTCGAAGCCGCCGACCACCAGGCGCTTCAGGTAGAGCTCGGTGGCGATCCGCAGGTAGAGGTCGCGGTCGAGGGCGTTGTGATGGGTCGTGAACGGGCGGGCCAGGGCGCCGCCGTAGAGCGGCTGCAGGACCGGCGTCTCGGCCTCGACGTAGCCGTGCTCGTCGAACCAGCGGCGGATCTCGGTCACGGTGCGGGCGCGGACGCGGAAGACCCGCCGGCTCTCCTCGTTGGCGATCAGGTCCAGCTCGCGGCGGCGGAAGCGGGTCTCGGTGTCCTCGAGCCCGTGGAACTTGTCGGGCGGCGGCCGCAGGCTCTTCGCCAGCAGGCGCCAGTGGTCGATCGTCAGCGAGAGCTCGCCGCCGCTCCTGGTCGCCATCGCGGTGCCCTCGGCGCCGATCACGTCGCCGAGGTCGAGGTCGACCAGCAGCCCGTAGGCCTCCTCGCCGAGCAGGTCCTCGCGGGCGTGCAGCTGGATCCGGCCGCTGCCGTCGCGGAGGTCGATGAAGCACGCCTTCCCATGCCCCCGCCGGGCGACGATCCGCCCCGCGACCCGGTGCCGGGACTCCGTCTCCACCCCAGCCGCCAGCCCCTCGTGAGCGGCCCGGACCTCGCCGATCTCCTCCCGCCCGGCGAACTCATGAGGAAAAGGCTCGATCCCCATCCCCCGGATCCGCTCCAACTTCTCCCGCCGATCCCGGAGCACGTCCGACAACCTCGGCTCGCCGCCCTCCGCTTTCACCTCATCGCTCACTGAGTCGGCGAGCCTACAACGCGGTCGGCGGTCAACCCGGTGGGGGTGGAGCGTCTTGTACTTTTTCGGCGCCCAGGACCTCGGACGGCCACCGCCGATCCACGAAAAAGTTAAGCGGAACCCCCACCGGGTTGACCGCCGGTCGGGGTGGACCTCACGCCTTCTCGATTTTGGTGATTTTGAGTTTCTTCTTCGGCCCGCGCGGCACCTCGACGCTGACCACGTCGTTGCGCTTGCGGCCGATCAGCGCCTTGCCGATCGGCGACTCGTTGGAGAGCTTGTGCTCGGCCGGGTTGGCCTCGGTCGAGCCGACGATCTGGAATTTCTGCGAGTCGCCGGTCTTCTGGTCTTTGACGTGGACGATCGAGCCGAAGCCGACCTCCTCGGTTCCGAGCGCCTTCTCGTCGATCACGGTGGCGCGGCGCAGCCGCTCTTCGAGCTGGGCGATCCGCCCCTCGAGCAGCGCCTGTTCGTTCTTCGCGTCGTCGTATTCGGCGTTCTCGGAGATGTCGCCGAATTCGCGCGCCTCCTTGATCCGCGCCGCGACCTCGCGGCGCTTCGTCGTCGAGAGGAACTCGATTTCCTCTTTCAGCTTCTCCAGACCCTCGGGAGTGATGACCGCTTGACGACTCACGTGCACTACCTCGCTTTGACTTTCGGACGGACCGCTGGACGGCTCGCAGAGCGAAAAAAACGCCCCGATGGGCGAGATTGCTCGCCACACCCGGGCACAGGGTCGCGGGATTATAGCGAGGGCGCGGAAGCGGCAATCAGGGCGCTTCTACCCAACCGCGACGGGGCCGGCCAGGCCGCCGATCAGCGCCCGCGCGCGGGCGAGGTCGGCGTCCTGCTGAAGCTCCTCGGCGAGCTCGGCGGAGGCGCCGAGCCGCGCCGTGTACCAGGGGTAGAACTTGCGCAGGTAGCGCCCGGCGCGCTCCTCCCCCAGGTGCTCCTCGGCCCGGTCGAGGACCCAGAGCAGCTCGGCGGCGACCTCCTCCGGCGGCGGCGGCTCGCTGCGGCTCCCCGTCAGCTCCTCGAACAGCCAGGGGTTGCCGAGCGAGCCGCGGGCGATCATCACCGCGGCGGCGCCCGATTCCTCGTAGGCGCGCCGGGCGGCCTCGGCGCTGTCGAGGCCGCCGGAGACGATCACCGGCGCCTCGATCCGCTCGACCAGCTCCCGGGTCAGCGCGTAGTCGGGCGCGCCCTTGTGGCCCCTGGTCGCGGCGCGAGGGTGGAAGGCGATCGCCGCCACCCCCGCCTCCTCGGCGAGGCGCGCCGCGAGCTCGAAGCCGGAGCGGTCGCCCGCCTCGATCCCCGAGCGCAGCTTCACCGTCACCGGCAGCCCGCTGCCCTCGGCGGCGCCGCGGGCCAGCGCCAGCGCCAGCTCCGGGTCGCGCAGGAGCTGCGCCCCGGCGCCGGTCTTCCGCACCTTCGGAACCGGGCATCCCATGTTGATGTCGATCAGGTCGGCGCCGGCCTCGGCGGCGATCGCGGCGCCGGAGCGCATCACCTCGGCGTCGTGGCCGAACAGCTGCACCGAGACGGGATGCTCGTCGGGGTGGATGCGCAGCAGCTCGCGCAGGGTGCGCTCGTTGCGGTAGTGCAGGCCGAAGCTGGAGACCATCTCCGAGACCGCGAGCCCGGCGCCGTGGCGCTTGGCCTGCAGGCGCACGAACCAGTTGCCGATGCCGGCGAGCGGCGCCAGCAGGACGCGGTTGGGGATCTCGACGTCGGCGATCCGGAAGGGATCAGTCAGTCGCGGCTGTCGTCTGGTTCCTCTCATGAATGAGGCGCAGGCCCTTCAGGGTAAGCATGTCGTCGACCTCCTCGATCGTTTCCGTGTAGGGGACGACGACGGTGGCGAGCCCGCCGGTGGCGAGAACGTGCGCCTCGCCCAGCTCCTCCTCGATCCGCCGCACGATGCCGTCGATCAGCCCGGCGAAGCCGAAGACGAAGCCGGACTGGATCGCGGCGCGGCTGGAGCGGCCGATCGCCGCCTCCGGCGCCGCGAGGTCGATGCGGGTGATCCGCGCCGCCCGCTCGATCAGCGCGCTGAGCGAGATCTCCAGGCCCGGCCCGATCGCGCCGCCGAGGTATTCGCCCTCCCGCGAAACCACGTCCACGTTGATGCCGGTGCCGAAGTCGACCACGATGCAGGCCTCGCGGTAGCGGTCGTAGGCGGCGATCGAGTTGACCAGGCGATCGGCGCCGACCTCGAGCGGGTTGTCGATCCGGATCGGCATCCCGGTCTTCACCCCGGGCCCGATCGTCAGGCTCTCGACCTTCAGGTAGCGCGCCGCCAGCTGCTCGTACTGGGCGCCGAGCGGCGGCACCACCGAGGAGACGCAGACCGCGTCGACGTCGTGGACGTCCATCTCGCAGAGCGCGAAGAGGCCGGCGATCCGCTCGGCCAGCTCGTCGCCGGTCGCCCCCGAGCGGGTCTGGAAGCGCCAGTGCTCGACCAGGCGCTCGCCGTCGAAGGCGCCGAGGTGGGTCTGGGTGTTGCCGACGTCGATCGCGAGCAGCAAGGGCGCGATTATCTACGGATCGCGGCCGGGCCGGCCGGTTGGGCGCTTTTGCGCATAAGATCGACCGATGAACGCGCGCCTCTACGTGCTCCCCGCCTCGCACCCGGCCTTCACGGCGAGGCTGATGCTCGAGCACAAGGGGATCGAGTACAAGCGCACCGACCTGCTGCCGGTGATCTCGAAGGGGGTGCTGCGCGCGGCCGGCTTCCCGGGCGTGACCGTTCCGGCGCTGAAGATCGACGGCCGCCGGATCCAGGGCTCGTTGGAGATCTCGCGCGAGCTCGACAAGCTGCAGCCGGAGCCGCCGCTGTTCCCCGCCGATCCCGAGCGGCGGGCGGCGGTCGAGGAGGCCGAGCGCTGGGGCAACGACGTCCTGCAGCCGCCGCTGCGGCAGATCCTCTGGTGGACCTTCAAGGCCGACCGCGGCTCGATGGCCGGCTACGCCGACGGCGCCAGGCTCGGCGTCCCGGTCTCGCTGGCGATGAAGACCGCGGCGCCGATCGTCGCCCTCTCGGTCCGCTTCAACGAAGCCGACGACGAGCACGTCCGGCGCAGCCTCGCCGAGATGCCGGCGATGCTGCAGAAAATCGACGACTGGATTGCCGCCGGCGTGCTCGGCGGCGAGCGGCTCAACGCCGCCGACTTCCAGATCGCCACCACCCTGCGCCTCGCGATGACGCTTGACGACCTCCGCCCCGCGATCGAGAGCCGCCCCGCCGGCAAGCTGGCGCTGCGAGTGGCCCCGGACTACCCCGGCCACACGCCGCCGATCCTCCCCGCCGCCTGGCTCGAGCCGCTCCGCGGCGAGCCGGCGACCGCCTAGTCTTCGCCGCCGCTCGCCGAAGCGGGATCGACCGAGAAGGGCAGGGACGACTGTGTGGTTCGCCTACATGGACGAGGCAGGGAACACCGGCCGCAACCTCGACGATGCGGCGCAGCCGGTTCACCTGATTCTGACTATGGCGATCGAGGAGTCGAAGGTCTCGATCGTCCACGAGCACATCAAGGACGCCGCCCGGCGACACTGCCCCGACCTCTGTGCCAACGATGGCTTTGAGTTCCACGGCCAGGACCTGTTTTCCGCAAGGGGGGATTTCGCCGGCCTTCCACCCGCCAAGAGGATCGAGATCTACGACGACGTCCTGCGCGGGATCGAGCTGGCCGAGGCTGCGGTGGTCGTCCGCGGCGTTCACAAGGGGGGTCTCAGAAACCGCTACCCGAACCCGTACCACCCCCACGACATCGCGCTGATGTTCACGATCGAGGAGATCGAGCGTTTTGCGAGGGACCGCGACTGCCGTGTCCTGCTGGTCGCGGACGAGGCCAAAGAGATCGAGGATGCGGCGCTTCGGGACCTGGCCAACTACCAGGAGCTCGGCACCAGCTGGGGGTGGAACACCGAGCGGATCGACCGCATCATCGACACGATCCACTTCGTTCCATCCCACAGGAATCCCGCAATCCAGCTCGTCGACTGCGCCACCTTCGTCGCCGCTCGGGTCCGCAAGATTCGCGCCGGCCTGGTCGCCGAGGGTCAATCCGCCGAAGCAGTGGAAGGGCTTTGGGAAGAGCGGATCGCACCGCATCTGTGGCAAAACGCGGTTTGGCATCCAACCCCGTAGACGCGAGAGCCCCGCTGACCGCGGGGCTCTCGAAGTCGGTGCCGACCAAGGGGGCGAAACCCTGAGACTCGCTAGTGCGAACCTGCTCTCAGCCAGCCAGAGGAAGGTAGCAGGCCGGCAGGTCGCGATTGCTAGCCGCGGGGCGGGAACGGATCCCGGCCGTAGCTGTCGCGCTGACGGATTCGCCCATCGCGCCCGTGGACTATGTGCTCGGAGCGGTTGCCTCTCGCGATCCTGCGCCCCGCCTCGATCGCCTGGTTCTGCGTGCCGAAATGCCGCCCACGAGCGTTTCCCTCCAACCTCACGTCCCATCCCCCATCGCTGGGGACCACATGGACGTTCTTGCCCATCGTCGCGCCTCCTGTGGGTCCGCCTCTACAGGCCGCGAGTCTTACAAAGGCGTAAGACGTCCCTTCCGATCCGCGCGCTGCTCGTCGCCGGAAAGCGCTGCGAGAGCATCGGCGAGGCGGGTGCCGTCGGGGAGGGTGAGGTTCGAGTCGAGCTCCAGCAGCGGGGCGAGGACGAAGCGGCGGCTGGTGACCTCGAGGTGGGGCAGGGTGAGGCGGTCGGTGCGGAGCTCGAGGTCGCCGAGCAGCAGCAGGTCGACGTCGAGCGGGCGGGGGCTGTGGCGGGGGGCGTCGAAGGAGCGGCCGCGCTCGGCCTCGACCGCCTTGCAGACGTCGAGCAGCGCCTCCGGCTCCAGCTCGGTGCGGATGCGGAGCGCCGCGTTGAGGAAGTCGGGCTGGTCGAGCACCTCGCCGACCGGCTCGGTCTCGTAGGTGGAGGAGACCGCCTCGACCTCCACCCCGCGCTCGCGCAGCAGCTCGACCGCCGCCCGCAGGTGGGCCGCGCGGTCGCCGACGTTGGAGCCGAGGCCGAGGTAGCCGGTCCGCGCCGGCACGCTCACGCCTCCGGCGCTTCGGCCTCGTCGTCCTCGACCGTGCGCTCCTGGGTCACCTCGACCGCCACCTCCTGGATCGCCAGCGGCAGCGGCGGCTCCGGCTTCGCGGCCCGCACGCGGACCGATTCGCATCCGTAGCGCTCGACCAGCCGCTCGCCGATCACCTGGGCGAGGCGCTCGAGGGTCTTGTAGCTGCGCTCGGTCGCGGCGAGGGCGACGATGTCGCAGACCTGCGCGTAGTCGACGGTGTCCTCGAGCCGGTCGGTGAGCACCGCGTCGCAGTCAGGGACGTCGAAGGAGATGTCGAACTCGAGCCGCTGTCCGACCTCCTGCTCGGCTTCGGTGACGCCGTGGTGGGTGTAGATCGAGATGCCGCGCAGCTCCACTTCGGCGCTGGACTCGATGCCGTTGTCGTGACCCTCCATGACGCCGGACAACCTACCCGAGTACCGCCGCCGCGACCGCGAGGGCCTGGCGCGCCTCGGCGACGTCGTGGACGCGCAGCGCCTCGGCCCCCTCGGCCGCCGCGAGCACCGAGGCCGCGATCGTGCCGCCGAGGCGCTCTCCGGGGCCGGAGCCGTCGACCCTGCCGATGAAGCTCTTGCGCGAGGCGCCGACCACGAGCGGCCGTCCCAGCTCGCGCAGCTCGCCGAGCCGGCGCAGCAGCTCCATGTTGTGCTCCGCCGTCTTGCCGAAGCCGATGCCGGGGTCGAGCCAGATCCGCTCCTCCTCGATCCCGGCCGCGGTCGCCGCCTCCAGCCGCTCGGCGAGGAAGGCCCTGACCTCGGCGACGACGTCCCCGTAGGCGGGCGCCTCCTGCATCGTGCGCGGCGTCCCGGCCATGTGCATGAGGACCACGGTGGCGCCGCGCTCGGCGCAGAGCGCCGCCATCGCGGGATCGCCGCGCAGGGCGGTGATGTCGTTGACGATCGTCGCCCCCGCGTCAAGCGCGGCGGCGGCCACCGCCGCCTTCGAGGTGTCGATGGAGATCGCCGCATCCACCCCGGCCAGCCCCTCGATCACCGGCACCACCCGACCCATCTCCTCCCCCTCCTCCACCGGCTCAGCCCCCGGCCGAGTCGATTCCCCGCCGATGTCGAGGATCTCGGCCCCATCCCGAACCAGCTCCTTCCCATGGGCGACAGCCGCCTCGACCTCGAAGTACAGCCCCCCGTCCGAAAACGAGTCCGGCGTCACGTTCACAACCCCCATCAGCTTCGGTGACGTCACAGAGCTAAGTATCTACCCGCCCGCTCCTCGCCCTCGGCGATCGTCGGGTGCGACCCGACCGAGCGCCTATCCCGGTAGGGGTGGAACGTCTTGTACTTTTTCGGCGCAGCGAATCTCGGACGGCTGACACCGATCCACGAAAAAGTTAAGTGGAACCCCTACCGGGATAAGCGCTCAGCTGGCATCCCCGCCGGCGAACCCCGGTCGCGGCCGAGGGTTCGGGCGGGCGCCCTCGCGGGCGGCCGGCTCGGGCGCCGGCTCCGGCTCGGCCGGCTTGGCCGGCTCCTCCTCGTCGGCGAAGACCTCGCTCTCCGGCTTGCCTTCCAGCAGCGCAGCGAACTGGTCGGCGTCGATCGTCTCCCGCTCCAGCAGCAGCTTCGAGATCCGGTCGAGGTCGTCGCGGCGCTCGCCGAGCAGGCCCTTCGCGGTCTGGTGAGCGCTCTCGACGATGCGGCGGATCTCGTCGTCGATCTCGCGGGCGATCTCGTCGGAGTAGTCGGGCTCGGCGGAGAACTCGCGGCCGAGGAAGGGCTGGCCGCGGTCGTGCCCGAAGACGCGCGGGCCGAGCCGCTCGGACATGCCGAACCGCATCACCATCTGCTTCGCCGTCTCGGTCACCTTTTCGAGGTCGTTGGAGGCGCCGGTGGTGATCTCGCCGAAGATGATCTCCTCGGCGGCCCGGCCGCCGAGGGTCATCGCCATCGTGTCGGTCAGCTCGGCGCGGGTGGTGAGGAACTTGTCCTCGGTCGGCAGGCTGATCGTGTAGCCGAGCGCCTGCCCGCGGCTGATGATCGAGATCTTGTGGACCGGGTCGCAGTTGGGCAGCAGGTGGCCGACGATCGCGTGGCCGAGCTCGTGGTAGGCGGTGACCAGCCGCTCCTTCTCGCTCATCACCCGGGTCTTCTTCTCCGGGCCGGCGATCACCCGCATGATCCCCTCCTCCAGCTCCCGCATGCTGATCTCGCGGCGGCCGGAGCGGGCGGTGAGCAGGGCAGCCTCGTTGATCAGGTTGGCGAGGTCGGCGCCGGTGAAGCCGGGGGTCTGGCCGGCGAGCGTGTCGAGCTCGATTTCCCGCGCCAGCGGCTTGCCCCGGGTGTGCACCTCGAGGATGTGCTTGCGGCCCTTGCGGTCGGGGCGGTCGACGACGACCTGGCGGTCGAAGCGGCCCGGCCGCAGCAGCGCCGGGTCGAGGATGTCGGGCCGGTTGGTGGCGGCGATCAGGATGATGTTGTCCTTCATCTCGAAGCCGTCCATCTCGACCAGCAGCTGGTTCAGCGTCTGCTCGCGCTCGTCGTGGCCGCCCCCCATGCCGGCGCCGCGGTGGCGGCCGACCGCGTCGATCTCGTCCATGAAGATGATGCAGGGCGAGTTCTGCTTCGCCTGCTCGAAGAGGTCGCGGACCCGGCTGGCGCCGACGCCGACGAACATCTCGACGAAGTCGGAGCCGGAGATCGAGAAGAAGGGGACGCCCGCCTCGCCGGCGACGGCGCGGGCGAGCAGCGTCTTGCCGGTGCCGGGCGGGCCGTAGAGCAGGACCCCCTTCGGGATCCGCGCCCCGAGCGCCTGGAACTTCTTCGGGTTCTCGAGGAATTCCTTGATCTCCTCGAGCTCCTGCACCGCCTCGTCGACCCCCGCGACGTCGCGGAAGGTGATCTTCGGCGCGTCCACGGACATCCGCTTCGCTTTCGATTTGCCGAAGTTCATCACCCGCGAGCCGCCCCCCTGCATCTGGTTCATGATGAAGATCCAGAAGCCGAAGAGGAGGACGAAGGGGAGGATGTAGGTCAGCACCGAGAGGATGCTGGAGCCGCCGGCCCCGTGGACCACCGTCTTCGTTTCCGCCACGTGATCGTTGAGCAGGTTGAGCAGGCTCTGCTCGGTGTTGGGCGGGTAGCCGGTGGAGAAGCTTTCGCCGTTCTTCTGCTTGACGTCGAGCGTGTTGTCCTTGGTGTTGACCGAGACTTCTTCGATCTTCCCTTCGGCGATCAGGCCGTGGGCCGGGTTGACCAGCTTGTTGTAGGAGGGCGCTTCGGTGCTCGGGCCGTTGCTGATCACCCGCTGGGCGACGAAGGCCAGGATGACCACCAGCAGGATCGGGAAAGCCGCGCTTTTGAAGAAACGCCTCACGGGTTGAAAATCAGCGTACCAGGGGGGTTTTCCGGCTCAATCCGCCAGCGCCGCGACGTAGTCGAGGTTGCGGTAGCGCTGGGCGTGGTCGAGCCCGTAGCCGATCGCGAAGCGGTTGGGGATCTCGAAGCCCACGTAGCGCGGCGAGAGGTCGACGCGGAGGCGCTCCGGCTTGGTCAGCAGGGCGCAGACCTCGAGCGAGGCGGGGTTGCGGGCGCGCAGGTTTCGCATCAGGTACTGGAGGGTGAGGCCGGAGTCGATGATGTCCTCGACCAGCAGCACGTCGCGGCCCTCGATCGGGGCGTCGAGGTCCTTGAGGATCCGCACCACGCCGGAGCTGTCGGTCTGGGAGCCGTAGCTGGAGACGGCCATGAAGTCGATCTCGCAGGGCACCTCGATGCCGCGCATCAGGTCGGCGAGGAAGAGCACGGCGCCCTTGAGCACGCCGACCATGACCAGATCGCGCCCCCCGTAGTCGCGGCTCACCTCGGCGCCGAGCTCGCCGACCCGGCGCTGCAGGTCCTCTCTGGCGACGAGGGTCTCGCCGATCTGGTCGTCGCTCACGGCCGGCAGTCTAGATCCCCGCCGGACGTGCCTGAGCTTGACCACCATATGTGTGGGCAAAGCTCAGAAACGCCATTGGCGTTCGTCCTTTCCCCGACATATGTCGGGGAAAGGACGAACGCCGGGCGGTTGCGTCAGTCGCGCTCGGCGCGGAGCACGCCGCGGTCGACCACCGCTCGCACGCCGCCGCCGAGGTCGAGCCGGGCCGGGCCGTTGCGGCCGAGGCCGGCGACCTGCTCGGCGAAGCGGGCGGCGCCGGGGACCGGGCGGCCGGCGGCGCGGTCGGCGAGCCGCTGCAGGACGAGGCGCTCGAGCGCCGGCGGCAGCTCGGCGAAGCGATCGTGGGCGATCGTCCCGCGCGCCGCCGCGCCCGAGCCGTCGAGCTCGGCGTCGACGAGGGCGTCGAGCACCTCCGCCTCGTCGCGCAGCAGCGCCGCGGTCCGCAGCACGTTCTCGGCCGCCGCCGGGTGGATCGCGCCGAGCTCCGGCAGCAGCCCGTGGCGGACCCGGTTGCGGGCGTAGGCGGGCTCGGCGTTGGTGCGGTCGTCGCGCCAGGCGAGCCCGCGCTCCTCGCAGTAGGCGGTGGTCTGCGCCCGCGTGAACCCGAGCAGCGGCCGGGCGAGGATGCCGTCGCGCGGCCGCATCCCCAGCAGCGCGCGGCGGCTGGGCGAGGAGGCGAGGCGGTAGAGGATCGTCTCCACCTGGTCGTCGGCGGTGTGGCCGGTGACGACCGTCGCCCCGCGCGGCATCGCCAGGCGGGCGGCGGCGGCGTAGCGGGCGTCGCGCGCCCAGGCCTGGAGGTTGCCGGGGCCCTCGGGGCGCCGCGGGCGCTCCACCTCCAGCCCGACCGCCAGCGACTCGCAGAGCCCCGCGCAGTGGCGCTCGTCCTCCCCGGCGTCGTCACGCAGGCCGTAGTTGACGTGCAGCGCTCCGACCGCGCCGGCGCCGACCGCCCGCACCGCGAGGTCGAGCATGCAGACCGAGTCGCGCCCCCCCGAGAGCATCGCGACGACCGGGGTCCCCGGCTCGACCATGCCCTCCTCGAGCACCCGCGCGAGCATCGCGTCGGCGTCCATCGGTCGAGTGTAGGAGCGTCAGGCGGCGCGGATGACGAAGAGCTCGGTCGGCACCGGGAACCCCTTGAGGCTGACCTGCCCGATCGGCTCGCGGCTGAGGCTCGGGTTGCCGTCGATCGACTCCGCCACCCGGTCGGTCACCAGCACCTCCCCGGCGAGCGCGCGGCTGACCACCCGGTGGGCGAGGTTGACCTGGCTGCCGAAGTAGTCGCCGTCGCGGTAGACCGCCTCGCCGCAGTGGATGCCGACCCGCGGCTGAGGGCGCTCGGGGAAGCGGGCGAGCAGCTCCACCGCCCACCGAGTCAGCGAGGCGGCGTCCGGGGAGACGACCATCACCTCGTCGCCGATCGTCTTCACGATCGCCGCCTCCGGCGGCATCGTCGATTCGATCGTCTCGACGAAGGTCTCGACCACGTCGAGCGCCTCCAGGTCGCCCTCCTCCTCGGTGTAGCGGGTGAAGCCGGTGAGGTCGATGAAGCAGAGGGTCACGGTCACGTGCCCCATTTCGATTTCCCTCGTGTCGGCGTCGGTGTCCGCCTCCATGTGGCCGACCACGTCCTGTTCGACGAAGAAGCGCAGGTAGCGGCGGTGCAGGTAGTCGGTCAGCGGGGCGGCGAGCGGCAGCACGTCCGCCGCCAGCTCGCCCATCTCCTCGGCCATCTCGAGCTCGGGGATGCCGTCGCGGATCAGCGGTTCGTGGATGTAGAGGTGGAAGAGGCGCACCTCGGCGTCGGCGATCCGGCGCATCGACTGGGCGTAGACGCGGACCAGCTGCAGGAAGGCGACCAGCGGGAACCCGGCCGCGAGCGCCCGGGCGCAGTGCCGCAGCGCGGCCGCGTCTTCGCGGTTGAGCCTGCGGTGCCTTTCCTTCGGGGTGCCGAGAATGGTGAGGATCCGCTCGACAAGCTCGGGCTCGAGCCCGGTTTCCGCGGTGGCGGACTCCACCGTCACCTCCTCGCCCTCGCCCGAGAGCAGCTCTTCGGTGAAGCCGAAGGCGAGGCGGCCCTCGCGGCCGGCGGCCTTCAGGTCCTCGAGCGAGTAGCCGCGCTCGCGCATCCGCGCCACCACCCGCGCCTGCGCCGCGGCGGTCGCGGTCCAGCGGCCTCGCCGCACCGGCACGATTTTCTCCTCGGCCCAGCGTTTGAGGGTGCGGGCCGGGACCCCCGAGCGCCTCGCCGCCTCGCTCAGGGATATGCGCTCGTCGGGCATCGGCAGCGAGGCTAGCGGCAGGGCAGCTAGGCTCGCGCCGCGATGCCCGCCCGCCTCCGCCCCACCGCGCCGATCGCCGCCGACGCGATCCTGGCCGGGGACCCGGGCCGGGCGCTGATGCTGGCTCAGGAGCTGCTCGAGCAGCCGCGGATGTGCAACCACGCCCGCGGGCTGTGGGGGTACACCGGGGAGACCGCCGCCGGGCGCCAGCTGACGGTGCAGTCGACCGGGATGGGCGGCCCGAGCGCGGCGGTGGTGCTGGCCGACCTCGCCGAGCTGGGGGTGAGGCGGGCGGTCCGGGTCGGCACCTGCACGGCCTTCGACCCCGGGCAGGCCTGCGGCGAGCTGCTCACGGTGGCAGGGGCCCATGCCTGGGGCGGGCCGGGCGGGCGCGGCGGTGAGGCGGTCCACCCGGACGGCTCGCTGTCGACCCGCCTGCGGCGCGAGCTCGGCGAGGACGCAAGGGAGGCGACGGTGGTCAGCCTCGACACCCTGCACGAGGGTGGCTCCGCGCCACCCGTCCCGATCGGCGAGGTGGCGGACATGCAGACCGCGGCGCTGTTCGCGAGCGGCCGCTCGCTCGGCGTCGCCCTCGCGGCGGTGCTGGTGGTCAGCGAGACCGCCGGGGGCGAGCGGATCGGCGACGAGGCGCTGGAGGATGCGGCGAAACGGGCCGGCGCGGCCGCCAGAGCCGCCTTCGAAAGCCTCGGGTAACCCTGAAGTCGAGGGTTAGGGTTTGCTGCTTTTCCTGCTGTTCTTCGCCGCGGCGCGGCGAATCTCGCCGACGTCGCGGCCGATCTGGTCGATCTGCTCCTCGAGCTCCTCGAGCCGCTCCGAAAGCGACCGCACCCGCCGCTCCAGCCGTTCGACGTCGCTGGCCGAGGAGACGTTGAGCGCGGCCATCGCCGCCTGCTGGGCCTCGAGCGCCTTCTCGCGCGCCCCGAAGGCGGCCGAGATCGCGTTGTGCAGGGTCGGGTTCTCCAGCAGCGCCTGGGCCAGCTCTCCCAGGGCCTGCTCGCTGCGCGCGCGCAACCCGTCCTGTTCCTCGTCGAAGCTCACGGTCTCATCCATTTGCAGTTCGTTGACATCACCTTAACGAGCACATCCGGCGCGCCTGAAACTCTGCGGGCGCGGGCATGGAATTTACCGAGGTATTTACCTTGATTAAGTCCTTGTTGGGGGGCGGCCAGCCCCGTTGCGCCCCCATGGGCGAACGGGTAGCTTGGGCACGCCCGTCGCGCGGGGAGCAAGCGGGTGCGGGTTCCGCCATCCGCGGCAGCGGGTACCGAGGCGCACTGGGATGAGAGCCAAGATCGCACCGATCGTCGTACTCGCCGGCTTCCTGGCCATCTCGGCGATCGGGGTCGGGATCGCCGGAGCGGATCCGGTCGGCGAAGGCGCCGCGGTCGAAACGCCGAGCACGACCACCACGACCACGACGGTCCCCTCGCTGCAAGCGCCCGCCTGCGCGAACGGCGTCGACGACGACGGCGACGGCCTGATCGACGTGGAAGACCCCGACTGCGCATCGCCCGGCGACGAAAGCGAGGCCCCGGCGCCGGCGAGCGAAGAAGGCCAGAGCATCCCAGCGCCCGCGCCGCCAGCGTCCAATCGCGATCGGAAGCAGGGCGGGGTCAGGCACGGCAGCACGATCGATGGCGATACGAGCGGCAGCGGTCGAAAAGGCGTCGTCCACAACCAGAGCATCGAAGGGGGGTCCGGCAAGAACGGCGGGCTCGGCGTCCCCAGCGCCACCGGCGGCGGCGACCAGCCCCTTCCCGAAGCCTCGAGTGGAGGTTCAGAGTTCGCTCCCGGGGGAGCCCCGACCGCCGCCAACCCGACGACGACGATCGCCCCCTTCGGGCCGGCCCCGATCGGCGTCCCCAACTTCGTCATCGACTCCTTCGAGATCCCGCCCTTCCTGCTGCCGATCTACCAGGCCTGCGGAACCGAATACGGGATCCCCTGGGAGGTGCTCGCCTCGATCAACAAGATCGAGACCGGCTTCGGGACCAACCTCAACGTCTCCAGCGCCGGCGCGGTCGGCTGGATGCAGTTCCTGCCCTCGAGCTGGGAAACGTACGGCGTGGACGCCAACGGGGACGGGCGCAAGGACCCCTACAACCCGGTCGACGCGATCTGCGCCGCGGCCCGCTACCTCAAGATCGCCGGCGGCGCCCACGACCTCTACAACGCGATCCTCGCCTACAACCACGCCGACTGGTACGCGCAGGAGGTGCTGCTCTACGCCCGCGCCTACGGCCGGCTCCCCTCCGACCTGGTCGGCTCGCTCACCGGCCTGACCGAGGGGGCGCACTTCCCGATCGCCGCCAACGCCCGCTACGCCGACGACATCGCGGCCCGCGCGACCCTCGACGGGTCGGCGTCCAGCAGCTCCGACCGCGGCTCCTCGGAAATCGTCTCCTCCTCGCCGACCCGGCGCGGGATCGACATCTTCACCCACCGGGAGGCGCCGGTCGTCGCCGTCAACGACGGCGTGATCCGCAAGCTCGGCCGCTCGCCGCAGCTGGGCCGCTTCGTCGTCCTCGAAGACACCTACGGCAACCGCTACACCTACGCCGGGCTCGGCAAGGTCGTCCGCGACCACCGCACGGTGGTGACGACGGCCGGCCGGGAACAGCGCCTGCCGGTCGAAAGCCAGGACCTGCGGCCGCGGCTGCGGGCGCTGCCGAAGCGAGCCTCCGGCAGCCGCGAGAACGAGCGCTCGACCCAACGGCTCACCGCCGGCTCATCCTCGACCAGCTCGCTCTCCGTCGTCAGGGCCGCCTCCAGCGACGGCAGGCTGCGGGTCGGCTCGAAGGTGATCGCCGGCACCGTCCTCGCCCGGGTCGCGGCGGGCAAAGCCGGGACCGATCCCCACATCAACTTCTCGATCCGGCCGGCCGGGCGCGGCGCCCCGCGGATCGACCCGAAGCCGATCCTCGACGGCTGGAAGCTGCTGGAAGCGACGGCGATCTACCGGGCGAAGGGCAAGAGCCCCTTCACCGCGCGCCTCAGCGGCGCCGGCGTGCTGCTGCTCTCCAAGGAAGCGCTGCAGAGGCGGGTGCTGGCCGACGGCGGCCTCTCGATCTACCCCTGCGGCCGCGAGGACATCGCCGCCGGGCGGATCGACCGCCGCGTGCTGGCGCTGCTCGAGTACCTGCGCTCGAAGGGCTTCACGCTGACGATCACCGCGCTCGAGTGCGGACACAGCATCCTCACCACCTCCGGCAACGTCTCCGAGCACAGCACCGGCGACGCGGTCGACATCGCGACGATCGACGGGGTGCCGGTGACCGGCCACCAGGGGCCGGGGACGCTGACCGACCAGCTGATCAAGGACGTGCTCCAGCTGCAGGGGACGATGCAGCCCCACCAGGTGATCTCGCTCGAGGACCTGCCGGGCGAAACGAGCTTCGCGCTGCCCGACCACTACGACCACGTCCACGTCGGCTACCACCCGGTCGGCGGCAACCCGCTGGAAGCCGGATTCTCGCCGCTGCTCAAGCCGGACCAGTGGCAACGGCTGATCCAGCGACTGGGCCAGATCGAAAACCCCAGCGTGCCGGTCGAGCCCTCGCGCTACTCGCTGCCGGACAAGTCGAAGCCTGGCAAGAGCTACGCCGCGCGCGGCGACGAATAGCAGGCAGAATCCCGGCCTCTGGCCTCCCTGTTCGGATTCGCGCAGCTCGACTTCGCCGGCACCCTGCCGCTGGCCGACGGCCGCTACCTGGCGCGCGACGATGAGGGCGAGGGCGTGCTGGTCGTGCGGACCATCGGCGCCCCGCCTCCGCCGCGGCGACGGCGGCGCCGACCGCGCCGCGCCGAGGCGGGCGCCGAGCCGTCCTCGCTGCCGCTGACCCGCGTCACCGCGATCCGCGCCTCCGCCCCCCTCGAGACCGAGGAGGCCGCCGCCCGCTGGCTCGACGGAGCGGTCGAGGCCGAGGACACCTCCGACACGCTCGTCGCCGACGCGGTCGCCCTGCTCAACCGCGCGCTGCACGCGCAGGCGGTGGCCGGCGCCGACCCGCACGCGCAGGAGCTGACGCCGGAGCGCTCGGTGGCGGTGCGGATCGGCTACGGCAGCGGGGAGCAGACCGCCTGCGGCGAGTTCGCCGCCGCGCGGGAGATCGACGTCTGGGCGAGCGGCGCCTCGCAGCGGCGCCGCCGGGACGAGGAGCTGCGCCCGCAGGAGCGGGTGGCGGCGGTGCTCGGCGGCCGCGAGCGCCTCGACGCCTGCGAGACGCTGCTGCCGCGGGCCCGCGCCGACCTCGGCGCCGGCCGCGGCCGGGAGGCGGCGCTGCAGCTGCGGGTCGGCCTCGAGGCGCTGCTGGCCGAGCTCGAGGGCGCCGTCCGCGACCCCGGTCACGACGAGGACATGGCGGCGCTGCGCGAGCGCCGCGGCGAGGCGGGCGAGGCGGCGAACGCCGCCCTGCGCGGAGACCTCACCCCGGACCAGCTCGGCGCCGTCGCCGAGCTGCTCTCCCTCTGCGAGCGGGTCCTGCGCCGCCGCCGCGTGCTGCGCGGTTAGCCGCCCCGGCTGGCCGCCGCGCAGCGCTTCTGGAGGATCCTGGCTTCCACGGCGCGCTTGGCCCGCCAGGCTTCGTGTTCCTTGGCCAGCCGGAAGAACTCTTCAATCGTGCCTCTGAGCTCGCGTTCCATCGCCGAGATACTCCCCAGCGCACGCTGGTAGCGCTCCTGCGCCACAAGCACCTTCCCGGAGGGAGCTTGGCTGTTCTGCAGGCTCATCACCTCCCGAGCAAGCCGTACCGCTTCGTCCTGGAGCTGGCGCAGCTTCTCTTCCTGGCCCGCCTGCCGCTCGTTCGTGCTCCCGAGGCTCGCCTCGATCGCCTTCATCGCGAGATCGGCCGGCAGCTCGAGCCGACCCGACTTCAGCCGCTCGCATTCCGTCTTCGCCGGCGCCTTCCCCTTCGGCGCCTCGCCCACCCGCGTCAGCCGCCCGCGGGCGCGCGGCCCGCGGGGGTCCTTGCCGCCGCGGTCGAGGAAGCCGCTACGGGACCGGCCGACCTGCGAGGGCAGGCAGAACGCGCCGCAGGGCGAGGGCGGCAGCGTGCCTTCGACGTAGATCGCTTCGCCGATGATCTCGCCCTCACCGGCCCCGCTGCCGCCGGTCGAGCCGGGCGAGCCGCTTCCTCCCCCGCCTCCCCCGTTGGTGGGTTCGCAGTCGAGCGTGGGGTAGTTGGGGTCGCATTCTTCGCCCTGGTCGACCATCCCCGCGGCGGGGGCCGGGGCGAGCGCCTCGGCGCCGCCCGCGAGAAGAGAGGCGGCGGTCAGCAGCGTCAGCAGGAGCTTGCCCCGCTGGCGCGGGCCAGGGCGCGAGACGTCGGTCGCAGTCACTTGTCGATTCCTTTCCCCAGACGAAGGATCTAAAGACACTCGTGTTTCTTAGATCAAGATAGGCAGCCCAAGCCGCCCCGCGCAACGGGAGCTGGACGAATGTTCCAAAGCGCTGGGAAAGTCCCTAGCGGTGCTAGGCATGGAACCTCGAGCAGTTGCCCGCGGCGAAGCGAGCCCGCTCGTCCTGAAGCCCGGAGACCATGGCGGCGCGGGCGATTTTGGCGACGGAAATCCGCTGCCTGATCGAGAGGCTCTTGCGGTCGAGGGAATCGATGCGGGCGTTCAGGTCCGCGAGCTTTTTTTCGACGTCCTTGATCTTTTCCGCGTCACGCCTCCAGGCGGCGTTGAGGTCATTCAGCTCCCGGTCCAGGGGCATGCGCTGCTCCCGAACCAAAGCGACCAGAGCTTCCAGATCCTGCAGGTGGTCGAAAAGGTCTTCGACCTGAAGGGACCTTGCGTTTACCTCCTCCTCGAGCGAGCGCATGCGGCGCTCGAGCAGCCCGCACTCGTCTTTCGTCATCTGGCTCGCCCCCGCCTTCCCCTTCGGGGCCTCGCCCACCCGGGTCAGCCGCCCGCGGGCTCGCGGCGCGCGCGGGTCCTTGCCGCCGCGGTCGAGGAAGCCGGGGCGGGACCCGCCGATGTGGGAGGGGAGGCACCAGATGCCGCAGGGGGAGGCCGGAAGCGTGCCTTCGACGTAGATCGCTTCGCCGATGGTCTGGTCCTCTCCGGCGCCGCTTCCGTCGGTCGAGCCGGATGAGCCGCCGCCTCCTCCCCCGCCGTTGGTGGGCTCACAGTCGAGCGCCGGCTGGCTCGGGTCGCATTCTTCGCCCTGGTTGACCGCCGCCGCGGCGGGGGCCGGAGCGAGCGCCGCCGCGCCGCCGCCGAGCGCCGCGATCGAGGCGAGCAGCGCGATCGGCGCGGTGCCGCGCCAGCGGGCGGCAAGCGTCCCCTCCATCATCCGGTCCCCCTTTTCTCAACTAATTACTCAGGCTTTCCCGCTCAACCATAGGGACGCCGGGGCCGGCGTTTCAACCGAGGTAGACGGATGTCAGTCGCCTGCCGAGGCTAGGCGTCGGGGTAGAGGGCCCTGCACCGGGCCCGCAGGGCCGCGCGGTCGATCACGGCCTGAGCCGCGAGGCGCCTCTTCTCCTTGGAAAGCGCTTCGAGCCGGTCTTGAAAGGCGTCGGCGGCGGCGCCCAGGGATCTCATCCTCTCCGCGACCAGCGCGAGTGTCTCATCCGCGGACTCGATCTGCGCGGGATCCGCATGCGCCAGGCGCAGGCGCTCCGCCTCCCACTTGATGTGGGCCTCCATGTGACGGAATCCCCACCACTTCGCGTTCGCGGCTTTATAGCCGGCGACCGCGGCGTCCATCTGCGCGTCCAGCGCCTTGAGGGCGTCGGCCGGCAGCGCGGGACCGGAGGTCCGGGCCCTCCCGCATTCATCCCTGCTGGGGTCCTTCCCCTTATCCTTCGCCACCTCGCCGACCCGGGTCAGCCGCCCGCGGGCGCGCGGGCCGCGCGGGTCCTTGCCGCCGCGGTCGAGGAAGCCGCTACGGGACCGGCCGACCTGCGAGGGCAGGCAGAACGCGCCGCAGGGCGAGGGCGGCAGCGTGCCCTCGACGTAGATCGGTTCGCCGATGATCTCGCCGCCTCCGCCGGTCGAGCCGGACGAGCTGCTTCCTCCCCCGCCGCCGTTGGTCGGTTCGCAGTCGATCGTGGTCAGCGGGTCGCATTCTTCGCCCTGGTTGACCGCCGCCGCGGCCGGGGCCGGGGCAATGGCTCCACCGCCGCCGGCGAGAGCCGTCGTCGCGGCGAAGAGCGCCACGAGCAGCTTGGCGCGAAGGAGCGGCTTGCGGCCAGCGGCCTCGGTCATCGATCTCTGGTCCTCTCTGGAGTCGTGCGGCGCGAGCGCCGGAAGATAGGCGGGCGACCCCGGCCCGCGGCCGGACCGGACAGATGTTTGGGCGAGGGGGACGAGTGGCCGATGCGGGCGAGGAGCTTAGGAGATCCCGTAGCGCTGCCTGCACATCTGGCGCAGGGCCTTGACTTCGGCCTCGGCCTTGTCACGGGCCCGCTGGGCCTCGGCCCGCGCGGGCGCGACCCGTGCCTGGACGCCATCGAGCTGAAGCCTCAGCGACCTACGGCCTCGGGCGATCCTCGCGATCCTCATCCGCAGCTCGACGACCCGGTTGGTGTCGTCGATCTTCCCCAGCTCCCGCCTCAGCCAATCTTCGGCGCGCTGGGCCGCGTAGTCCTGGCCCTGGAGCTCGGAGGCCCAGGTCAAGAGGCTCTGCTCCGTTTCTTCCGCCTCAAGCTGGGCCCGCCGGGCTGGCGCCAGGGTGCTGTCCGACATCAGCTCCTCGCACCGCTCCTTCGTCCAATCCCCCTTCGGCGCCTCGCCGACCCGGGTCAGCCGCCCGCGGGCCCGCGGGCCGCGCGGGTCCTTGCCGCCGCGGTCGAGGAAGCCGGGGCGTGACCCGCCGACCCGGGAGGGGAGGCAGAACGCGCCGCAGGGCGAGGCCGGGACGGTGCCCACTACGTAGATCGGTTCGCCGATGATCTGCTCGCCGACGCCAGCGCCGGCGCCGTCAGCGGAGCCCGACGAGCCGCCCCCGCCGCCGTTGGCCGGTTCGCAGTCGATCGTGGTCAGCGGATCGCATTCTTCGCCCTGGTCGACCATCGCCGCGGCCGGAGCCGGGGCGATGGCCTGGGCGCCGCCGGCGAGCAGCGCGGTGGCGGCGAAAACGGTGGCGGCGAGCCTGGTCACCTATTCAGCGCCCGGCACTTCGCGAGCAGAGCCTTCTTTTCGGCCGCGGCCTGGGCTTCCGCATGTTCGCGCCGAGCGATCGTTTCGGTGTACTGGTCGAACAGCGCGTTGCTCTGGTAGTCCAGAGCGGCGATCTCCTGCTTCAGGTTTGCGATCTCCGCTTCGAGCAGCCGGCGGCGGCCGGCGTCGGAATTCGCCGCCCTCGTCAGGCGCCGCAGCTCAGCCAGCTTGAGTTCCCTTTCGCTGCCGGCTTCCACCGCGCGGTTGCGAATCGCCGCCATCTCTTTCCAGAGCCCAAGCTCCCGAGCGCTCAGCTCTCGAGTTTTCGCATCCGCCGGAAGCTCGAGCTGGCCTTTCTTGAGCTGGTCGCATTCCGCCTTCGTCGGCGCGTTCCCCTTCGGCTTCGCCACCTCGCCGACCCGCGTCAGCCGCCCACGGGCTCGCGGCGCGCGCGGGTCCTTGCCGCCGCGGTCGAGGAAGCCGGTGTGATACCGGCCAACCTGAGAGGGCAGGCAGAACGCGCCGCAGGGAGAGGCCGGGACGGTGCCCACTACGTAGATCGGTTCGCCGATGATCTGGTCCTCTCCAACGCCGCTTCCGTCGGTCGAGCCGGATGAGCTGCCGCCGCCTCCCCCGCCGTTGGTGGGTTCACAGTCGGCCGTCGGGTAGTTCGGGTCGCATCCTTCGCCCTGATTGACCGCCGCGGCGGCCGGGGCCGGGCCGAGGGCCTGGGCGCCGCCGGCAAGGAGAGCGGTGGCGGCGAGGAGGGCGAGCAGGAGGCTGGCGCGCAAGGGAGCGATCGTCATTTGGAGCTTCCTAGGGGGTTTTGGGCGGACAACTTGTTGCACTTCTCGCTCATGGACTCCCAAATGTCATGCCGCTGATCAAGCTTCGCGTCGAGCTCGCGCTTCATTGGGTTTATGTCCGCGGCAAGGGTGTCGCGTTCGCCTTTCACCATCTCCAGTGCCTGCTGCAGGGCGAGGTATCCGGAGGCGTAATAGCTAACCCTCAGCTTCGCCATGACATCCTGCCGGCGCCTCATCTCGGCTTCAAGCGCCCATACCCGGCGCTCCAGGAGCCCCAGTCTGTTTGCAAGAGGGGCGTACCAGGCACCCAGCTTCTCGATCTCGGCGTTAAGGCTCACGAGCCTGGGCAGCTTGCCCTCCCAAAGCTGCTGGCATTCCTCTTTCGCCGACGTCGATTTCTTCCCCTTCCCCTTCTCCTTCGCCACCTCGCCGACCCGGGTCAGCCGCCCGCGCGGCCGCGGCGCCCTGGGGTCCTTGCCGCCGCGGTCGAGGAAGCCGGTGTGGGACCGGCCAACCTGAGAGGGCAGGCAGAACGCGCCGCAGGGCGAGGGCGGCAGCGTGCCCTCGACGTAGATCGGTTCGCCGATGATCTCGCTATCGCCGGTGCCGCCTGCTTGGGTCGAGCCGGATGAGCTGCCGCCGCCTCCCCCGCCGTTGGTGGGTTCACAGTCGGCCGTCGGGTAGTTCGGGTCGCATCCTTCGCCCTGATTGACCGCCGCGGCGGCCGGGGCCGGGGCGAGGGCCTGGGCGCCGCCGGCAAGGAGAGCGGTGGCGGCGAGGAGGGCGAGCAGGAGGCTGGCGCGCAGTGGGGCGAGCCGGCCGCCGGTCGGCGAAGTGCGATTCATCTGGTCTCGGGTTCCTTCCTGGTCGAGGGCACACAGATACTCAGGTTTCCCGATGCAACCTACGGAAGGGCAAGCGAGGCGCAACGAGGTCCGGACGGATGTCCCGAGCCTGCTGAGGACGGATAACCGGGACGAGCGGCCGCTCAGAGCGCGAGGCGGCGGGCGATCACCGCGTCGAGCAGGGACTCGGCGAGGTGATGGGCCTCCTCCAGCGCGACGCCGTCGATCGACGGCACCCCGATCACGGTCAGCCCCGCGGCGCGGGCGGCGGCGACGCCGGTCGGCGAGTCCTCGAGCGCGATCACGCCCGGGCCGGCCTCAACCCCGAGGCGGCGGCAGGCCTCGAGGTAGGGGTCCGGCGCCGGCTTCGGCGCGGCCACCTCGTGGGCGCTGAGGACGACGTCGAAGCGGTCGGCGAAGCCGACCAGCTCGAGCGAGCGGCGCACGAAGGCGAGCGGCGAGTTGGAGACGAGCCCGATCGGCGTCCCCCGCTCCTTCAGCGCGTGGAGCAGCTCGGCCGCCCCGACCATCGCCTCCACCCCGTGCTCGAGCTCGGCGACGACCAGCGCGTTCAGCTCCTCGATCAGCTCCGCCGCCCGCCCCGGCTCCTCCAGCCTCCGTTCGAGCACCCGGCCGGCGATCTCGGCCGAGGTCCCGACCAGCTCGCGCTTGTCGGCCGGGGTGAACTCGGTCCCCCGCCGCTCGAACAGGTCCTCCTCTGCCCGGGTCCAGACCGACTCGGTGTCGAGCAGGAGGCCGTCGTTGTCGAAGACGACGGCGTCGGGGGCGGCGACCGGATCCACCGCGGCATCATCGCGAACCGCCTGGATGATCTGATCTAGTCTCGCTGCATGTCGTTCCACGTCGAGATCAGCGCCGGCCTGAAGCGCGCCCGCGTCTTCAACCTCAGCCCCGAGGACCTGACGGCGAAGGTCGTCGAACCGTGGCTTGAAGGGCGGCGGATCGAGATGGGCGACCACGAGTGGTCTCCCCGCGACAGCAGCCTCAAGATCTTGGAGGGCCCGGCGATGGAGCAGACGGACCTCGCCTTCGGCCAGGGCTGGGCCAACGCCGAGCGGGCCTCGGAGAACGTGACCCGCGGTTTGCTCGCCGCGGCGCCGCCGCCGCACGCGCCCGACGCCTTCGTGGTCGAGACCGACTCGCCGGAGGCGGTCGCCGCCGAGGCGGTCGCCGGGCGCGGTGGTCAAGCGATCCCGTGGAGCGAGGCGAGGCGGAGGATCGACGACCGCGACCCGGAGATCGCGGCCGTGATCCTCGTGCTCAGGCGACCGGAGCCGGATCCCCCGCGAAGCTGAGCCCGACCCCGCGCGGCACGACCAGGATCGGGGAGGTCGCGGTCTCGACCACGTAGTCGCTGGCGGCGCTGAGCGTGACCTTGCCCTGGGGGGACTCGGGGCGGGAGCCGACGACGAGGAAGTCGACCGGGCCGCGTCCGTGCTCGCCGACGCTGGCGCCGAGCGCCGCGGCGAGGCTGGCCGCGGTCTGGCGGGCCGCCTCGTCGCCTTCGTCGATCAGCCCGATCGTGTTGATGCCGATCGCCGGGTTCGAGCGCAGGCCCGCCGGGGCGATGGCGATCGCCGCCGGGCCGCCGAGCAGCAGCTTGTGGGCGGGGATGCCGGGTTTGACCGTGCCGGGGGCGGTCCGGTACTCGGAGCCGAAGACGATCGCGTCGGCGCCTTCGCTCTCGGCCAGCTCGGCGAGGCCGACGCTGGTGCCCGCGTTGACGACGACGTGGCGGGGCATCTCCGGCGCCCCGACCGACTCGGCGCCGCGGGCGAGCAGCTCCTCGGCCTCTTGCTGCTCGAGCGCGCCGCCCTGGGAGTGGCGGACGTAGGCGAGCGAGAGCTCGGCGCCGGAGTAGGCGAGCAGGCGCCCGAGCGCCAGCGCGTCGCGGTCGTTGTCGGTGTCGTCGTAGGAGACGATGATCTTCAGGGGCATCGGGGCACCTCCTCGGAGTGGTTTCGCGGTTCCTACGGCGATCGTGCCACCGATCCTGTATCAGCGCAACTTCTAGTTCTGATCTTTACAATAAGCAATCCTTATGTTGAACGCGAGCCGCCTCAATGTCTTCCGCGAGGTGGTCGCGCGGGGGTCGTTCTCGGAGGCCGCCGACGCCCTCTCCTACTCGCAGTCGGCCGTGTCGCAGGCGATCGCGACCCTGGAGGGCGAAGTCGGGGCGTCGCTGATCGAGCGCAGCCGCGGCGGCGTCCGGCCGACCGCCGCCGGCGCCGCCCTCGCCGGCCACGTCGGCGGCATCCTCGCCCGGATGGAGACGGCCGAGGCCGAAATCGCCGCGATCGCCGCGGGGCGGGGCGGGCGACTGCGGACCGCGTCCTTCCCCAGCGCCGGCGCGACCCTGATGCCGCGGGCGATCGCCCGCTTCCGCGCCGCCCACCCCGGGGTCGAGGTGACGCTGGCCGAGGGCGAGCCGGAGGAGATCGCGCCGCGCCTGCGGGCGGGCGAATTCGACCTCGTCCTCCTCTACGAGTTCGAGGGCGTCGGCGAGCGGCCGGCCGCCGGCATCCGCCGCTTCGGGCTGCTCGAGGACCCGATGCACCTGGTCCTCCCCCGCGACCATCCGTTCGCGAAGCGCGAGCGGCTGCGGCTCGAGGACCTGCGCGAGGAGGCGTGGATCCAGACCTCGGAGGCGAGCCCCTGCGCCAGGCACGTGGTCCGCTCCTGCCACGCCGCCGGGTTCGAGCCGAACGTCTCCTTCGAAAGCGACGACTACCAGACCGTGCAGGGCCTGGTCGCGGCCGGGGTGGGCGTGGCGCTCGTCCCCGCCCTGGCCCTCTCCAGCGTGCGCGAGGACGTCAGCGTCCGCGCCCTGCACCCCGACGGGCCGGTCCGCGACGTGCTCGCCGCCACCCCGCGGGGAGCTGGGGCGACGGCGGCAGTCGCGTCGATGCTCGACGTCCTACGCGAGGCTTCGCGCGCTCACGCGGCGCCTCCCGCGGGGGCCGGCGGCGGCGGGGCGGGCGCCGCCGCCGGGTAGCCGTCGGGGTAGCCGAGCGAGGGGACGTCGGAGGGGTACACCTCGTGGCCGTGGACCGCGATGTCGCCCTCCTCCATTTCCTCCTCGGTCATCCGCAGCGGCACGAAGAGGCCGACCAGCTTCAGCAGGACGTAGGTGCCGATCCCGCTGAAGACGATCACCCAGAGCGCGGTCAGCGCCTGCCACTTGAGCAGGCTCAGCCCGCCGCCGGAGATCGTGCCCAGGAGCGGCGTTTCCACCATCGCCTGGTTGGCGAAGATGCCGACCAGGAGGCCGCCGGCGACGCCGGCGAAGCCGTGGGTGTAGACGACGCCGAGGGTGTCGTCGACGTTGCGGAAGGGCGCCGTGCGGCTCAGGTAGTTGAGCGCGAAGTAGACGAGCGTCGAGGCGATCACGCCGATCGCGATCGCGCCCCAGCCGTTGACGAAGCCGGCGCCGGGGGTGATCGCGACGAGGCCGACGATCATCCCGTTGACGCTGCCGATCAGGCTCGGCTTGCGCCCGGTGATGTAGTCCCAGGCGACCCAGACGAGGAAGGCGACGGCGGTGCAGAGGTTGGTGTTGAGCACCGCGGCCGAGGCGATCTGGCCCGCCGAGTACCAGTCGCCGCCGTTGAACCCGTTCCAGCCGAGCCAGAGCAGCCCGGCGCCGACCGCGACCATCGCCAGGTTGTTCGGCGCGTCGACCTCGCGGTCGCGCTGCAGGCGGGGGCCGATCACGGCGGCGGCGACGAAGCCGGAGACGCCGGCGGCGAGGTGGATCACGTAGCCGCCGGAGAAGTCAAGCGCGCCGTGCTGGCTGAAGTAGCCGCCGCCCCAGATCAGGAAGGCGTTGACCGTGTAGACGAGCACCGTCCAAAGGGCGACGAAGGGAATCCACGCCTTGAAGTTGATCCTCCCGAGCACCGAGCCGAGCATCAGGATCGGGGTGATCGCGGCGAAGACGATCTGGAAGTAGGCAAGGGTCGACTGCGGGAATTCGATTTCTTCGGACACTTCGGAGAGCAGCGGGATATGGCCGTGGCCGAGCTCGCTCGCCGCGCTGAGAATCGACCCGGGCTTCCCCCACATGTTGGCGAGGAAATCGCCGCCGCCGGCGCCGAAGATGTGCATCGGCTCGCCGAACCCCATTCGGAATGCGAAGGTGCACCAGAGGATCAGCACGATCGCGAAGGCGACGAACGCCATCATCATCGAGTTGACCGACCAGCGCTTCTGCATCACGCCGCCGTAGAGGACCACCAGGCCGGGAACGCTCATCAGCCCCACGAGCGTCGCGGCGGTGAGCTGCCAGGAGTTGGCGCCTTCGTTCAGCCAAGATACGGCGCCTACGCTCAACCAATCCATGGATTCCGCTGTCCTTTCTGATCACGGGCGCCGCGAACCGGATTGCCCGCCCCCGGCATTGCCCGTCGCTTTGTCTGAAGCCTGCACTGGAGCGGCGCCCTCCTCTACGTACAGCCGTCTAAAGATCGGCTCCCTCGTTTCTCCCAAGTGGCGAGATGGGGGCCGCCGACGGGGCGGTACGCTGCCCGGGTCATGCCGCTGGAGGGCCACCACGGGCGGGTCAACACCCCCTTGCGCAAGCTCACGCGACGCGAGCGCAACGTCGCGATCGGCATGATCGCGACGACGGCGATCGCGATCGTCGTGCTGATCGCGGTGACCGCCGGCAACGACCATCCGGCCGTCGGAGCCGGCTGCATCCGGGTCCCGGTTCCGGGGCGCACCGGAGGCGAGCTGGTGAGTGGCTGCGGCGCGGAAGCTCAGGCGCTCTGCGCCCGAGCGTCGCGGTACGAGGGCCGGCGCGCCGAACTGGTCCTTGCAGCCTGCCGCGACGCGCGAATCGAGTTCTGAGCGCGGGCGGCGCGATGCCGCTAGATCGCGGGCAGGAGGCGCTGCACCTCCGAAACGAAATGCGGCCAGAAATCCTCACCCGCCAGCCCGATCTCGTCGACCGTGTCGCCGGCGAACCGGAAATCGGGAGCGACCCGGGTCAGCACCGCGCGGGCCTCGCTGGCGAGCATGTAGCCGGAGAGGCTTTCGTTGGCCGGATCGCGAAGCCATCTCAGAAGAACCCGGTACGCGGAGAAGCGCTGGACCCAGTCGACGTGAACGGGCAGTCTCCTCACGCCGAGCAGCTCCAACCACGGTTCGGGCGGTACCTCGAAGCGCAATTCGTTGCCTAGAGTCGTCGAAATCGCCAGTCCGGAATCGCGAAGGGAGCTCGCCGCCTCGTAGACGTTTCGCTTCGCGTATCCGCTCGATTCCGCGATCGCCTGGAGGGACATCCGCGGCGCATCGACGGTCAGCAGCACCCGGACCACCTCGGCGCGCGCGCCGACACCGAGCAGTCCGCGCAGACGCAGGGCGAAGTTGATCGGCGCTTTCAAATCGGGATGCCCGGAGCGCCGCGCCGGCTCAACCTGCGCCTTGAGGAAACCGTGCTCTAGGAAGGCGGGGTCGAGTTGCCGCGGCTCGACCGCCGAATCGAGGAAAAGCGGCTCAGCGCCCGCCCGCGCGTCGCTCTGAGGAGTCGGAGCGGCCGTCCTGGTACGCCACTCTGCGAGCCAGGAGGTCGCCGCCCCAGCGAGGGCCCGATCCTCCTCATCGCGAGACAGGTTGCGGAGACGCTGGCTGCTGATCAGCCGCTGGTTCACCAGCAGCCAATCCAACACCTCCTCGAAAAGGCGAGGTTCTTCCCGGCCGAGGTCGAGGCTCAGCAAGAGGAGCGCCTCGGGGTCGGCGGCCCATTCGTCCTGGCGCGAGGCGGAGGTGAGCATGCCCATCTGCCCCCACTGACTCCAGACGAAGTCAAGCAGCCGACCGCTGAGCTCCTGCCTAAGGGCCGACGGCCTCATCTTCAACTCCGAAATGAGCGAGGGCTTGGCCGAGCGCTTCTGCGAAGCCCGGCGAGGGATCGTGCGTTTGCGCCCAGCGCGCCGCGGTGAGCAGCTCCCCGCCGGTCGGCGTGAGCGCTTCGAGATCGCGCAGATGCTTGCCCGGACCCTGGTCGACGGTCGCATAGAGCTTGAGATGGATCTGGTCGTAACGAGAGGCGAAGTGGACGACGAGGTGAGTGCCGAAAGACCGCGCCTCCAGCCGCTCCACGAACCCCTTTGGGAGACCGAAGCGAAGCAGCCCCGACGGGCCCGGGTTCAGCCAGTCCTCCGGCAGCGAGAAATCACGCGCAACGCGAGCGCGAGCGTCCAGCAGCCCCCCGGGGAGCGGCTCGGGATCGCACAAGTCGGCGTCGGCTAGAAGCGCGAGGACGTCGACGTCGCGGGTAGCGCGCTCGATCGTCCCGAGGGCGAGCAGCCCCGAGCCGCCGACCACGACCAGCTCAAAGCGCTCGCCCGTCGCTGCGAGCTGCTCGCCCAGCGCTCCGAGCAACGTCTCCATCGCTTCTACGTTCGTGATGTTCAACATCTTGAAACAAGATGATATACATCACGAACGGATCACCGGGCGCGAAGCTGGAGCCCGGTTTCCAGCAGGCGGCCGAGCTGGTCGCGCTGGCGCTCGTCCAGGCCGCCGAAGATCTCCTCGACGGCCTTCTCGGCGAGGGCGTCGGCGCGGGCGAGCGCTCGCTCCCCCGCCGGGGTGAGAGTTACCCGCGAGCGGCGGCGGTCGGAGGGGTCGCGCAGCCGCGCCACCAGCTCCCGCTCCTCGAGCCGGTCGATCGCGGCGACGATGACCGCCGGCGCCTTCCCCATCAGCTCGGCCAGCTCGTGCTGGGAGCCGGGCGCGTCGGAGGCGAGGATCGCGAGGATCGCGTAGTCGCTGCCGTTGAGCTCGGCATCCGCCAGCCGCTCGTCGGCGATCTCGCTCAGCACGGCGCCGATCCGCGCCAGCAGGAGCGCGGTGCGCCCGCCGACCCCGAGCGGGATCCGATGCTTGCCGACGGTGCAGGGCTCGGGCCCGGCCGTGGCCATCGCCGTTATGTGCGATTGATCATTCATGTGTCCAACGATATCAGAGTCTGCTACATTCATTCTCGAAATCGTTCATTTTCAAAATGATTTAGGAGAATTCCGATGCGACGAACTTCCTGGCTTCCTCTGATAGTCCTCTCGATAGCGCAGTTCATGGTCGTCCTCGACGTGACGATCGTCAACGTCGCCCTGCCCCATATCCAGGCCAGTCTGGGCTTCTCCGCGGACGGCCTGCAGTGGGTGGTCAGCGCCTACACGCTGATGTTCGGAGGCTTCCTCCTGCTCGGCGGGCGGGTCGCCGACCTGCTCGGCCGCCGCGCGGTCTTCATCGCCGGGCTCGCCCTTTTCTCGGGCGCCTCCCTCCTCGCCGGGCTCTCGACGTCCTCGACGATGCTGATCGGCGCCCGCGCCGTGCAGGGCCTCGGCGGGGCGGTGCTCTCTCCGGCCGCCCTCTCGCTTCTGACCGTCGCCTTCGCCGCCGGTCGCGAGCGCAACATCGCGCTCGGCGTCTGGGGCGCGCTGGCCGGCCTCGGCGGCACGCTCGGAGTCGTCTTCGGCGGCCTTCTGGTCGACAGCGTCGGCTGGCAGTGGGCCTTCTTCCTCAACGTCCCGATCGGCGCGGCGCTGATCGCAATCGCGCCTCGTTTCATCGGCGAGAGCAGGTTGGACGCCGGCGCGGAGCGCGGCTTCGACGTCCCCGGCGCGCTGCTCGGCACCGGTGGGCTGCTGGCGCTGGTGTTCGGCGTGGTCCGCGCAGCTCCCCTGGGCTGGGGCTCGCCGGAGGTCGTCGGCTCGATGGTCCTCGGCGCCCTGCTGCTGGTCGGGTTCGTCCTCGCCGAGCGCGGCTCGAGCGCTCCCCTGGTGCCGATGCGGCTGTTCCGCTCGCCGGCACTGCGGACGGGCAGCGGCGCCCTGGCGCTGAACGGGGCGGCGTTCCTGGGGATGTTCTTCCTCACCGCGCTCTTCCTGCAGCAGGTGCGCGGCGCCTCGGCGCTGAGCGCCGGCCTGCAGCTGCTGCCGATGGGCGTGGCGGCCATCGCCGCCGCGGTCGTCGTCTCGAGGCTGGCGAGCGAGGTTGGCACCCGTCCGTTCCAGATTGCCGGAGCGGCGCTGAGCGCGACCGGCCTGCTGCTCCTGTCGAACGTCGACGTCGGCAGCGACTACCTGACCGGCATCCTGCCGGGGTTGGTCGTCTTCGGCGTCGGCATCATCTCGGTCGGGGTGCCGGCACAGATCTCAGCGGTGACGGAGTTCAGCCACCGCGACGCGGGGTCGGCCTCCGGCCTGGTGACCGCCGGCTACCAGGTCGGCGGCGCGCTCGGGCTGGCGCTGATCACGACGATCGCCAACTCCAGCGTCACCGACGCCCTGGCGAGCGGCCGGGCGATGCCCCAGGCCCTGGTCGACGGGTTCCACACCGGCCTCCTCGTCGCGGCGGGCATGGCGGCGGTCAACCTCGTCCTGGCCCTGATGTCGCCCCGGATCGCGCCCGACGCCGTGCGGCAGGTGGAGGCGGCGGCCGTCGCGTAGCCGCTTGCCCTGCCGCCGACCCGCCTGCACGCTAACCGAGACCGCCCGCGCCCTTGTGCGGGCGGTCTCACGAAGCGCTCGGCGAGCGCCTGCGGTGGGCGGCTAGGAAACGGTCCAGCGGAAGACCGCCGGAGTCGGGTCGGGGATGCCCGCGGCGTTGACCGCGCGCACCCGGAAGGCGTGGCGGCCCGGCCTGACCTTGCGCACGTAGGGGGAGCGGCAGGGCCTGAAGCGGGCGGCGTCGAGCCTGCACTCGAAGCGCGAGCCGGCCTGGTCGGAGCGGAAGGCGAACCTCGCCCTCGCGAGCGCGGTCCTGGAGCGCGGGTGCCTGGCGATCCTGGTCTGGGGCGCGTTGCCTCCGGCGCCCCGGCCGGAGCCTTCGCCGCCCTCCCCCGCCCTGCCCGCGACCTCGGCGCTGGGGCCGCTGAGCGCCGCTTCGGAGCCGGCGCCGTTGAGGGCCGTCACCCTGGCGACGAGGCGCCTGCCGACGTCCGCCGCGGCCACCGCGTACCGGGCCGAGGTCGCGCCGGCGATCGGCGTACAGGGCGCATCTTCGCCCGTCTTCACGGTCGCAGGGCAGCGCAGCCACCGGTAGGCGAAGCCGCTGGGGGCGCCGTCCCAGACGCCGTCGCTGGTGCTGAGCGTCTGGCCCGTCGCCGGGGCCCCGGCGAGCGCCGGGCGCTGGACATTGGCCGGCGCGTTGTGGACGAGGATCTGGAACGTCTCGCCGGTCGCCGTATTCGCGGCGGCGTCGCCGACGACCGCCGTGATCGTGTGGGGGCCGTCGGGGATCTTCGTCGTGTCGAGGGAGAAGGAGGATTCGACCTTGTGCGCGCAGGGCGCCGCCGTCTTGAACGGCTCGACGCAGCGGCCGCCGTTCGGGTCGCGGTCTTCGGCGACGGGGACGCCCGCCACGCCCGGGGCGATGTCGCGAAGCAGGAGCCCGGAGGCGACGCCGCTCTCCCTGTCTTCGGCCGCGTAGGGAACCTGCACGGTCCCGCGCAGCGGGGTGGTGGGCGGCGGCGTCGAGGTCAGCGCGACCGTTGGCGGGACGTTCTCTTCCAGCGTGGCGACGACGCCGGAGAAATCGACCTCGGCGACGGTGAACCCGTCCCTGAAGCCGCAGCCGCCCTGCGCGATCGAGCGGATGCAGGCGATTTCGCTGCGGACCCGGCGATCCCCGACCGAATAGTCGACGTGGCCTGGCGGCGGCGCCGTCCCTTCGGCCGAGTCGAGCGTCTGGTTGTGGTCGAGGCCCGTCAGGCGCCAGTGGAAGAGCGCGTCCCAGGGGAGCGGGCCGAGGGAGCGGTCGGCTTCGAGCTCCCTGATCGCAATGCTCCCCGGCACGTCGAGCTCCCACAGCACCCCGCCGCTGACCGTCGCCGAGTCGGCGATCAGCCTGATGCCGCCGAACGGCATGCCGCATTCGCGCCGGATCTCGTATCCCTGGGCGCCGGCGGGCCCGTTTGCCTGGAAGAGCTCGCCGTCGTTGGCGGTCGGGGTGCAGACTTCCACCCGGTAGGCGCCGGCAAGCGCCGTTCCGGACAAGGCGAGGACGGCCGCGACCGTCGCCGCGAAGAGAAGCGCGACGCGCCGGCGGAACAGCTCTGGGACCAGAGCTCGGGTTGAGGAGAAGGCTGGGAGGATCCTCGGCATACGCCCGCGCCCCCGGCGCGGTTCGGTACCGCACGGTCCGGTTCGCTCAGCTATTCGTCTGCGGCCTGATGCGCCGTTCGGTGAGCTGCAGCCTCAAACTGCTCAGCAGCGACCGCCCGCCAGAGATACGCCGGGCAGATTGTCAAAGTCGCCATCGTGGCTGACCACCGCCCGCTCTCTCGCGCGGGCGGTCGCGGCAATGATCAGGTCGTGGGCGCCGCGAGGCGAGCCTGTGCGCCGGACATGAGCCAACAAAGCACCGTGGGCCTCGGCGACATCGAGGTCGTAGGGCTCGATCGAGACGGCGTCGAGAACCGCGGCGACGAAGCGCTCGCGCTTCTCCCGCCTGCGCCCTTTCGCCATCTGGACGCCGACCTTCAGCTCCGCCACGGTGATCGCCGCAACCGCGACGTCGTCGCCGTCGTCGATCGTCTCGCCGAGCGAATCGCCTCCGCGCTCGGCGTCGATCAGGACCGTCGTATCGAGGATCAGTCGTGCCAGGGGTCCATCACGGGCTCGATGCCCTCGCGAAGCTCCCGCAGCTCGGCTGCCCAGGCTTCGTCCGGGCGATTCGCTCGCAGCGCGTCCTTGAGCGCCTTTCCGGTCCCACCGCTCGCGGGACCGATGGTCGCCACGGCTCGGCCGTGGCGAACGACGACATAGGACTCCCCGCCGCGCTCCACCTCGTCCAGCACCTCCGAGAACCGGCGGGAGGCATCGGTGGCGCTCAGCTGCTTCATAAAATCAGATTATCAGATTCATCCATGGCCGTCCAGCGCGGCGAGCAGGGCGGTCAGCTCGGCGTCGACCTCGCCCTCGAGCCTCAGCTCGGCCTCGGCGTCGTAGGGGGTCGGGCCCTTGGTGACGATCGCGAGGCTGCCGCCGCGCTCCAGGGTCACCTGGGGCAGCCCGGCGACCGGGTGGACGGCGAGCGATGAGCCGACGCAGAGCATCAGCTCGGCGCGGTCGGCGAGGTCGTGGGCGCGGGCCATCGCGCTCTCCGGCAGCAGCTCGCCGAAGAGGACGACGTCGGGCTTGACGTTGCCGCGGCACTCGGCGCAGATCGCGACTCCCTCCTCGTCGAAGAGCGCGTCGACCTCCTCCAGCCCGAAGCGGGCCGCGCAGCGGGTGCAGGAGGAGGTCTCGATCGAGCCGTGGACCTCGATCACGTTGCGCGAGCCGGCGGCGCGGTGCAGGCGGTCGATGTTCTGCGTGATCACACCCTCGATCAGGCCGCGGCGCTCCAGCTCGGCGAGCGCCTCGTGGGCGGCGTTCGGCCGCTTGTCGCCGAGCGAGGCGAAGCGGGGGCGGTAGTAGGACCAGAAGCGGGCCGGGTCGCGCTCGAAGACGTCGATGTGGGCGACCTCCATCGGGTCGACGTTCGCCCACAGCCCGGTCTCCGGGGTGCGGAAGTCGGGGATCCCGGACGGAACCGAGACCCCCGCCCCGGTCAGGGCGACCGCGGAGCCGGCCTCGCGGAGCAGCTCCGCGAGGCGCTCCACCTCTGTGCGCTCGGCTACCTGCCGCTCCACCGCGGCGTCCGCTTGCCGAGGAAGGCGGCGATGCCCTCCTTCGCGTCCTCGCTGCCGAAGGCGGCGGCGAAGCCCAGCTTCTCGGCCTCGATGCCCTCGTCGAGGTCGCCCTTGTGGGAGACGGACTTGATCTGCTCGACCGCGACCGGCGCCTGCCCGGCCAGCTTGCGGCCCCACATCAGCGCCGTCTCGAACAGCTCGTGGTCGGGGACGACGCGGTTGACGAGGCCGAGCTCGAACGCCTCCTCGGAGAGGATCGCGTCGCCGACCAGGTTCATCTCCAGCGCCCGGTTCGGGCCGATCAGGCGCGGCAGGCGCTGCGTGCCGCCGAAGCCGGGGACGATCCCCAGCTTGATCTCCGGCTGGCCGAAGACCGCCGCCTCGGCGGCGATCCGCACGTCGCAGGCCATCGCCAGCTCGCAGCCGCCGCCGAAGGCGATCGAGTTGACGGCGGCGATCGTGGCGACCCGCGAGGTGCCGAACTCGCGCAGCAGCGCGTGGGCGGTCTCGATCAGCTCCGCTCCGCTCGCTTCGTCCATCGTCGTGAACGCCTTGATGTCGGCGCCGGCCGAGAAGACGACGGGGACCGAGGAGGCGATCACCATCGCCCCCACCCCGCCGGCCGCCTTGACCCGCTCCCAGACCGTCGCCAGGTCGCGGATCACGTCCGGGGAGACCGCGTTCATCGGCAGGTTGGCGAGCCAGGCGACCGCGACCCCGTCGCGGGTCTCCAGCTTCACCGTCTCCGCCTGCTCGCCCTCGTCGGGCCGCGGGTAGGGGTAGAAGCCCTGGCCGGCGGCGAGGCCGAGGCGGCCCTGGGCGACCAGCCGCTTCAGCAGGATCGGCGGCGCGAAGCGCTCGCCGTGCTTCTCCTCCAGCCGCTCCATCGTCTCCAGCACCGTGCCGAGCCCCTCGACGTCGGCTTTCCAGAACGGCGGCAGCAGCCCTTTGCGCGGGTCGAGCCCGGCGCCGGCCATCATCCCGAGGTCGACGTCGCGGACAGAGCAGACCCCCTCCTCGACCAGCAGGCAGGCCTCGATCAGGGCGCGGCAGGCGAACATCGCGACCAGCTCCTCGGCGTCGGGCTCGGCCTCGCCGGGGACGTTCTGCTCGCCGTCCTTGAAGAAGCCCTCGCCGCCGCTCTTGGCGCCGAGCTTGCCGTCGGCGACCAGCTTCCGCAGCCCCTCGTGGACGTAGAAGCTCTCGCCGTAGGAGTCGTGCATGTGCTCGGCGACGTGCAGGACGGTGTCGAGGCCGAGCAGGTCGGTGAGGAAGAACGGCCCCATCGGCGCCGCCTTGGCGGCGGCGATCGCCTCGTCGATCGCCTTCAGCGAGAGCCCGCCCTCCTCCTGGGCGCGCCAGATCTCCCCCATCGTCGCCATCAGGATCCGGTTGACGACGAAGCCGGGCACCTCGCCGCAGACGATCGGCTGCTTCTTGATCGCCTGGGCGAAGTTGTAGGCGGCGGTGGCGGTCTCCCGCGAGGTGTCCTCGCCGACGATCACCTCGACCAGCGGCATCACCGAGGCGGGGTAGAAGAAGTGGAAGCCGACCACCTTGTCGGCGCGCAGCGTCGTCTCCCCCATCTCGGTGATCGAGAGCGAGGAGGTGTTGGAGGCGAGGATCGCGTGGCCGGGGGTGGCGGCGTCGAGCTCGCGGAAGACCGCCTGCTTGATCTCCATCCTCTCCGGCACCGCCTCGACCACGAAGTCGACGTCGCCGAACCCCTCGTAGGTGGTGGTGCCGGCGATCTGCCCCATCACCTCGGCGAGGCGCGCGTCGGCCCGCTCCTGGGTCAGCTTCTCCTTCTTGACCAGGCGGGCGAGCTGGCCCTCGGTGACCGCGCGCGCCTTCTCCAGCGCGGCGTCGACGAACTTCTGGTCGATGTCCTTGACGACGACTGGGATGTCGGCGGCGGCGATCGCCTGGGCGATCTCGCCGCCCATCGTGCCGCCGCCGACGACGGCGGCCTTGGATACGAACATGGGGCGCGGTTCCTCTCGAGTTGCGGCTTGACGTGCGGGCCGCAGGCTATCCGAGTGGCGCTTCCGCCCTCCCAAAGGCGCTTTTCTCTCCCATACGGAGAGGAAAGCGCCACGACGCCCGCCCGCGCCAGCCCGGACACCCGCTGGGGCCAAACTCTGTACGGCCGGATAAAGCGCCCGAACCGGCTTGGCATTACTCTCTCCTGGCTCTTCATCAAGGGAGTGAGACCGGTAACCGATGCGCCCGCCGGGCGCGCGCCAGTGAGGGGATTAGCCAGAAGATGACTCGGATTCGCCAGCAGAACGTGACCGCCGCGCAGTGGAGCTCGAACGGGGAGGCCCTCGGCGCGCTCGACCTCACCCTCCCCGAGAACAACCCCTTCGGCGCCAACGTCTTCTCCGTCGCGGTGCAGCGGGAACGGCTGCCCGGGGACGTCTTCGAGAAGCTGCAGGCGACCCTCGAGGGCGGCGAGGCGCTCGACCCGAGCCTGGCCGACGCGGTGGCCGAGGCGATGAAGGAATGGGCGCTGGAGAACGGCGCCACCCACTACACCCACATGTTCCAGCCGCTGACCGGCTCGACCGCGGAGAAGCACGACTCCTTCTTCGAGCCGGCCGGCGAAGGCGCCGCCCTCGCCGGCTTCTCCGGCAAGGAGCTGATCCAGGGCGAGCCCGACGCCTCCTCCTTCCCCACCGGCGGCGTCCGCGCCACCTTCGAGGCCCGCGGCTACACCGCCTGGGACCCGACCAGCCCCGCCTTCATCCTCGAGAACCCGAACGGGGCGCTGCTCTGCATCCCGACCGCCTTCGCCTCCTGGACCGGCGAGGCGCTCGACGCGAAGATCCCGCTGCTGCGCTCGATGGACGCGCTCTCGCGCTCGGCGATCAAGGCCCTGCGCCTGCTCGGGGACGACGACGCCCAGCGCGTCTTCACCACGGTCGGGCCCGAGCAGGAGTACTTCCTGATCGACGAGCAGTACTACTTCGAGCGCCCCGACCTGGTCACCACCGGGCGCACCCTGTTCGGCGCCAAGCCGCCGAAGGGCCACGAGCTCGACGACCACTACTTCGGCTCGATCCCCGAGCGGATCCTCGCCTGCATGCTGGAGACCGAGCTGGAGGCGCGGAAGCTCGGGATCCCGGTGAAGACCCGACACAACGAGGTGGCGCCGGCCCAGTACGAGATCGCGCCGGTGTTCGAGAACTCGAACGTCGGCTCCGACCACCAGCAGCTGATGATGCAGGTGATGGAGGCGGTGGCGCGGCGCTACGGCCTCGTCTGCCTCCTGCACGAGAAGCCCTTCGCCGGCGTCAACGGCTCCGGCAAGCACAACAACTGGTCGATGGGGACCGACACCGGCGCCAACCTGCTCGACCCGGGCGAGACCCCCGCCGACAACATCCACTTCCTCTTCTTCTGCGCCGCGGTGATCCAGGCCGTGAACAAGCACCAGGGCCTGCTGCGGGCCTCGGTCGCCAACATCGGCCAGGACCACCGGCTCGGCGCCAACGAGGCGCCGCCGGCGATCATCTCGATCTTCCTCGGCGCCGAGCTGGAGAAGGTCTTCGAGGCGATCGCGACCGGCGAAGGCGACCCGCACACGCCGGCCTCCTTCCTCGAGCTGGGGGCGACGGTCTTGCCGCCGCTGCCGATGCACGGCGGCGACCGCAACCGCACCTCGCCCTTCGCCTTCACCGGCAACAAGTTCGAGTTCCGGGCGTTGGGGTCGAGCATGTCGCTCGCCTTCCCCAACACCGTGCTCAACACGATCGTCGCCGAGGCGATCGACGAGCTGGCCGGCGGGCTGGAGGGGAAGCTCTCCGGCGGCGAGGAGATGCCGAAGGCGGTGATCGAGATCGTCAAGGAGGCCTACTCGGCCAACAAGCAAGTCTGCTTCGACGGCGACAACTACTCCGAGGAGTGGCACGCCGAGGCCGAGCGGCGCGGGCTGAAGAACCTCCGCACCACCCCCGACGCGCTGCCGGAAGTGCTCAGCGACCAGACGGTGGCGGCGTTCGAGAACTACAACGTGCTCTCCAAGCGCGAGCTGGAGTCCCGCTACGAGGTCTGGCTCGAGCAGTACTCGATCCGCGCCAACATCGAGGCCGAGGAGAGCTTCTCGATCGCGCAGACGATGATCCTTCCCGCCGCCCTGCGCCACCTGGCGCTGATCGGCGAGGCCGGAGTCTCCACCCTGGAGGGCGAGGTCCGCGAGCTGGTCGACGAGCTGGTCGCGGCGCTGGCCGAGCTGAAGGCGGCGAACGACTACCCCGACATCGAGGGCATGGACTGGGCGCTGCACGCGCGCGACAAGCAGCTCGCCGCGATGGACCGCGTCCGCGAGGTCGCCGACAAGCTGGAGAAGGTCGTCGCCGACGACCTCTGGCCGCTGCCGAAGTACGAGGAGATGCTCTTCATCAAGTAGCGCGGGTGGGCCGATCCCGGCCCTCGCGGAGCTGGATCAGGGTTCGTCGTTGTTTTTGACCGCGCGGTAGAGGAGGTAGCCGGCGGCGGCGAGGCCGAGGATCGGGATCAGGCCTCCCAGGACGGCGGGCCAGGCCTCGGCGGCGAGGGGGATCATGCGCGCGGGCTCACCCGCATCCGCAGCCCGCCCTTCGGCGAGAGCGTCGGCATCTGGCGCACGGTCATCGTGCGGCCGGGCAGCGCGTCGAGGCGCAGCTGGCGCAGCAGCATCGTCGCGACCAGCTTCACCTCGGTCTGGCCGAAGCGCTTGCCGATGCAGATCCGGGACCCCCCGCCGAAGGGGACGTAGGCGCCGCGCGGCAGCGCCGCCTTGCGCTCGCGGGCGAAGCGCTCGGGGATGAACGCCTCCGGCTCGGGGAAGACCTCGGGGATGCGGTGGCTGGCCCAGGAGCAGTAGTTGACGTAGGCGCCCTTCGGCACCGTGCAGCCGCCGAACTCGAAGTCGCGCACGGCGCGGCGCGGGCCGATCCAGGCCGGCGGGTAGAGGCGCAGCACCTCGTCGAGGACCATGTCGAGGTAGGGCATCTCGCGTTCGAGCTGGTCGACGGTCGGCGGGTCGCCGCCGAGCACCCGCTCCTGCTCCTCGAGCAGCTTCGCGGTCGCCTCCGGGTGGCGCGCCAGCTCGTGCATCATGAAGGTGAGGGTCGAGGTCGAGGTGTCGTGGCCGGCGAACATCAGCGTCATCACCTGGTCGCGGACCTCGCGGTCGGTGAACGCCTCGCCGCCCTCGCCCCGGGCTTCGACCAGGAGGCTGAGGATGTCGCGGCGCTCGGGATCGGGGTCGGCGCGATGGCGCGCGACCTCGCCGAAGACGATCTCGTCGAGCACCTTGCGCGAGGCGAGCAGCTTGCGCCAGGGCGCGCCCGGGCCGCGCAGCAGGCGCAGCGGGTAGTCGATCCCGTAGAAGCCGAGCGCCCGCTCGAAGTGCTCCGCCGCGGCGGCGCCCTTGCCGGCCTCGTCGGGGTCGAGGCCGAGCAGCGCCCGCATCGCGATCCGCATCGCCAGGTTGCGCATCCAATCGTAGAGGTCGATGACGCCGTCCCGCGGCAGCGCTGCGATCGCGGCGTCAGCCTCCGTCGCCATCGCCTCCACCGAGGCGGTGAGCTGCTCGCGGTGGAACGCCGGCATCATGATCGCGCGGGCGCGGTCGTGGTAGTCCTCGTCGATCGTCAGCAGGCCGTCGCCGAGCAGCGGGATCAGGTCGCCGAAGCTCGACTCGCGCCAGTGGAAGTTCTCCGGATGGGCGACGGTGACGAAGTGGTTGGCCTCGGGCCCGAGCATGAAGACGACCCGTGAGTGCAGCAGGCGCAGGCTGAAGATCGGTCCGAACTCTTCGTAGGCGCCGAGCAGGATCGGCAGTGGGTCGTGGGCGATGCGGTGCGTCCGGGCGATGCTGAAGTCCCCAGGGCCGGGCGGGAACTTCCCCCTCCCCCGCCACTCCGCCACCATGTCGGCGGCCACCCGCCGCACCGGGTTCGCCGACATCCGCGGCGGCCTCTTGACCGGCACCGCCCTGTCCGCCGTGGCCATCGGGCGATCATAACTGGCTGAGCAGCCAGTTCTTCGACTTCTGATGCATTGACCCGGCTATAGCCGGGCAAAGTCATCAGAACGGGCGAACTCGTGCTCGCGGCTACGCGGCGGCCGCCGCGAGCTGGCCGCAGGCGGCGTCGATGTCGCGGCCGCGGGTGAGGCGGACGGTCGCGGGGAGCCGGTGCTCGGCGAGGATCGCACGGAAGCGCTCGATCCGCTCCGGCGAGGAGCCGTCGTAGGCGCCGGTCGGGTTGTACGGGATCAGGTTGACCTTGTAGGCGCGGGGGTCGAGCAGGGCGGCCAGCTCGCGCGCGTGCTCGGGCAGGTCGTTGACGCCATCGAGCATCACGTACTCGACGAAGACCTTGCGCCGGCGCCTGGCCCGGTAGCGCTCGCAGGCCTCGAGCACCGCGGCGATCGGGTAGCGCTCGTTGACCGGCATCAGCCGCGAGCGCAGGCCGTCGTTGGGCGCGTGCAGGGAGAGGGCGAGCCCGATCGGCAGCTCGCAGTCGGCGAGGCGGTCGATCCCCGGCACCCAGCCCACGGTCGAGATCGCGGTGCGGCGGTGGGTGACGCCGAGGTCGGGCAGCCGCGCGCATGCGGCGAGCACGGCGTCGACGTTCATCGTCGGCTCGCCCATCCCCATGAAGACGACGTGGTCGATCGGTTCGACCCGGCGGAAGTGCAGGGCCTGGTCGAGGATCTCGTCGGCGCTGAGGTTGCGGCCGAACTTCATCTGCCCGGTGGCGCAGAAGGTGCAGGTCAGCGGGCAGCCCGACTGCGAGGAGAGGCAGACCGAGCGGCGGCCGTCGCGGTAGCGCATCAGCACCGCCTCCAGCGGGCGCCCGTCGGCGGTGCGGAAGAGCGCCTTGACGGTGCCGTCGTCGGAGCGCGCCTCGGCCGCGACCGACAGGGTCGAGAGCGGCACCGCGGCGGCGAGCCGCTCCCGCAGGCCCGCCGGCAGGTTCGTCATCTCCTCGTAGGAGCGGGCGCCGCGCGCCACCCACTCCCAGACCTGGGAGGAGCGATAGGAGGGCTCGCCGGCGTCGGCGAGCGTGCGGTCGAGCAGGGCGCGGTCCACGGAGCGAGTGTAGGGAGAGCGCCGTCCTGGGTTAGCGGCCCAGGGCCTCGAGCAGGGTCTCCTGGTCCAGGCCGTCGACCTCGAGCAGCTTCTCCCGCGACTTCTCGCCGCGGAGGACGCGGACCCGGGACGGGGCGACGCCGAGGCGCTTGGCGAGCAGCCTGCGCAGCGCCTCGTTGGCCCTGCCGTCGACCGGCGGCGCGGAGACGCGCGCCTGCAGGACGCCGTCCTCGACCCCGATCAGCTCGTCGCGATGGCCCCGCGGCTTGAGGCGGACGGCGATCCGGGCGCTCACTCGGGCAGCTCGGCCATCAGCCGTGCGAAGGCGGCGCGGGCGTGGTCGAAGACGCGGCGGTCGCCGCTCAGGCGGTAGCGGGCGTTGGCGCCGGTGACGATCGCGTAGAGCTCGAAGGCGAAGCGGTCGGGCTGCACGACGCCGGCGATCGCCGCCTGGCGCTCCAGCTCCCCGACCCAGGAGTCGATCGCCGCCGCGATCGCGTCGCGGACCGGCCCGGGCCGGTCGTCGTACTCGGCCGAGGTCGCGCCCCAGAAGCAGCCGCCGGCGTAGAGGTCGAGGCGGAAGAGGTAGCGCTCGCCGATCGCCCGCAGCCGCGGCCCGCCCTCCGGCGCCTCCAGCGCCGGCTCGATCACCGCCGCGCGGAAGCGCTCGGCCGCCGCCGCGACCGTCGCCAGCTGCAGCTCCTGCTTGGAGCCGAAGTGGGCGAAGAGGCCGCTCTTGCTCATCCGCAGCTCGGCCGCGAGGCCGCCGATCGTCAGCCCCTCCAGCCCCTCGGCGGAGGCGAGGTCGACCGCGCGGTCGAGGATCGCCGCCCGAGTCTGCGCTCCCTTGCCGGGCTCGACCGCAGTCGCCGAGCCCCCTTCGCGCCGCTGCTTGGCCGCTGCGCCCACTCCCTCAGGCTACAGAAAAGAACGAACGTTCGTTCAAATCGCATAGGATGGCACGGCAGGACATCGCGGCCACAGAAAGACGAGGAGGAACCATGAGCAGCCACGCGGTCAAGAGGATCGACGAGATGGAGGCGATCTACCAGGGGGCGTTCAAGCGCGCCCGCGCCGAGCTGGGAGTCGAGTCGTTCGGCATGCAGATCATCGACATGCCCCCCAACTTCGAGGGCTACCCCGAGCACGACCACACCCACGATGACCAGGAGGAGGTCTTCATCGCCCTGCGCGGCGGGGGCGAGATCGAGGTCGCCGGCGAACGCCACCCGCTCGACCCCGACCACGTCGTCCGGGTGGGGCCGGAGATCAAGCGCAAGATCTGGCCGGGGCCGGACGGCATCCGTGTCCTGGTCCTCGGCGGCGTGCCGGGCCGAGCCTACGAGGCTCCCGACATCTCCAAGCTCGGCGAGCCGGACCCGACGGCGGCTGCATAGGAGGCTAGGCTTGGCGATGTGCTTCGACGCGCCTCGTCCGTAGCGGCGATCCTCGCGATCGCGGCGCTCGCCGTCCCGGCGGCGGCGGGCGCCGCCGGGGCCGGCGGGCACTCCGGCGACGCCGTCGTCGTCATCTCCGGCGACGTCGCCGTCCCCCGCGGAGAAACCGTCAAGGGCGTCTACATCGCCCATGGCGACGCCAGGATCGCCGGCCGGGTCGACGGCGACGTGGTCGTCTTCAGCGGCGACGTGGTCGTCTCCGGCGCGATCGACGGCGACCTCTTCACCGCCGGCGGGCAGGCCCGCCTGCTCCGCACCGCGGAAGTGACCGGCGACGTCGACTACGGGAACGACCGGCCGCAGGTGGCGCTGGACGCCCGCGTCCACGGCGACATCGCGAAGAAGGGGTGGCCCGACCTCGGCGGGCTGCTGCCGGCGATCGGCGGGATCCTCGTCTGGCTCGCCGTCGGCGTCTCGACCCTGCTGCTCGGCGCCCTCCTGCTGCTGATCGCGCCGCGCGCCGCCGACGACCTGCAGCGCCGCTCCCGGGAGCGGGTCGGGCCGGCGATCGCGATCGGCCTCGCGATCCTGATCGTCCTCCCGGTCGTCGCCTTCGTCGCGGGGCTCACCGTGGTCGGCCTGCCGCTCGCCCTGGGGATCCTGCTGGCGCTGCTGCCGATCGCCGCCGTCGCATACACCGTCTCGGCCTGGGTGCTGGGGCGGAGGATCCTGAAGCCGCCGCGCGAGCGCCTCCTCTCCCTGCTGGTCGGCGTCGCGATCCTCTGGGCCCTCTCCCTGGCCCCGATCGTCGGCTTCCTGGTCGGCCTGGCGGCGGTCGTCTTCGGGCTCGGGCTGATCGGCTCCGCTATCGGGGCGGCTCGGAGCCCGTCCGGCGGCGGGGAGCCGCCGGCCCCGGTCCCGGCTGAAATCCCGGGCAGCTGAGCACCGGCACGCGCGGGTAGCGCGGATAGGCAGGGTCCTCCCGCGAACGCTCGCAGAGCGAGAAGACCGAGCCGCGCGTATTCGGGACCAGCCTCTGGTGGAGGCAGCGGTCGCAGAGGCCGTTGGGAGGAGGCGCCTCGGGGACGGTCACGACGTGAGGATCCCACGCCGCGCCGACCCCGGCGGCTCAGCGCCGGCGGTGCGCCGCGCGGGCCTTTCCCACCCTCCACTTGAACACGGCCGGGGTCGGATCGACCAGCCCCCGGACGTTGACCGCGCGCACGCGGAAGACGTGGCGGCCGGCCTTCACCCTGCGCTTGAAGGGCGAGCGGCAGCGCCTGAACGGCCTGCGGTCGAGCCTGCACTGGAAGGTCGACCCCGGCTGGTCGGAGACGAACCGGAACCGGGCGCGCCGGCTCCCCGTCCGCTTGCGCGGCTTCTTCCTGATCGCGGTGTCGGGCGCGCCGACCGGAGGATGAGTGGAGCCGGCGCCACCCGCGCTCCCTCCCGGCGGCGGGCTCGGGTTCTTGGCGAGGACCCGCAGCTGGGTGGTCGCCTGGCTCCCTTCGTGCCCGCCGTCCCCCTGGTAGGTCGCGCTCAGCCCCTGGTCCCTGAGCTCCTCCGGCGTGAAGACGACCTCGCAGGCCGCGAGCCTCGCCGGGCCGCGAGCCTGAAGGTCGCAGGCGGAGGATGAGAAGGACCCCTTGCCGTCGCTCTGGAAGCGCACGGTCCCGGTCGGTCGGGTCGCGTTCGGCTCGGTGTCTTCGACGATCGCCGCGCAGTGGGTTACGTCGGCGCCGAGAACCGCGACCGTGGGCGAGCAGACCAGGTCCGTCGCGGTCCGGTGCGGGAGCTGGGTGACGCCGACCCTGGTCGTGCCGAGGCTGGGTTCGTGGGCCTCGACCGGGCCGTTGCCGTTGTTGCCGCCGTAGACCGCGGTCAGCTCGTGCTCGCCACCCTCCAGCGGCGCGTATTCGACCGCGCAGGCGGCCCTCCCCTGGCCCGCGTCGGCGAGGGCGCATCCCCCCGGCGCGAAGGTCCCGGGGCTGTCGCTGGCGAAGACGACGTTGCCGGCCGGCGTCGCGGCGCTGCCGTCGGTGTTCGCCACCGTCGCCGTGCAGCGGGCCCTCTCGCGGGTCGAGAGGCCTTCCGGCTCGCAGCGCACCGTGGTCGCGGTCCGATGACCGCCGTTCGGCGGAGCCACCAGGACGCCCGCGGAGCCGAGGCTCGGTTCGTGGCTTGGGTCGCCTTCGTAGGTGGCCCTGATCGTGTGGGTCGGTTCGCCGCCCAGCGCGGAGGGCGTGTAGATGAGCTGGCAGCGGGACCTGGTGGGGTCGATCGGGAAGGCCGCGCAGGTCGCCTGGCCCGAGAACCCGCCCGGCCCGTCGCTTTCGAAGCTGACGGTTCCCTCGGGGCTGCCGGCGTCCTGGCGCGCGACGTCCTCGATCGTCGCCGTGCACACGGAGGCGCCGCCGAGGAACACCATTGCCGGCTCGCAGGTCAGCCGGGTGACCGTCGCGTGCGGCCTCCCACCACCACCGCCGCCGGAGCCATCGCCCACGCCGAGCCCGACATGGCCCGTAGAGAGCTCGTGGGAGGCGTCGCCCGAGTAGACGGCAGTCAGCTGCTGGGTGCCCGATTCCACCGCGTGGGGGATGTAGTCGACCGCGCAGGAGGCGGTCGTGCCGGCGCCCGCGAGCGTGCACTGCCCGGCCGAGAAGGCGCCGAGGCCGGCGGTCTCGAAGCTGACGCTGCCGCCCGGCGGGGTCGCCCCGGAGGCCGCCAGGTCGTTCACCGTCGCGGTGCAGTGCGAGGGAGCGCCGACTTCGACCGAGCTCGGCTCGCAGGCGAGGGTCGTGCTGGTCGCGTGCAGTCCGCCGCCGTTGGCCTCGACGGCGATGGAGAACTGCCCGCTGGAGGGTTCGTGCGCGCTGTCGCCAGGGTAGGAGGCGGTGAGCCGGTGGCTGCCGGTTTCGACCGCGGCCGGGGTGTAGTCGACTTCGCAATGTGCGGTCAGCCCCGAGCCGCCGAGCGCGCAGGACGAGGGTGAGAAGGAGCCGCTGCCGGCGGTCGCGAAGCTGACGCTGCCCCGCGGCATCGAGCTGCCTGAGGCGGCGAGGTTCCGCACCGTCGCGGTGCAGTGCGAGGGAGCGCCGACTTCGACCGGGGCCGGCGCGCAGATCAGGGTCGTCGTGGTCGGGCGCGGGCCGCCGGGCGGGGTGGCGCTGACCGCGAGCCGGTCCTGGCCGGCGCTGGCCTGGTGGCTGCTGTCCGAGCTGTAGTCGGCCTCGATCGTGTGCGTCCCGCTCCCGACCCCCGACGGCGTGTAGAGGACGCTGCAGGAGGAGCGCCTGCCCGCGTCTCCGGGTCCCAGCGCGCAGAACGCGCCGATGGCGCCGGGGCTGTCGCTGGCGAATTCGACGGAGCCGCCGGGAACGCTCGGCGAAGCCGAGGTGTCTTCGACGGTGGCGGTGCAGGTGGCGGTTTCTTCCACGCCGAGGCTGTGCGGCTCGCAGTGGACGGTGGTCGCGGTCGGGTGGCCGGCGACCTCGTCGGCGCCGATGTCCGCGGCCGGCCCCGAGGCGCGCGCCTGCCCATCGATGTCGAATTCGCCGCTGAGCCCGTCCGTGGCCCCGGCGTCGACGGTCGGCGAGCCGGGCAGCTCATGGATGCGGTCGATCCCGAGCAGCGGCGGCGCGACGATGTTGGCGCCCGAGCCGGCCTCGGTCACGGTCGCGCTGCCCCCGCCTTCGTCGGTTTCGGTGAAGGTCGTCGCGTAGTCGGAGTGATCGAGGTGGATGTCGACGCTGGCGCCGGTGCCGGGGAGGTCGGGCCTCAGCGCGAGCCCCCTGGCGGCGACGTCGTGCGCCGCCCCCCGCGCGATCACGCCGATCCCGTCGACTTCCGCGCTGCTGCCGGACCCGTCGCCGGGCGCCCTCAGCGTGAAGCCGAGCCCGGAGGATCCGGCGCCGTCGGCGATCGCCGTCACGTTGCGGAGCTGGGCGGCGACGCGCGCCGGGCCGCCGGCCTCCACCCCCAGCGCGACCCCGCGGGGGGCGCTGCTGATGCAGGCGCTGTCGCGGATCAGGCCTTTGATCAGGCTGCAGGCGATCGCGCCTTCGGAGCTCGATTTGGCGATCACGTCTTCGACCGTGCCGCCGGAGCTCTCGATGTCGGGGCTGTGGCCGGCGTCGTCGACCAGGCTTTCGATCCGCAGGTGCTGGACGACGTCGGAGGGCTCGACCCCGATCGCCGGAGCGGACCTGGTTTCGTCCTTCAGCTCGATCACCGGGCGCGGCAAGCCGGGTTCGCCGTGGACCAGCACGCCCTGCGGCAGGTCGACGAAGCCCGAGCCGAGGTCTCCGGCGACGTCCGAGTAGCGCCCGAGCAGCAGCACGACCTCGTCGCCGGCTTTGATCGTCGTCCCGGGGGCGAACCTGCTCGCCGCGGTGAAGAGCGAGCACGGCTCCTCCCGCACGCAGGGCTCGGGCCCGGAGGCGCCGGGCGCCGCGTAGCGGACCCGGCCGACCGCGACCGTGGCCGCTCCTTCGCTGCCGAGGTGTTCGGGGTCCCCGGAGAAGGCCGCCGTGATCCTGTGCGAGCCGCTGCCCGCCGCGGTGGGCGTGTAGCGAATTTCGCAGACCCCGTCGTCGCCGCGGGGGTGGCCTAGTTCGCAGGTCGGATCGCCGCTGAAGTTCCCTTCGCCGTCGCTGGTGAAGTGGACGGTGTTGACGGGAGGCGTCGGATCGCCCGAGGTGTCCCTGACCGTCGCCGTGCAGGTCGTGGAGCGGCCCGCCGCGATCGCCACCGCGGCGGGAGCGCATTCCACCGTCGTCGTGGTCGCGTGCAACGCGAACTCGTCGGCGCCGATGTCGGGCGCCGGGCCGTTGCGGCGCGGCTGGCCGTCGATGTCGGCTCCGCCGCTCTGCGCGTCGGCGGCGCCGGCGTCGACCGTGGGGGAGGTTTCCCGCTCGTGGAATTCGTCGGATGCGAGGAGCGGATCCGCAACGATGTTCGATCCCGAGCCGGGAGGAGTGACGGCGGCGACCCCGCCGTCGGCGGCGGCGGTTTCCTGGGACACGTAGTCCGAGTTGCGCAGGGCGATTTCGACCACCGCGCCGGACCCCGGCGTGCCCGAGAGGCCGCGACCCGCCGCGAAGACGTCCTTCGACCGTCCCCGGGCGATCACGTCGAGCGCATCGACCAGCATGGTCGGCGGCTCGCTGATGCCCCGCAGCTCGTAGTCGAGCCCGAACGAGCGGAAGCCGGCGGCGAGGGCGGTGACGTTGCGGAGCGTGGCCAGGGTGGTCGTGCCGTCGGCGGCGACGCTCGCGCCCAGCGCGACGGCTTCGGTGCCGCTCGCCAGGCAGACGGTGTCGCGGATCGTCCCGCCGCCAGCCTGGTCGCAGCTGATCGCGCCGTTCGCCGTCGTGCGTGCCACCACCCCGTCGACGACGGTTCCGTCGCCTTCGAGGAGGATCGCCCGGCGGCCGTCGCTGTCGATCTCGAGGTCGGCGATCGCGTCGGCCCTGGCGACCACAGCGGCTTCGGCGCTGGAGCCCTGCTGCGAGATCACCGGCCGGTGCCGTCCTGGCACGCCGCGCAGGCTGATCCCGGCCGGCAGGGACAGCGAGAGGCTCGGGCCGAGGTCGCCGCTGCCGGCGTAGGCGCCGGGCGCGAGCCGGACCTCGTCGCCCGCACCGATCGTCGTGCCGGGCGCCGACTGGTCGGCCGCCGTGAACAGCGAGCAGGGATCGGCGGGGTCGGCACAGGGGTCGGTGCCGGTTCCGCCCGGCGCGGCGAAGCGGACCGTCCCGCTCAGGACCCGGAGCAGCTGCGTCCCCCGGCTCGGTTCGTGCGCCCCGTCGCCCTGGTAGGAGGCGGTGAGCCTGTGCAGCGACCCGCCGACCGCGGTGGGCGTGTAGGCGATCTGGCAGCTGGAGCTGGCGCCGCCGCTCCCGACCAGCGAGCAACTGGCCCCGCCCGGGAATTCGCCCTGGCCGTCGCTGGCAAAGGCGACCGAGCCCGTCGGTGCGCTGGGAGTTGCAGAGCGGTCCGCGACGGTCACCGTGCAGGTCGAGGCATGCCCCACGGTCGTGTCCGCGGGGGCGCAGAGGAGGCTGGTCGCCGTGTTGGGAACCGCGATCGACGCCGTGCCGGCGCTGCCCGTGTGTTCGCCGTCGCCCGAGTAGGCGGCGGTGATCCGGTGCGGGCCGGCGCCCGAGGCGCTCGGCGTGTACTGGAAGCGGCAGCCGAGCCTCCCGTTGGCGAGCGGTTCCAGCCCGCAGCCGGGCGCGCTGAAGCTGCCCGGCCCGCTGCTGGTGAAGCCGAGCGCGCCGGTCAGCGGGGATCCGAGCGGCTGCGCTGCCGTGTCGCGAACGCTTGCCGTGCAATTCGCGGCAGCTCCCGGCGCCAGGGCGGTGGGGAAGCAGGAGACCGTCGTCGCGGTGGGATCGGGCGGAAAGACGACGATTTCGGTCGATTCTTCGCTCGGTTCGAGCGGTGGTTCGCCGCCGTCGCCGTCGAACCTGGCGGTCAGCACGTGCCTCCCAGAGCCGGCGGCGCTCGGCGTGTAGCTGATCGCGCAGCTGGCCCGCCCGGTGGCGACAGGCGAGAGAACGCAGGAGCCGCCGAAGCTCCCGGGGCCGTCGCTCGTCCAGTCGACGCTGCCTTCGGGCGTGACCCGGTTGCTTGCGCTGCCGTCGAAGACCACCGCGGTGCAGCTCGCGGCCCTCCCCACCGCGACCGCACGGTCGCACTGGGGCACGGTCACCGAGATGTGCGGCAGCGGTTCGGTCGGTTCCCGCGGGCCGGCGTCGCCGCCGTGACCCAGCGCCGCGTAGGCGACTCCCGCCAGCAGCAGCGACCCGGCGAGGCCGGCGCTCAGCGCGGTGAGGAGGCGGCGGGGCAGCGGCGACCGCCCTCCGGGCTCGTGCTCTGACGGCGGTTCGGGGCACTGGCCTGGCGACATTCGCGGCTCCTCGGGTCGAGACGGTCTTCTGCGGACGCGCGACGGGCGCTCTGCGGTCCTGCCTACAAGCCCGGGAACCCCTGGGGTTCAATCGCTGGACAAACGTCCCGATCCAATCCCCGACGCCGCCTCGCGCGCGCCGCTGGCGCTCCGGCTAGCTTTGGGGGATGAACGGCACCGCGACCCTCTTCGACGCCGACGCGGCCGCCTACACCGGCACGGTCGAGGTGCTCGGCGTCATCTTCAAAGCCGAGGACGACGGCTACGCGGTGCTGGAGGTGCAGGAGGCCGACTCCGGGGAGGGCTTCGCGCTGGTCGGCCCGGTCGCCCATCTCGGCCCCGGCGACCGCGCTGAAGTCAGCGGCGACTGGCAGACCCACAGCCGCTACGGGCGCCAGCTGCGGGCCAGCGGGGCGCTGCCCCTCGACCCCGCCGACCGCGAGGGCCAGGTCGCCTACCTCACCTCCCTGCGCCACATCGGCCCCGCCCGCGCCGAGCGGCTGGTCGACGAGCACGGCGAGGCCGTCCTGCAGGCGATCGCCGCCGACCCGCAGCGCGTCTTCGCCTCGCTGCGCGGCGTCAGCGCCGACCAGGCCGCGGCGGCGGCGCAGTCCTGGCACGCCAGCCGCGCCGTCCGCGACCTCCACGTCCAGCTCGCGCCGCACGGGCTGGCGCACCTGGCGGCGCCGATCCACGCCCGCTACGGCGAGCGCTCGACCACCGTCCTGCACGAGGACCCCTACCGACTGACCGAGGTCGAGGGGGTCGGCTTCGCGCGGGCCGACAGGATCGCCCTCGCCGCCGACGTGCCGCCGGAGTCGCCGCGCCGCGCCCAGGCCGCCGCCCTCTTCGCCCTCGTTGAGGCCGAGCAGCAGGGCAACAGCTACCTGCCGCTCGACGAGCTGGGCCGCCGCACCGCCCGCCTGATCGGCCTCACCCCAGACCCCGACGTGCTCGCCGCCGCGCGCGGGCTGCTGCTCGACGAAGGCCGGGCCTACCGCGAGCCGACCCACGCCAGCGAGATCGCCGTGGCGGAGATGCTGCGCGGCCGCGCCGCCGCCGACCCCCACCTCGTCCACGACCCCGGCGAGCAGCCGCGCGAGGACCTGACCGACGAGCAGTGGGCGGCGGTGCGCGGCGCCTTCGCCTCGCGCGTCTCGGTCCTCACCGGCGGCCCGGGCGTCGGCAAGACCGTCTGCACCCGGGAGATCGTCGCCGAGGCGGAAGCGGCCAACGCGACGATCGCGCTCTGCGCGCCGACCGGGCGGGCGGCGCGGCGGCTGGAGGAGGCGACCGGGCACGAGGCGCAGACGATCCACCGCCTGCTGGAGTGGATGCCGGGCCGCGAGCCGGCCTTCAAGCCCGGCCACCCGCTGCCGGCCGACCTGGTGATCGTCGACGAGTCCTCGATGCTGAACCTGCGCCTGATCGAGGTCCTGCTCGGCGGCCTCGCCGGCACCACCCACGTCGTCTTCGTCGGCGACGCCGACCAGCTGCCGCCGATCGGCGCCGGCAAGCCCTTCGACGACCTGATCGCCTCCGGAGTGGCGCCGGTGGTGCGGCTGAGCCAGATCTTCCGCCAGGCGGCGCGCTCGATGATCACCACCGCCGCCCACGAGATCAACCAGGGCCGGCCGCCGCGCCTGGAGCCCGGCGAGGACCAGGAGCACGACTTCTTCTTCATCGACCGCCCCAACCCCGAGCGGGCGCTGGAGACCGTGGTCGAGGTGGTGGCCGAGCGGGCGCCGAAGCGCTTCGAGGTCGACCCGATCCGCGAGGTGCAGGTGCTGGCGCCGATGTACAAGGGCGCGGTCGGGATCGACGCCCTCAACCAGCGCCTGCAGGCGCGCCTCAACCCCCACGGCAAGCGGGCGCTGAACGACCGCTTCCGGATCGGCGACCGGCTGATCCAGACCCGCAACTCCCACGAGCTCGGCCTGATGAACGGCTCGATCGTCTTCCTGCGCTCCGACGACCCCGCCGAGGAGGCGATCGTCGTCGACACCGACGAGGGCGGCTCGCTGGTCATCCCCTATGGCGAGACCGCGACCCTGCGGCTCGCCTACGCGATCTCGGTCCACAAGGCGCAGGGATGCGAGGTGCCGGTGGTGGTCGGCGTCTGCCACCGCTCCCACTCGCGGATGCTGACCCGGCCCCTGCTCTACACCGCGATCACCCGCGCCCGCAGCAGCTGCGTGCTGGTCGGCGACCTGGCGGCGCTGGCGGCGGCGGTGCGGCGCGACGACGGCGGCGGCCGCCACTCGGGCCTGGCGGAGCGGCTGCGCGCGTGAGCTCGGGCGCGCGCCGGCCCCCGCGCGTGCCCCTGATCGAGATCGCGATCACCCTCGCCGGGATCGCCCTGCTGGCGCTGGTGGTGCTGGCGGTGGAGCCGCTGCGCGAAGCCGCGGCGGCGGCGATCCGCGGCGATTCCGCCGAAGTGCGCCACCAGCTCCACGGGCTCGGCATCGGCGGCCCGCTGCTGATCCTCGGGCTCGCCCTCGTCCACGCCGTCGTCTTCTACCCGGCCGAGATCGTCGACGCGGCGGCGGGCTTCGTCTACGGCTTCATGCCCGGCCTGCTGCTCGCGATGAGCGGCTGGCTCCTCTCCGGGCTGGCCTGCTTCGCGGTCGGGCGCTCGGTGGCGCGGCCGCTGCTCGACCGCTGGCTCGGCGCCGAGCGCTTCGAGCGGATCGAGGCGACGATCGAGCGCGGCGGGCCGACCCTGCTGCTGGCGATGCGGCTGATCCCGATCGTCCCCTTCAGCCTCCTCTCCTACGCCGCCGGCGCCGCCCGCGTGCCGATCTGGCGCTTCGTCTGGACGACCGTGGTCGGCTACCTGCCGATCACCGCGATCGCCGTCTACCTCGGCACCCGCCTCGAGGGCCTATCGCTGAGCGACCCGCTGGTGATCGGCAGCGCCCTCGCCCTGGCGCTGCTGCTGCTCGCCGGCCACTGGGCGGTGCGGCGGCAGGCCGGTCGCGGCTCCGGGGACCGGGACTCGGCCTGACGCTCAGCCGACCCGCTTGACGCGGAGGTGGAAGACCGCCGGGGTGCGGTCGACGTTGCCCGCTTCGTCCTCCGCCCTCACCTGGATCACGTGCCGGCCCACCCCGAAGCGTCGCGCCAGGCGCGGCCCGCAGAAGCGCAGCAGGCCGCGGTCGACTTTGCAGGCGAATTTGACCGGCGCCTCGTTGGACCTGAGCAGGAAGACCGCCTTCGCGCGGCGATGTCGGGTGCGGAGCAGCTTCCGCGGGTGCTTGGCGAAACGGGTGCGCGGCGCCTTGGTGTCGATCCGGAACGAGACGGTGCCGCTGCTGCCTTCGCGCCCGGCCAGGTCGGTGCCGGTGACGGCGAAGCCGTGAGCGCCGTCGGCGAGGTCGGCGGGGACGCTGAACGGCGAGGCGCAGAGCTGGGCCGGCCCGCCGTCCACCGAGCAGTGGAAGGCGACTGGGCGGTTCGCGCTGAACTCGAATTCCGGGCGCCGGTTGCGGCTCAGCGCCGGCGGCGCCCTGGTGATCGTCACGGTCGGCGGCAGCGCCAGCGCCTTGACCGCGCCGAAGGCGTCGAGGAGACCCGCGCCCACGGCGTCGGGGCCGAAGGCTCCGACCGGCCGGGCCGTGCCGACCATCGCCGCCCGCACCTGGCCGACGCTCGCCCCGGGGTTGGCCTGGCGCAGCAGGGCCGCGACCCCGGCCGCGTGCGGCGCCGCCGCCGAGGTCCCGCAGAAGCGGAAGGGCGGCAGCGCGCTGGGGAAGGGCTGGAAGAAGAAGGTCGTGACGCCGCAGTCGGTCGCCGCGACGTCCGGTTTGGGGATTTCCAGGCGGGTGATCGGTTTCGCCGCGGTCGTGCCCGTCACCGGGCCGAAGTAATGGGTGACCGGGCCGTGGGAGGAGTAGGCCTCGGGCGCGGCGGAGTCGTTGTACGGGACGGCCCCGACCGCGACCGCGCCGGCGGCGCCGCTGTGCCCGAACACGGTGGGGCCGACCACGTCGCCTTCGGCCGATTCGTCGTACTGGGCGCCGGTGACCCCACGGCCGTTCTCGAGCAGCGCGAACTTCAGTCGCGGCTTCGCTTCTTCTTCGCTGAAGCGGTTGATCACCAGCTGCACTTCCTGTTCTTCACCGGTGTTGTGCCAGAAGAGGTACTCGAACGGCTGCTGGGTTTTGGTGACGTTGCGTTCGACGCTGACCACCGGGTGGCCTTCGGCTTTGACGACTTTCCCTTCTCCGTCGAGCAGGAAGGCGTCGAGGTCGGTGTTCACCCCGAAGCGGGGTTCGGCCCACTGCAGGTCGACCGTCAGCCCGGCGCCTTCTTCCACTCGGATCCCGAAGGTGTCGTCTTCGGCGGCGCCGGGTTTGAATCCCATGCAGTTAGAGGGCCGCAGGCCGACCGGGGTCGGGTTCCCTTCTTCTTCTTCTTCCTCTTCTTCGACTTCTTCGGAGAGTTCGACGACCGCCGCGGGACAGGCGCCGGTGTCACGGTATTCCGGCGCTTCCCAGGAGGCGATGTCGTGCCCTTCGGGATCGATCAGGTTGTCGTTCCCCGCCGCGGAGAAGAAGGAGACGCCGGCGGCCGCGGCTTCGTTCACCGCGCCGGCGACCGGGCCGTCCTGGAAGAACGGCTCTTCGAGGTAGGCGACGTCGTCGGCGATCACGCTCGCGCCGGCGCGCTGGAGGGCCCGGATGTTGGCCGCGAAGGCGGTTTCGCTGGGGAACGCGGTGGCGAAGTCGATCGCCGCCCCCGGCGCCAGGTCGTGGACCACCTGCGCCATCGCCCGCCCCTCGTCCAGGCCGGAGGCGTCGGAGTCGTTGAGGTTGCCGACCGGCGCCGAGGACCCGCAGGGGCTGCCGGGCCCCGGCAGGTCGCCGCTCGCCACGTCTTCGGGGGCGTGGGTGAAGGCGAGCCCGTCGCGGTTGAACGAGTCCGAGAGCAGGCCGACGGTGACGCCGCCGCCGTCGATGTTGAAGCTGGCGCGGGCGTTGTCCGCGTTCAGCTGGGAGTCCCCCTCGGAGACGACCGAGCCGCCGCAGGCGGCGCCGCGGACGATCGGCGCCAGCACCCCGGTCACGCCAGCCACCCTTGGGAGCCGACCGATCGCTTCCAGCTGGCCGGGCCTGGCGGCCACAGTCACCGTCTGGAAGCGGGAGCTGACGTGGAGGACCTCCGCTCCGGCCGCGCGCAATTCCGCGAGCGAGGCGCCGGCGCCGGCGTCGAAGCGGACGTCGACGATCACCCGGCGCCCCTGCCGCTCGAGGCTGCCGGGGCCGGAGCGGGGAAGGCTGAGGCGCTTCGCGAGCGCCGCCGCGGAGGCCGTGCGGAGCGCCGGCCGCGCGACTTCGGCGAGTCGCGGCGAGAGCCCGCTGCCGGGCGGGGCGATCGGCGTCGCGCCGGCCGCCGCCGGCAGCGCGCAGCCCGCGAGCAGCGCGGCGGGCAGGCCCCACCGCGCCAGACGATTGCGGAGAACCGTTGCCGGGGTCATCTGAGGCAAGTTATCGACACCAACTGGTCCCGTTGAAACACCGCGGAGCGCGAAACCGAGCGCTCGCTCAGATATAGGAGCCGCGCCGGAACCAGATCAGCAGCCCGAGAACCGAGAGCACCAGGCTGCCGATCCCGATCGCGAAGAAGTCGGCGGCGGAGCCGATGTTGACGACCAGCCATTTGAAGTTCTGGCCGAAGAACCCGACGATGAAGGAGAGGGGCAGGAAGATCGTCGCCACCACCGTCAGCTGCTTGGTGATCCGGTTGAGCCGGTTGGAGACGACCGAGAGGTAGGCGTCGCGGGTCCCGGCGAGGAGGTCGCGGTAGGAGTCGATCTGGTCGGAGATCCGGATCGCGTGGTCGTAGACGTCGCGGAAGTAGTCGCGCGAGTCGGATTCGAGGCCGGGGATCTCGAGGATGTCGTCGACCGCTCTCGCGAGCAGGTCGCGCTGCGGGGTGACCACGCGGCGCAGCTCGACCAGCTCGCGGCGCAGGCCGGTGATCTCCTCGAGCTGGCCCGGCTCCGGGCGGTCGAAGATCTCCGCGTCGAGCCGTTCCATGCGGTCGTCGAGGCGCTCGAGCACGGGGAAGAAGGTGTCGGTGAGCGCGTCGAGCACGCGGTAGACGACGAACTGCTCCGAGCGGGGCGGCTGCGCTTCGAGCCGCTCGCGCGCTTCGGCCAGGGCCGCGCACGAGTGCTTGTGTGAGGTGACGATGTAGCCGCCGCTGAGGAACGCGTGCACCTCTTCGAGCCGCAGCTGCCCGCTCTCGTAGTCAGCCGCGTAGTAGACGAGGAACATGTACTCGCCGAAGTCGTCGAGCTTCGGTCGCTGATTGCGTTTGCGCATGTCCTCGAGGGCCAGGGGGTGAAACGAGAACAGCTCGCCGACCTGCTTCGCCTCGCTCTCTCCGGCGTCGGTCAGATCGAGCCAGAAGTACTCGTCGCGCTCGAGCAGGCCGGCGATCGCCTGGCGATCGATGCGGTCGAGGATGCGCACGGGCCAACGCTAGATCCGACCCCGGACGCGCCCGGATAACGAATTCACGACGCCGTGGCGGGCGATCCTGCTACGGTGCCGTGCGTTAGGGCCGGGTTACACCGGCAAAGTTCGTGCCCAGCGCTCGCGTCGTTGCTTCACCGCATCCTCCGCGTTCGCAGCACACAAAGTGGAGGCAATGCATGCCCACCGGAACGGTAAAGTGGTTCAGCGACGACAAGGGCTACGGGTTCATCACGCCCGACGACGGCTCGAAGGACGTCTTCGTACATCACAGCGCGATCCTCGGCGAGGGCTTCAAGTCCCTGACCGAGGGCGCCAAGGTGAGCTACGAGTCTGAAGAAGGCCCCAAAGGCCCGGCCGCCGCGAGCGTCCAGCAGACCTCGTAGCAGAGAACCGCGCTTAAACCAGTCTGCGAAGCCCGCCACCCGGCGGGCTTCGTCTTTTCCATGGGGTCAAAAGCCCCTGTGCCCTACTCTCCTCAGTTCGAATGGCCGCCACTCGAGACGACTTGCGCAATATCGCGATCATCGCCCACGTCGACCATGGGAAGACGACGCTGGTCGACGCGATGCTGTGGCAGACCGGGACCTTCCGCAAGGGCCAGGAGGTGGCCGAGCGGGTGATGGACTCGATGGACCTCGAGCGCGAGAAGGGGATCACGATCCTCGCCAAGAACACCGCGGTCCGCCACGGGGGCGTGAAGCTGAACATCGTCGACACGCCCGGCCACGCCGACTTCGGCGGCGAGGTCGAGCGGGCGCTGACGATGGTCGACGGGGCGCTGCTCCTGGTCGACGCCTCCGAGGGCCCGCTGCCGCAGACCCGCTTCGTGCTGCGCAAGGCGCTGGAGGCGAAGCTGCCGATCGTCCTCGTCGTCAACAAGGTCGACCGGCCCGACGCCCGCATCGCCGAGGTGGTCGAGGAGGTCTACGAGCTGTTCATCGACCTCGACGCCGACTCCGACCAGATCGACTTCCCGATCGTCTACACCAACGCCAAGGCCGGCTGGGCCTCGCTGGAGGAGGGCGTCGAGGGGAGCGACCTCTCCCCCCTGCTCGACCTGATGCTGGAGCGGATCCCGGCGCCCGAGTACGAGCCCGAGCAGCCGCTGCAGGCGCACGTGACCAATCTCGACGCCTCCCCATACGTCGGCCGCCTGGCGATCTGCCGGGTGCGCCAGGGGACGATCCGCTCCGGCCGGCAGATCGCCTGGTGCCGGGCCGACGGCAGCGTCGAGCGGGCGGCGGTCTCCGAGCTGTACGTGACCGAGGGCCTGGAGCGGGTCGCCGCCGAGGAGGCCGGCCCGGGCGAAATCATCGCCGTCGCCGGCCTCGAAGAGGTGACGATCGGCGAGACGCTGGCCGACCCCGAGGACCCGCAGCCGCTGCCGGTGATCACGGTCGACGAGCCCTCGCTCTCGATCGTGATCGGGATCAACACCTCGCCGCTCGCCGGCGCCGAGGGCAGCAAGCTGACCGCGCGCCAGATCCGCTCGCGCCTCGACGCCGAGCTGGTCGGCAACGTCTCGCTGCGGGTCAACGACACCGACCGTCCCGACGCCTGGGAGGTGCAGGGACGGGGCGAGCTGCAGCTCGTCGTCCTGCTGGAGCTGATGCGGCGCGAGGGCTTCGAGCTGACCGCCGGCCAGCCGCAGGTGGTGACCCGCGAGATCGAAGGCGAGGTTCACGAGCCGGTCGAGCGGCTGGCGATCGACGTGCCCGAGGAGCACGTCGGCGGCGTCACCCAGATGCTGGCGGCGCGCAAGGGCCGGCTCGAGCAGATGGTCAACCATTCGACCGGCTGGGTGCGGATGGAGTACCTCGTCCCCGCCCGCGGGCTGATCGGCTTCCGCACCGAGTTCCTCACCGAGACCCGCGGCAGCGGCATCCTCCACCACGTCTTCGACCGCTGGGAGCCGTGGGCGGGAGAGCTGCGCACGCGGCCGTCCGGCTCCCTGGTCTCCGACCGCCGTGGCAAGACCGCCAGCTACTCGCTGCACGCGCTGCAGGAGCGCGGCGACCTCTTCGTCGGCCCCGGCGAGGAGGTCTACGAGGGGATGATCGTCGGCGAGAACTCCCGCTCGGAGGACCTCGACGTGAACCCGACCAAGGAGAAGCACCAGACCAACGTCCGCGCCTCCAGCGCCGACATCCTCGTTCGCCTCGCCCCGCCCACGCGCCTTTCCCTCGAAGGAGCGCTGGAGTTCGTGCGCGAGGACGAGTGCGTCGAAGTCGCCCCGGAGTCGGTGCGGATGCGGAAGGTGGAGCTGGACAAGATCCGCCGGGTGAAGGCTTCGAAGCGCGGCACCGCAGCTCCCCGGCTGGCCTGACCTGCAGGAGGGGGCAGGTCGGCCCGCGAGCGAATTCAATCGCGCGCGCTTCGCGCGCTGCTCCAGATGTTGGTGCGCCCCTATGGGGCACAGGAGCCAGATTGCATATCGCCGCCTGCGGCGACATTCGCCCGCAGGCCGACCTGCCCCCTCCCTCAGCCCGGCGCGGCGACCCCCGGGTGGAACGTCTCGCTGGGCAGTTGGGCTTGCCTCTGGGACAGCAGCCGTGCAACCCGCTCGATCACCTCAGCGGGTTCCCTGTCCAGCCGCGGCCCGGTGATGCGGGTCATCTCGATCCCCGCCAGCTTCAGGTCCTCCTGGCGGAGGCGGTCCCGCTCGAAGGCCTCGCGGGTGCCGTGGGTCTCGAAGACGTCGAGCTCGACCGCGAAGCGGTGCTCCGGCCAGTAGACGTCGAGCTCGAAGCCGAGCTCGGGGTACCCGGAGACGGGCCGGGGAAGCCCGGCCTCGGAGACAAGGTCGAGGAAGCGGCGCTCCAGGCCGGATCGGGTGAAGGGCGGCGGCTTGTAGAGGGCAATGGCGCGCCGCAGCCGGCCGGCGCCGTGGTGACCGGCATTGCGCTCAAGCACCGATTCGACCGGGCCGAGGTCGAACAGCTTCAGCTCTTCGCTGCGCTCGAGGAATCGCGCCAGGCGCGAGGGCCGAGCCGTCGCGGCGAGGTCGAGCAGAGTTCGCGCCACCGAGGTGACAGGGACCACCTCGCGCAGCGCCCGATCCTCCACGGCGATGGCGCGCGAGTGATGGAGACGGATCGGCGGCCGCGGCTTGCGGGGGACCGGGGTCGTGACCGCGAACGGCGCCGGGCCGAAGCGGGAGATCCCCCATAGCCAGGCGGCGGAGAGATGGCTGAGCAGCGCCCCCCTCCCGCAGGCGAGCACCGCGGCAAGGCATTCGCCCTGCGGAGAGATGTTCGCGTGGCCGACCGCGTAGACGCCGCGATAGAGACGGTGCAGCCGCCCTCGTTCCGTCGCCTCGGCGATCGCGCTGCGCGAATAGCCGAGCAGACCCGTCAGCTGACGAATCGAGACCACTCCATGCTGGCGCTCGGCCAGCTCCGAAAGCGGTCCGTACGAGCGCGGCAGTCTTTTGTCCGGCATACCCCTACAAAGGACTGCCGCGCTCCGGATTCTCCCCCCGGTTAGGCTGGGGACGTGGCGAGATGGGGCGTCCTTGCCGTCCTCGCGGCGGCGCAGTTCCTGATGGTCCTCGACCAGGCGGTGATGAACGTCGCGATCTCCCAGCTGGTCGCCGACTTCGACACCACCGTGACCACGATCCAGGCGGTGATCGCCCTCTACGCGCTGGTGATGGCGGGATTGATGATGACCGGCGGCAAGATCGGCGACCTGATCGGCCGCCGCCGCGCCTTCGGGATCGGGCTCTGCATCTACGGGGCCGGCTCGGCGCTGACCGCGGCCTCCTGGAGCGTGCCCTCCCTGACCCTCGGCTGGTCGGTGCTGGAGGGGATCGGCGCGGCGCTGGTGCTGCCAGCGATGGTTGCCCTGGTCGCCGGGAACTTCAGGGGCCAGGACCGGGCGCTCGCCTACGGCGTCCTCGGCGGCGTCGCCGGGGCGGGGATCGCTGTCGGGCCGATCCTCGGCGGCTGGGCGACGACCGACCTCAGCTGGCGAGTCGTCTTCGCCGGCGAGGTGGTGGTCGCGGTGGGGATCCTGCTCGGCCTGCGGCTGGTGCGGGAGCCACCGCGGGAGGCGGGCGCTTCCGCCCTGGACTGGGTCGGCGCGGTGCTCTCGGCGCTCGGCCTCGGCACCGTCGTCTTCGCCGTCCTCCAGGCGAGCAACTGGGGCTGGCTGCGGCCCCGCAGCTCTCCGATCGAGCCGTTCAGCTTCTCGCTCACCCCGTTCGTGATCGCCGCCGGGGCGCTGATCCTCGCCGCCTTCGTCGCCTGGGAGCGGCGGCGCGAGGAGCGCGGCGAGGAACCGCTCGTCCACCTGCGCCTGCTCGGCCTCCCTCGCCTCCGCGGCGGCGTGGCGATGCTGCTGGCCCAGAACCTGACCCTGATGGGGATCTTCTTCACCGTTCCGCTCTTCCTGCAGATCGTGCAGGGGCTCGACGCGCTGGAAACCGGGGTGCGGATGCTGCCGGCCTCGGTCGGGCTCTTCGTCTCGGCGCTCGCCGGCTCGGCGCTGGCAAAGCGGTTCCCGGCGAAGCCGCTGGTGCGGGTCGGCCTCGCGATCGTCTTCGTCGCCGCGCTGCTCCTGCTCGACACCGTCGAGCCGACGCTCGACAACGCCTCATTCCTCGTCGCGATGGGAGTTCTCGGGGTCGGGATGGGCCTGATCGTCTCCCAGCTCGGGAACGTGGTCCAGTCGGCGGTGGGGGACCGCGACCGCAGCGAAGCCGGCGGCCTGCAGAACACCGCGCAGCAGCTCGGCTCCTCGCTCGGCACCGCGCTGCTGGGGGCGATCGTGATCACGGGCCTCGCCGCCAGCTTCTCCGCCAACGTCGCGTCCAATCCGAAGCTCTCCGCCGACGTCCGCGAACAAGCGCAGGTGCAGATCAGCGCCGGGGGCAGCTTCGTCGCCTCCGACCAGGTGGAAGCGGCGGCGACCAAAGCCGGATTCGACCGGCAGAGCACCTCGGCGCTCGTCTCCGACTACGAAGACGCCCAGCTCGCGGCGCTGAAGACCGCCTTCCTCTGCGCGGCGCTGCTCGTCCTCGCCTCGTTCTTCGCGACGCGGAGACTGCCCTCGCGCCGCTTCGACGAACTGCAGGCCGGGCCCGAGCCGCCACCAGCGCCGGCCTGAGCGTCCGAGCGCTGAGAGGGCCGCCGGGTCTACGCCTCGATCGCGGGGAGCCGGCCCGAGTCGATCGCCGAGAGCAGCGCCTCGTGGTCGCGCTCGTTCTGGTCGGCGTAGCGCTCGGCGAACTCGGCGATCGCCTCGTCGAAGGCGTCGCCGCCGCCGAGGTAGGCGGCGATCCCGATCCGATCCCCGGAGCGGGCGTGGGCGCGGGCGAGGGTCCAGCCGCACATCCGCGCGTAGACCTCCAGCCCGCGCGGGGTGAGGCGCTCAACTTCGGCCGAGCGCTTCCAGTCCCAGAGCTGGCGCACGTAGAAGTCGCGCTCGCGGCCGTCGATCCCGACCGCCGGGCACCAGCCGAGGAAGATGTCGCTCGCCGCCTGCATCAGCCGCTGCCCCTCGACCACGCGGCGGCCGTGGTTCTTGAAGCGGCTGCGGCCGGCGAAGGGCTCCAGCACCGACGCCTCGGCCTCCTTCGCCTGCAGGAAGAGCGGGTCGGCGTCGTCGGCGCCGGTCAGCAGCAGCACCCAGGCCCGCGTCCCGACGCTCCCCACCCCGACCACCTTGCGCGCGATCTGGCGGAACTCGTAGCCGTCGAGCAGGTGCTGGCGATCGGCCGCCAGGCTGGACCGGTAGGAGTCGAGCACGCCCGACAGCACCTCGCGCAGGTCGCGCGCCTCTTCCCCCGGCAGCAGCTCCTCGGCGGGGACCAGCAGCGGCGGTTCGCTGCGGAAGCGCCGCTCGCCGTCGACGACCTCGGTCAGCTTCTCCAGCGCCCGCAGGCTGTCCTTGCGGCGCGCCTTCTCGACCCCGCGGCGGGCCTGCTTCACCGCCTTCGGGTCCTCGTCCTCGACCTCCGCCATCGCCGCGTCGACGTCGAGCCGCGCGTACCAGACCTCGAGGTTGCGCTGGGAGGCGAAGGCGCGCATCGAGTCGCGGTAGGCGTTGGCGGCGGTCAGCGTCGCGGCGGCGCGCTCCCTGCGCTTGAAGCCGCTTTCGCGGCCGGCGATCGCGAAGCTGGCGGCGAGCCGCTTCACGTCCCACTCCCAGGGCGCCGGCAGCGACTCGTCGAAGTCGTTGAGGTCGAAGACGAGGCGGCGATCGGGCGCCGCGTAGGCGCCGAAGTTGGAGAGGTGGGCGTCGCCGCAGGCCTGCGCGCGGAGGCCGGAGACCGGCGTGCCGGCGAGGTCGGCGGCCATCACCGCGGCGGCGCCGCGGAAGAAGGCGAAGGGCGAGGCGGCCATCCGCCCGTAGCGGATCGGCACCAGCTCGGGGACGCGGCTGCGCGCCTGGCGCTCGAGGATCGCGACCGGGTCCTCGCGCCCGGCCGGCGGCTCCCACGCCGCGTGGGAGGAGCGGCGCGCCCGCGAACGCGCCGCCCTACCCGCAGCGGCGCGTTCGGGTGCGTCCATGGGTCAGACCGTAGCGGCCGCCTGCTCGGACTGGCTGTCCCGCGCGGCGTCGGCCTGCTTGGCTTCGGCCTCCGGGGTGGGCTCGTCGACGTTGCGCGGCAGCAGCACTTCTTTGGCGATCACCAGGCGCTGGATCTGGCTCGTGCCCTCGTAGAGCTGCATGATCTTGGCGTCGCGCATCAGCTTCTCCACCGGGTACTCCTTGATGAAGCCGTAGCCGCCGTAGACCTGGACCGCGTCGACCGTGATCTCCATCGCCGAGTCGGCGGCGAAGCGCTTCGCCTGCGAGGAGACGAGCGTGTTGCGCTTGCCCTGGTCGAGCATGACCGCGGAGTTCCAGACCAGCAGGCGGGCGGCGTCGACCTTGGTCGACATGTCGGCGATCATGAACTGGATCGCCTGGTGCATCGCGATCGGGACGCCGAACTGGACCCGTTCCTTGGAGTACTCGGCGGCGAACTCGAAGGCGGCGCGGCCGATCCCGACCGCCATCGCGGAGACGCCCGGCCGGGTGCGGTCGAGCGTCATCATCGCCAGCTTGAAGCCCTTGTTCTCCTCGGCCAGCAGGTTCTCAGCCGGGATCTCGACTTCGTCGAAGGAGATGGTCGCGGTGTTGGAGGCCCGCTGGCCCATCTTGTCCTCCTTCTTGTCAACGGTCACCCCAGGGAGGTTGGCGTCGACGACGAAGGCGCTGATCCCGCGGTGGCCGGCCTCGGGGTCGGTCTTGGCGTAGACCGTGAACCAGTCGGCGTAGGTGCCGTTGGTGATGAAGCACTTGGAGCCGCTGATCACGTACTTGTCGCCCTTCTTCACCGCGCGGGTCTTCATCCCGGAGACGTCGGAGCCGGCGTCGGGCTCGGTGAGGCAGAAGGAGGCGAGCTTCGGCTCCTCGGCCAGCATTCCGAGGTACTTCTTCTTCGTCTCCTCGGAGCCGCCGAGGGTGACCGGGGCGGAGGCGAGGCCGTTGGCCATCAGCGAGGTGCCGATGCCGGAGCAGCCCCAGCCCATCTCCTCCTCGATCAGGCAGCCGGAGAGGTAGTCGAGGCCGGGCCCGCCGTAGGCCTCGGGGATGTGGGTGTTCATCAACCCGACCTCCCAGGCCTTGTCGATCACGTCCTGCGGCCAGGTGCCGTCCTTGTCGTACTCCCAGGCGACCGTCCGCATCTCTTTCTCAGCGAAGTTGTGGGCCAGCTCGCGCAGGTCCTTCTGCTCGTCGGTCAGGGTGAAGTCAACCACCGGTCGGGCTCCTTTTTCGTGCTTGCTTGCCTCTATTGGAGCGCCGCCGTGCCGGCAAGCGTTCCGCCGATTGACTGGTCAGTCAACCAAGGGCAAGGTTAGCGAATGCCGCCCCCTGTGTGGAGGGCTACCCTTGGAGCCGTGGACTTGGCGCTGGCGATGTCCGCTACCTCGAAGAGCGCGATCGTGCTGCTCTTCACCGGGGTGGTCGCGCCGCTGATCGGAGTCGTCATCCGGCGCGTCGCCGGCGGCTGGGAGACGATCGGCAAAGGCCCCTTCGGGATCGAGCGGCAGCTGCCGGCGGCGCCGCGCTACCTGAGCGGTCCGCGGCGCGGTGTCGACCCTGCGATCCAGGCGGCCGAGGTCCGCCAGATGCTGATCGCCAAGCAGGAACGCCGGGAACGCCGCGGCGAGTCGCCGCTGGACGTCGAGGCCGAGGCGGAGCGGCTCCTCGCCGACCCGGCGGAGGAGCCGGCCGCCGGCGAACGCCAGGACGCGGAGCTGCGCGCCGAGGTGCGCCAGCTGGTCCTCGCCCGCAACGAACGGCGAATGCGCCAGGGCCTCGAGCCGCTCGAGGTCGAGGCCGAGATTGAACGCCAGCTCGCCGATCTCGTAGGATCGCCCTGATGGCCGGCGCCGAGGACAACCTCTACGAGGTCGAGCAGCTGCTGGTGCAGCCCGGGACCTACTTCAACCCCCAGACCGAGGTCGTCGTCGTGGTCGACGACTCCGCCTCCCTCGACCAGGAGGTCTTCAACATGGAGGCCTACGAGGGGGCAGACTGGGTGCGGATCTCCGAGGAGACCCCGATCGACGAGGACGGCCGCGACCGCATCCTCGAGACCTTCCAGACCCACTACCACCCGGGCGCGGGCGGCGGCTCCGTTTCGACCACCGCCCTCGAACAGGGCGACGAGGAGCTCGACGAGGACGAGGACGGCCAGGACCCCGGCCGCGAGGACTGAGCGCGGCAGCCAGCGCCTTCGCGCGCGGCCGCCCGATGCAGACAGTAAGCTGCGGCCCGCATGGAATGGCCGCCACAAGTCGGAGAAGCGCTGCCACGGGCAAGCGCCTGCTGGTACGAGCCGACCAAGTTCGAGGAACGTTTGTGGGATCAGAGAGCGGGTAACGATCGGCGAGCGCAGCGCGATGGTCAAGATGAGCTGGCATTACGAGGTTCCCAGCGCAGCGCCCCGACTGACCACCGCTTACCCGAGCCCCTAACATGACCTCATGGCCGTAGCCCACAAAATTGCCGCCTTCGACATCGTCGAGCTGACCGAGCGCGTCGACGACGCCCCCGCCGGCGCCCGCGGAGGCGTCCTGGAGCTGCATGAGGGTGACATGGCGATGATCGAGGTCACCAAGCCTGACTTGGGACCGGCGGCGCGGATCATCTTCGCGCCGCTCTCAAAGGTTCGCGTCGTCGAGCCAGCGCATCGGCGCTAGGCACGCAGCTGCGCGGACCACAGCGGCTATAGATTTGCGCGGTGGTCGAAGCAGGCGATAAAGCTCCGGATTTCGAGCTGGCCGACCAGAGCGGGGATCCGGTCAGGCTCTCCGATCTGCGTGGGCAGACGGTGGTTCTCTATTTTTATCCCCGCGCGGACACGCCGGGGTGCACGACGCAGGCCTGCGGGGTGCGGGATCGGGGCGCCGAGTACCGGGAGGCGGGCGTGAAAGTGCTGGGGGTCTCGCCTGACGAGGTGGGGGCGCTGCAGAAGTTCGCCGGCAAATACGACCTCGATTTCACTCTGCTCGCCGATCCCGACCACACGGTTGCCGAGGCCTACGGCGCGTGGGTCGAGAAGTCGATGTACGGCAAGAAGTACATGGGGGTGCAGCGGGCGACCTTCGTCATCGGGCCCGACGGGAAGATCGCCAAGGTGTTCCCGAAGGTGTCGCCGAAAAAGCACGACGACCTCGTGTTGAAGGCGCTCGGCGAGCTGGCCTCCGCCTGATCAGGCGCTCAGCACCACGGCGACGATGAAGCCCGCGTAGAGGGCGAACCAGCCGGCGACGGCGGGCGGGGTGAAGCGCCCTCCGCGGTGGAGGCTCAGGTAGGCGAGCAGGCCGCCGGCGAGGCCGAGGCCGATCGAGAGGAGCGCCTTGCCGTCGAGCGACCAGTCGGTGAAGAGGAGCCCGATCCCGACCGGCACGGTCGACTGGAAGGCCATCGCGCCGCTGACGTTGCCGAGCGCCAGCGCGTCCTTGCCCTCCCGCACCCAGAAGAAGCTGTTCACCTTCTCCGGCAGCTCGGTCGCCAGCGGGGCCAGGATCAGCGCCAGGACGAGCGCGTCGACCCCGAGGCCGGCGGCGATTTCGAGCAGCGCTTCGACGAAGAGGTGGGCGCCGCCGACCATCGCTCCCAGGCCGACCAGGAGCTGCAGGACGAAGATGCCGAGCGCCGGGTCCTCGCGCCGCTCCGGCCGCCGCTCGAACAGCAGCGGCTGCAGCGACTCGCGGCCCTGGACCTCGCCGCCGCCGCGCAGGGTGCGGCGGACGTAGAGCGCGTAGGCGATCACGAAGACGACGCCGAGCGGGATCCGCAGCGCCGCCGGGGGTCCCCACCCGAGCGCCCCGGCGGCGGCGAAGCAGGCGAGGAAGAAGAGCAGGTCGCGCTCCAGGGTCGGGCCGTGGGCGGCGAGCCGCACGCCCTGCTCGCGGCGGCCCCGGTAGAGGTGGGCGAAGAGGCCGACCAGGCCCATCGCCAGGGTCGCCAGCAGGAACGGGGCGCCGACGATCGCGCCGATCGCCACCCCTTCGGAGCCCTCGCCGGCTTCGAGCAGGGCGACGATCGCGATCAGCGTCTCCGGCGTCGCCGTCCCGACCGCGGCGAGGAAGCTGCCGACCGCCCCCTCCCCCAGCCCCAGCCGGTGCCCGAGCCACTCGATCGCGCCGGTGAAGAGCAGCGCCCCGGAGAGCACGACCGCGAAGCTGCCGAGCAGGAGGACGGCATCCACCCGCCCAGGCTAACCGGGCGCCCCGACCGCGCTCAGGCGTAGTAGAAGGCGAGCCCGAAGACGAGGTAGACGGCGAGCAGCTGAACGCCCTCGAACCAGGTCGATTCGCCGTCGGAGGTGACGTGGTTGGCGATCAGGATCGCGAGCAGGATCGCCCCCAGCTCGAAGCCGTTGAAGACCAGCGCCAGCGGGTGCGGGCCGAGGAAGAAGGAGGCGAGGACCAGCACCGGGGCGACGAAGAGCGCGACCTGGGCGCTGGAGCCGATCGCGATGTTGACCGCGAGGTCCATCTTGTCCTTCATCGCCACCAGCACCGCGACCCAGTGCTCGGCGGCGTTGCCGACGATCGCGACGACGATCACCCCGATGAAGAACTCGGAGAGGCCGATCGAGTGCGACGCCTCGCTGATCGAGCCGACCAGGACCTCGGACATCACCCCGACCAGGACACCGGCGATCGCCAGCACGATCACCGAGGCGCGCGTCGACCAGCCCCAGCTGTCCTCGTCTCCGTACTCGGGGTTGAAGAGGTCGCGGTGGGTCTTCAGCGAGAAGACGAGGCCGACAACGTAGGTGACGATGAGGACGATCGCCACCGCCAGCGAGAGGTGCTCGACGGCGCCGCCGTAGCTGACCGACTCGGCGCCGGCCGACGGCAGCCCCTTGCCCTCGACCAGCTCGAAGATCGCCGGCATCAGCAGCGCGGCGCCGGCGAGCATCAGCATCGTCGTCTGGATGCTGGTGCTGGTGCGGCTGAAGGTCTGCTTCTCCCGCCCGATGCCCCCGGCCAGCATCGCCGCTCCCATCACCAGCAGGATGTTGCCGACGATCGAGCCGACGATCGAGGCCTTGACCACCTCCTGCAGCCCCTTGCCGAGCGCGAAGAGCGCGATGATCAGCTCCGGCGCGTTGCCGAAGGTGACGTTGAGCAGGCCGCCGATGCCCGGCCCCGAGCGCGCCGCGAGCTCCTCGGTGGCGCGACCCATCAGCGCCGCGGTGGGGACAACGCCGAGCGCCGCGGCGACGAAAACGGCGGTCGCCGGGGCGCCGGCGAGGTCGAGCGCCACCGCGACCGGGATCAGCGGCGTCAGCAGGTAGGGCCAGCCGGCGGGGGTGCGCAGGAACGAGGCGTCGAGCCGCGGCCGGTTGGGTTCGCCGATCTCGGGGTTCACGGGGCGGCAAGCGTACGCGCAAAGCGGAGGGGCGCCGCCACGGCGACGCCCCTCGCAAGCCCGATGCCGTCCCCCGCTATTGCACCAGTTCGGCGCACTTCTGCAGGTCCGTAGACGTCTTCGCGCCCTTCAGGCATTCGAGGTAGGCCTTCTGACTGGCGCCGGCGCCGCCTGAGCCTTCCGCGCCGCCTGAGCCTTCCGAGCTACCCGATCCTCCCGAGTCTTCCGAGCCGCCCGAAGAGCCTTCGCCCGACCCCGAGAGACCCCCGGGACCGAGGGGGAGGCTGCCGCCGAGCAGTTTTTCGAACAGCTTGCTGAACCCTTCGGCGCCGTTGCCTTCCAGCAGTTCGATCGGGTTGATCCCCAGCTTCAGGAACAGCTTTTCGAGCGGCTTGGCGCCCGAGGGGGCCGAGAATTCCTGTTCCTCGTTGACGCCGCTCAGCGCCAGTTCGAATTCGACTTCGACCTTTTCTTCGGTTTCCTTCGGTTCGATCGTCAGTTCCCCGGCGACCTTGCGGACGATGTGGTCGTCGCCGACGAAGATTTCGAGGTGCGCATTCTTCACCGCTTGTCCGAGTTCGCCCTTCGCTTCTTCGAGTTCGTTGATCGGCAGCGGGCCGGCGGCTTCCAGCTGGGCGGCGCAGGCCTTGTTTTCGGTCAGCTTGATCAGCGCGTCGACGGCCCTGGGGACGTTGAGCTCGCCGCTGATCTTGGTCGTCGTGGCGCCGTAGACATCGGAGCTGCCTTCGTTCTGCAGGTTGCTGGCGAAGTCGGCGAGCTTGAGCCCTTCCGCCGCTTCCTGGCAGGCGGTTACGTCGGCGCTGCCCGACCCCTGTCCCTGCTGCTGCGCCTGTTCGATCGTCGATTTGACGAAGCCGAAGGTGGTCGGGTCGACTTCGTACTCGGTGCCTTTGTAGTTGACGAAGGCGCGTTCCGGGAGCAGGGTCAGCCCGCCTTCGAAGTCGATGTCCTTGCCGTTCGCCTTGCCCGTCGCCTTGGCGGTGAGGCCGAGCTGCGGCAGGCTTTCCTTGCCGCCGCTTTCGAACGGGCCGGAGACGCTGACGTCGACGTTGCCGCCCTTCTTGCCGCTCGAGTCGATGCTCAGCGACAGTTCCAGGTTGCCGCTGTCGATGCCGGAGAGGGTCGCGTTTTCGAGTACGGCTTGGGGGTTTTCGTCACTGCCGCCGCCACCACCCCCGCAGGCGACGATCGTGGTCGCTAGCGCGGCCAACGCGGCAAACAGCATCAGGGTGCGGAAACGGCTCAAGGGAAGGGCTCCTCCGTAGTCGAGTTCGGGTGTAGATCGTAGATGAAGGGGCGAGCGCCCGGACCCGCGCGAAGGCCTACGGCGCCGGTGGCGGCTCCTGCCCCCAGCGGCGCATGCCCGCTTCGATCTCCCCGTTGACGATGCGGATCGACTCGACCCGGGCGTGGCGCTTCGACTCGGCGGCGACGATGTGCCAGCGGGCGTGCGATTGGTCGGTGCGGTCGAGCATGTCCTCGACCGCCTGCAGGTACTCCTCGCGCTTCTCCCTGTTCGCCCAGTCTTCGGGCGTCAGCTTCCACGCCTTGAGCGGATCGCCGGCGCGCCTTTCGAAGCGCTCCAGCTGCTCCTCGGCGGAGATATGGAGCCAGATCTTGACCACGATCGATCCCTCGTCGGCGAGCGTGCGCTCGAACGAGTTGATCTCGTCGTAGGCGCGCAGCCACTGCTCCCGCGTCGCCAGGCCGTCGACCCGTTCGACCAGCACCCGGCCGTACCAGGAGCGGTCGAACACGGCCATCCCGCCCCAGCCCGGCAGGGCCGGCCAGAAGCGGCGCAGGAAGTGATGGCGACGCTCGTCCTCGCTCGGCGCCGCGAACTGGACCACGCGGACATGCCGGGGGTCGAGCGGCGCGACCAGGCGTTTGATCGCGCCTCCCTTGCCGGCCGCGTCCCAGCCCTCGAAGACGACGCAGAGCGGGGGGCCGATTCCCTGCGCGCCGGTCAGCCCGCCGAGAGTGAGGCGCAGCCGCGCCAGCCGGTCCCAGGCGAGCCGCAGCTCCCGCTCCTCCTCTCTGCGGCTGAGCGCGACGGTCAGGTCGACCTCGTCGAGGTGCCCCACGGGCACGATCCTAACCCGGCCCCAGCCCGGCGTTCGTCCTTTGTCCCCCATACGGCATACAAAGGACGAACGCCGACAGGGGGACGCCTCCGCTATTCGGATTCGGTCGGGAGGGATTCTTCGACCGGCGGCGGCGGGCTGCTGGTGGTCAGGTTCACGGCCAGGGGGAAGAGCAGGGCGCCGAGGAAGATCAGGATCACGCCGGAGGCGACCAGCCAGCGCGCCCCGGCGAGATGGCCGAGGATGCCGACGGCGAAGCCGATCAGGATCAGCGCGATGTAGGGCCCCGGGCTGTGCGGAAGCAGCGCGGCGAGCGGCGGAACGAGGTCGAGCACGAGGCGGGGATTATCATCGCCAGCATGGCCGACGGTTCCGTGGCGGAGGTGAAAGAGGCGCTGGCGAAGGTCGGCTACCTCGCCGACGAGCCCGCGGCGCTGGTCTCCTTCCTCGCCCAGCGGCTCGGCAAGCCGGTGCTGGTCGAGGGCCCCGCCGGGGTCGGCAAGACCGAGCTGGCGAAGGCGCTCTCCCGCGCCACCGGCCGCGAGCTGGTGCGCCTGCAGTGCTACGAGGGCCTCGACGAGTCGAAGGCGATGTACGAGTGGAACTACCGCAAGCAGCTGCTGCGGATCCAGGCCGGCGGCGAGGCCGGCTGGGAGGACGTGCAGGAGGACATCTTCAGCTCCGAGTTCCTGCTCACCCGGCCGCTGATGCAGGCGATCGCCAGCGAGGAGCCGGTGGTGCTGCTGATCGACGAGATCGACAAGACCGACCAGGAGTTCGAGGCGATGCTGCTCGAGCTGCTCTCCGACTTCCAGATCACGATCCCCGAGCTGGGGCAGGTCTCGGCGACGACGATGCCGATCGTCGTCCTCACCTCCAACGACTCGCGCGAGCTGACCGAGGCGCTGAAGCGCCGCTGCCTCTACCTCTGGCTCGACTACCCGGGCGTCGAGCGGGAGATGGAGATCGTCCGCCTGCACGCGCCGGAGCTCCCGGAGACGCTGGCCCGCCGCCTGGTCGAGGTGATCCAGATGGTGCGGGCCCTCGACCTGAAGAAGCCGCCCTCGATCGCCGAGTCGATCGACTGGGCGCGGACCCTGCTGCTGATGGGCGCCGAGGACATCGACCGCGAGACCTTCAACCAGTCGATGTCGATCATCGTCAAGCACCGCACCGACATCGACCTGGTCGCCGAGCGGGTCGGGGTCAAGCTCGCCGAGGCTCCCGCCCGGTCGGGCTGAGCCGTGCCCCCCTCGCCCTACGGGCCGCAGGCCGATCCCGGGCCGCCGGGCCTGGCGGCGAAGCTGCTCGGCTTCTGCGAGGAGCTGCGCTCGGAGGGGGTGGCGGTCGGCACCTCGGAGATCCTCGACGCCTTCGCCGCGCTGGATGAGGTCTCCTGGACCTCCCACGACGACTTCCGCGAGGCGCTGGCGGCGACGATCGCCAAGTCCCAGGACGACCGCCGCGTCTTCGAGCTGCTCTTCGACCGCTACTTCTTCCGCGCCGCCGAGGCCGAGGCGGTGCAGCGCGGAGTCGGCGAGCAGTCCGAGCGCGCGGCGGCGGGCGAGGGCGGCGAGCGGCTCGACATCGACCAGCTGCGCGAGCAGATCCGCGAGGCGATCGCCGCCGGCGACGAGGACCGGATGCGCGACCTGGCGCGGCTGGCGATCGCCGCCTTCGGCCGCGCTGAGGGCTCCGGCGTGGTCGGCGTCGACGTGCAGCGGATCCGCCGCACCCTCGGGCTCTCCGCCGGCGCCCAGCCGCCGAGCGAGGCCGGCGAGGAGCGGCCGCCGATCGACCGCGAGCAGCTCAACGGCTTCGAGCGCCACCTGCGCCGCGAGCTGGAGCGCGACCTGATCGAGCGGACCGAAACGCTGCCGCCCTCGCGCCCGCTGGCCGAGCTCGACCGGGCGCTGCCGACCAGCCCGACCCAGGACCTCGCCGCCGTCCACCGCGCGGTCTCGCAGATGAAGCGGCGGCTGGCGACGCTCGGGCACGAGCAGCGCGGGCGGCGCAAGGGCCGGCACGTCGACGTGCGGCGAACGATGCGGGCCTCGCTGGAGACCGGCGGCGTGCCGCTGCGGCTGCGCTACCGGCCGAAGCGGCCGCGGCGGCCGGAGATCTACGTGCTCTGCGACGTCTCCACCTCAGTCACCTCGGCCAGCGTCTTCTTCCTCTCGGTCCTCCACGCCCTCCACGACTCCTTCCGCAAGCTGCGCAGCTTCGTCTTCATCGAGCGGATCTCGGAGGTGACCGAGGTCTTCGAGCACGAGCGCGACTTCGCCGTCGTCGCGCAGCGGATCTCCAGCGAGGGCGGCGTCGCCGACGTCTCCGGCTACACCGACTACGGCCGTGTCTGGCTCGAGTTCCTGACCGAGATCTCCGACGAGCTCGACCCGCGCTCGACCGTGATCGTGCTCGGCGACGCCCGCACCAACGGCCGCGAGCCCCACGCCGAGGTCTTCGCCCAGGTCGCCGAGCGCGCCGGTCGCCTCTTCTGGCTCAACCCGGAGCCGAAGCTCTACTGGAACTACGGCGACTCGGTGATGGCCGCCTACGAGCGCTTCTGCGACGGCGCCTTCGAGTGCTGGACCACCCGCCACCTGGAGAACTTCGTCAACGTCGTCGCCGGCGGCACGCCGACTCCTGAACAGAGTTAACCGGCGAGCGCGGGGGCGATGTCGCTCGCGGCGGTCTGGATCCGCTCGGGAATAGTGATCGTTATCTGGCCGTTCTGCTCCACCAGCCATTTCGCATTGACCAAGGTGAGGCCGATCACCTCCCCCGCGGCGTCGAACTTGACCGCGTGGCCCTCCGGGGTGCCGAAGGTCTCGGCGGCCGGCACCGGGGCGCCGCGGTGCAGGTAGAGCACGTCCCCCTCGGCGTCGTAGACGACGTCGTCGAATTCGTAGTTTCCGATGCGGATCGTCATCGAGAGCCCTTCGGTCTCGGGTCGTTGACCTGGGGAAACGCGGTTATCACTCGGTCGGCGTGGCCTCTGAACTCGATTACCACCCGAATCCAGGCTTCCGGGCCCCCAGGCCTGAAGAGGCGTTCGCGTCCCGGCCTCAGGTCCGGTTCGCGGTGGGTCGGGTGTTCGACGGTCAACAAGACTTCGCCAAGGTAATCGGCCATCTCGGGATGCCGGTTGACAATATGGTCCCAGGCGGTCTCCGGGAGTTCAATGCGACGGCCGTCGGGGCCGTGAAACTCCGTGCGATGAGCCATGGGAGGACGCTACGACTTGTCCGCGCACATGTTGCGCGCAGAGTTCAAGGCCTTTGAGGCGGAACCGCGCCATCTTCGACACGGCCCCGGGCGAGAAGAGCTACCTGGCGACCCAGGCGTCCGGGGTGGCGGCGAGCTCGCCGACGATTCCCGGCAATTCGCCGGAGACGAGGTCGGCGAGGGTGACCTCCTCCAGCACGCGGCGGAGGCTGGCGCGGACGGCGATCCAGACTTCCTGCAGATGCTCGGCGTTGCCGCGGTACTCGATCGCCTCCGGCGGCGAGGACTGGACGTGCGCGATCGGCCCCTCGACCGCGCGGACGATCTCGGCGATCGTCACCTCGTCGGCCGGGCGCGCGAGCCAGTAGCCGCCCTTGGCGCCGCGGCGGGCGCGGACGATCCCGTGGTGCTTCAGCTCGAGCAGGATGTGCTCGAGGAACTGCAGCGGAATGTCCTGCGCGTCGGCCAGCCGCTCTCCCTTGACCGGTCCCTCCTCGGCGGCGGCCAGCTCCGCGGCCGCCCGCACCGCGTAGTCCGCCTTCGCCGAAACGCGCATGGACGGAGTAAATCAGTCGGCAGGCAGCGTCCGCCCGAGCGTCCCCGTTTGGTCGGCCCCTTGCCGGCGCTCGCGCTCGCGGCGCCGGTGCAGCCAGTGCGGCGCGTAGAGGATCAGGCCGAGGCCGATGGCGGCGACGCCGGCGGCGATCGGCCACACCGTCGGGTCTCCCTTCTGGATCGTGACGATCCCGGAGCCGACCAGGACGACGCCGAGCGCGGTGCGGATGAAGCCCTGCGGCGCCCTGTCGGAAAGCGCCGCTCCGATCACCACGCCGGGGACCGAGCCGAGCAGGATGTTGCCGGCGAGGACGAAGTCGACGTTGCCGCCGACCCAGTGGGCGATCCCGGCGGCCCAGAGCAGGATCGCGGCGTGGAAGACGTCGGTGCCGACCACCTTCTTCGGCGCCAGGCGGTAGACGGCGATCAGCAGGATCGCGATCACCGTGCCGGAGCCGGCCGAGGTGATGCCGATCACGAAGCCGGTGGTGGCGCCGATCGCGACCGCGGCGACCTTGTGGCGGCGCTCGACCTCGAAGCGGTCGCGCTCCTGGACCAGGTTGCGGAGGATCAGCGCCCGCGAGAGGGTGATGATCCCGACCATCAGCAGGGTCCCGCCGAGCACCGCGTAGACGAGCGAGTTGAGGCGGGCTTCTCCGACGTGGCGCTGGAGGACCGAGACGATCGCGACCCCGATCACGGCGGCGGGCACGCTGCCTGTCGCCAGCCAACGCACCAGCTCCATGTTCACGGTCTTCATCCGGAAGTGGCGCCAGCCGCCGACCGTCTTCGTGACCGCCGAGTAGAAGATGTCGGTGCCGATCGCGGTGGTCGGCTGGATCCCGAAGATCAGGATCAGCAGCGGGGTCATCAGCGAGCCGCCGCCCATGCCGGTCATACCGACGAGTACGCCGATGCCGAGTCCGAAGAGGACGATTGCTGGATCCATCCTGGTCTGTTCCTCGTTTCCGCCCGGGTTCCTTATCGACTTTCCTGACCTTCTTGGTCAGGAGTGCGGAGTGCGCCAGGATAACAGGATGAGCGCCGAAATTGGGGGGTCGACCGCCGCCGCGCCACCGCTCGAGACGACGGAGACGCCCGCGACCGGCATCTCGATCCGCGGCCTCGAGCACTCCTACGGGGAGCTGCGCACCATCGAGCGGCTCGACCTCGACGGCGCCCCCCATTCCGTCGTCGGCCTGGTCGGGCCCTCGGGCTGCGGCAAGTCGACCCTGCTGGAGCTGCTCTGCGGCCTGCGCGAGCAGGACGCCGGCACGATCGAGGTGGGCGGCGGAGCGAGCGGCGCCGACCGCCTGGCCCGCTGCGCCTACATGCCCCAGCGCGACCTGCTGCTGCCCTGGTACTCGGCGATCGACAACGCGGCGCTGGCCCTGCGCAACCGCGGCCTGGGACGGGCGGAGGCACGAGGCCAGGCCGCCAGGCTGTTCGAGCGCTTCGGCCTCGCCGGCTTCGAGGCGGCGCGGCCCGCCGAGCTCTCGGGAGGGATGCGCCAGCGCGTCGCCTTCCTGCGCACGCTGGTCTCGGGCAAGCCGCTGCTGGCGCTCGACGAGCCGTTCGCCTCGCTCGACGCGATCACCCGGGCGGAGATGCAGGAGTGGCTGGCCGGGGCGCTCCGCGCCGACCCGCGCACCGTCGTCCTGGTCAGCCACGACGTCGAGGAGGCGCTCTACCTCTCCGACCGCGTCGCCGTGCTCTCGGCGCGGCCGGCGCGGCTCGTCGCCGAGCTGCGCGCCCCCGCGCCGCGCGCCGTGGACCGCGACGCCGCGGTCACCGACCCGGCCTTCGTCGCCGTCCGCGAAGACGCCCTCCGCGCCCTCCACACCGCGTTGCGTGGTTCCTAATGCACGGTATGGGTGACAAAGGAACCACGCAACGGGGGGTTTGGCGGTGGGTGCTGCCGGCGCTGCTGCTCGCGGCGCTGATCGGGGCCTGGCAGGTCGCGGCCTCCTCCGGGGCGATCGCCCGGGCGCTCAACCTCGAAAGCTTCCTCGTCCCCTCGCCGGCGGAAATCGCCACCTCCCTCTGGGAGAACCGGAGCCTGCTCGCCGAAAACGCCTGGGTCACCCTGAGGGAGATCCTGCTTGGGATCCTCGCCGCCCTCCTCGTCGGCCTCGCCTTCGCGGTCGCGATGAGCCGCTGGCGGCTGGTCAAGGACGCGACCTACCCCCTGCTGGTCGCCTCGCAGACGATCCCGATCGTGACGATCGCGCCGATCCTGGTGGTCTGGTTCGGCTTCGGTATCGGGCCAAAGGTCCTCATCGTGGCGCTGATCTCCTTCTTTCCGATCACGGTCAACACGCTCGACGGGCTGCGGTCGGTCGACCCGGAGGCGGTGAAGCTGCTGCGCAGCCTGGATGCCTCCCGCTGGCAGCGACTCAAGCGACTCGAGGGGCCCACGGCCCTCCCCAACGTCTTCACCGGAGTCAAGATCGCAGTCGTCTTCGCGCCGATCGCCGCCGTCTTCGCCGAGTGGTCGGGGTCGAGCTCCGGGCTCGGCCACCTGATCCAGTCCGACAGCGCCAACTTCGAGGTGGCGCGCCAGTTCGCGACCATCGCCGTTCTTTCGGCGATGGCCCTCATCCTGGTCGGCCTCACCGTCCTCGCCGAGCGTCGCGTCGTCACCTGGCGATAGAACTCAGGGGATGAAGCCGCCCCGAATCCTCGCGGTCGCCGCCGCGGTCGCGCTGCTGGCGCTCGGCCTCGTCGCCTGCGGCGAGAAGTCCGAGGACACGACCGGCGAAGCGCAGCCGTTCAGCCTCACCCTCGACTTCTACCCGAACCCCGACCACGCCGGGATCTACATGGCGCAGAAGCTCGGCTACTTCCGCGAAGCGGGGCTGGACCTCAGCGTCTCCGCCCCGTCGGACCCCTCGGCGCCGCTGAAGCTGCTCGCCGCCGGCCGCACCGATCTGGCGATCTCCTACGAGCCGGAGGTGGCGCTCGCTCGCGACAAGGGCCTCGACCTGGTCGCGGTGGGCGCCTTGGTCAACCGGCCGCTGACCTCGATGATCTGGCTGAGGAAGTCCGGGATCAAGGGGGTCGGCGACCTGCGCGGCAAGACGGTCGCCACCGCCGGCATCTCCTACCAGGACGCCTTCCTGAAGACGATCCTCGCCCGCGTTCACCTCTCTCCGTCCGACGTGAAGGCGGTCAACGTCGGCTTCGGCCTGCTGCCGGCGCTGGTCGGCGGCAGCGCCCAGGCGATGCTAGGCGGCTACGTCAACGTCGAGGGCGTCGACCTGCGCAAGCGCGGCAAGGACCCCGTCGTCACCCCGGTCGACAAGCTCGGAGTGCCGACCTACGACGAGCTGGTGCTGGTCGCCAACCGCAAGCGGCTGGAAGAAGACCCGGAAAAGCTCCGCCTCTTCATCGCGGCGCTCGAACGCGGCACCAACGCCGCCGTGAAGCAGCCGAAGGCCGCGACCAAGGCGGTGCTCGAAGCCAACAAGGACCTCGAACCGAAGCTGACCGAAGCCGAGATCAAGGCGACGCTGCCGCTGCTGGGGGCGCGGGAAAAGGGCCGGCCCTACGGCTACATGGACCCCAGCGCCTGGCGCGAATTCGCCGGCTGGATGCGCGACAACGGGCTGATCTCCTCGCTGCCCACCCCCGGCGAGCTGCTCAGCAACGATTACCTGCCGGGCCCGATCCCCGAATAGTCCAGCCCTCCTTGGGCGAGCAGCCGGCTGATCTCCTCCTCCGGCAGCGCCGCGTGGAAGAAGTAACCCTGGGCGTAATCGCAGCCGAGCCGCGTCAGCTCGGCCAGCTGGACCTCGCTCTCTACCCCCTCGGCGATCACCTCCAGCGACAGCGCCCGCGCCATCCCGATGATCGCCTCGACGATCGCGGTCCGCTCCTGTTCGATCCCGAGGCCGTCGACGAAGGAGGGGTCGATCTTCAGCGCGTGGAAGGGGAACCGGTTGAGGTAGGCGAGCGAGGAGTAACCGGTGCCGAAGTCGTCGAGGACGAGCCGCACCCCGATCTCGTTCAGCGCTTCGAGCGAGCTGAGCGCCGTCGCCGACTCCTCGACCAGGACGCTCTCGGTGATCTCCAGCCGCAGGTGGACGGGATCGAGGCCGGTGCGGGCGAGGATCTCGGCGACTGTGGCGGGGAGGTCGCGGTGCGCGACCTGGCGGGCGGAGAGGTTGACGGCCACGTCGAAGGGACGCGAATCCGGGCGCTGCTCGTGCCAGGCGAGGATCTGCCGGCAGGCGCGCTCTTGCACCCAGCGCCCGATCGGCTCGATCATCCCGCTGTCCTCGGCGATCGAGACGAACTCGGCGGGGTCGAGCAGGCCGCGCTCGGGGTGCCACCAGCGCACCAGCGCCTCGAGGCCGGCGATTTCGCCGCTGTGCAGGTTGACGACCGGCTGGTAGTACAGAGCGAGCTCCTCGCGGCCGAGCGCGTGGCGCAGCTCCCGTTCGATCTCGAGGCGGCGCATCGCGGTCGCCCGCATCTCGCCGTCGAAGAGGACGCAGCGCGCCCGCCCCCGGTCCTTCGCCCGGTACATCGCCGCGTCGGCGTCGCGGATCAGCAGCTCGGCGCTGGCGGTCCGCTCCTCGCCCGGCTGGGCGACGGCGACCCCGATGCTGGCGGTGACGAAGTGCTCGACCCCGTCGACCGAGAAGGGCTGCGCGAAGGCGGCGCCGACGCGGTCTGCGATCGCCACCGCCTCCTCTTCGTCGGCGAGCCGGTCGATCAGGATCCCGAACTCGTCCCCGCCGAAGCGGGCGACGACGTCGCCAGGGCGCAGGTGCGCCCGCAGCCGCGGCGCGACGGCGCGCAGCAGGGCGTCGCCAGCGTGGTGCCCGAGGCTGTCGTTGATCAGCTTGAAGCGGTCGAGGTCGAGGAAGAGGATCCCGATCGGGGAGCCGGAGACGCTCGCCCGCCGCAGCGCCTCGCCGAGGGCGTCGACGAAGCTGAGCCGGTTGGGGAGACCGGTGAGGGGGTCGTGGAGGACGCGGTGGCGCAGCGCCTGGTCGGCGGCGTGGCGCTCGATCGCGTCGGCCAGCACGTTCGCCGCCGCCTGCGCGAACGGCACGTCCTTCGGAGTGAAGTGGTTGGAGTCGACGGCGTGGACGTCGAGGACGCCGAAGGGATGGTCCTTGCCGTCGATCATCACCGCGAGGCTGCTGGCGGCGCCGAAGACGCGCAGCACAGGGGGCATCGAGAAGCGGGTCTCGCTCGACCAGTCGGCGACGATCACGTGGGCGCCGGAGTCGAGCGCGGCGCCGGCGTGGGAGTCGCGCGCGGCGGAGACGCGACGGCCGGCGCCGACCACCTCCTGGTCGAGGCCGGCGCGCAGGCTGAGCCGGCGGCCGTCGCGGCCGAGCTCCCAGATGCAGGCGCTGTGGACGCCCTCGACCTTGCCGATCAGGGAGATCGCGGCGCGCAGCAGCGCCTCGGGGTCGCCGTTCTGCAGCGCCCGCTCGCCCAGCCTGGCGACGACGGCCTGCTGGGAGAGGGCGCGCTGGAACTCGCCCTCGGCCATCTTGCGCTCGGTGATGTCGTAGAGGACCCCGTGCCAGACGGGGATGCCGTCCTCGTCGGCCTCCAGCACCGCCTCGTCGAGCATCCAGACGGTGCCCCCGCCGCGGGTCCGCATCCGGTACTCGACCGGCCGCCCGCTGCGGTCGCCGAGGAAGTCGTCCGATTCGAACTCGAGCGCCCGCTCGCGGTCCTCGGGGTGCAGCAGGCTCGCCCACAGCTTCGGGTCGGCCTTGAAGTCCTCCGCCCTGTAGCCGAGGATCTCCTCGACCTGGGGGCTGACGTAGCGCCAGCGGCCGTGCTCGCCCATCTCGGCGGTGTAGACGATCACCGGCAGCCGCTCGACCAGGCGCCGGTAGTCCTGCCCCCCGGCGTTGATCTGGTCGAGGAATTCATTGACCTCGCGATCGGGCCAGTTCCTGTCCCGTTTCGCCGCCACCAGGTGCGTTATCGACAGGGCGTCCACGCGCTTGACTGCACGTTCGTCCAAGCACGAGGCTGTGCAGCTCCCATGCCGTCTCAGCGGCGCCCGGGGTGGCGACGGGGGAGGACTGCGATGGCGAAGGTCTCCGCTGCTTCGTGGATCAAGTCGAGCGGGATCGGGGTTGTACGAGCCGTGGAGCGGGGCGGCCGGCTCGAGCCGAAGAGGGCGATGGATGTCAGCTGCCCGCGTGGGTCGTGGCGGGCGCGGTAGCGGATGCCTCCATAACCGGCCTCCTGAAAGGCGAGCGCCCAGCCCTGGGTCAGGTCGTAGTCCGTCGTCGAGTGAATCTCGGCGGTGAGGCCGGCGAGTCCGAGAACGGTGGGGTCGGTCAGGTCGACGACCTCCGCTTTGGGCGGGCGCAGCCTGGAGAGACGTTGGGAGTCGACCAGTGGCTCCGGGATCACCCCGCCGGGCCGCAGCAGGCGCCCGAACTTCTCGACGAAGGCCCCTATCGGCTCCTCGGCGAGGTAGCAAGTGCCCGACTCGGCGAGGTTGAACCTGCCGTCGGGGCCGAGATCGAAGAACCAGGGAGCGACGTCGGCGGCATGGATCCGCCACAGAGGCCCCGCCCCGAGCCTTGTGCTGGGAAGCTCGGGAAGTTCGTCTGGGGAAGCGGGGAGCCCGCGCGGCGTCAACGCTTCAACTCGGCCACAGCGCGGTGAGCCGAGAGAAGCAGCGGCTCGAGGTCCGCGTCGCCGAAGGCGTCGACCGGAGTCCGGCCACCGAGCTCCGGCTGGGGCGCGGTGGCGAACGCGGCGAGCGTCCACGAATCGAGCCCCGCGCAGCCGAAGACCTCGTTGAGCTCCTTGACCGCCCCGAAGGGCGCCCCGCTGGCCGCATCGAACTGCCAGCGCGGGTAGCGGATCAGCCCAGCGTCGTCGCGCAGCGCAACCACCGACCCGCTGACGACCCGCTTGCGCAGCGCCTCCCGACTGATCCCCCCGAGCAGGGCCCGCGCCTCGGCGCTGGTCAGCAGCTCGCCAAGCGCCCGCTCCCAGGCACCACCGGCAAGCACGACCATCGCCGCCCGCCGGCCAAGGACCTCGGCATCGTCAGCCGAGCTCGGCTGCCCACCGATCTCGGTGAGCGTGCGCCGGAACTCTTCAACGGTCCGATCCAGGAGGGCGGGGTTGGCTGCCATGCGAGCTATCAGTCTAGCGTCAACCCCGTCAACTTTCTACACGTTCTCGACATCCTCGTGGTCGACTGCAGGGCGTCGTGGGCATCCTCGGCCGTCTCCCGGCCGACGCTGGCCGTCGGTCGATTCCAGGGTCGAGCGCACCATCTCCAGCTCCGCCAAACCAGGGATGGGCTTGTAGTAGTGGCGCACTGAGCCGCGCGCGGGCACTTCGCTCACAAGCTCGATCGCGCCCGCAGTGCGCCAGGAGCGTGACCAGCTCATTCGGCTCCGGGCCCGGCTCAGCGGCGCTCATCGGCTCCGCCCTGGCGCCGGCGATCTTCGGGGCGCCGCTCTGAGGAGGGCTCGCAAGCCAGCACTCGCTCGCCCTCCATGCACAGGGCGCCTCGCGCCACCAGCCGTTTCACCGCGACTTCGGCTGCCGCGCGCTCGGCCTCGCTCGCCCCCTCGGGGAGCATCTGCGCCAGGAGGCCCGCGAGGGTGGCGCCCTCCGGGCACTCGCCGAGGACGTAGGAGAAGACCGCGAGCTCAGCCTGTGCCTCGTCTGCGACCGGGAAGGCGCCGCGGGGGACCAGGTGAATCTTCCACCCCCGTCCCTCCCCAGCCGGGGCATCTGCGTCCTCGCCCTCTTCGATCGCCCTGCGCAGCGCGATGCAGAGCAACTGGAGCTTCAAGGCGACCACGTCGGGGCCGGGCTGGGCGGCGCTCTCCTCCTGCAGGCGAGCGAGGACGCGGAGCAGTAGATCAGGCGGGGAGCAAAGCGCGACCTCCGCTCCCGGCGCCGACCCCCAGCGCAGGTCGGTGGCGATCAGCCGCAGGGCGTCGGCGACCTTCGAGGCGAGGCGGCGAGCCTCCTCGTACTCGCCGCGCTCGACGCTCGGCATCAGGTCCTCTATCGCGTAGAGGTCGATCTTCAGCCGCGAGTAGATCAGATCGCGGTCCGCGGGGGCGATGGCGAGCGCCACCGCTCAGCCCTCCCCTTCGGCGAGGACCGCCAGCACATCTCGCGACGCCTCTTCGAGCAGACGGTTCCACTCCTCCTCCCGGCGGGCCTCCTCCTGCTCGGGCTCGGTGGCCTCGCGGATCTCGGCGGCTTCCTCGCCGACGCGCGTGAACACCCTGTGCAGGAGATCGGGAGGGGAGCGGAGTTCCACCTCCTCGCCCAGGCCGACCCCCCATCGCAGGTCTTCGAGCAGGAGGTCGAGGGTGTCCGCGTACTCTCGCGCGATCCGGTCCGCGGTCTCGAAATCGCTCCTGTCGACCGCCCGCCAGAGCGTCGCGAGGCAGCTGGGGTCGAGGGTGTCCTGGAAAAGGCGCCAGAGGGCTTGCGCCTGGGCGGCGGGGATCGTGATCGACATGCTCAGCGCGCCGGACTTGCCCCGCGGCCGGAGGCACCCGCCGCTTGGCGCTGGCGCAGGCGGGCGGGTGCCTCCGGGCTTGCCTTGGGGTGTCGGGGAGAAGGTCGGCACATCGAGCTTCACTCCGGCGGCTCGGGGCTTGTGGCGGGCGCCTCGTCAAGGTCGAGCAGGGCGCAGGTGATGTTCACCAAGCCGCCGTGCTTACCGGTGGCCTCCATCCGCTCGAGGTTCTGTGCGTGGATCAGCTCGACGCCCCTCAGGAAGGTCTCCAGCAGCTCGCCCACGGCCGCCCGCCCGAACTCGTCGAGCTCGACCGAGACCGAGGCAACGGTCCTTCGGTCATCCAGCTCGTGCGCTCTGCCGGACCGAACAAAGCCTGCCCGCTCCAGCCGGGCGGCAACCGAGCGGCCGCTCATCGCCCCCCGCTTGGATAGAGGGGCCCTCAGCGACTCCGGGCTGCCCGTGAGCGCCTCGGATTTCGCCAGGTAGAACGGCTCGCAGGAGCCGTCCCGGGTGCGGGTCTCCATCAGCTCCAGACAGCCACATTGGGCCAGGACCTCGACGTGGTAGGTGATCCGGGCCTCCGGCTCGCGCACCGCGTCAGCCAGTTCGGCCGGGCTGGCGATGTGGGTTTCTAGGTGTTCGAGGATCGCCCTGCGGAGGGGGTGAGCAGTGGCGCGTACGAGGCGTGGGTCGAGGCTGGGTTCTGTTGACAAGTTCTTCTCCCGTGCCGGGAATTCAGCCTGCATGACTGAGCAGGGAGAAGCGTAAGTTGCTCAATTTGGATTTACAAACTCGCTAACCGATGTAATTCGAGACCTGCGGCCCCAAAACCAATCCGAAAGGGGCTGCCCGTTGGGCTCAGAAGAGAATGTCCACTGATTTAGGTGGAGATTCAAAGACAGCGAGGGAGACGGTAAGAATCTGAGGGGTCTCTCCACTTACGGTCAGTCTCCTTTTCGCTGCCGCCTGCGCCTTGAAGAGATTGTGAAAGACCGCGTCGGCCGCGGCGATCAGCTGGGTCCAACCCTGAGTATCGAGCACGATTGGGACCCAGGTGAGGTGTCGATCCGTTCTGGCGTCAAACGTTCCAGCTGTCATGGCTCGCCTCGCCTGCTCAGAGAGCTGAGTCAGGACTTGCCAGCTCTTGGTGGCTCTAACAGCCGCCGGAATGTTGGACCAGGTTTCGGTATCGAAGGTTGCAGGACCCGTGGCGCGATAGAAGCTCTCCTTGCTGCCCCGCCTCTTTCCACCGGTCTTTTCGCCCACCTTCACGAGCCATCCCAGCTCGGTCAGGCTCTTGAAGCGGCGAGCCACGTTGGGCAGGGTCTGATCACCGTGTTTCTCGGCAAATTCCTTCGCGCTCATCTCCCGCAAGTTCAGCTCGGTCACAATGGTGAGGCTTACAGGATCGGCGAAGACTCTGGCTAGTCGCGCCGTAAATGTCAACGGGCTCGAAGCTGGAGAAGGATTGCGGGAAGCTGGTAACCGCGGGGGGAGGCTGACATCGCCAGGAGAATCGAATGCCGCAAGGCCAACAGTGACTATTCGCGGGTCCTCATTGGACTTGGGAAGCCGGAATTTCGCGTCAGCCTGCTCCTCAAGCGCGGATTTGAACAGTCTGTCGACGGAGGCAATTACATCCTGTCGGGCCTCCTCATCTAGGATGAGGGGAGTCCAGGTGAAGTGTCGCTTGGGGTCGGAGTCAAACGTCTCGGCAACGAGGGCGTCTCCGACTCGTTCGCAGAACTGCTCGAAAACCCTGCAGCTGTATTCCTCGCGAAGCGACCGTGGGATGCTGCTCCAGGTCTCCGTATCGATGGTGGCCAGTTCCGTGGCGCGGTAGAAGTTCTCGGTTGCCCCCCGCCGCTTGCCGCCGGTGGCTTGTTTGACCAGCCGGAGCCAGCCCGAGTCCGCGAGCCGTTTGAAATGCCGGTCCACACGTCCAAGTGAGCCGCCACCAAATTCCCCGAAGAACTGCGACGGGCTCATCGGCCGGGCAAACAGCTCGGTGACGATCGTCAGACGAATCGGGTCGGCAAACACAACTGCTAGGCGCTCCAGGTATGACGGCTGAGAACGCAGCCGGACCCTCGTCATCACCACCGCCCTACCTCCATTGCTCATCGGATACCGAGTGACAAAAGGCTACAAGTAGTTATCAGAGCCGGCGGACTTTCGCCACGCCCTCCTGCGGTACGTTTGGTTTGCTTCGACTAAGCAAACCAAAAGGGAGGTGTGAAGGATGCAGATCAGCGCTGCAAAGCCAGCCTTGCCGGTCCGCCTTATCACTAAGTCAGGCTGAGGCGAAAAGCATGGAGATCGCCCTGGCTATTGATCCGGGGCGATCTCCAGTCCAATAGCGGGGTTCTGGACAGCGCTATTGGATCGATAATTCCGTGTAGTCCGTCTGAGCAGCCGGCCCAACGCTTCTGGCCGATCCTGGGTCCGACGTGAGCAAGGCAGGCTGAGCACAGGGAAGTTCGTCAGCCGCTCGGTGAGGCGCGGTCGAGGCGGCTGCGCGCTCAATTCGCACACGGCAGAGCTATGCCTCGATCCACCGTTTTCACCCCGCAGGGTGAGACCGGGCGACTTGAGGTAGGTAACAACGCCACGGCTGCTCATCAGAGCCGCCGTGGCGTTCCTTCGAGGTCGATCGCCGACGAATCGAAGCCCCGGCGCCCGTTCTCGGGCAGGCCGACGCAGCGAGCTACGATCTCACTTGCTTGGGTCCGCCCCGTGCGGGCAGTCGCCGACCGGATGCCGCGAGGCGGAGCGGCGGGCCCTGTGCGATCCGCCGGTGCAGGCCGGCGATGCTGAGAGTGCCGACCAGGCCCCGGAACGGCTCATACGGCGCGTAGAACTCCTCCACCTCGGGGATGGTGGCGCGGCGGCCGAGGCCGGCCAGGCGGCCGACCAGCTTGATGTAGGCGAGGTCGCCGGCGGGGAGCGAGTCCATCTCGCCGCGCCCGAACAGGCCGAGGCACTGGACCGTCCAGGGCCCGATCTGCGGCATCGCGAGCAGGCGCCGGTCGGCGGCCGGGGAGCCCGGGTCGCAGCGGCCGGCGGCGACGGTCGCGGCGACCCGCCGCAGCGCCGCCGCGCGGCTCGGCGCCAGGTCCATCGCCGTCAGCTCGGCGGGGGCGCGGCCGGCGATCGTGCTCGCCGCCGGGGCGTCGCGCAGGGCCCCGCGGCCCTCCCCCAGCCGCGCTCCCCAGCGGCCGACGATGCGGCGTTCGATCCGGGAGGCGCGGTCCGCCTCGATCAGCTGCTTGACGATCGCCGAGGCCAGCGCCTCCCACGGCCAGGGCCGCAGCTTCGGCCGGAAGCCGGGCATGCGGCGCAGCAGCGGGCCGATCAGCGGGTCGCGGCGGAAGCGGCGGTGGAACTCGCCCAGGTCCACGTCGACGGCGAGGGCGAAGCGCATCCGCTCCAGGGCGAGCTCGAGCTGCGCCTTGCCCGCGGGGCGGGCGTCGCCCCGCGTCCACCCGGCCAGCGCCCCGGGCTCGACCGGGTCGGCGCGCATCACGACGCGCCGGGGCTGCGGCTGCCAGGCGCGCACCCTCACCGGGCTGTCGTCGACGTGGAGGAGGCGGGAGACGATGCCGCTGTCGGAGCGCAGCGTCCCATCGGAGCTGCGCGAGGGCAGCCTGTAAGGCGAGGGAGGGCAGACCTCGATCTCGAGCGCGCTCACCTGCCGAGCAGGTGCACGTCGACCAGGAAGGAGCGGCTGGCGACGACGTTGGCGGGACGCTCGCGGCGGCGCGACCTGCGGCTGAGCCCACGCCCCTTCGAGCTGGTGGCGGCCACCGCGCGAACCGCGGCGACGGTCGCCGCCCCGGCCAGGACCCCTCCGGCGGCGGCCAGGGCGGCGGTGCGAACCTCGCCTCGCAGCACCGGCACGGCCGACTCCTCGTAGGGCAGCGGCAGCGCCCGCACCTCAGCGGCATCGCCGGAATCGACGTCTTCCTCGCCCAGGACCTCGCCGTCCACCTCGAGCTCGCTCACCCAGCCGACTCTAGCGAGCGCCGGGGGTCACCTCATAAAGGCGATGGTCCCAACCCCGGAACTTGCGAGCAAGTGGGTGCGTGCCGAGCGGATCGAACGAGGCGAGGGATAACCAGTTCAGTCGCGTCCGAGGAGGCGTTCGAGCGCTTGCCCGACTTGCCGGTAGATCTGCTCCTCGTCGCCGTAGGGCACCTTGAGCCCTATGCGAATGACCTCCGCCCGCGTGGGTCCGTCCTCGTTGGGAAGCAGGCGATAGACGATCCGGTAGCGCGGGTCCGTATCGCGCTGTTCATCGAAGTAGAGCTTGCGACAGTCGGAGAGGTTGCCGGTGCTGAATGCGAAGCCGCACGGCTTTCCAAGCTTCGGATTCTCTTTCGAGACCTGAGCGAGAAGCTCAAGCGCCCGGCGCTTCAACTCCTTGGACGGGAGTTCGAGGAGCTGCTTTCTTGCGGTTGGGTCGAAGAATTCGACCGGGAGCCGCGCCACCTACAGGCCGAACTCCGCTGGATCGAAGCCAACCTCGCGAGCGACATCCGCCAGCTCGACGCGCTTGCCCGTGTCCTGCGCGATGGCCTCGCGAACCTCCTCTGACGCGACCAGCTCATCGAGGATTTCCGTCTGCCACTCATATCGCTCGTAGGAGAGGATCACGCCCTCGGGCTTTCTATGAGAACCGAAGACAACGGGATCTGCCTGCCCGCCCTTCTCGCGAAAGAGCTTCAAATAGCTGGAAAGATGGTCCCTCGCCTCGGCACTTGGGACAACGGGTTGCGGAGAAGCCATGGCTCAACGCTAGCAGATAATCCGTACAACTTCTTGTACGTCTTGCCTCAGGGGTCGGGCCCCTCCGCCTACCCTCCGAGCTTCTTCTCGTAGAGCCGGTACCGCTTGACGACGGTGCCCCCCATCCCCTCCATCGCCCGGTTCATCGGCTCGTTGGTCTCGAGGATCCAGCCCATCTCGCCGCCGACGATCCCGCCCGGCCTGGCCGCGGCCTCGAGGTGCTTGAGGTAGAGGCCGGCGGCGACGCCGCTGTGGCGGTAGGCGTGCCGGACGCCGAGGGCGAAGACGCGGCACTGGTCGATCCTGCGCTTGCCGAGCAGGAACCGCGCCCAGCCGAAGGGGAGCAGGCGGCCGTTCAGCTTCGCCATCACCTGGTTGATGTCCGGCAGGGTCAGCGCGGCGCCGATCGCCTCGCCGTCCTTCTCGGCCATGAAGGCCCACTCCTCGTCGATCACCTGCTTCAGGTTCTTGGCCTGGAACTCGACCTCGGCGTCGGTGATCGGGACGAAGCCCCAGTTGTCCCCCCAGGCCTCGTTGTAGATGTCCGTGAAGCGGCGCACCTCGTCGGCCATTTCTCTCTTGCGCAGATTGCGGATCGTGATCCCTTCCTCGCGCAGGGCCCGCTCCGCCGCCGCGTGGATCGCCGGGTCGAAGCGCTCGCCGTCCTTCAGCTCGCCGAACTGCAGCTCCCACATCAGCACGTCCATCGCCTTCCCGAAGCCCTCGGCCTCGATCAGCTCGCGGTAGAAGGGCGGGTGCCAGGGCTCGAGGATCATCGGCCGCCGCTCGAAGCCCTCGATCAGGATCCCGACCTCGTCGTTGGTGGTGAAGTCCATCGGCCCGAGGATCCGCTTGCGGCCCCTGCCGGCGGCCCACTCCCTCGCCGCGTCCAGCAGCGCCGCTGCGACCTCGGGGTCCTGGGTCGTCTCGAAGAAGCCGAACATCGCGTCGCCGCCGCCCTGGAACTCGTCCCAGCGCTCGTCGACCTGGGCGCTGATCCGCCCGACCGGCTCGCCGTCGCGCTCGGCGAGGAAGTACTCGGCCTCGGCGTGCTCGAAGTAGGGGTTCTTCTTGCGGTCGAGGAACTCCATCCGCTCGAAGATCAGCGGCGCGACCCACTGCGGGTGGTCGCGGTGGAGGCGGAACGGCACCTTGACGAAGCGCTTCAGCTCCCCCCGCGTCCGCACCGGCCGTATCGACACGGTTCCCATGTGGAGCGCAACCTACACTCTGCACGATGAGCGAGACCGCGAAGGCCCCGGTCGACGTCTTCGAGAAGGCGCGCAGCCACGACCGGCTCGAGCAGCTCGAAGCGGCCAAGGAGCACGACCTCCTCCCCTACTTCCGCCTGCTCACCTCGCAGGCCGGCCCGGTGGTCGAGATGGAGGGGCGGGAGACGATCATGCTCGGCTCCAACAACTACCTCGGCCTGACCGGCGACGAGCGGGTGAAGCAGGGGGCGCGCGACGCGCTGGAGACCTACGGCACCGGCGTCACCGGCTCGCGCCTGCTGAACGGGACGACGCCGCTGCACCTCGAGCTCGAGCGCGAGCTGGCGGAGTGGATGCGCGCCGAGGACGCGATCGTCTACACCACCGGCTACCAGTCGAACCTCGGCTGCATCGGCACCATCCTCGGCCCCGGCGACACCGTGATCTGCGACTCCGGCGACCACGCCTCGATCCTCGACGGCTGCCGCCTCTCCGGCGCCAAGCTGCGCCCCTTCCGGCACAACCGGATGGACAAGCTGGAGAAGATGCTGCAGCGCGCCGCCGAGGACGGCGGCGGCGTCCTCGTCGTCGTCGACGGCGTCTTCTCGATGGAGGGGGACGTCTGCGACCTGCCGCGGATCGTCGAGCTCTGCAAGGGCCACGGAGCGCGGCTGATGGTCGACGAGGCCCACGGGGCGGGCGTGCTCGGGGCCCGCGGCGCCGGCGCCTGCGAGCTGTTCGGGCTCGAGGACGAGGTGGATTTGCGGATGGGCACCTTCTCCAAGAGCCTCGCCTCCTGCGGGGGCTTCATCGCCGGGCCGGCCGAGGTGATCGAGTACCTGCGGATCTCCTCGCGGTCCTTCATCTTCAGCGCCTCGGCGGTGCCGGCAGCGGTCGGCGCGGCGCTGGCGGCGCTGCGGGTGATCCGCGCCGAGGGGCCGGCGCTGTTCGAGCGCCTGCTGGCCAACGCCGAGTACCTGCGCGAGGGGCTGCGCCGCCTCGGGCTGAAGGTGGTCGAGCCGGGCACCCTCCCCGACGGCGCCGTCGCCACCACGCCGGTCGTCCCGGTGATGGTCGGCGACGATTGGCAGGCGGTGCTGCTCTGGAAGGCCCTCTTCGACGCCGGCGTCTACACCAACGTCGCGATCCACCCCGCGGTGCCGCCCGGCGGGGCGCTGCTGCGGACCAGCCTGATGGCGACCCACGAGCGCGAGCACCTCGACGGCGCCCTGGGGACGATCGCGAGGACGATCGAGGGCTTCCCGGACCTGCCGCGATCGTAACGGCGGGATAACCACTTCTTGACATCCCCCGTCGTGGGTAGTTTCAGGCTTGTTCGATTGGCGACAAGCTTCCCGGGTGGTTGAAATTGTTGCTCTTAGCGACCGGGCCGGGGCTTCTCCGCGTGAGCTTGGTTGACTCCCGCCACCGCTTCCGCATAGCGTGGCCCCCTCACCGAGCGCCCGGGCGGGCGAGCGGATGAGAACTCGGTCCCCCGGCCAAATGCCACCCCAAGGCGCGGCCACCGGTTAGGGCGCGAGAGAGACCAGCAAATCGATTCCTTGAAGGGAGGAGTCCAGTGGACGCTGCCGCAACGGCACCCGCAACGACGATCGCATCCTCGGTAGAGGCCCCCCAGCACATCCGGGCCCTCGAACGAGCCAACCTCGTACGCCTCGCTCGAGCCGAGCTGAAGCGCTCTATCGCGCGGGGGGACACGGACGCCTCCGACGTGGTCCGCGAGTGCCCCTGGGAGACCGAGAGCATGACGATCGCCGAGCTGCTGACCAGCCAGCGCCGCTGGGGCCGGACCCGCGCGCGGAAGTTCCTGATGCCGCTGTCCCTGAACGAGAACAAGCAGCTGGGGACCTTGACCGCGCGCCAGCGCCAGCTGCTCTCGGCCGAGCTCGCCTCGCGCTCCTCGAGCCCGCGCGAAGCGATCGCCGCCTGAGGAGGGGCGCGGCGACCGGCTGCTCAGCCGCGCATCCCGCCGACCCGGAAGCCGAGGCCTCCAGAGGCGCGCTGAAAGGCGCGCCTGGCGAGGAGGAAGGCGACCAGGAAGGCGACGGCGCCGACCGCGAGGGCGACCGCGAGGATCTGGTCGGCGAGGTAGTAGAGGCCGCCGACCGTGAGCACGAAGACCAGCCCCGCCAGCAGGGTGGTGTGGGAGCGGTAGCCGGCGAAATGCTCGCGGATCGCCACCTCGAGCCCGCCCAGGCCCGCCATCGCGACGCCGATCCCGATCGCGGTCGGGTTAGAGCCGAAGATCCCGATCGCGAGCGCGACGATGCCGCCGAGGATCACCAGCTCCGCGAGCGGGAACGAGCCCCACGGGGCCGGGGGGCGCTGGTCAGGCGCCGAGACCCGGCGCGCCGGCTTCGCGGAGCGCCGGCGCTCCGCCGGGCGCGTCTTCCCCCCGCTCAACGGCCGCAAGCCGCCCGGCTAACGGGCATCCCGATGAGACCTTGACCCGCCACCAGCCCATCAGCATGCCGAGCGGGCCGAGGAGCGGGCGCGAGTGCCAGGCGCCACAGCCGGGCTCGCCGACGTCGTCGCGGGTGATCTTCAGCCACTTGAACTCGGCGGGCGCGTCCAGCATTTCCTCGAGCAGCTCCCGGTTCGCGGTCTCGGCCCGCGCCCGCTCGGCGAGCGTCAGCTTCGCCTCGGCAATCCGCTCCGCAAGCTCGTCGCGAACCCGCTCCAAACCGCCGAGGTCGAGGACCCGAGGCGCCGGCGACCCGGCGGCGACCCGATGCTCGATCTCGGTCCTGCCGAACGCCTCCCCGAAAAGACCGGCCAGCTCCCGCTCGAGCCGCCCGATCTGACGCCGCAGCTCGGCGCGCGCGAGGCCCTCGTCAGCCTCGATTCCCTGAAGCCTCTCCCTGTCAAGCAGATCCGGCATCGGCCTAGTCCGAGTGTAGATCACGGCGGAGCGCGGGCAAACCACGAAACGGTTAAGCCGCCTCGACGGTCGCGGCGGCCATCCAGAGCGCCTCGTCGACGGCGATCTGCGGCACGCCCTTGACCTGCACGGCCACCAGCGCCAGGCGCCGGCTGCGGGGCGTGACCTCGTAGCCGTCCGCGCCCTCGCCGAAGAGGAGGGCGACTGGGTTGAGGTCGTCAGCGATCGTCAGCGTCCCCTGCTCCAGCTCGCCCGGCCGCCCGGGCAGGGACTCGCCGGGGGCAGAGTCGCGGATGCAGAGCCTGCCGGAGATCCGGTCGGCGTCGAAGGCCCGCAGGGCGACGCCGGTCTCGACGGTGGCGATCGTGATCGCGTCGGCGGGCAGGCCGCCGCTCTTGAAGGCGCCCTCCTGGAGGCGGTCGAGGGCGAGCCGCTCGACCGGGGTGCGATTGCGGTCGGGATCGAGGCCGATCTGGCGGTAGAAGACCCGGTAGGCCCAGGGGATCGGCCGCTCGCGCATGTGGATTGCCTGGGCGCCGAAGAAGCGGTCGGAGAGGTCGCGCAGCCGCCGGCGCACCGGCTCGGGGCTGCGGCCCGGCCGCGAGTCGACCTCGATCCAGGCGATCCCCAGGCCCGGGAACTCGGCGGCGATGTGAGGCGCCACCCAGCCCTGTTCCGGGGAGGGATCCCAGCCGATCTGCGGTTGGGGCGCGCCGGGGGGCACGTCAGCTCCCTTCCGCCGCCGCGGTGGCGGCGAGCAGGCGCCGGACCCGGGCCGAGAGCCGGCTGGCGGTGAGGTCGCCGATCGCGGCGCTCTCCAGGGCCCCCCCCGGATAGGCGAAGGCGAAGGTGGGGCAGCCGCCGACCCGGTAGAGGGCCGCGACGGCCCCGTCGCGGTCGTAGCCGACGGGCAGGCGCCAGCGATGCTCGCGAACCAGTTCGCGAACCGTGTCGCGGTCGTCGCGCACGTCCAGCGAGAGGAAGCTCACGCGCTTACGGTAGCGCTCATAGACCGTGTTGACGACGTCCTGCTGGGCGACGCAGCCGCCTCCCTTGGTGAACCAGAACGAGATCACCAGCGGCCGGTCGAAGAGATCGCAGACGCGGATCGCGCCGCGGAGGGAGATTTCGCAGGCGGGGGTGCGGCGCGCCCCGCCGGGACAGGGCACAGCGGAGGTTTCGCAGTCGTCCTGGGCGACGTTGGCGTCGCCTTCGAGGGGACCCGCGGCGACCGGCACCGCGAACTCCGGCAGCGGCCAGCGGGGCGGCTGGCGGTCGAGGCCGAGGGTCGCTTCGCCGCCCCCGCCGAAGTTGTGAAACGCGGCGATCGCGACCACGGCGAGGAACAGCAGGCCCACCGCGATCGAGTAGCGGTCCCTCAATCCATCGAAAGCGGACCGGTGACGTCCGCGCGGAGGAACTGGGAGACGAACTGGTTCTCCGAGTCGAAGAGCTCCTCTTTCGGCCCGGACTCGACGATCTTCCCGTTCCAGAGCACAGCGAGGAAGTCGGCGATCCGGCGCGCCGTGTTGAGGTCGTGGCTGATCACCAGGTAGCAGCCGCCGTTCTCGGCGTGGACCTCGCGGATCAGCTCGCAGAGCAGCGCGGTGCGAACCGGGTCGAGCCCCGAGTCGGGCTCGTCGAACATCACGATCGCCGGTTCCAGCACCAGCGCGCGGGCGAATCCAGCGCGCTTGCGCATCCCGCCGGAGAGCTCGTTGGGCATCTTGTAGGTCGCCTCGCTGAGGCCGACCTCCTTCAGCCGCCGGGCGACGATCTCGCCGATCTCCTCCTCGCCTTTGTCGGTGTGCTGGCGCAGCGGGAAGGCGGTGTTGTCGTAGATGTTCATCGAGCCGAAGAGGGCCCCGTCCTGGAACAGGAGGCCGAACTTTTTCCGCACCTCGAAGAGTTCGTCGTCGGTCATGTTCGGGATCGATTCGCCGTGCACGAGAACGTCGCCGGAGTCGGGGTAGAGCAGCCCGACGATGTGCTTGATCAGCACGCTCTTGCCGGTGCCCGAGGGGCCGAGCACCATCGAGACCTGGTCTTCGGGCAGGCCGAGGTTGAGCCCGTTGAGGATGCGGGCGCGGCCGAACTGCTTGACCAGGTCGATGATCTCGATCGCGTCCTCGCCGCCGTGGTCGCGCTTGCGCCCGGTGTGGAAGCGGTAGGGATCGTGCTCGGCGGGGTCGACGCCGGGGATGACGAAGTCGCGCCCCATCACCGCCCCGTCCTCGCTCACGTACGGCCCGCCGTTCTCGTTCACGCGTTCCTGCTCCTCGGGCAAGTTCAGCCTCCTATCGGCGCTCTCGGGTTGGCCCCCCAGAAGACGAGGGTCCCAAGCATCCCGATGATGTGGACTAAGACGATATTGAGGACCATGGACTTCGCCGTCGCGGTGCCGACCCCGACCGGCCCGCCCGACGCCGTGTAGCCGTAGTAGCACCCGACCAGCACGATCGCGGTCGCCATCACCATCCCCTTGATCAGGCTGAAGAGCAGGTCGGGAGGGTTCTGGAACATCCAGAAGATCAGTTCGTAGCCGCCGGAGGAGACGTCGCCGATCTGCTTGACGACGGCGAGGTAGCTGGCGAAGTACATGATCCCGATCCCGACCAGGTACATGAACGGGAAGGCGATCCAGGCGGCGAGCAGGCGGGTCGCGCAGAGGAAGGTGACCGGCGGCACGCCCATCACCTCGAGCGCGTCGATCTCGTCGGAGATCCGCATCGCGCCGAGCTCGGCGACGATCCCGGTCCCCACCTTGGCCGCCAGCATGTAGCCGAAGGCGTAGGGCATGATCTCGCGCAGGTCGCACCAGGCGGAGAAGACGCCGGCGTAGGCCGGGGCGCCCTGGGCGCGGAGCAGGTAGGCGCCCTCGATCCCGCACTGGAGGCCGAGGGTGAAGACCAGCCCCCAGATGATCAGCGCCGAGCCGAGGATCAGGATCCCCGCCTGGCGCAGGCTCTCGCCGAAGAAGCGGAAGACCCGGCCGGAGTAGACGAGGCCGGAGACGCGCGAGCCGAAGCGGGCGATCTCCCCGAAGGAGTCGAGCCAACCGCGCGGGACCGCGAGCCAGGCGTTCATCGGATCGTCTGCAGCTCCGGGTTGGTTGCGAGCAGCGTCTGCGTGAAGACGTAGTTGAAGGCGAAGACGCCCATGAAGGAGATGACGACGGCCTCGTTGACCGCGCGCCCGACCCCGGCGGCGCCGCCCGAGGCGGTCATTCCTTTGTAGGAGCAGACGACGGCGATCAGGGCGCCGAACAGGGTGCACTTGATCACCGAGCCCCAGAGATCGGTGATCGAGGCGTTGGAGAAGAGGGTCGCGAAGAAGCCGCCGAGCGGCTGGTGGTAGAGCAGCTCGGTGAGGATGCCGCCGCTGATCCCGAAGACCAGCGCGTAGATGTCGAGCAGGCCGGTGATCAGCATCAGCGCCAGGAAGCGCGGCACGACCAGGTTCTTGATCGGGTCGACGCCGAGCACCTGCAGCGCGTCGAGCTCCTCGCGGATCTTGCGGGCGCCGAGGTCGGCGGTGATCGCGGTGCCGGCGACGCCGGCGACGACGACCGCGGTCACGAACGGCGCGAACTCCCGGATCGAGGCGAGGACGAAGAAGCCGCCGAGCCGGTCGAGTGCCCCGAACAGCGAGAGGAAGTTGGCCGCCTGCAGACCTGGAGCGCCGAAGCCGAAGGCGACGGTCGAGACCAGCAGCGGGAACCAGCAGAGCTGCAGGGCGAAGAGGAACTGGCCGATGAACTCCTCGCCATAGGGGAACGGCGGCTTGACCGCGGAGACGATCGTCCGCGCGGTGAGGATCATCATGTTCCCCACCTGCTCGAACAGCGACTTGGCGGGTAGGAACGCCCTGTCTACAGTGGTTCTGACCATCCCATCGCTCCTCCGACGAGGGCGCCGCACGGGCGCGGCCGCTCGCTCGTCGACTGAGTTTATGGGATGGCCCAGCAGCAACCGTTAGCTGAGTGTTGAGATCCGGCTAACCCCGCCGCGACAGGCGTCGCAGGCCCCCGGAGCGCGCCAAACCCCGTGGTATGTTCCGGCCGCTTTGCGGGGGACCGGAAGACATTCCCGTCGCACCCGCCTCCGAGCCACCGCGACCGGGGTTGCCGCCGTGGCCGTGGCGGCGCTGCTCGCAGCCTGCGGCGGCGAAGCCTCCTCCGACTCGAACCAGGCCGCCGGGACCTACCGTGTGAAGGTCGTCAGGGCCAGCTTCCCGACGCGCCAGCACCTCGGCCAGACCTCGCTGCTGCGGATCGGCGTCCGCAACACCGGCCGCAGGGCGCTGCCGGCGCTGACCGTGACCATCTCCGTCGCCGGAAAGGAGGGAGCGGCGTCCACCCTCCCCTTCGGGATCCGCGACCCCCAGCCGGGGCTGGCCCAGCCGACCCGTCCCGTCTGGGTGCTGTCGGCGACCTACCCGCGCCTCGCCGGCTCCTCGGAACCCGGCGGCGCCTCGACCTCGAACCCGAAGACCTTCTCCTTCGGCCCGCTCAAGCCGGGCGCGACCACCGACGCCGTGTGGAAGCTGAGCGCGGTCAAAGCCGGGCGCTTCACCCTGCTCTACCGGGTCGACGCGGGAGTCAGCGGCACGGCGCGGGCGGAGACGACGGGCGGCGTCGCCCCCGGGGGCTCGTTCTCGACCTATATCTCCGCCGCCCTGCCCGCGACCGAAGTGACGAACAGCGGCGAAGTGGTCGAAAAGCGAGGGCGGTGACCGCGGCGCGGGTTGGCCTGGTCGCCGCGCTGCTGGTCCTGTCATTGCCGGCCTGCGGATCCGCGCAACAGCATGGAGGGGAACGGCGGGCCGATCGAGCTGGCGGCCGCCGCAGCCTGGCGCTGAAGAAGGTCGGCGAGTTCGACCACCCCGTCTACGTGACCGGCGCGCCCGGCTTCCCGAAGCTGCTCTTCGTGGTCGAACAGCCGGGTCGGGTCTCGGTCCTCAGCGGCGGCCGCCGCCTGCGCCGTCCCTTCCTCGACATCCGGGGGCTGGTGGGGTTCGACGGAGCCGAGCGGGGCCTTCTCTCGATCGCCTTCCCGCCCGACTACCGGGCCAGCGGCAGCTTCTACGTCTATTACAACGACGACGCCGGCAACATCCGCGTCGACGAATTCAAGCGGCGAGGATCGACGCGGGCCGCGCGCGGCTCCCAGCGCAACGTGATCGAGATCCCCCACCCGGTCAACGCCAACCACAACGGCGGCCAGATGCGGTTCCTCGGCGACCTGCTCTATCTCGGCACCGGCGACGGCGGCTCGGCCGGCGACCCGCCCAACAACGCGCAGAACAGGGACGTGCTGCTGGGCAAGCTGCTGCGGATCGACCCGCGGCCGAGCGACGGCCGGCCCTACACCGTCCCCGCGTCCAACCCGTTCGTCGGCCGCCCTGGCCGCGACGAGATCTACAGCTACGGCCTGCGCAACCCGTTCCGCTTCTCCTTCGACACGACGACCGCGGCGCGGCCGCGGATCGCGATCGCCGACGTCGGGCAGAACCGCTTCGAGGAGCTCGACTACACGACCGTCGCCGCGGCGAGCGGCGCCAACTTCGGCTGGGACGCGTTCGAGGGCTTCGCCCCCTACCGGGAAGAAAACGGCGGCACCCCAGACCCCGGCGGCACGACCAAGCCGATCTTCGCCTACAGCCACAGCCGCGACGGCAGCTGCTCGATCATCGGCGGCTATGTGGTCCGAAACCGGCGCCTGCGCTCGCTCTACAGGCGCTACGTCTACGCCGACCTCTGCGAGGGCCAGCTGCGCAGCCTCGTCCCCCACCTGAAGCGCGCCGGCAACGACCGCAGGCTCGGCCTCGCGGTCGAAAGCCCGAGCTCCTTCGGCGAAGACGACCTCCACCGCCTCTACGTCTGCTCGCTCTCGGGCCCGGTCTTCCGCCTGGTCGAAAATTGACACTTCCGTGACACACTGCCCCTTGCCTCGCCGCATCGTTTTGTCTACAGTGGCATCATGGAGGCGGCGATGACGATGAGACAGTCCTGGACCGACGACCGCATGGACGACCTGGCGCACCGGGTGGACGCCGGCTTCGCGCAGATGGACGAACGCTTCGCCCAGGTCCACGCCGACATCAGAGCGCTCCAGGTGGAGGCGAAGGAAGCCGTCACCCGCCCGGAACTCCGAGCCGAGCTCGCCGATCTTCGCAATGAAATGGAGGTGCGCTTCAATCTGATCGACGAGAGGTTCGAGGCGATAGACAGGCGGTTCGAGGCGGTCGACAAGAGGTTCGACAAGCTCGAAGATCGGTTCGAGAATCGCTTCGACGAACTCAATCGCCGCTTCGACACGCTCGGAAAGACGATCACCCGTCGGTTCGACCTGATGCAGGGAGCGATCTTCACCACGATCCTCGCCGGCTTCGTGACCTTCCTCATCTCCCACTACGGCTGATTCGTTCGCGTCGGCGCTCGGCCGGCTACAGTTTGGCTGGGCAGCCAAACGGCGACGAAGGGAGCATCCGGTGGAGAGCGGCACGGCGGAGACCAGGACCGAGACGGGCGAGGGCGCGAACGGGGCCGGCTCCGCCGGCGCTGAGAAGCTCGACGTCCTCAACCCGGCGACCGGCGAGACGATCGCGACGCTGCCGGTGGATTCGCCCGAGGCGGTCGCCGAGACCGTCGCCCGGGTGCGCGCCAACCAGCCGGAGTGGGAGGCGATGGGGATCGAGGGCCGCTACCACTGGCTCGGCAGGCTGCGCGACTGGCTTCTCGACAACCAGGACCGGGTGCTCGACACGATGCAGCTGGAGACCGGCAAGGTCCGCGCCGACGCCTCCAACGAGCCCGCCTACCTCGCCGACCTGATCAACTTCTACGGCGCCAAGGCGGCCCAGTTCATCGGCGAGGAGAGCGTCCGCCCCCACTCCGCCCTGCTGGCGGCGAAGAAGCTGCGGATCCAGTACCGGCCGCACCCGGTGGTCGGGATCATCAGCCCCTGGAACTTCCCCCTGATCCTCGCCCTCGGCGACGCGATCCCGGCGATGCAGGCCGGCGCCGCGGTGGTGATCAAGCCCTCCGAGTTCACCCCGCTCGGCCTGGCCGAGGTGGTGCAGGCCTGGAAGGAGGAGATCGGCGGCCCCGACGTGCTCGACTGCGTGCAGGGGATCGGCGCCACCGGCGGGGCGCTGGTCGACGCGGTCGACTTCGTCCAGTTCACCGGCTCGGACCGCACCGGCCGCAAGGTGATGGCGCGCGCGGCCGAGACCCTGACCCCGGTCAGCCTCGAGCTCGGCGGCAAGGACCCGATGATCGTCCTCTCCGACGCCGACCTCGACCGCGCCGCCAACGCGGCCGCCTGGGGCGGGATGATGAACTCGGGCCAGATCTGCATGTCGGTGGAGCGGATCTACGTCGAGGAGCCGGTCTACGACCGCTTCGTCGACAAGCTGACCGCGGAGGTGGGCAAGCTGCGCCAGGGGGCCGACGACGCCCGCGAGCCCAAGGACGTCGGCGCGATGACCTCGCCGAACCAGACCGCGATCGTCGAGGACCACGTCGAGGACGCGCTCGCCGGCGGCGCCCGTGCGGTGGTCGGCGGCAAGCGGGTCGAGGGCCCGGGCGACTACTTCGAGCCGACGGTGCTGGTCGACGTCGACCACTCGATGAAGGTGATGCGCGACGAGACCTTCGGCCCGGTCGTCGGCGTGATGAAGGTGCGCGACTCCGAGGAGGCGCTGCGGCTCGCCAACGACAGCCGCTACGGCCTCTCCGGCTCGGTCTTCGGCGAGCGCGAGCGGGCCGAGCGGGTCGCCCGCCGGGTCGAGTGCGGCGCCGTCAACGTCAACGACGTGCTGGTCAACTACCTCGCCTCCGACGTGCCGATGGGCGGCTGGAAGGACTCGGGAATCGGCTTCCGCCACGGCGAACCCGGGATCAAGAAGTACTGCCGCTCGGAGTCGCTCGTGATCACCCGCTTCGCCGGCAAGCGCGAACCGACCTGGTACCCCTACACCCGCAGCCGCCGCGGGCTGATCAACCGCCTGATGCCGCTCTTCAACGCCCGCGACTGGAAGCGCCGCCTGGGCCTGCGGCCCTGAGCGTCGATCAGCTGGGGCGCGTCGTGAAGGGGGGCGGGTGCACCCCTGATCGGTACTCAGCATGGAGCCGCGCCATCAGCGCTTCGCGGCGTCAGCCTAACCCCGAATCTCGCGGCGGAGGTGCTCCGAGCAGGGGTGCACCCGCCCCCCTCCCGAAACCCCCCGGTAGCCTCTCTAGGTCATGCCCGAACGTGACTATCTAGGCGCCGTCTCCGAGCGCGTCGTCGTCTTCGACGGCGGCATGGGCGCGACCCTGGAGCAGTTCGACCTCACCCAGGAGGACTACGGCGGCCTCGAGGGCAAGTGCCACGAGGCGCTGGTGCTGAACCGACCCGACGTGATCGAGGGCGTCCACGCCTCGATGCTGGACGCCGGCGCCGAGGTGGTCGAGACCGACACCTTCCAGGGCTCGCGGCTGAAGCTGGACGAGTGGGGGCTTGGCGAGCACACCCTCGAGATCAACACCAGGGCGGCGGAGATCGCCCGCAGGGCCGCGGGCGAGGAGCGTTTCGTCGCCGGCTCGATCGGCCCCACCGGCTTCCTGCCGGCATCCACCGACCCCACCCTCGGGGACATCTCCTTTGCCAAGCTGGTCGAAGTCTTCGCCGAACAGGCCCGCGGCTTGGTCGAAGGCGGCTCCGACCTGATCATCGTCGAGACCGCGCAGGACATCCTCGAGGTCAAGGCGGCGATCTTCGGCGCTCGTGAGGCGTTCGCGCTGACCGGCCGCGCCCTGCCGATCCAGGCCAGCGTCTCGCTCCTCCCCAACGGCGGCAAGATGCTGCTCGGGACCGACATCCAAGCGGTGCTGACGACGCTCGCCGCGCTCGACGTCGACGCGATCGGCCTCAACTGCTCGACCGGGCCCGAGGACATGCGCGACGCGATCCGCTTCCTCGGCGAGCGCAGCCCGCTGCCGGTCCACTGCATCCCCAACGCCGGCCTGCCCCTGCAGGGGCCCGACGGCGAGACGATCTTCCCCGAAGAGCCCGAGCCGCTGGCCGCGACGCTCGGTGAGTTCGTCGAGCGCTACGGCGTCGGCATCGTCGGCGGCTGCTGCGGCACCACGCCCGAGCACATCCGCGCTATCCGCGAGCGGGTCGCCGGGCGCGCCCCCGGCGAGCGGCCGGGGCCGGGGCCGATCGAGGTCTCCTCGATGATGACCTCGACGCCCCTGGTGCAGGAGCCGCGCCCGACCCTGGTCGGCGAGCGGGTCAACTCGCAGGGCTCGCGCAAGGCGAAGGAGCTGCTGCTGACCGACGACTACGACGGCATCGTCCAGGTCGCCGAAGACCAGGTCGAAGGCGGCGCCCACGTGCTCGACGTCTGCGTGGCGCTGACCGAGCGCCAGGACGAGGACGAGCAGATGAGCGCGGTGGTGAAGCGGATCTCGCTCACCCAGCCGGCGCCGATCCAGGTCGACTCGACCGAGCCCGAGGTGATCCGCGCCGCACTCGAGCAGATTCCGGGGCGGGCGATCGTCAACTCGATCAACCTCGAGGCCGGGCGCGACAAGGCCGACGTCGTCGTGCCGCTGGCCAGGGCTCACGGAGCGGCGCTGATCGCGCTGACGATCGACGAGGTCGGGATGGCGAAGACGGCGGAGCGCAAGGTGGAGATCGCCGAACGGATTCGCGACATCGCCTGCGGCGAGCACGGCCTCGAACCCGAGGCCCTGATCTTCGACGCCCTCACCTTCACCCTCACCACCGGAGACGAGGAGTGGAAGCCATCGGCGGTGGAGACGATCGAGGGGATCCGCCGGATCAAGGCGGAGATCCCCGGCGTCAAGACCTCGCTCGGCGTCTCCAACGTCTCCTTCGGCGTCTCGCCGCGGCCGCGCGCCGTCCTCAACTCGGTCTTCCTTCACCACTGCGTCGAGGCCGGCCTCGACCTGGCGATGGTCAACCCCAACCACATCACGCCCTACGCCGAGATCCCGGAGGAGGAGCGCGAGCTGACCGACGACCTCGTCTTCAACCGCCGCGACGACGCGCTGGAGCGGTTCATCGCCCACTTCGAGTCGAAGGGCGAGGAGGCGGAGGACGCCGAGGCGGCGGACCCGACCGCGGGCATGGAGCCCGAGGAGGCGCTGCACTGGCACATCCTGCGCCGCAAGAAGGACGGCGTCGAGGACTGGATCGACCGCTCGGTGGAGAAGATCGGCGCCGTCCCGACCCTGAACGAGGTGCTGTTGCCGGCGATGAAGGAGGTCGGCGACAAGTTCGGCGCCGGCGAACTGATCCTGCCCTTCGTCCTCCAGTCGGCCGAAGCGATGAAGCGGGCGGTCGCCCAGCTCGAGAACTACCTCGACCGGATCGAGGGGCACACCAAGGGCAAGGTCGTGATCGCGACCGTCTTCGGCGACGTCCACGACATCGGCAAGTCCCTGGTCAACACGATCCTCACCAACAACGGCTACACCGTGATCGACCTCGGCAAGCAGGTCCCGGTCGACGCGATCATCGAGGCGGCGGTCGAAAACGAAGCCGACGCGATCGGGCTCTCCGCGCTGCTCGTCTCGACCTCGAAGCAGATGCCGATCTGCGTGCAGGAGCTGCACCAGCGCGGGCTCGGGTTCCCGGTGCTGATCGGCGGCGCCGCGATCAACCGCGACTTCGGCCGCCGCACGCTCTACCCCCACGGCAGGGAGTCCGACGACGTCTACGAGCCCGGCGTCTTCTACTGCAAGGACGCCTTCCAGGGGCTCGACACGATGGACGCGCTGGTCGACGACGGGGCCCGCCGCTCCCTGGTCGAGCGGATCCGGGCGGAGGCGAAGCAGCTGCGGGAGAAGCCGGTCGTGGTCGACGACGCGCCGCCGACCAGCGACGACAGCGTGCGCTCGGCCGCCCGCACCGACGCGCCGATCCCCGTGCCTCCGTTCCGGGGAGTCCGCGAGGTGCCGATCGACCTCGGCGGGGTGTTCCCCTACCTCGACCGCCACGTGCTGTTCAAGCTGCACTGGGGCGGCCGCGGCGTCAAGGGCGAGGCCTGGCGCGAGCTGGTCGAGGGCACCGCCGAGGAGGAGGGCTTCGCCCCTCGCCTCGAGCGGATGTGGCGCGAGCAGGACTACCTCCACCCCCGCGCCCGCCTCGGCTACTTCCCCTGCAACGCCGACGGCAACCAGCTCGTCGTCTTCGACCCCGAGGACCCGGACCGGGAGCTGGAGCGCCTCGTCTTCCCACGCCAGCCCAGGCACGACCGGATCTGCCTGACCGACTTCTACCGGCCGCTCGACTCCGGCGAACGCGATGTCGTCGCCCTGCAGGGGGTGACGGTCGGCCCGCGGGTGACCGAGGTGATCGAGCGGCTGGAGCGCGAAGGCGAGTTCGCCGAGCAGCTCTACGTCCACGGGCTCGGCGTGCAGGCGGCCGAGGGCCTGGCCGAGTGGCTGCACGCGGAGGTCCGCCGGGCGCTCGGCATCGACCCCGACCAGGGCCGGCGCTACTCCTGGGGCTACCCCGCCTGCCCGGACCAGTCCGAGCACGAGAAGGTCTGGCGCCTGCTCGACCTCGAAGAGATCGGGATGACCCTCTCGGGCGGCTACGCGGTGATGCCGGAGCAGTCGACGGTGGCGATCGTCGCCCACCACCCCCAGGCCGTCTACTTCGGCATGAAGTCCGGCTTCATCCCCGCGGAGAAGGCGCCCGACGAGCTGATCGCCGGGACCGAGCGCGGCGGGGAGCTGCCGCCGGAGTCCGAGCTGGTAGAGGAGCAGCCCGAGCCGCAGCCGGTCGAGGCGCTCGACAGCTGACCGCGCTCTAGTAGATCGCCAGCGAGCGCGGCACCCGCCAGCTGCGGCTCTCGCATGCCTGCTCGAAGCCGGCGTACTCGAGGTTGCTGACGATCGTCCGGGTGGTCTCCGGTGTACAGCCGACTTCCGCGAAGAGGGTGTGGCAGCCGGTCTCGGCCGCGACGGCGATCCGGTGGCGGAGCAGGGCGAGCTGGCACCCGCACCCCCGCGCCTGCGGCCGGGTCACGTCGATTCCCAGCTCGGCGATTCCCTCGTGGGCCATCATCGAGCCGCAGGCCGCGAGCTCTCCGTCCAGCAACGCCACGTAGCAGTGCCAGTCCCGTCGGCTGGGCAGATCGAAGAACAGCGTCCCCGCCCAGCCCGGCAGGCCGAGGCCGGCGGCCGCGATCGAGCTCATCCCTTCGCCTTCGTCTGGCTCGAGCTCGAGGATCTCGATGCTGGGCATCTCGGGAAGATCCGGAGGCGTGGCGTCGCGGACGAATTTCCGCCAGCCCTCCGCCTGCTCGTACCGGCTCCGGTTCAGCCAGTCTTCCGCGGCGCCGGTTTCGGGCCGGCCGAGGGTCACCGGGATGCAGTAGTCGACCTCGCGCGCGTCGGCCCATTCGATCGCGTCGGCGAGATGACCGCCCTCGACCCCGCCCGGCTCAGCGGCGCCGAAGATGACGTTCACGTTCTGGATCTCGGGCAGCTCGGCGATCAGGGTCGCCTGCAGCGGGCCGAAGCTCTGCACCTCGATCCCGCACTCCGAGATCGCGTCCGGCGGGGGCGTGTGCCAGATCTCCTTCCTGAACCGCTTCGCGGTTCGCTCCAGCGCCGCCGGGTCGTACCGCAAGCCCTTCATCCGCCTCCCGATTCGTCAGGAGGGGCGGGGCCGGCGCCGAGTGGATGAACTCGGCGCCGGCCACACGGATCCCCTATGGCCAGGGTGCCGGCCTGGGAAAGGTGGCAGCACCCCGGCTTCTTGCGCCAGCGCTCAACGCAAGCTTTTCCTTCAGCGCGACGCAATGCGCGGCGGCCCCCGCTAGCCGCCGGCGCGCTCACCAATGGTGATCCGCTGCTCCGAATGCTGCCCCCCAAATTCGACTGGTGCCGCTTCGGAGCACATCGTATCGAACACACCGCAGTCTTTTATAGCTCAGCGAATTTCTTTTAAGCAGTGCCTTCGCGCCGCGTTTCGCGGCTGTTTCGCGGCCTCGGCTCGAGCCGGACCGGAGCGGCGGAAAGCGCCTGCATGCGGAGATCGCTCCAGGTGAGCCCCTCGCGTACCAGCGCCGGCAGCCCGAGCGCGACCGCGGTGGCGATCTCGACCGCCTGCAGGATGACGCCGTAGGCGAGGGCATCTGCCGTTCCGATGCCGAACCCGGTGTGCAGGACGCTGATCACCGCAAGCTGGAAGACCCCGATGTTGGAGGGCGTCGCCGGGACGACCGCGGTGACGTTGACCGCGAAGAGGACGGCGGCGGCGGCGCCGATGCCGGCCTTGCCGTCGAGGCCGAGCGCGAAGAGAAGGGCCCAGCAGGCGGAGAGCTGGATCGCCCAGGCGCCGAGCTGGGCGAACGCGGCGGCGGCGCCGCGGCGTGGGCTGCGGAACACGGCGAGCCCGGCGCGGACCTGGATCAGGCCCCGGTGCAGGGTGGCGCCGAGGCGGGCGAGGCGACCATTGCCATTGCGGCGCATCAGCAATGGCCCGACCAGGACCGCAACGAGCAGCAGCAACGGCACGAGGCTGAAGGCGAACAGCTTCTTGGTCCCGGAATGGAAGAGCGGCGTGGTCGAGACGATGATCGCGCCGAGCATCGCGAGCGCAATCAGGTTCAGCAGCGTCTGCGAGACCAGCGTGCCCAGCAGGACCGGAAAGGTCTCCCTCGTCCTGCCGGTGCGGCGGGCGAGGGCGAGGGCGCGCGCCGGCTCGCCGAGCCGTGCCGGCAGCGTCGCCGACATCAGCACGCCGATCATCGTCGCCGAGGTGACGTCGCGGCGCCGGACCGAGCGATTCGGCAGCGCCGCGCGGGCGATCCAGTACCAGGACGCGGCGCGGAAGAAGAGCGACAGCGACATCAGAGCGCAGGCGATCAGCACCCAGGTGAGGTTGGAGCGGACGATGCTTTCGACCACGTTGTCGATCCCGATCTTCTGCGCGGCGAGCGCGGTGAGCCCGAGGCCCAGCACAGCGGCGACCCCGAGCCCAAGCCGCCGCGCCACCCGCCGGCCCCGCCTGCCGGGCGATTCCGGCAAGGGGTCGAGCGAGGGGAGTCGTTCCGGCGGGCGCCGCGGAGCGCCGTCCGCCGGTCGCAGCCCGGCCCAGTGAGAGACGCGTTCGCTCCTCGTCTCCGGCCGGGGCGCCGCGATCGCGCGCTCGTAGACCTCCGTCACCTGGTCGGCGACGCAGGGCCAGGCGTAGCGCTGGGCGCTCCGACGAGCCGCCTCCCCCATCTCGCGCAGTCGCTCGGGCTCGTGATGAACCCGTTGCAGCTCCTCGGCGAGGCGCTGGGGATTCCCCGGCGGAACCAGGATTCCGTCGACCCCGTCGCTGACCACGTCGCTGTATCCGGCGATCGCGGAGGCGATCACCGGGGTGCCGGCCGCGAACGCCTCGGTCAGGACCATCCCGAAGCTCTCGCCGGCGAGCGAGGGGGCGCAGAGCAGGTCGGCGCGGTGCAGCTCGCTCCACAGCCGCTCGCCCGAGACCCGGCCGTGGACGTCGATCGAGCCCATCAGCTCGGGGTCGGTCAGGTACCTGAGCACGTCCTCGCGCTCGGCGCCGATCACGCTCAGCCGGCTGGGGACGTGCTCGACCAGGGCGCTGAAGGCTGTCAGCAGGATCGGCAGGCCCTTGCGCTCCTCGGGACGGCCGACGAAGAGCAGGCGCAGCTCTTCCGCCGGGGCGACCGGCGAGCTGGGCGCCGCTTCGACGTCGACGCCGTTGGGGACGATCGTGTAGGAGCCGCCATGCCAGCGACGCGCCGTCCAGGCCGCGGCCTCCGATACGGCTATCCGCGCGGAGAGGCGGTTGAAGAGGCGGCGGGCGCCGAGCGCGGTGGCGATGTGGTTGGGGAGCGGCTTGGTGGAGTAGGCGTGGAAGGTGCCGACCACCGCCGTCTTCGAGCCCAGCGTCGCGTTCCAGCCGACCAGCGGGACGAGCGGCTCGTGGACGTGGATCACGTCGAACTCGCCCTTGCCGACCGCGCGCCGCGGCGCCACGATGCCGCCGACCGGGAACGGAGCAAGGTTGGACACCGAGCCGTTGGCGCTGAAGCCGACGGTGCGGCCGAGCGGCGTCAGGTAATCGGGCAGCTCGCGCGGCTCGGCCGGGGCGCGGTGCAGGGCGCGGCTGACCCGGCCGGGCGGGTCGTAGGGAGCGAGCACGCGGACGTCATGACCGCGGCCGAGGAACTCCTCGGCGAGAGCCTCGACGTGCCGGTTCACGCCCCCCTGGTAGGACCAGGAATATGGCGAGACGAGGGCTATGCGCACGAAGGGATAAGGGTAGATGATCGGCCGGCCCTCGACCGGGCGGCCGCGACCGGAGCGACACCCTGTTCAGAGCTGCGTGACGATCAGGCCGATCATCGCCGCGAGCAGAGCGATGAACGCGGCGAGGCATGCCCCGCCGACCTGGAGAATGATGTGCTGGAGCGTGTCGAGGCGGCCGTCGAGCCTGGCGAAGCCGGCGTCCATGCGGCGAGCGAGATCGTCGACACGACCGCTGAGGTTGTCAACGCGGCTGTTCACCTCGTCGAAGCGCGCATCGACGCGGTCCCTGAAGTCGTCGAGGCGGGAATCAGTCCAGGTCGATCTCATCTGCTCCATGCTCCTGACGCTACAGAATGCGGATTCACGTGTTGCGCGCAAATTGTAACTTTTTGTCAGCATCTTCGCTACCGGTCCCTCGCGCCGGCCTCCGCTCGGCGCTCTCCGCCCAGGCGAAGCCGACGAACACCAGCAGGTAGGCCGAGCCGATCTCCAGCAGCAGAGCCCCTGAATCGTTGGCGAGGGTGCCGGCCGCGGTCGCGGCGACCGCGCCGATCAGGCCGGCCCGAACCGCCGGGGCGCCGGCGACCCAGCCGCGCAGCCGCTCGCGCCGGGCGATCGCGAGGGCGGCCAGAGCGACGATCAGAGGCAGGGAGACGAAGACGACCGGGCGGGTGAAGCTGTGCGCCGAGAGCTGCAGGCGCCGCTGGGCGACGTCGGCGAGGCTGCCGAGCCCCCCGGCGTCCAGGACCGAGCGGGTCAGATGGGCGTTGGCGCCGGAGACGAGGTCGGTCAGAGCCAGCAGGGCGAGGGCGGCAAACGGCGCCGCAAGGGCGAGCAGCGCGGCGCGGCGGCGTCTGGCCGCGATCGCCGCGGCGGCCACCGCGGCGCCGACCGGCAAGACGATCGCGGCCCCGACGTCGGCGCCGAAGCGGCCCGCCGCGAAGACGAAGGCGGCGACAACCCCGACTGCCAGGAAGGCCCGGGCGCAGGCCCGCCGCGACCGACCGGGACGAAAGCCGGCGAGAGCCGCACCGGTCCCGGCGACGACCAGGACCGCGAGCAGCGCCTCCAGCTCGTTGCCGATCCCGTAGAAGCGCACGCCCAGCCCGGGATTGGGGCCGAGCAGGGAGAGCTGGGTCAGCGGCGAGCCGGCGATGACGTCGATCGCGTAGGCGAGGACGGTGGCGGCGGAGGCCGCGGCCAGCGCGCGATAGCCGGGCAGCGCGATCAGGGTCGCGAGCGCCAGGGCGGGAGAGCCCAGCCCGACGATCAGCGCTTCCGCGCCCTCGCTCGGCTCGAGCCCGGCGGCCACCAGCAGGAGAAACGGCAGGTAGACGACGGCGAGGCCGGTCAGCCTGACCCCGGCCCTCGCGGCCCGACCGCGACTCGCGGCGACCGCGGCCCCCAGCAGGACGACCCAGATCAGCAGGCTGAGGCCGATCACCGGCCCTCGCCGCGAGGAGATCCCGGCCATCCGGTCGCCCAGCGCTTCGACCCCCCCCGGGTCGATCGACCCCTCGGCGCGGATCCCTTGCCCCGACATCTGCGATGGGATTTCGACGCCGAACCGAGCGAGGATCGTCGGCGCCAGGTCGGTCGAGAGGACGTAGCCGTCGGTGCGGGTGCTGTCCGACGTCAGGTCGCCGTCGAAACCGCGGCCCGCGATGCCCACGGCCAGAGCCCGATCCTTTGCGGGCGGCGGCCGTTGGATGGCGATCAGAAGATCGTCGCCTCGTAGGTTCCGGGCGAGGGACGGAAGCGCCCGCAGGGACTCGGATCGAACTTCGAAGGCTGGGCTACGGGGGTCCGGGTAAGGGGCTTCACTTAACTTTTTCGTGGATCGGCTGGTGCCGTCCGAGGTGGGGTGCGCCGAAAAAGTACAAGACGTTTCGCCCCTCACCCGGACCCCCACTCCAGCGGCCTCCAAGGTCGAGGAGAGGAGGCCTGGGACGATTTCCGCGGGAGCGGAAGCTGCTCGTTCGGTCACAGATTTCCACCAGGACGGGCAGTCGCCAGCCAGGGGTGGGAGGTCTGAGCTGTAGAGCGAGTCGAAGACCCGGTTGCCCTGCGTGATGTCGAGGTAGGTCTGCTCGGCCGGCACCGTCCCCAGGCCAGCTGAGAGAAGTCCCGGCGCCAGCCCGTCCCTCGCCAGCTCGGCGACCGTCGTCGCGGGCGGCAGCAGAATCAGGCCGACGCGTGGTCCCCCCGAGCGAGCTGGGTTGCCCGCGAGCGTTCCGCGTGGCTCGGTCCGGCCGGTGCTTGGGCGGATTCGGTGGTCGGGTGGAGCGTCTTGTACTTTTTCGGCGCCGCGCACCTCGGACGGCACCAGCCGATCCACGAAAAAGTTAAGCGGAACCCGACCACCGGAGCCGCCCACACACAGCAGCCCGGTGAGCCCCAGCCCGAGCGCTATCGTGGCCCCGATGCCCGACCGCACTTTCGCCAAGTTCAGCTTCTTCAAGATCGATCCAGCCTGGCGTCGTAGAGATCAGGACCTGCGCGCCGCCGACAAGCAGGAGTTCCTCGCCGCCTGCGAGGACTTCGCCGTCGACCGCTCGCTGCGCGCCTACTCAACCATAGGCACGCGTGGCGACGTCGACCTGGTCCTGCTCAGCCAGAGCCCCAACCTGGAGGACATCCACACCTTCCACGTCGTCCTCGGCCAGAGCGGCCTGGCGAAATGGGCGGAGACGCCCCACTCCTTCCTCTCGATGACCAAACGCTCCCCCTACTCCGAGGAGCAGGCGCGCCCCGAGATCTGCGTCTCCGAGCGCAAGTACCTCTTCCTCTACCCGATGGTCAAGCAGCGGCGCTGGTACGGGCTGCCGCCGGAGGAGCGGGGCCGGATCATGAAAAGCCATATCGAGGTCGGCCGCCGCTATCCCGAGATCACGATCAACACCACCTACTCCTACGGCCTCGACGACCAGGAGTTCGTCGTCTGCTTCGAGGGCGACGACCCGGGGATGTTCCTCGACCTGGTCAACGAGCTGCGCCCGACCGAGTCGAGCGAGTACACCGAGAGCGAGACGCCGATCTTCACCTGCGTGGCGATGTCCGTGCGCAAGGCGCTCGACGCGCTCGACGGGACGCCCGCGGCGGTCGCCGCCGCCGGCTGAAACCCAGCCGGGTTTCGCGAATCGCTCTAGCCTTGAGCGATCGCCCGCGAGGTTCTCAGCTACGTGATCGACGACGAGGACCGCCTCGTCAAGGTGGACGCCGGCTACTACCGCTTCGCCGAGGAAAACGGCTGGGACGGGGCCGGCGAGAGCCTCGGCCGCTCGCTCTGGGACTTCGTCGCCGGCGAAGACCTCGAAAGGCTGCAGCGGATGCTGGTGCGGCGAATCCGCGACGAGATCCGCGGCGTCGAGCTGCCCTTCCGCTGCGACGGCCCCGACGTGCGCCGGGAGATGAACCTCAACATCGCCGCCACGTCCTCGGGCCGGCTGGTCGTCTTCTCGGCGCGGATGCGGTCCGAGGAGCCGCGGGAGCGAACCCAGGCGCTCCTTTCGGCGGACGCCCCTCGCGGCAAGCGGACGCTGACCATGTGCGGCTGGTGCGATCGCTTCCTGGTCGGCGGCGAATGGGTGGAGGTCGAGGAGGCCGCGTCCCGCCTCGGGCTGTTCAGGGTCGCGGAGCTGCCCGAGATCAGCCACGGGGTCTGCCCCGATTGCGGCGAGATGCTGAAAGCCGCATAGGCGGCCGCGGCCTCTCATTCCCTATTCTCCGCCTCCGATGAGCAAGATCGGAGCCCCCGAGAACCCCCTGAGAGTCGCCATCGTCGGCGCCGGCCCCTCCGGCTTCTACGCCGCCGAGCACATCCTCAAGGACGGCGCCCTGCACGCCCAGGTCGACCTATTCGACCGCCTGCCGACCCCCTTCGGCCTGGTTCGCGGCGGCGTCGCCCCCGACCACCCGAAGATCAAGTCGGTGATCCGGGTCTACGAGAAAACGGCGGCGCGCGACGGCTTCCGCTTCTTCGGCAACGTCAAGGTCGGGCACGACGTCGAGGTCGAGGATCTCGAGCGGCTCTACCACGCGATCGTCTACACGGTCGGCTGCGAGACCGACCGCCGGCTCGGCATCCCCGGCGAAGAGCTGCCGGGCAGCCACGCCGCCACCGCCTTCGTCGGCTGGTACAACGCCCACCCCGACTACGCCGACGAGGAGTTCGACCTCTCCTGCGAGCGGGCGGTGGTGATCGGCAACGGCAACGTGGCGATGGACGTCGCGCGGATGCTGGCGCTGACCGACCGCGAGCTGCGCGAGACCGACACCGCCGACCACGCGATCGAGCTGCTCGACGCGAAGAGGATCCGCGAGATCGTCGTCCTCGGGCGGCGCGGCCCGGTCCAGGCCGCCTTCACCAACCCCGAGATCAAGGAGCTGGGCGAGATGGAGGACGCCGACGTCGTCGTCGACCCCTCCGAGGTCGAGCTGGACCCGGCGAGCGCCGCGTACCTGGAATCCGGGGAGGCCGACAAGACGACCCGCGTCAACGTCGAGACGCTGCAGGAGTTCTCGCGGCGCCAGCCCGAGGGCAGGAAGCGGCGGATCGTCCTTCGCTTCCTCGCCTCACCGGTCGAGATCAGGGGCGAGGGCAAGGTCGAGTCGATCGTGGTCGGCCGCAACGAGCTGGTCGAGGAGGGCGGGACGCTGCGAGCCAAGGACAGCGGCGAGCGGGAAGAGCTCGAGTGCGGCCTGATCCTGCGCTCGGTCGGCTACACCGGCGTGCCGATCGAGGGAGTGCCCTTCGACGAGAAGCGCGGGCTGATCCTCAACGACGGCGGCCGAGTGCTCGACTCGCACGACGCCGGGCACAAGGTCGGCCACTACACCGCCGGCTGGATCAAGCGCGGCCCCTCGGGCGTGATCGGCACCAACAAGAAAGACGCCCTGGAGACCGTCACCCACCTGCTCGCCGACGCCGAGTCGCAGACGCTGCTCGAGCCCGAGCGGCCCGAGCCGAGCGCGGTCGAGGAGCTGCTCGCCGAGCGCGGCGTGCGCTACGTCAGCTTCGAGGACTGGCAGGCGATCGACCAGGCCGAGGTCGGCCGCGGCGAGCCGCACGGACGCCCCCGGGTCAAGTTCGTCCGGGTCGAGGAGATGCTCGACACGTTGGGCGAGAAGGTCGGCTGAGCGGAACGCCGCTCCGCCGACAAAAAGTTACACTTTCGTGCACCACACGTGCGTTCTTTTTCCGTAGCGTTCGGAGCATGGAGTCGATGAGATCAACCTGGACCGATTCGCGCCTCGACGACCTGAATGGACGGGTAGAGGACATCGGCTGCCGCATGGATCGTGAATTCCGTGAGCTGCGAAGCGAATTCGGCGCGCTGCAACGGACGCTCATTCAGGTCGGCGGCGCCATGATCGCCGCCTTCGTCGGTCTCATCGCCGCGGTGCTGGGCCTGATCGTCACGCAGCTCTGAGCCCGGCGCCGTTCGTAGAATCCACCGATGGCCGACCTGGGCGAGCTGAAGCGGATGATCGAGGCGGCGCTGCCGGGCGCCGCGGTCGAGATGATCGACGAAACCGGCGCCGGCGACCACCTGCGCGCGACTGTATCGGCCCCCCAGTTCGAGGGGCTCTCGCGGATCGACCAGCACCGCCTGGTCAAGGCGGCCGTCAAGGAGCGCTTCGACGACGGCACGATCCACGCCCTCTCGGTGAAGACCGAAGTGGCGGATTGACCGCAAATTCCGGTCCCTGCATCGACGCTGACAAAAAGTTACACTCCTGCGCACCACACGTGCGTCCTCTTTCTCTAGCGTTCGGAGCATGAAGTTGAGATCAACCTGGACCGATTCGCGCCTCGACGATTTCAAGGCAAGCGTCGACGCCCGCTTCGACGACCTGAACGCACGGATCAGCGAGCTGACCGCCCGGGTCGACGGGCTCCAGCACACGATGGCCCACGGCTTCATCGCGATGATGGTGGCGATGATCACCGGCTTCATGGGCATCGCCGGGCTGATCATCGCCAAACTCTGACGGGACGACCGGCCCGGCTCCCTACAATGGCGTCGATGGCCGACCCAGAGCTGAAGGCGAAAATCGAGCAGCTGATCGCGGACCACCCGGTGCTGCTGTTCATGAAAGGCACGCCGGACATGCCTCGCTGCGGCTTCTCGATGCGGGTGGTGCAGGTGCTCGACCAGGTCGATGTCGAGTACGGCGCGATCGACGTCCTGCCCGCGCTGCAGCCGCTGCGCGAAGTCACCGCCGAGATCTCCGACTGGCAGACCTTCCCGCAGCTCTACGTCAACGGGGAGCTGATCGGCGGCGCCGACATCGTCGAGGAGATGTTCGAGTCAGGCGAGCTCGCCGAGGCTCTCGGCGTCGAGCAGCCGGAGAACGCTTCGGCGCCGCAGGGCCCGCCGGCCCAGTCGCCGCCCCTGCAGATCGAATAGCCCGCGCTCAGGCGGTCGCGCCCGCCGGCGCGTCCTCTTTGACCTGGAAGGACGAGCCGCAGCCGCAGGCGGCGACGACGTTCGGGTTGTTGACCTGGAAGCCGGCGCCCTGGAGGCCTTCGATGTAGTCGACCTCCGAGCCGAAGACGAACTGCATGCTGACCTTGTCGACGACGACGGCGACGCCGTCGACCTCGAAGACGTGGTCGTCGTCCTTGGCCTTGTCGAAGGCGAGCGCGTACTGGAAGCCGGAGCAGCCGCCGCCGCGGACGGCGACGCGCAGCGCCTGCTCCCCGCCCTCCGGCTGCCCGCCGAGCAGCTCGCCGATCTTCTCGACGGCCTTGTCGGTGAGGGTGATCGCTGCCTGCGGGGTATCGCTCACTTCACAAAGTGTAGCTATGGGCTTGCGCTTCGTGCTCTACAACTTCGCCGGCCCGGACAAGGAGCTGAAAGACCGCTACCCCCGGGACCCCGATGATGGCGGCCAGCGTCGCCGACCGGATCTGGATGCTGGAGACATCGGGGCGCTGCTGAATTAGGCAGCTGCCATCTCCCCGGTTGGCGAGTCGGCAACATCCTCGCGAGACTCGACACTGCTGCGAAACATTTCCAGGTCGGTCTTGCGCTCGATGATGGCGATGATTTCGGCGATTCGCTTGTGAATCTCCGCGTCGGTGGTGCCCAGCACGTTGAAGCGCAGCTTGATCGAGCAGGTCGCCATGTTCAGCGCGACCACCGGACCGAGCGCCAACTCAGACGCATGGTTCTCAAGCGCGTCCATGACATCGTCGGAATTGGCGTCGAGCACCTCCTCCGACATGGGGTCGGCCATGACCATCTCCAGAAGTACGTGGGCCTCGCGGTCCCGCTTGCTGCTCGCCATCAGCTCCTTGACTTTACACGTCTAGCCCTGCGAATCGAAGGGCTGCTTTGGTGTTTTCCAACGTCCGGCTACTGCTGGGCGTCATGGGAATCTTGACCCTATCGGCATCTGGGTCGGGGGGAAGGCAGTAGATGTACTTGCGGCGCTTTTCGCATTTCCAGCCGGCTGCCCATGCCGATTTGACAAGCAGGCGGTAATCCTTCTTCGGGTGGTGGGGGCAGCTGGCATCGGGATTCTCGACCCGCCACGGGTGCGGTTCTGGAGGCTCCTTGACCTTCGATTTGGGCTTAGGACCTATCCCCATAGGGAGGAGTCCGACCCAGCCCCGGCGAACTCCTGAACCGATCTGTTGATCGGACATAGGAGGTAGAGATGGGCTTGGTCGACCGCGACGATGGCTGGCGAATGCCGGACTG
>Ga0210143_1000006_pt1 | contig 173680 bp, 176 predicted proteins | sample MayberryNW_TuleC_2_FD_185527 | JGI IMG/M metagenome (GOLD analysis project Ga0210143, IMG submission 185527) | Wetland microbial communities from San Francisco Bay, California, USA, that impact long-term carbon sequestration - MayberryNW_TuleC_D2... | ecosystem: Environmental > Aquatic >... | reverse complement strand
GCACGGCAAGCGGGCGCTGCGCGCCAGCTGGGAGCCCCGCCTCTACCGCGCCCGCCACCTGCTCCTGCGCGGCGGGGAGAGGCTGAGCGAGGCCCAGCGCCGGCGCCTTTGCGAGCTCTTCGCCGAGGACCCGGTGATCGCCGAGGCCTGGGGCCTCAAGGAGGCGCTGCGATCGGTCTACCGCGCCACCGACCGAGCTGAGGCCGCCGCGCGCCTCGATCGCTTCTGCGCCGCGGTCGCCCGCAGCGGCTGCCAGCCCTTCGAGGCCTACCTCAACGGGATCGGGCCCTGGCGCGAGGAGATCCTCGCCTACTTCGATCAGCCAGCCTCAAACGGCTACGCCGAGGGGGTGATCAACAAGATCAAGGTGATCAAGCGCCGCGCCTACGGCCTGCCCCGTTTCGAGAGCTTCCGCGAGCGGGTGCTTCTAGCATGCGGCTGACGGAGACCCACAGCGCCTCCCCGCTGGATTTACGAGAACCAAAAAGTTAAGTGGAACCCCCACCGGACTTGCCCCTACGCAGCGAGCTTGGCGGGCGCGGACCCGTTGGCGTTCCCGTTGAGGAGGTCGAGGATGACCCCCTCGCGCAGCCCCCCCTTGCCGATCTGCAACGGCTGGCCGAGCAGCTCGGAGACCTTCTCGAGCAGCAGCACGCCGGTCGGCAGGATGCGGACGCGCTGCGGGTCGAGCTCGAAGCGGCGGGCGACCTCGGCCGCCGGGTCGCCGCAGAGAACGCGGATGCCCCGCTCCAGCGTCTCGTACTCGAGCACCGCCCCGACCAGGCGGCGCAGCGAGGTGGCGCTGCCGCCGACCGCGACCGCCTGCGCGGGACGCTCGACCTCGACCCCGGCGAAGATGTCGTCGATGCGGTCGCGGACCTTGCGGATCTCCGACGCCGAGGGCGGATCGGAGGCGATCAGCTCGTCGGCGAGGACGCCGGAGCCGACCCGCCAGGAGCGGACCTTCTCGACCCCGCCGGGGACGGTGCCGAGGATCACCTCGGTCGAGCCGCCGCCGACGTCGACCACGCCGACCGTGCCCTGCACCGGGTGGCCGAGGGTCTTGGTCGCGCCGATGAAGGAGAGCCGCCCCTCCTCCTCCTCGCTGAGGATGTCGACCGGCACCCCGGACGCGGCGCCGATCTCCGCCGCCGCCGGCTCCCCGTTGGCGGCCTCGCGGACCGCGGCGGTGGCGACCGAGCGGATCGTCTCGGCGCCGAGCTCGCGCGCCAGGCGGACCTGGGTGGCGACGACCTCGGCGACCTCGGCGACCTTGTCGGCGCAGATCTCCCCCTCGGGCCCGATCGCCTTGTTGATCCGCGTGTAGGCGCGCTGCTCCATCACCTTCGTCAACTGCCCGTCAGACGGCTCGGCGACGAGCACACGAGTCGTATTCGAGCCGATATCTATGGCAGCGCAGAGCGTCACGGGCTGTGCCCCATGTTCCCAAATGCCCCGGATCTGACACCGGCTACGTGGGTGACCCGGGGAGGGGTGCCGAGAACGAACACCTCGCCCGCAGGCGCCCCTCCCCGGGTCACCCGCAACTACGAAGCCGGATGCGAGGCGTCCTCGAACTCCCGGAACAGCCCGGTGACCACGAACGCCACCTGCTCGCCGATGTCGACCGCGTTGTCGCCGATCCGCTCGATCGCGCGTGCCGCGAGCAGCATCGTCATCGCCCACTCGCGCTTGTCGGCGTCGTCGCCGATCTCCAGCGCCAGCCGGAAGCAGTCGCGGTTGAGGTCGTCGACCACGTCGTCCTGCACCACCAGGTCGCGCGCCATCTCGACGTCGCGCTCGGCGAAGGCGCGCTTCGCCTGCGTGATCAGCGTCCGCGTGTGCCTCCCCATCGAGACGATCAGGTCGATCATGCGGCTGTCCGCCGGCGGCTCGTTGCCGGTCAGGGGGATGACCTTGCAGATGTTCACGCACTGGTCGCCCATCCGCTCGACGTTCTTCAGCACGTGCAGCAGCGCCGAGATCAGGCGCAGGTCGGTGGCGACAGGCGACTGCGTGGCCAGCAGCGTGATCAGCGCCTGGTGAACCTCCAGGTAGCGGCCGTCGATCCGGTCGTCGTCGGCGACCACGATCTGGGCCAGCTCGACGTCCTGGTGCTCGACCGCCTCGAGGGTGCGTTCCAGCGCCCCGTGGACCAGGTCGAGCCCCCCCAGCGCGCTCTCCTCGAGCCGCTTCAGCTCCTCCTGGTAGTGGGTCCGCGTTTCCGTCGCCATCAACCGAACTTCCCGGTCACGTACTGCTCGGTGCGGTCGTCGTCGGGCGTGGTGAAGAGCTTGTCGGTGGGCCCGACCTCGACCAGCTCGCCGCTCAGCATGAACACGGTTGTGTCGGCGACCCGCGCCGCCTGCTGCATGTTGTGGGTGACGATGACGATCGTCACCCGCTGCTTCAGCTCGCCGATCAGCTCCTCGATCCTCAGCGTCGCCACCGGGTCGAGCGCCGAGCAGGGCTCGTCCATCAGCAGCACCTCCGGCTCGACCGCGAGGGCACGGGCGATGCAGAGCCGCTGCTGCTGGCCTCCGGAAAGGCTGACGCCGGGAGCCTTCAGGCGGTCCTTGACCTCGTCCCAGAGCCCGGCGCCGGCCAGGGCCTCGCGCCCGCGATCGTCCATCTCGCCGCGCGAGGCGCCGGTCAACCGCAGGCCGGAGACGACGTTGTCGAAGACCGACATGGTCGGGAACGGGTTCGGCTTCTGGAAGACCATGCCGACCGACCGCCGCACCGCGACGACGTCGACCCGCGGGTCGTAGACGTCGAGGCCGTCGAGCAGGACCCGGCCCTCGACCCGGGCGCCGTCGATCTCCTCGTGCATGCGGTTCACGCAGCGCACCATCGTCGACTTGCCGCAGCCGGAGGGGCCGATGATCGCGGTCACCTCGTTCGGGTCGAAGTCGAGGCTGACGCCGCGAACGGCGTGGTTGGACCCGTAGTAGGCGTCGAGGCCCTTCAGCGCGACCGCGCCGATCTCGCGCCGGCGCTTGAGCCCGCCGCCGCGCTCGCGAACGGCGGCGAGCGGCCGCGCGGAGGCGGGGCCGCCGGGCTGCTGGCGGCGGGTCTGGGGGTCGGGGTTCGGCTCGGTCATGGCTGGGGTCTCGGTCAGATCGCTGATGTCCATCCTAGGACTCCTCAGGTGGCGGGACGGGGGGATGTCGCTATGCCTCCATGCGCTTGCGGGAGCGGGCGTAGAAGGCGCGGGCGACGACGTTGAGCAGCAAGACGAAGGCGATCAGGATCAGGGCCGCGGCCCAGGCCTGGGTGTGCGCCTCCGGGCTCGGCGACTCGGAGGACTGGAAGATGAAGTAGGGGATCGAGGCGAGCGCTTCGCTCGGGTCGGTCAGCACGCCCTGGCCGACGATCGAGGAGAGCAGGATGATCGGCGCGGTCTCCCCGGTGACGCGAGCCACCGCCAGCAGCGAGCCGGTGACGAGCCCGCCCGCCGCGGTCGGGACCGTGACCCGGGTGATCATCCGCCACGGCGCGATGCCGAGCGCGTGGGCGGCTTCGCGCAGCGTCTCCGGCACCAGCGAGAGCACCTCCTGCGCGGTGCGGGCGACGATCGGCAGCATCACGATCGCCAGCGCGACCGAGGCGGCGAAGGCGCTCTGCTTGTTCCCCGCGACCATCAGCCCGTAGACGAAGATCCCGGTGATGATCGTCGGCACCCCGTTGAGGATGTCGAGGGCGAAGCGGATCGGGTGGGCGATCAGCGGCGGAGCGAACTCGGTGGTGTAGATCGCGAGCAGGATCCCGACCGGGATCGCCATTGCCGCCGCGATCGCGACGATGATCGCGCTGCCGACGATCGCGTTGGCGATGCCGCCGCTGGTGTCGCCGAAGAGGCCCGACGGAGTGGTGAGGAAGTGCCAGCTGAGCGCGCCGGCCCCCTTCAGCAGGACCGAGCCGACGACGATCAGGAGGATCGCGACGGCGAGCAGCGCCGCGGCCGAAGCGCAGAGGTCCACCAGCCGGTTGAAACGCCGGCGTCGCCTCAGGCTGCCCCGGTCCAGCAGCAGGGCATGGCTCTCCGCCGGGCTCACAGTGCCTCCGCCTCGGTCGGGGTGACGTCGATGTCCCGCAGCTTGCCGCGCTGGACGATCACCCGGGCGATCACGTTGACGACGACCGCGAAGATGAGCAGGATCAGCCCGAGGTAGGCGAGCGAGGCTTTCTGCAGCCCGGCGCTGTTCTGGAACTGGGAGGCGATCTGCGCCGCCATCGTGCCGCCGGTGTGGAAGAGGGAGGCGTTGATCAGGCTGGCGCCGCCGATCACCTGGGCGACCGCGATCGCCTCGCCGATCGCCCGGCCGAGGCCGAGGATGGTGGCGCCGACGATGCCGGAGCGCGAGTAGGGCAGCACCACCTGCCTGACCATCTCCCAGCGGGTCGCCCCGAGCGCGTAGGAGGCCTCCTTGAGGTCGCCGGGGACGGTCTCGAAGACCTCGCGGGTGACGCTGGTGATGATCGGGGTCGCCATGATCGTCAAGATCAGGGCGGCGGTGAGGTAGCCGAAGGCGGACGGGTCGCCGCCGAAGATCGGCAGGAAGCCGAGCACGCTGTTCAGCGCCGGCTCGATCGTGTCGCGCATGAACGGGCCGAGGACGAGGATCCCCCAGAGGCCGAGGATCACGGTCGGGATCGCCGCCAGCATGTCGACCAGGGTCGCGACCGGGCGCCGGATCCGCCGCGGCGCCAGCTCGGTCAGGTAGATCGAGATCGCGATCGAGAGCGGCGTCGCCAGCACGATCGCGATCAACGAGGTGACCGCGGTCCCGTAGAGGAACGGCGCCGCGCCGAAGCGTTTGCTGACCGGGTTCCAGTCGTTGGTGGTGACGAAGCCGAGGCCGAATTCGGAGATCGCCGGCCCGGCGAGGTGGACGACCTCGTAGACGATGCCGGCGATCGCCGCCAGGGCGACCGCCGCCGCGAGGCCGGAGAGGCCCCGCAGCAGCGGATCGCCGAGGCGGTCGGTGAGGTTGCGGCGCGCCCGCAGGACCGGATGGCTGAGGGCGCTCGCCTCCACCTAGCCGTTGCCGATCTTGCCGATCGCCTTCTTGTCGGCGGCGACGACCTGCTTCGGCAGCGGCGCGAAGTCGAGGTCGGGGCCGTAGCCCTGGCCCGCGGGGCCGATCGCGTAGGTGATGAACTTCTTCAGCTCTTCCGCCTTTTCGGTTTCCAGGGGAACGATCACGTAGGTGTAGGTAGAGATCGGGTACGCGCCATCCGCGCTCGCGGGGAGGTCGGCCAGCGAGATTTCATTGTTCGGACCGATCTTGTCAACCGCGTCGGCGGCCGCTTCGACGCTCTTCACCCCAGGTTCCGGGAAATTCCCGGCCGAGTTCTCGACCAGCGGCATGCTGAGCTCGTTCTGCAGCGCGTAGGCGAGGCCGACGTAGCCGATCGCGCCGTCGGTCTGGCCGATCGCGGCCGAGACGCCGTCGTTCTTTTCGGCGCCGACCCCGGTCGGGAACTTGACCTGGGTCGAGGTGCCGACCTGCGACTTGAATTCGGGGTCGACGGTCGAGAGGTAGTTGGTGAACGCGTAGGTGTCGCCACTGCCGTCGCTGCGGTAGACCGGGGTGATCTTGGTGCCGGGCAGGCTGGCGCCCGGGTTGAGCTTGGCGATCGCCGGGTCGTCCCAGCTGGTGATCTTGCCCAGGTAGATGCCCGCGAGGACTTCGCCGCTCAATTTGAGGTCTTCCGGCGCGCCCTGGACGTTGTAGGCCGGGACGGTGCCGCTCAGCGCCCAGGGGATCTGCTCGACTTCGCCTTCGGCGTTCGCTTCTTCGAACTGTTCCGGGGTCAGCGGCGCGTCGGAGGCGCCGAAGTCGACCGTGCGCGAGGTGATCTGGTCGATCCCGCCGCCGCTGCCGATCGCGCCGTAGGTGACGGTAATTTCGGACTTGGAGGCGAAGTCGGACTGCCACTTCGACATCAGCGGAGCGACCAGGGTGCTGCCGGCGCCGACGAGGGGCGAGTTCGCGCCGCCGCCGGAGCCGGTCGAGCTGTCGCTGCCGGAGCTGCCACAGGCGGCCACGGCGAAGACGAGCGCCAGCGCCGCCAGCAGGGCGCCGAGAGGTCTCTTGGACACGGAGGATCTCCTTAGGTTTGGGTAGACGGGTCCAGGCCACAGTCGCAGCGGCCCCCGCGCAGCTTGTTATCTGGGCGTATCGAGGATGTAAAAAGGATGTAAACGCCCCGCGATTGAACGTGCGCGTTCGAATCGCGGGCGCACGTCGACCTTCTAACCGCGCCGACGAGCGTTCGCTGGGATTACCGCAAAGTGGGCCACGGCAGGCGCTGGGCTTACTCCGGCTGGGTGGCCGTGCGCTCGGACCATGAATACATGGCCCCCAAGTGAAAGGTGCCCGTACCTCTTGGGCGAGGAGCAGCGGCGATACGGGCGTTGATCGAGCCGGCACTCGAACCGGACGTGCCCACCGGCCACACCGAAGCTGAACACGACGAAGCGCCTATGGACGCGCCCGGGCGGGCGATGAGATATGTACGTCGCAAGAGGCGGTGAATCCGTCTTTACGGTAATCCCGATCCCATTTACCTGGACCAGCTGGTATCCGCCCTTCGCATTGTCGCTGATCTTCAGGTCCCCGTAAAGGAAGCCGGGAGTCGTGGGAGACACGGTCAGCCAGACGGTGCAGGTGGAACCCGGCGCGACCGTGCCGCCCGCGTGGCAGCTCCCGCCCGCTACCGCAAACTGGCTTGCATCCTTGTGTTCCATGTTGACGAGGGCGATGGCGGAGATCATGAGGTCTCTGTTGCCGCTGTTCGTGAGAGTCAACACAGTCGGAACCGAGGGACCTTCGCCCACGAGCCACGACCCGACATGCGCAGCGGGCGGCCAAAAGGAAACGATCGGACCGGCCCCCACACCGCTGAGGCCGGCGCTGGCCGGTGCCACCTGGGAACTTGGATCTACGAAGGAGATCGAGCCCCTCACCGGACCGGGGTAAAGAGGGTCAAAGACGACATCGACCGTGCACTGCGCGCCAGGGGGCAGAGCTGCGATTCTCCTGCATTCGTCTGCCGTCGTTTCGAAGGCCCGAGGCTCGGTCCCAGGTTCGTTGCTGAGGAAGGCCATCGGCTCTGGAAGCTGGGTTTCCCCCGTATTGGTGAGCGTGAACACCGCCGGCGCCGAAGGGCCTGTTCCGGGCTCACGCACTCCGAAATCATAGGAGGCGGGTTCGAGCGACCAGCTGGCCGTAGCAGCTTCAGCAGAGCTAACCAAGGGCAAGAGAGCGAGAACCCAGAAGACCGCCGTCAACCAGGAGAAGATCTCAACTCGTGTGCACCACGGGGAAGGGTCCCGAGGCACCGGCGTAGCCCCACCCATTATGGGATGACAGTGAAGTTTCGGGTCAGCAGTCGCTGGCGCTCATGAGCGCCAAAGGGTTCCGCCGCGGCGCTGAACCGATAGAGACCTGCGGCAGCGCTCTGCGAGATTTCAAAGGACGAGCAAGCGGTCGCATCGCCAGCGTCAAGGAATTCGCCGGTGGATTCCACAATTGCGCCTGGAGGCCCACTCGGAACTTTGATCCATGCTCCATCTACTTCACGTTCCACCGCTAGCCCAGATCCGTTGGGCAATAGCGCATTGACAGTGCCCCGATTTTCCACTCTCCCCAGGATGGTTTCCCCTGGATGCACTTCTCCCGTGCTCACAGCGACACGCAGGGCGACCCGGCGAGGCACGACTCGGAAGTACTCGCTATAGGATCCGAGCAGTCTGCCATTCGGCTTTCTGAACGAGAGGTCAAATCGATATAGACCCGGCTTGGCCGCGAAGACCGATTCGAGCCGTTGAAGGTAGCGGACCACGCCAAGGCGCTGATTCTTGCGCGCCACTGCTCTTAGCGGGTGGCCATGGCGATTCACAGCCCACAGCGTCGTTTCGACGTCCCAGTGCAAAACCAGGGCATGCTTCAGACGCCCCGTACGCGTCGTCCCATGCCGCGCACTGAACCGATACCCAAAACTCTCCCCTTGCAGGGCCACCCTGCCGAAGCCCATCCGGTAGATCGAGAGGCCTCGGGGACCGAACGGGAGGTCTTCTTGTTCGGGCGGCGGCTGGCTGCTAATCATCTGACGTAGCGGACCTTCGTAATCTTTCACAACACGATCACGACAGAATTCCGAGGGATCCGCCAAGGCTGAAATCGGAAGTAGCGCCAGAATCGCGAACATCAATACCGTCGCAACCGCAAGCCCCCTCGTGGCGCACCGCGCTTGCTCCGACACAGCTACAGACGTTGTCCTCGACTCGTGTCTACTGGGAACCATAAGATCACGGCCCAAGCTGGACATGCAGGGCCTTCGCCGATGGTGACATTCGGGGGTCAGATAGGACTCCCGCGATCTGCCCCGTAGGGGCATTCGGGGGTCGTATAAACGGCTGCACTGCAAGTCCTTCAGAACCCCCGCCGATAACTAAGCCTACCGCCTCGCCAGTGTTACGCACCCACACCGGTGAGCCGCTGTCGCCAGGTTCGCCTCCTGCTCCTATATGAATCATCCAATGCCACCCGGATAGCTGATGCGTCGTCGCGTTTTCGAGACGGCCCGCCGATGCTTCACCCAGCACAGGTCCACAGAACACCGCATTCGAATTGACCCCGGACTGGCAGAGCACCTCGCCGACTTTAGGATAAGCGACGCCAGTCGGGCGAATCGAGACTCTGCCGCCACAACATTCATAGATCCAGCCAGGAACGAGGTTCGGGTCTTCCAGGTGGATTGCCTCGGCATCGGTGTCGAAACGGTTGGGATCGCCAAGGAACCCGCGACGTTCCGTAGTACCGATCTGCACTGGATCTGGATCTCCTTTGTAGCGTGCCCGGTATACGATTTCAGCGGCGTTCAGACCGGTCCCAAGCGGAAAGCAGTGCCCGGCAGTGAGAACGTAACGGTGCTTGATCGGGTCTCCATTTGGTTTCGTCCCCACCCGACTCCAAGCGCCAAATCCCGCAGTACAAAGATGTTCGAGGTTCTGTATCTCCTCCCCGGCTAGGAAGGGTCGCCCAGCTTGATACCGGCCCGCCAGTTCCGCTGGAGCATTGGCCTCGAAGTAGGCGGTCAGGCCTTCCTGCTGTCCGAATTTCTGGTTCATGTATTCATTGGTTTGGGACACTTCTGCCGTCCCGATCTTCACTCCATTATGTTCTAGGTCTAAGTCAACGGAGAAGATCTGCGGAGGGCTTCCGGCTTCGGTGGAGGCTTCAGTGACCGCATTTTGAAGAGAGTTGAGGTCTCCGATGGAGCGGGTCGGTTGATAGGTAAACGGTTCCATCCGGCTTGGCGCCATGAGGCCCGCTTCCGACCTTAGCTGCTCCACCATTGCTGCCTGATTTGAAGTGAAGCCCACGCGGATTATCCCTCCGGCACGTTCATCCAGATAATAGCCAGCGTAGGTAGACGCCGCATGGCTTTCCACCCAGGTAGGAATTGCGGTGCTCGCCTGCTCCTGATATGCGGCTCGGTATTCCAGCTCTGCCGCATCCACGGCCCGTAGCGGTACCCCCCACCGTTCATCCGTCGCCCTCGCGACTTCCCCTGCCGGCGTCTGCGGGTTGTACCAAGCGCCGATCAGGTTGAAGATCCGTTCGTCGATAGCGATCTCGTTGCCTTTGAGATCTAGGTCGAGGCCGAATTCTTCGCGAAAATGGAGGACTTCTTCGAACGTGGGCGGTTCTTCGGCTTCTGGGTCCGGCGGTGGCGTGTAGGGGATGTTGACCCAGAATTTGGCGCTTTCGGTCTGACCATTGCTGTCGGTGGCGATCACTTCCAGCTGGAGGATCCCAGGTGGCCAATTGGCGGTTTCGGTTACCCAGGGGTCTTCGACCGTTTTGCAATCGGTTTCCGCGGATTTTTCGCAGGTCTTTTCGTCGACCAGCTGGTTGCCGTTGGCCACTACTTCGATAGAGGCGATCCCCGCACCGGAGAAGGCCTGGACGAGGAGCTCGTAGTCGCCTGGTTCAATTGGTTGCACGGTTTCCCTGTTGGCATAGAGGCTCCCTGAGAGGTTCTCGATTTCGGGCGGAACTTCCGTGTTCCACCATTTGAGCACCGAGCCGTCGGGGGCGATGTCGTAGACCGTGGCCGGTTCTTCTTCGGCGGACACGGTCGTGCGCCGTGGTTCGTCTTTATAGGTGAAGATGGTGGTCTTGGATTTCCCTTCGGCTGAGACGGTCACCGATTCGACCCGGCCGTAGAAGTCGTAGACGACTTCGCCCCAGGTGCCGTTTGGCAGGGTGACCTTGGTCAGGTGTTCTTCGGAGTCGTACTGGTATTCCGTTTCGCCGTCGGAGCCATTCGCGGCGGTCAGCAGTTCGCCGCTGTGGCTGTAGGTCGTCGTTCCTGCTTCTTCGCCTTCGACCTTGCTGACCAGGCCGCCCGCCAGCTCCACTTCCACCGACGGGTCGGCGGCTTCGGGAGCTGGAGGCAGTTCTTCGCTCGGGATCCATTGCTGGATGCGGTTGTTGCCGGCGTCGACAGCCCACACGTCGCCGATGAGATCCGCCGCCAGCCCCACCGGGGCGCTCAGTTTGAGCTGGCCTTCGCCGGAGCCTTCTTCGCCGAAGGAGGTGAGCAGGTCGCCGTAGGGGTTGAAGGCCTCGACGCGGTTGTGTTCGGTGTCTGCGACCCAGACGGTGCCGCTTTGGTCGACGTCGATCGCGAAGGGCTTGAAGGCGGCCGGGCCAGAGCCCTTCCACTGGCGGATGAATTCGCCCGCTTCGTTTAGCTCCTCGACCCGGTTGTTGTTCTTGTCGGCGATCCAGAGGTTGCCTTCGGCGTCGATCGCCAGGCCGGCGGGGGCTTTGACCTGGCCGTTGCCGGTGCCTTCGGTGGCGACGACTTTGACGAATTCGCCTTTGGGGTTGAACTCCTGCACGCGGCTGAGGATGGAGTCGGCGACCCAGATGTTGCCTTCGGCGTCGATCGCGATGCCTTCGGGGTAGAAGAACTGGCCGTTGCCGCTTCCGAGGGTGCCGAACTTGGCGAGGTATTCGCCTTTGGGGTTGAACTCCTCGATTCGGTAGTTGTTCTTGTCGGCGACCCAGAGGTTGCCTTCGGGGTCGATCGCGATCGCGGCGGGCCTGTTGAGCTGGCCGTTGCCCGAGCCCGAGAGGCCCGCCTGGCAGGAGGCGGTGCAGACCTCGAGTTTGCTTTCGCCGTTGGAGACCCCCCAGCCGAAGGCCTTGACGAAGTTGCCGGCGCCGTCGAACTCCTCGACCCGGTTGTTGGTGTAGTCGGCTACCCAGATGTTGCGTTCGGCGTCGATCGCGAGGTCGGCGGGGTGCTTGAGCTTGCCGGCTTCGGCGCCTTCGGAGCCGAGGGAGGACTGGTAGGTGAGGTCGTATTTGACGCTCTGGTTGGCGAGCCAGCGCTGCACGCGGTTATTTCCCGCGTCGGCGACCCAGATGCGGCCGAAGGGATCCGCCGCCAGCCCCACCGGGGCGCTCAGTTTGAGCTGGCCTTCGCCGGAGCCTTCTTCGCCGAAGGAGGTGAGCAGGTCGCCGTAGGGGTTGAAGGCCTCGACGCGGTTGTGTTCGGTGTCTGCGACCCAGACGGTGCCGCTTTGGTCGACGTCGATCGCGAAGGGCTTGAAGGCGGCCGGGCCAGAGCCCTTCCACTGGCGGATGAATTCGCCCGCTTCGTTTAGCTCCTCGACCCGGTTGTTGTTCTTGTCGGCGATCCAGAGGTTGCCTTCGGCGTCGATCGCCAGGCCGGCGGGGGCTTTGACCTGGCCGTTGCCGGTGCCTTCGGTGGCGACGACTTTGACGAATTCGCCTTTGGGGTTGAACTCCTGCACGCGGCTGAGGATGGAGTCGGCGACCCAGATGTTGCCTTCGGCGTCGATCGCGATGCCTTCGGGGTAGAAGAACTGGCCGTTGCCGCTTCCGAGGGTGCCGAACTTGGCGAGGTATTCGCCTTTGGGGTTGAACTCCTCGATTCGGTAGTTGTTCTTGTCGGCGACCCAGAGGTTGCCTTCGGGGTCGATCGCGATCGCGGCGGGCCTGTTGAGCTGGCCGTTGCCCGAGCCCGAGAGGCCCGCCTGGCAGGAGGCGGTGCAGACCTCGAGTTTGCTTTCGCCGTTGGAGACCCCCCAGCCGAAGGCCTTGACGAAGTTGCCGGCGCCGTCGAACTCCTCGACCCGGTTGTTGGTGTAGTCGGCTACCCAGATGTTGCGTTCGGCGTCGATCGCGAGGTCGGCGGGGTGCTTGAGCTTGCCGGCTTCGGCGCCTTCGGAGCCGAGGGAGGACTGGTAGGTCGGCGCTTCGGCTTGCGGTTTGGGCGCGGGGGTGGTGGCCGGGTCCTTCACCGCCATTTCGGTGAGGTCGCCTTCTTCGTAGGAATAGTCGATCTTGGCGTAGCCGGGGGTCTGCAGTTCCTGCACCTTGCCAGCTTCGTCGAAGGCCAGCGAGGTATCGGTTTCACCGCTCTGGTCTTCCACCGTGTAGCCACTCGGTTCCTTCGTGACGACGGCCTGAAGCTTCTTGTCGAACTGGCTGGCGCCGCTTTCGGCGGGCAGGCCGACGGTGCTCTCGAGGACGCCACTGGTCCGGACCATCGAGGCCTTGGCCGGAGGCGCTTCTTCTTTGGTTTCTTCCGGTTCGAGCTTGGGGGTCTGGGCCAACGTCCAGCCATCCCCCCACTCGGTGTTGTCTTCTTCGGGCAGCTGGGAGTTGTAGAAGCGTTCGACTTCGAGGTCGACGCCGGGCCCGTTGACTTCCACGTCCTTCTGGTGGAAGACGAGGTTTCCATTGGTCACGTTGACCGCCAGTTCCGGGCCACCGTATTCCTCCTCTTCGGAGTGGTCCTTGCCGTCGGGGAGCGGGAAGTGCTGCATCACGTATTCGTCCTTCATCCCGGTGGCGGGGAAGTATTCGAATTCGCGTTCGAGTTCACGTTCGTTTCCGACCTGGTCGGTGGCGATCACTTTGAGGTGATGGACACCGCCGCCCTGCACTTCGTCCAGCGGCACGGGATAGGTCTTGACCATCGGGCAGCTGTATTCGGGACCCGAGCACCCCTGCGCTTCCCAGGGGACTTTCATTTCTTTGCCGTCGAGGAAGACCGCGATGTCTTTGACGCCTGAGCGCCAGTCTTTGGGTTCGCCTTTGGGGTTGCCGTCGCTGGCTTCGATCTTCAGGTTGTAGACGGGGAGGTGGAGCGCCGGAGCGTTTTTCCCTTCCCCTTCTTCTTTGGCTTCTTCGAGCGCTTCGGTGAACTCGCCTTCCAATTCGACTTCGGGTTTCTGGCGGTCGAGGCGGGTGGTGAATTTGTAGCTTGAGGAGACGTGCGAAGCCACGTCGGGGCCAAGCGGGTCATAGGCGGAGATTTCGGCGCTGCGTTCGCCTTCGAGGAAGTAGGAGACGCCGAAGCTGGTTTCCCAGCTCCCCGGGCAGCGGCTGCCGTTGGCGCCGTTGCAGCCCTGCTCGAGGGGTTGGGGTGAGGCGCCATTGGGGTGGAGCGTGATCCCCTTGACGCCGAGTCCCGGGTCGCTGGCGTGGGGCGTTACCGTGATTTCCCTGGTCCAGCCACTGGGAATGCCCGTCACCGAGTTAACCGTCGGCGCCTCGGGGTCCTTTTCCTCGATCGTCGTGCCACCGACCCAGAGTTCGTGGGCGCAGCCGATTTCGATCCCCGAAGCGGCGGTGCCGATCCCGACGACCGCATAGCGGTTGCCAGTGTTTTCATACGGACCGAGTACGAATTTGCTGCTGCTGTCGCCGCCGGAGTAAATTCCTAGATGTCCTTCATAGCTCCCACTGTTGACGTTGTAGATGCCGATATAGCCGTGAGGCTGGGCGTTGGAGCAGGTATGGACGTAGAAGTTGACCGGCGAGAATTCCGCCCAGTAGATGTAGGCGGTGCTTCCGTAGGCGCCGTAGGCCCACTGCCCGTAGGTGTTGGCGCCATACCAGTGATGTCCTTTGGAGATCGCCGACAGCCAGCCGCTGTTGCCGAGGCTGTATTCAGCGGTCTCGGTGGGTCCCCATTCACCGAACGAAGTGGCATCTGTGACGTATGCCGGGTCGAGGAGCACCGGGTATGCCACTTCACGCGAGCGATGGGGGACTTCGAGGATCAGCGAATCCCCTTCTACGCTCGTCGTCACGGGAACTGGGGCGCCCTGGGCGTCAGTCGCCGTTGGCGGCGGCACTTCCTCGATCACATGATCGGAGGAGCTGAGGATCTCAGCGCCGCCAGCTTCGCTGGGGCGAAGCGTCGCTTCTTTGGGAAGGTTGAGGGGGAAGCTGAAGCGTTCAGGGCTCTCGGGGGAGCGCAGCTGCTCGAACACCTCCACCCCACCGGCCTTCGGCGCGATCAGCGTGTCGGTCGCGGTCTCGGTTTCGGGATAGAAGAGGTTCATCTCGCCGAGGGGTTCGGCGCCGTGGTCGTCGCTCGCCGGCAGTTCGACTTCGACCCCGCCCTGGAGCTGGATCGACGCTTCCGCCGAGCCTGGAAGCTCGACTTCGGTGATCGGGTTCCGGGGGACGAAGGAGCTCCCCGATCGTTCCAGGGTGAGGTCGACGGGTTCCATGCCTTCGCCGGCAACTTCGCTCTGCACCGGGACCGAGGAGTTGAGGATCGCGCTTTCCCCTTCCCCCGCTTCGACCAGCGCCGCGTAGGTGCCGAGCGGCTTTTCGATTTCCAGGGTGCTGAGGACTCGAGCGGGGTCGCCGTTCAGCTCCTCGAGCTGGCCGGGAAAGGCTGCTTGGAGCAGAGCCTGGGCTTCGGCGGCCGAGAGGCTGGTGTAGGCGGTGGCGGATTCTTCGCGTTCGCGTTCAGCCGCGGGGGTTTCGCGTTCCTCGCGTTCGCGCGCGGCTTCTTCTTCTGCCTTGGCGGTGGCTTCGGCAAGCGCCTGTTCGCTCGGCGCGGCTTCTTCTTCGGATGCCTCCGAGAGGGCTGGCGGGGGGCTGACGACGGTTCCGGCAACCACGACGCCGCAGAGCAGCAACGCGAAGATCACCGCCAGGCGTTTCTTGCCTGACTTCCCCTGCCGCTGTGGATTCAACCGACCTCCCCGTCGTGGTTGGCCTTCCGCGGCGCAAGCTATGGGTACGCGACCGAGTTTTGCAAACGGAAAGTTTTGAAATTAAGTACTGCTGAGTTTGAAGGTCTCAGTCCACGCCTAAGGATCGGAGCATTTGGGACAGCCCCAATCTCACGAACCTCGCCCCATGCCCGACAGCCCGACTCGCATCTGTCAGCGCTACCCGTCCGGCGAGAACCGGTAGCCGATCCCGTTGTGGGTGTGGATCAGCTGGGTGTCGGGGAGCGCCTCGCCGAGCTTGGCGCGGAGGCGGCTGACGTAGACGTCGACCGAGCGGTCGTCGTGGCGCGGCTGGCTGCCCCAGACCGCGGCGAAGAGCTCCTCGCGGGTCATGATCCGCTGGGGATGGGAGGAGAGGGTGACGAGCAGCTGCAGCTCGCGCATCGTCAGGCTCAGCGGCCTGCCGTCGACGAGGGCGGCGTGCTCCTCGGGGCGGATCTCCAGGCGGCTCGCGACCCCCCGCGATTGCCCGCTCTCGGCTGCCATTGCAGCGCAGGATGCCCGCCGCACGCACGAACGCGGTTACCTCGGAGTGAACCTTTTGTGAACGCCTTGTGAAACCGGGGCGGCCGGATCAGCCGTGGGCGGCGACCGGCTCGGATTCCGGCGCTCGGTCAGACACCGGCTCGACCGCGATCGGCGGCTCGACCGGAGCCGGGTCGGCGACGCCCGGCATGGCCTCCGGGTCGAAGCGGTAGCCGACCCCGAAGTGGGTGTGGATGTAGCCCCAGCCCGGCGAGCGCTTCTCCAGCTTCTGGCGCAGCTTGCGGATGAAGACGTCGACGGAGCGGTCGCCGTGGGCCATCGCGTAGCCCCAGACCCGCTGGTAGATCGCCTCCCGCTCGAGCACCTGGCCCTTCGCCTCGGCGAGCAGGTGCAGCAGCTCGAACTCGCGCCGGGTGAGGTCGAGGCTGGAGCCGCCGACGAAGGCCTGGAACTGGTCGGGGCGGATCTCGAGCTCGCCGGCGACGAGCGGCCCGGCCTCCGCCTGGCCGCGATCGCGGCGGCGACGGCGCGAGACCGCTTCGACCCGGGCCATCGCCTCCTCCGGGTGGGAGGGCTTGGTGATCCAGTCGTCGATTCCAAACCGCAGGCCGCGCACCCGCTGGGCCACGGTCGAGCGGCCGGTGCAGACGACCACGCCGAGGTCGGGGAGCAGCCCGCAGACGCGCTCCAGATAGGCCCAGCCTTCCTCTCCCAGCACGACAGGGTCGAGCAGCAGGGCGTTCAGCTTCATCGCCACCAGCTCCTCCGGGGGGATCGCGCTGGCGACCGCGCGCAGCTGCCAGCCCGCCGCCTCGGCCCGCTTGGCGAGCACGGTGACGAAACCGCTGTCGCTGTCGATCACCGCCAGCCGGATGCTCTGCTGCGGGTTCACGACTCGACGGGGGCGGTTCGGATGGGTGGCGTCTGCCCCGGCAAGACAGGACGATTGTAGGCGGAGCGGAGGCAGAATGACCTGCGTTAACGGGATTTTCACAGGTCGAGCGTGCCGAAATTGCGGCAAAGCGGGCGGCTCCGTCGACCCGTGCGCTAGATTGGCGGCCGATGAAGCGAACCGTCGCAGCCCTGCTCTCGATCTGGGCCCTCGTCCTCGCCACCGCGCCGAGCGCCCTGGCCGACAACGGCGTCGGCCTGGCCGGGCCGACCGACGACAAGACGGTGACCTTCTTCTGCTTCGGCGTGATCGCCTTCTTCGCGATCCTGGTCATCGTCCTCTCGCTGATCCAGGGAAAGCTGGAGAAGCGCAAGGAAATGCGCCGCGGCGACCTCCAGCGGCTCAACTGATCAGGACAGCCGGAAGCCGCTGAGCAGGCGCTTCTCGGTCTCGCCCTCGATCCGGGCGACGACTTCGACCCGGCCCTCGAGCGGGGTGTCGCGGATCTTGGTCGCGAGCAGGTCGTCGACCTGGAAGATGCCGGCCGAGTTGTTGAGGTCGATCTCGATCCGCACCGGCCGCTCCTCCCCCGCCTCGATCAGCACCTGGTCGATCGCCGCCGCGGAGATCGAGTGGATTCCCTCCTGCCCGGCCTCGAGCGGAATCCGGCTGCGGCCCTGGGCCATGTCGAGCGCGTCGGCGACCCGCACGACCCCCGCCTCGACCGTGTAGGGCTCGCCGCGGCGCCGGTGGCCGATGATCGCGTGCAGGATCTCGGCGGCGACCACGGTTCGCTCCGGCTGCCGGTAGGAGTCGGCGAGCAGCCGGTCGAGGACGCCGTTGGCGAGGAACAGCGAGTAGGCCTCGTGGTCGGCGCGGTGGATCGACATGCCGATGTCGTGCAGCAGGGCGCCGCCGGCGACCACGACCTCGGCGTCGCGGTCCTTCATCCCGTGGTCGGCGACCATCGCCGGCTCGACGCCGGCCTTGACCAGCAGCCGCAGCAGCCGCAGGGCGATGTTGAGGACGATCTGCACGTGCACCCAGGAGTGGTCGGACATCCCGAGCCGCTCCGACTGGACCTGGGCCATGTACCACCAGGCGCGCACCTGCTCGTCGCCGTTGACCGCGTCGAGGAAGCTCTCCAGCCTGCGGTTCCCGCGGCTCGGGGCTCGCACCCGCGCCTCGGCGATCGCCTCCTTCGGGGGCTTGCGCTTCGGCCCCTCGGGCGCGGGGGCGGGAACCGCCTCGTCGGTCACGCGGGTGATCGTACGGGAGCCGACGGCAGCCTCCCGCCGGCAGCCCTCCCGCACGCCTTTGCCGATCGCTCAGCCGCAGACCGGCCAGGGGCTGGAGCCGGAGCGGCTGTAGAGGAGCGCTGCCCGGTAGTCCTGCTCGGCCTCGGGAGCGACGGCCGGGTCGCCGTGGCCGCCGACCGATTCCCAGGTGCCCAGGTCGAACTGGAACTTGCCCCGGTAGGCGCCGTCGGCGGAGACGGCGGTCGGGTCGCCGCCGGACTCGCAGGCGGCGATCGAGTCGAGGGTGGCGAGCGAGACCCCGCCCGGGAGGTGGGCGAGCATCGCGTGGCGGCGCCTGCGCCCCGCGGCTCGCTGCTCGGCGCGGATCCGCTTCGCCTCGACGCGGACGAGCCGCTGGAAGCTCTCGATCGGGCGCTGCAGCGGCGACACCGCAATGGGACGCGCGGGCCCGACGGCGATTCGCGGGCTGTCCCCGCCACCAGCCGCGGCGATGGCCGCCGCCGGGAAGACGAGCGCAACAAGAACCAGGACGACGATATGTGTGCGATTCGTAAGCAAGCGCGGCACCGTGCCGCGTTTCGCCCCGCAACCGAGTGATGGACCTCACAGATCGACGACATCAAGTCACGATTCGCACAAGCTCAGGCACGGACTTCTTCTCTCCCTCCGACTCCTGAACACGATCTTGCGCGATGATCCGCGGATCTTGGGCTCTTCCACCTCGCGGCTGCTGCTCGCCTGCCCGGACCGGCCGGGGCTGATCGCGAGGGTCAGCGGCTTCCTCGCCGAGGCCGGCCTCAACATCGTCGACGCCGACCAGCACTCGACCGAGGAGGGGCGCTTCTTCATGCGCATGGTCTTCGACTCGCTCCCGGCCGAGGAGGGAGAGGCGTTGCGGCGGCGCTTCGCCGAGGAGGTGGCCGGGCCGCTGGAGATGGAGCACCGCTTCGCCGAGTCGAGCCAGCGCAAGCGGGTCGCGGTGATGGTCTCGCGCGAAGACCACTGCCTCTCCGACCTGCTCTGGCGCTGGCGCAGCGGCGAGCTGGGCGGGGAGCTGGTCGCGGTGCTCTCCAACCACTCCGACCACGCCGACCAAGTCGCCTCGGTCGGCCTCCCCTTCCACCACGTCCCGGTCGACCCGAACGACCGCGAGGCCGCGGAGCGGCGGGCGCTGGAGCTGCTCGGCGGGGTCGACCTGCTGGTCCTCGCCCGCTACATGCAGATCCTCTCCGAGGGCTTCCTCCGCGAGCTCGGCGCGCCGGCGATCAACATCCACCACAGCTTCCTGCCCGCCTTCGTCGGCGCCGACCCCTACCGCCGCGCCCACGAGCGCGGCGTGAAGCTGATCGGCGCCACCGCCCATTACGTCACGGCGGAGCTTGACGCGGGGCCGATCATCGACCAGGACGTGACCAGGGTCAGCCACCGCGACGAGGTTTCCGACCTGGTGCGGATCGGCCGCGACATCGAGCGCGTGGTGCTGGCCCGGGCGGTCGCCGCGCATCTCGACGACCGCGTCCTGCTCGACGGCGAGCGCACGATCGTCTTCTGAGCCCCGGCTGGCTGGTTGGCCAGTCTTCTGGGTAACCTGCCGGTATGGAGCAGGCGACCCTCCCCCGCCGTCCGCTCGCGAGCACGGACCCCGCCCTGCCCCCGGGGCCGGGCATCCCCGCGCTCCTGCAGGGGATGCGCTACATGCGCGACCCGCTCCGCTTCCTCACCGGCTTCCACGAGCGCTACGGCGACGTCTTCACGGTCCGCTTCCCCTACTTCGGCAAGATCGTCTACGTCGCCGAGCCCGAGCTGGTGAAAGAGGTCTTCACCGGCTCCCCCGCCGTCTTCCACGCGGGCGAGGCGAACGCGACCGTGCTCGAGCCGGCGCTCGGGCCGAGCTCGGTCCTCACCCTCGACGACGACCCGCACATGCAGCAGCGCAAGCTGCTGCTGCCGCCCTTCCACGGCGAGCGGATCCGCCGCTACGGCGAGCTGATCCGCGAGGTGACCCGGCGCGACATGGAGAGCTGGCCGGTCGGCAGGCCGTTCGCGCTGCGGCCGCACACGCAGTGGATCACGCTCTCGGTGATCCTGCGCGCGGTCTTCGGGATCGTCGACGAGGCGCGGATCGAGCGGGCGACGAGGCTGATCGACGAGTTCAGCGACCGGGTCACCCTGATCACCAAGTTCCCCAACCTGCGCCGCGACCTCGGCCCGCTCAGCCCCTGGCGGCGCTTCCTCCGCGCCCGGGCCGAGCTCGACGACTTCATCTACGAGGAGATCGAGCTGCGGCGGAGCGAAGCGGCGGACGAGGAGCGCGACGACGTCCTCTCGCTGCTGCTGCGCGCCCGCCACGACGACGGCAGCCCGATGAGCGACGAAGAGCTGCGCGACGAGCTGCTGACCGTGGTCGGCGCCGGTCACGAGACCACGGCGACCGCGCTCGCCTGGGCGCTGGAGCGGCTGCTGCGCTCGCCGCGCGCGCTGGAGCGGCTGCGCGAGTCGATCGCCGCCGGCGAGGACGAGTACCTCGACGCGACGATCAAGGAGACGCTGCGGGCGCGGCCGGTGATCCCCGACGTCGCCCGCAAGCTGACCGGCCCGATCTCGATCGGCGGCTACGAGCTGCCGGCCGGCAGCTTCGTCCTCCCCGCGATCGCCGCCCTGCACTACCGCGAGGACGTCTTCCCGCAGCCGCACGAGTTCCGGCCGGAGCGCTTCCTCGACGACAGGGTGGACAAGTACGCCTGGATCCCGTTCGGCGGCGGAGTCCGGCGCTGCGTCGGCGCCGCCTTCGCCGAATTCGAGATGCGGATCGTGCTGCGCGAGATCGTCGGGCGGGCGCAGCTGCGGGCTGCCGACCCCCGGCCCGAACGGGTGCGGATCCGCAACATCACGTTGGCACCGGCGAAGGGGACCCGAGTTGTCCTGGAGCGGGCGCTTACTTGAGCCCATCCCGGTAGGGGTTTCGCTTAGTTTTTTCGAGATCGAGCGCGGGCCGTCCGAGCGGCATCGCGCCGAAAAAACACAAGACGCTTCACCCCTACCGGGATGGGCTCTCAGCTGGTTGCCGGCTCGGCTTCGGCCTGGGCCTCTTCCCACTGCTCGAGGAGGTCTTCGACGGCTCGCTTGGCAGCTGCGTGGCGCTCGTTGGCTCGTTCGGCGCGGCCGGGGCTTGACCAGGCTTCGGGATCCGAGAGCTCCTGCTCCAGCTCGTGGAGCTCGGCTTCGGCCTGTTGGATCTGCTCCTCCAGCCGGGCTGCTTTGCGGGCGGCTCGCTGGGAGGCCTTGGCGGCTCGGCGGCGGTCGCCGCCGCCACCGGAGCCGGTTGCCTGCTTCGCCGGCGCCGCCGCGGCGGCCGCCTCCGCCGCTTCGTCGCGGCGCCGCTGGTACTCGGCCCAGCCGTAGGGGTAACTCTCCAGCCTGCCGTCCTCGCAGACGACGGTGCGGCTGCCGACCGCCTCGAGCAGGGCGCGGTCGTGGGAGATCAGCACCACCGCTCCCTCGAACTCGGTCAGCGCGTCCTCGAGCGCCTCGCGGCTCTCGATGTCGAGGTGGTTGGTCGGCTCGTCGAGGATCAGCACGTTGGCGCCGGAGGCGACTAGGATCGCCAGCGAGAGCCGCCGCTGCTCGCCGCCGGAGATGTCGCTCAGCTGCTTCTCGGCGTCGGCGCCGGAGAAGAGGAAGCCGCCGAGCAGGTCGCGCGCCTTCTGGCCGGTCAGGCCGGTCTCGCGCTGGGCGGCGTCGAGCACCGTGCCGGCGCCAGCGGCGGTGTCGGCGTGCTGGGAGAGGTAGCCGAGCTTGACGTTGTGGCCGCTGCGGACGATCCCCGCCGCCGGCTTGCGGCGCCCGGCGAAAGTCTCGATCAGGGTCGTCTTGCCGCTGCCATTCGGCCCGACCAGGGCGACGTGCTCGCCGCGCTCGACCTCCAGGCCGGCGTCGGCGAGCAGGACGCGGCCGGGCACCTCGATCCTCGCCTCGGCCATCTTCAGCACGACCCGCCCGGGCCGCGCCGGCGGCCTGAATGAGAAGCGCAGGGTGCGGGTGTCGCGGCGCTCGGCCGCCGGCCCCTCCCGCTTCGCCTTCTCGATCTTCTTCACCCGCGACTGCGCCTGGCGCGCCTTCGTCGCCTTGTAGCGGAAGCGCTCGACGAAGCGCTCCATACGCGCGATCTCCGCCTGCTGGCGCTCGATCGCCTTGCCGAGCGCGATCTGGCGCGCCGCCTGTTCCTGGCGCCAGGCGTGCCAGGGCCCGGCGAAGAAGCGGGCACGCTGCGCCTCCAGCTCCAGCACCGAGGTCCCGACCGCCTCCAGGAACCAGCGGTCGTGGGCGACCAGGACGACGGCCGCGTCGAGCTCGACCAGGTAGGACTCGAGCCACTCCAGCGAGGGGATGTCGAGGTGGTTGGTCGGCTCGTCGAGCAGCAGCAGGTCGGGGCGGGAGGCGAGCACGCGGGCGAGCGAGGCTCGGGTCAGCTCGCCGCCGGAGAAGGTCGAGAGCGGGCGCTCGGCCTGCTCGGGGTCGAAGCCGAGGCCGCGCAGCACTTCCAGCACCCGGTCGCGCCAGCGGTAGCCGCCGCTGGCTTCGAGGCGCTGCTGGGCAGCGGCGTAGGCGGCCATCGTCCGCTCGCCGGCGCCGCCGGCCATCTCGGCCTCCAGGCGCGCCAGCTCCGCCTCGGCCTCGAGCATGTCGGTGCGGCCGGAGTAGACGTACTCGCCCAGTGTGGCGCTCGATTCCCGCGGCGGGCGCTGGTCGTGCAGCGCCACCCGGGCGCCGCGCTGGATCGCCAGCGAGCCCGAGTCCGGCGCCAGCTCGCCGGCGAGGATCCGCAGCAGGGTCGACTTGCCGGCGCCGTTGCGTCCCGAGAGGGTCATCCGCTCGCGCGGCTCGAGCTTGAAGGAGACGTCGGCGAAGAGGAGCCTGCCGCCGACGTGGACGTCGAGTGAGGTTGCGGTCGCTATGGCCATCGGTCGATCCAACGTACCCTCTCGGTGATGCTCGGGCCCCTGAGGCACGCGGGAGAGCTGGCGAGGGCGCGGGCGACGCGGCGCTCCTCGGAGCGTGCCGATGGCCAGATGCTGGATGAGCTGGAGGCGCGGCCGCTGGAGCTGCCGCCCGGCCTGGAGGTCGAATGGCTCGGCGTCTCCGGCTACCGGCTCACCTGCGAGGGCAGGACGATCTTCGTCGACCCCTACCTCTCGCGCGTCCCCTTCCGCGACCTGGCGCTGCGGCGGCGGGCGGTCCCGGACCCGGCGGCGCTGGAGCGCTTCGGCCGCGCCTCCGGCGAGGTGGTGGGGGTGCTGGTCGGCCACACCCACTTCGACCACGCGGTCGACGCGCCGGAGATCGCGCGGCGGTTCGGGTGCAGGGCATACGGATCGCGGTCGCTGGTCAACCTGATGGCGCTGCACGGGCTCGCCGACCGCGCGGTCGAGGTCGAGCCGTACCGGAGCTACGAGCTCGGCCCGTTCGAGGTCAGCTTCACCCCCAGCGTGCACTCGAAGCTGCTGCTCGGGCTCGCCGTCCCCTACGACGGCGAACTGAGCTGCGAGCACCTCGACTCGCTCTGCCCGAGCGCCTACCGCTGCGGCCAGGTCTGGGGGATCTCGATCGCGGTGGCGGGCCTGCGCTTCTACCACCAGGGCAGCGCGAACCTCGTCGACGAGGCGATCCGCGAGCACGAGGTCGACGTCTTCCTCGCCGGGGTCGCCGGGCGCAGCTTCACCCGCGACTACTGGCGGCGCATCCTGCCCCGCCTGCGGCCCCGCGCCGTCGTCCCGACCCACTACGACAACTTCTTCCGCCCGCTCGGCCAGCGGATGGAGTTCGTCGCCAACGTCCAGCTCGCCGAGCTGCCCGACGAGATCGGCGCCGTCAGCCGCGAGATCGAGCTCGCCGCCCTCCCCCGCGCGGATCTCGGCCCAGAGACGTGACGATGGCTTGACTTCGTGCGCACCACGCGTGCGCGCGGCCGGCCTAGGGTGCCGCCTATGGGTCAATTGCCATTGTCAGACGCTCGTGCGCTGATCGAAGCGGTGGTAACCGCCGTCTCGATCCTCGGTGGCGAGATGGCGTACTGCAGCGGCCTTCGAGCCGCTCAGGCCAGCGCCGCGGAGCAGAGCCCACAGGCTCTGGCGCATTCGATCAACGAAGGGATCGCGGAGGGATTCAAATGGGGCGCCCCGTCAGCGGCCGTCGCTCTTATCATCGTCCTATGGAGTTGATGGCGCGTTTTCTGCGCTCGCCGTGGGGGACCTTCTACCTTGGCTGCGCGGCTGCCACCCTCACCGGCATCGCGGTGCTCGGTTTCGGAGCGCCGCCGACGACCGTTATCTGGGTGGCCTGGGGCGGCGGCGTGCTCGTGTCCGCCGCGGACACCTGGGCGCGCCGGCGACTCAAGCGTTGATTGCCGGTCAGCCGCGGCAGTACCTGGCGGCGATCTGCTCCATCGTGCCCATCGTGCGGCGGGTGTCGGGGCCGAGCGCGGCCTCGATCTCCTTCAGGTCGAGGCTCGAATCGAGCAGGCCGCCGCTCGGCAGCCAGTAGAGCTCGCGGCCCTCGAGCGCGAGCAGGTCCTCGTCGGTCGCCAGCGCCAGCACCTTCCTGCGCGTCGCGGCGCTCGGCTTCTTCGCCAGCAGCGAGACCTGGAGCTTGCCCTTCGAGCGCTCGACCAGCTTCGGGTCGAGCGGCCGCCGGGCGGCGATCGCCGCCACTTCCGAGGCGCTGCGCAGGAAGACGGGGACCGCGTAGCCGAGAGCCTCGGCGAGACCCGATTCGATCTCGGCCGTGAGGGCCGTGGCGCCGGAGCGCCCGGCGGGCCGGAAGACGACGTTGCCGCTGGCGCGGAAGGTCGCGACGTCGGCGAAGCCGAGCGCCTCGAACTCGGCGCGCAATTCGTCGTTCTTGATCCGGCGCCCGCCGAGGTTCATCCCGCGCAGGAAGGCGACGTGCAGCTCCATGCCGTCACCTTACGAAGCGCGGGAGCCCGGCCGTGCGACGATCCGATCGTGAGCGAGTTCTCCTCCCTGCCGCCGAGCCTCCCGGTGCCGGAGGACGACGGCGCCGCCGACCACCGGCGCCCGCGGCTGCACCCCGCAGAGCTGCGCCTACCGCGACGCCCTGGCCGAGTTCGAGCGCCTCGGCGCGGCGCTGGTGGGAATCAGCGCCCAGAGCCCCGCCGAGCAGCGCGAGTTCGTCGCGCGCGAGCAGATCCCGTTTCCCTTACTCAGCGACAGCGACCTGCGCCTCGCCGCCGCCCTCCGCCTGCCGACCTTCGAAGTGGCTGGGATGACCCTCTACCGCCGCCTCACCTTGGTCGCCGAACGCTGCGCGATCGTCAAGGTCTTCTACCCCGTCTTCCCACCCGACCGCGACGCGACCGCGGTGCTCGCCTGGCTTGCCGAGATGACCTAGGGCTCGCCTCGAAGGACGTCGCTAACCCAGTCGACCACGGCCCGGGCGACGCGATCCTCGTGGCCGCGGTATTCGTGTTCGGCGCCGGTGACCAGCACGGCGTCGAGTCGCCCCCGACCCGAGAACCACCGTGTCATCGTCGCGATCGCCTCCTCCGAGGAGACCGGCCCGGTGGCGATGTCGTCGGAGCCGAACACGGCGAGCGTCGGCTGGGGCCAGACAGCTTTGGGCGCCGCGATCGTCGCCTCCTCGGGACGGTCGAAGGCGAACGTCCGCAGCGGCGACTCCGGTCCGTAGGCCTCGAGGTAGGTGCCGGCCGAGATCGGGTCCTCGTAGGCCCAATCCGGCATCAGAGCGGTGTCCTCGCCACTCTCCACCCGCTGCGAAGCCCAATCCAGCGCCTCCTCGTAGCGGTCTCCGAGCAGCTCGCGCTGGCAGCCGATGTCGTCCGAGGGCGAGAGAAGCACCGCCCCCGAGAGCGAGCCCGGCCTCGCGCCTCCCTCGCCCAGCAGGTAGTTGGCGATCTTCAGGGCGCCGTGGCTGTGCCCCACGAGGACGATCCGCGCCTCCGGCGCGAGATCGGCGACGAACGAGAGCCAGGCGTCGAGGTCGTATCCGGCCTCTCCGACCCGCTCGAACGAGGACCCCAGTTGAACCCACTCGTAGTCCTCGCCGATCGCCCCGCCCCGATGCCTGCGCAGGCGACAGAAGCTGTCCTGGCCGCGGGTGTTGGCGAGCAGGCAGCCCATCCCGGCATCCGACGCGGCGCCGAGCAGCGCGTGGCCCCGGCGGAATTGGTACCCGTTGTCGTACTGGCCGGGGATGTAGACGACGACCGTCTCCACGTCGCCCGACACAAGCGTCGCCGTCGCCAGCCCCATCAGCTCCACCCCATCGGCGCAGACGGCTCCGCACTGGCGCACCGGGACCGGGAGCGTGAAACTCGGGCCAGGGTCCACGGCCCCAAGTCTACAGTCAGGAATTTCAGATCATTAACCCGGCAGTCGTCCGTCCCGTTAGGACGCGACCGTCCGCACCAGCGCGTCGACCACCTCCGGGTCGAACTGCGTGCCGGCGCAGGAGAGCAACTCGGCGACCGCCTCCCCCGCCGGCATCGCCCTGCGGTAGGAGCGCGTGGTGGTCATCGCGCTGAACGCGTCGCAGCAGGCGACGACGCGGGCCTCGACGGGGATCTCCTCGCCGGCAAGCCCGTCGGGATAGCCGCCGCCGTCGCAGTGCTCGTGCGAGGAGCGGACTATCCGGCCGACCTCGGCGAGGGTGCCGCCGACGCGTTTCAGCATCGCCTCGCCCTCGATCGTGTGGCGACGCATGACCTCCCACTCGCTCTCGTCGAGTGGGCCCGGCTTGTTGATGATCTCCTTCGGAACCGCGATCTTCCCGACGTCGTGCAGGAGGGCGGCGAACTCGACGTTGCGCCGCTGCCTGGAGTCGAGCCCGAGCCGGTCGGCGACCGCGAGCGAGAGCTCGACGACCCCGCGGCTGTGGCTGCCCGTGTAGGCGTCGTCGGCCTCGACCACGTCGCCGAGCAGCATCGCCGTCCCCTGGTAGGCGTGGCTCAGCTCAAGCGCCTGGTCGATCCGCGCCTCCCGCTCATGGGACAGCACCGCGAGGACGCCTGCGAGTGGGAGGATCAGCAGCGTCACCGCCGCTCCCTGCTCGACCGCCGCGAAGGCCGCGAGCAGGCCGATCGGCGCCAGCGCCAGGTCGAGCGCGTAGACCGGCGCCACCAGCCCGAGCAGGGTCCTGGGGGAGGTCCCGTCGGCAAGGCGCGCACGGACGGCGGTCGCGGCGAAGTCGAACCAGAACTGGGCCGCGATGGCGAGCAGGTAAAGCGGCCAGCGCTGCCAGGAGAGGACCTGCGCTCCGCCGAGGACGAGCACGAGCGCAGGCCCGACCGCGTGCCAGCAGTCGCCGAAGGCATGGAAGGCCCGGCGGATGCTGGTACGGCCGCTGGCGTAGTCGAAGAGCCGGCCGAGCAGGTAACCGAGGCTGACGGCGAGGGGCACGACCGGCGTCGGCAGCAGGAACAGCATCGGTACCAGGACCAGCTCGGTCGGCGTCGTGTAGCCGTCGGCGATATCGAATTTCGCCCGCGAGGCGACGACGTAGACGGCGATCAGGATCGCGAGGGTCGGCCCTTCGAGGGCGCGGGGCGATGGGACCAGCAGCGCCATCGAGAGCGCGACGGCGAGGAAGGAGCCGGCTGCGACCGCCTCGCAGATTCGCTCGCGGCCCTTCGCGGGCAGCAGCGCCCGCTCCCGCCCGAGGGCGAAGAAGCGTTCCAGCTCCGGAGTGTCCAGGACGGTTGCCATCTGAGCCGATCGGCGCTCTCCTACGTTTATCGGCTTGGCCGCCGCGGCCATGAGCGTCGCAGTCGCATATCCAGCCGGTACAGAAAGAACGAGAAGCAAGTAGACGTTTGTATGAATTCGCTTCAGTTGCGAACTTCCATGTCCGACTCTGCGCGGACATAAGTCAGCTGAATAAGGGCAAACCTGCCGCGAGGCAGGGGCGCAAAGTCAGAGGTCTCGGGCTCCGGCCCGAGACGGCTCAACTGCCAGCTTGGTTCGACGACCAGGCTCATCGGCCTGCGACGAGGAGGTTTCCCCTATGAGGCTCCGAATTCCCAATTCCCGCGGCGGCGTGAGGTTCGCCGGTGCGGTTGTGGTTGCGCTGCTGGCCGTGACCGCCTTCGCCAGCTCCGCCCAGGCGTGCTCTTACTCGGGCGCGAGGCAGGTGTTCTCCCACTGGAGCGATCCACGCAGCTATGTGCTCGCCCCGGACGGAGGGTTCGAGAACGGCGGCAGCGGCTGGTCCCTGCGCGGCGGCGCCACCGTCGTCCAGGGCAACGAGAGCTACAACCTCAACAATGCCGGCGACTCGAAGTCACTCTCCCTTCCCCAAGGAAGCTCCGCCGTAAGCCCGCCGATCTGCATGTCGATCGACACGCCGGTCTTCCGCCTGCTTGCCCGCAACAGCGGCGATCCATCTGCCCAGCTGCGGGTGGAAGCCGTCTACAGCCTGTTGGGCCTGCTCCACACGGACGTGATCGAAACCGTGCGCGCCGGCCCGAGCTGGGAACCGACGCAGCCGATCTCGACCGTCCTCGGGTTGTCGACGATCGTCGGCACGATCATCCCCAGCTCGATCGAGATCCGCATCATTCCGCTCGACAACGGCGGTGCATGGCAGATCGACGACGTCTTCGTCGACCCGTTCTCCCGCCACTAGCCCGGCTCGGAAAGCCTGGAGGGCGCTCCCGCCTGGAGCGCCCTCCGAAGTGGAGGCGCCGAGATTCGAACTCGGATCCGCGGACGCGGTGCGAGGGTCTCTACAGGCTTAGCCGGCGCTTGATTCTCGTCTCCCGGGGTCCGCGCCGGCGGGCACTGCGGGAGATAGAGCCCTCTGAGTTGTCCCCCGGCGGACGGGGCGATCCGCCCGGGTGAGCCCGCTTTTGAAGCCGGCGCCCCTCCCTGCGGGCGAGGGAGGACCGACTCTCACAGCGCTTAGCTTCTAACTAAGCGGCGAGGGCGAACTCATGGTCCGCACGTATTGGTTTGTGCCGGTGTTTCACGAGGCCTCCGGCCACCTCGGCCTGCAACCGTTCGCACGAGTCGACCACGTCGAAGCCTGTCGCCCCCGTGCTATGTGCTTGCAATTGTACGGTGTCGGGAATGGTGGACCCGTGACCGAGAGGGCCTTCGACGCGATCGTGCTCGGCGCCGGGCCGTCCGGCGAGGTCTGCGCCGGGCGCCTCGCCGACGGCGGGATGTCGGTGGCGATCGTCGAGCAGCACCTGGTCGGCGGCGAGTGCTCCTACTACGCCTGCATGCCCTCGAAGGCGCTGCTGCGCCCCGCCGACGTGCTCGGCGAGGCGCGGCGCGTGCCGGGCGTGGCGGAGGCGGTGACCGGCTCGCTCGACCCGGGCGCGGTGCTCGCCCGCCGCGACGAGGTGATCCACGACCTCGACGACTCCGGCCAGCTGCCCTGGCTGGAGGAACACGGGGTCGAGCTCTTCCGCGGCGAGGGACGCTTCGAGGGCGAGCGGCGGCTGCGGGTCGGCGACGACGTGCTCACCGCGCGCGCGGTGGTCGTCGCGACCGGCAGCGGCGCCGCGACGCCGCCGATCGACGGCCTCGACGGCGTCGAGGCGTGGAACAACCGCCAGGGGACCACCGCCAAGCGGGCCCCGGCGAGCATGGTCGTGCTCGGCGGCGGGCCGGTCGGCTGCGAGCTGGCGCAGGCCTGGGCGAGCCTGGGGACGAGGGTGTCCCTGGTCGAGGGCGGCCCTCGCCTGCTCTCGCGCGAGGAGCCGTTCGCCGGCGAGCAGGTCGCCGAATCGCTGCGCGACGCCCATGGGATCGAGGTGCGCACCGGGGTCACCGCCGAGAAGGTCTCCCGCGGCGGCGAGGGGATCGCGGTGGAGCTGAGCGGCGGCGGCCGGCTGGAGGGCGCCGAGCTGCTGATCGCGGTGGGCCGCAAGCCGCGCACGGCCGCCCTCGGCCTCGACGCGGCCGGCGTCGAGCCGGACGAGCGCGGCTTCCTCCAGACCGACGACCGGATGCGGGTCCGCGGCAGCGAGTGGCTGTACGCGATCGGCGACGTCAACGGCCGCGCCCTCTTCACCCACATGGGCAAGTACCAGGCCTGGGTCGCGGCCGAGAACCTGCTCGGCCGCGAGGTCGAGGCCCGGGCCGAAGTTCTCGGGTCCCCCCGCGTCACCTTCACCGAACCCCAGGTCGCCGCCGCCGGCAGGACCCTGGAGCAGGCGCGCGAAGCCGGGCTCGAGGCCCGTGCCGTCGACGTGCCGACCGACGGCGCCCCCGGGGCCAGCTTCCAGGGCCGGGAGACCGGCGGCACCTCGCGGATCGTCGTCGACGAGGAGCGCGAGATGATCGTCGGCGCCACCTTCACCGGCTTCGAGACCGCCGACTTCATCCAGGCCGCCACCGTCGCGATCGTCGCCGAAATCCCGCTCTCCAGCCTCCGCCACGCGGTAGCTCCGTACCCCTCCCGCAGCGAGGTCTGGCTCAAGCTCCTCGAGGCGGCCGGGCTCTAGACGCGGGAGCGGCGCTTCAGGTCCTCGAGCAGGTCCTGCGGGAAGCCGGCGACCTGGTCGAGGTCGTCGACCGAGTTGAAGCGGCCGAGGCGCTCGCGGTGGGCGAGCAGGCGGGTCGCCTGGGTGACCGAGAGGTTGTGCGCGCGCAGCTCCTCGAAGCTGACGGAGTTGAGGTCGATCTCCCCGCCGGCGGAGTTGGCTGCCGCGCCCGCTCCTGCCGCGGCGGGAGGCAGCGGCGAGCCCGGCGCGGGAGGCGGCATCGGCGTCGGCTCCGGTCCCGGCATTGGCGGCTCAGGAGCAGGCGGCTGCGGGGGCGGGGGCGGTACAGGCGTCGGAGCGGGAGGCTCGGGGGCCGGCGGCTGGGGCATCGGCGCCGGGGGCGGCGTCGGCGGCTCCGGCGCCGGAGGAGGGGTCGGAACGGGCGGCTCGGGCGCCGGGGCCGGCCCCGGAGGCGTCGGGCTCGGCGGCGGCGGAGTCGCTGGCCCTGGCGGAGGCGGGGGCGGTTCGGGCGCGGGAGGAGTCGGCGCCGGCGCGACCGGCTGCGGCGAAGGCGCGGACGGAGCCCCAAGGCCCTGGACCGAGCGGACCGCGGCCTGCTCGGCCTCCATCGCCCGGCGCTCGGCCTCGCGGGCGCGCTCTTCGGCTTCGGTGACGCTCTGCTGCATCTCGCGCAGGCGCTGCTGGCGCGCTTCCTCCTCCGAGCGCAGCGCGTCGAGGCGCTTCGCTTCCTCCGCCCGCTGCTCGGCGGCTCGGGTCCGCTCCTCGATCTGGCGCAGGCGCTCCTCTGCCTCGGCCATCGAGCGTTCCTGGGCCTGGCGGTCGGCCTGAAGCTGCTGTTCGGCGGTGTGCAGGTCGGGCTGTGGCGGCTGCGCCTCGCCCTGCAGGCGCTCCGCCTCCTGCAGGCGCCGATCCGCCTCGGCCCTGATCCGCTGCTCCTCGAAGCGGACTTCCTCGACCTTGTCGCGGACCCGCTGCTCGGCGGCGGCCGCGTCGTACTCGGTCGGAGCCGGCGTCACCGGAGCGACCGGAGGCGGGACCGCGACCGCCGGCGGCTGCTGGCCCGGAAGAGGCGGCACCGCCTGGATCGGCGGCGGCGCCGCCGGTTCCGTCACCGGCTCCGGCGCGGCCTGCTGACCGGCCTGTGCCTGGGCGGCCTGGACACGCGCCAGCGCCAGCTCGCGCTCGGCCGCCGCCCGCGCCTCGGCCTGGCGCTGGGCGGCGAGCGCCGCTTCGCGCTTGCGCTTGCCGCCGCCGTACTTGATCCCGAAGAAGGTCTTCTGCTTGGGCGGCTCCGGCACGGGAGCCGGGGCCGGCGGCAGCTGGCCGGGGACCCCGGCCGGCGGCTCAGCTCCAGGCGAAGGCGCCTGGGCGGTGGGGGCCGGAGGCGCCTTGCCGCTGCGCTGGGCGCGCTGCAGGGCCCTCTCTTCGCGGCGGCGCTTGACCTCCTCGCGGCGGCGCAGGCGCTCCTCGTTGCGCTTGGCGCGCTGCTCTTCGCGCAGGCGCTTGCGGCGGTCCCTGGGGTTCTCGCCCGCCGGCGCGGGAACGGCGGCGGGAGGCGCCTGGGACGGAGGAGCCCCGGCCACCGCCGGCATCTCGGCGGTCGGCGCCGCGGCCTGGGCCGGCGCGCCGGGCGGCGGCGGAGAGCCGGCGGCCTGGAAGGGCGCGACGCCCGGGGCGGGCGGCGGGGCGGCCTGGCCCGCGGCGGGCTGACCGGCGGGGCCCTGAGCCTGCGGGCCGGGAGGCGCGCCCTTCGCCTCCTTCTCCTTCTCCTTGCTGCGCCGCTGGGTCACGCTGACCACCAGCAGAAGCAGCAGGATCGCCGCCAGCAGGCCGGCGACGAAGTAGGTGGTGTGGTCGCTGACGTAGTTGCTGGCCTTTTCCGGGAAGGATTCGGCCTCGGCGGCAGGCGCGGCGACGGCCATCGCGGCGAGCGCCATGCCGCAAGAAGTGAGGAGTACTCGGCCCCGCATCCATGTGAATCCTTGCATGCCTGGCGGCCGTTGCAAGCACTCGGGGCAACCCGAAAGCGAACCTGCGCGTCGAGCGCCGCGCTTACTCAACGCATCCGTCCCTTGAACTCCCGCTCGACCTCGCGCCGCACGTCGCGGTCGGCGATCTCGCGGCGGCGGTCACGGCCCTCCTTGCCCCGCGCCAGAGCAAGCTCGACCTTGGCCCGCGGGCCCTTGAAGTAGATCCGGGTCGGGACCAGGGTGAGCCCTTTCTGCGCCGTTTTTCCGACCAGGCGCTCGATCTCGGCCCGGTGCAGGAGCAGCTTGCGCGGCCGCGCCGGGTCGTGGGCGTCGACGGCGGCGAACTCGTAAGGCGGGATGTGGAGGTTGCGCAGCCAGACCTCGCCGCCCTCGACCACCGCGTAGGCGTCGGTCATCTGGGCCTTGCCCCCGCGCAGCGCCTTCACCTCGGACCCGGTCAGGACGATGCCCGCCTCCATCTTCTCGACCAGCTCGAACTTGTGCCGGGCGCGGCGGTTGGTGACGACGTCGCCGGATGCCGGCGGGCGCTTCCCCTTCTCAGCCATCGACCGGCTCCAGCTCCGCCCGCCCGCGCCGGGCGTCGACGCCGGCGACCCGCACCTCGATCGGGTCGCCCAGGCGCAGCGCCCGCTTCGATCCCTGGCTGACCAGCGCGACCTCGGCCCGGTCGAGCTCGTGGCGGCCTCCGGGCAGCCGCCGCGCCGGCAGCATCCCCTCGTAGACGTCGCCGAGCTCGCCGGAGAAGGAGACGAAGGCGGCGGCCCGGATCACCCCGGAGACCTCGCCGGCGAAGACGGCGTCGAGCCCGCGCTCGCCCAGCTCCCGCTCCAGCAGGTAGGCGGCGCAGACGTCGTCGGCCTCGCGCTCGATCTTCGCCGACTCCCGCTCCCTCGCCGAGCAGTCGGCGGCGACCTCGCGCGCCTCGGCCAGCTTCGGCGCCTCCTCCCCCTCCCCCAGCGCCGCCAGCAGGGCGCGGTGGACGAGCAGGTCCGGGTAGCGGCGGATCGGCGAGGTGAAGTGCGTGTAGGCGGTGCTGGCCAGCCCGGCGTGGCCGATGTTCCGCTCGCTGTACCGAGCCTGCTTGAGGGAGCGCAGCACGAGGGAGGTATACGCCTCCCGCCCGTGCCCCCGCCGCGCCGCCTCGCGCCGCGCCAGGCGGCTCGCCTCCGCCGCGACCTCGCCCGCCGCCCGGGCCGAGAGCCCCTGGCCGAGCGGCGGCGTCGGCACCCCGAGCGCGTGCAGCTGCTCGATCAGCCGTTCGATCCGGGTCGGGTCGGGCTGCTCGTGGACCCGGTAGACCGCCGGCGCCCGCTCCCGCTGCAGGCGCTCGGCGACCTGCTCGTTGGTGAGGATCATCAGCCGCTCGATCAGGCGGTGGGACTCGGTCTGCGCAACCGCGTGGGCGCCGCTCACCTCGCCCTTCGCGTCGAAGCGGAACTCCGGCTCGAAGGACTCGACGTCGAGGCCGCTGGTGCCGCGGCGCTCGCCGAGCGCGGCGGCGACCTCGCGGGCCGCGGCGAGCGGTTCCCCCACCTCGGCCGGCGGCCGCGCCCGGCCGGCGAAGATCGCGTCGAGCTGGTCGTAGTCGAGGCGGGCGTCGGAGCGGATTCGGCTGCGGTAGAAGCGCGCCGCCCGCGGCTCGGCCCCGGGCCCGAGCTCGATCTCGGTCGTCACCGCGAGCCGCTCGACCCCCGGCGCGAGGCTGCAGGCGTCGCTGCTGAGCGCATGCGGCAGCATCGGCTCGACCGCGCCCGGCACGTAGGTGCTGTTGCCGCGCAGCCGCGCCTCGAGGTCGAGCGGCGAGCCGGGGCGCACGTGGGCGGCGACGTCGGCGATGTGGATCCAGACGCGGGCCCCGTCGCCCTCGCGCTGGGCGGAGACCGCGTCGTCGAAGTCCCGCGCGGTGGCCGGGTCGACGGTGAAGGTGGAGAGGGCGGTGAGGTCGCGGCGATCGCCCGGGGCGCGCTCGGCCGCGCTCGCCACCTCCGCCGCTTCGAGCTCGAGCGAGGCCGGGAACCCGCGGAAGCCGAGCCCCTCGCGCAACACCTCCTCCACCGCCTGCCGGGCCGACCGCCGCTCCCGTCCCCGATCGTTTCCACCTTTGTCCCGCCTATGGCGAGGAGAAGGGTGGAAACGATCCCTTTGGCGGGCCCGGCGCCCCCTGCCGCGCCCCGGCATCAGGGGCCGACCCGGCCGGCGAGCACGCCGAACGCCCGCCGTTCCGCCTCGTCGGCCGCGGTTTCGGGGTCGTCCGCCGCCTTCACGTCCGGGTGGATGCCGTGGCTGCGGGCGAGGTTTTCGCCGTTCGGGGTGAAGTACTCGCCGACCGTCAGCTTCAGCGCGCCGCCGTTGGCGAGGCCCGCCTCCTCCTGGAAGACGCCCTTGCCGTAGGAGCGGGCGCCGACCACGGGCGCGCCGGCGTCGTCGGTCAGAGCCGCGGCGAGGATCTCGGCCGCCGAGGCGGTGCCGCGGTCGATCAGCAGCACCAGCGGGCGCTTCGGCAGCTGCCCGCCGACGGTCTCGTGGACCGCGTGGCCCTGGGTGCGGGAGTCGGTCGAGACGACCACTTCGCCCTTGGGCAGGAAGAGGCTGGCGCTCAGCACCGCCTCGTCGAGCAGGCCACCGGGGTTGCCGCGCAGGTCGAGGACGATCCCCCGGGCGCCTTCGCGCTCGACCCTGCGCACCGCGTCGGCGAGGTCGCCGTGGACCCCTTCGCTGAAGCTCAGCATGCGGATGTAGCCGAGCTTGCGGCCATCTACCTTCTTCACCTTGCCGCTGACGTTGGGCAGCGCGACCTCCGCCCGGGTCAGCTTCAGCTCGCGCACCCCGCCGCCGCCGTCGACCACGCCGATCGTCACCACGGTCCCTTCGGGCCCCTTGATCTTGGCGGTCGCTTCGGCGCTGCTCTCGCCGGCGATCGAGTCGCCGTCGACGGAGACGACCGTGTCGCCCGGTTCCATCCCGGCCCTGTCGGCGGGGGAGCCGGGGAAGACTTCGACCGCGCGCAGGCCGCGCTTCACCGGGACCACACTGAGCCCGACCCCGGAGAAGCGCCCTTCGATCTGCTGGTTGAAGCTTTCGAGGCTTTCCGGGGAGAAGTATTCGGAGAAGCGGTCGCGGTGGCGGCGGCGCAGCTCGCGGACCATCCCCTGCAGCGAGGCGTTGCTGAGTTCGCTCGACCCGACCGGCCGGTAGTAGTTGTCCTCGATCGCTTCCGCCGCTTCCGCGGTCAATGCCGAGGAGTCGTCGACCAGACGGTCGCGAAGGAACCCCGGCAGCTTCGAGGGGTGCCCGCCGAGCCAGATCCCCGCGAGGAGGAAGGCGACCAAGGCGGCGCCGAAGGCGACGGCCCCGCGCGCTCTCACCGGCGCCTCAGACCTTGAGGAAGCGGCGCAGGGTCACGCCGGAGCCGATCGTCGAGACCAGCACCGCGGCGGCGAAGAGGATCGCGACCAGCGCGGGAAAGGAGAGCGTGCTGTTGTTCTGCGCGGCGAGGAAGGAGAAGGAGCTGCTGAGGGGGTCGACGATCGTGATCTTGCCCAGCCACAGGATCAGTATGGCTATCAGGCCGCCGGCGAAGCCGACCACGACGCCCTCGATCATGAACGGCCAGCGGATGAACCAGCGGGTCGCTCCGACCAGCCGCATCACCTCTACCTCGCGGCGGCGGGTGAAGATCGAGAGCCGGATCGTGTTGCCGACAAGCATCAGCGAGGCCAGCACCAGCAGCGCCGTGATCACGGTGAGGACGATCTTCAGCGCGCCGGTCACCTGCTCGATCTTTTCCGCCGACTGCTGGCGGTCGAACGGGTTGCTGATGATCGGGGAGATCGCCTTGCCCTTCGGCCCGTGGGGATAGACCGCTTCGCGGATCCCGTCCAGGTTGGCGGCGTCGTCGGCCTTGACTTCGAAGCTGTTGGGAAGCGGGTTGGTGTGCAGCTGTTCGACGATCGACTTGTCCTTCAGTTCGCCTTTCAGCGTTTCCAGCGCCTTCTGCTTGCCGATGAAGGCGACTGCGGCGACGTGCGGGATCGCCTCCAGCTTGCTCCGCAGGGCGGCGACTTCCGCTTTCGTCGCGTCGTCGTAGAGCGCGTACTGGACGTTGAGCTGGTCGCGCACTTCTTCGCTCTTGCCCTGTGCGGTCTGGAAGATCGGGATCAGCATCCCCAGCAGGACGACGGTGACGACCGTCGTCACGACCGCGGCGAGGCTCGGGGCCGCGTTGCGGCGCAGCGCGCGAACGGCCTCCTGGAAGAAGAAGATCAGGCGCGACATCAGAAGAGGCGCTCGTGGTCGTGTCCGTTGGTCTGGCCCTCGCCCTCGCGGCCGACGCCCATCTCGGCCCGCATCCGCAGCCCGAACTCGGTCGTCGACTCCTCGGTGTAGCCGCCGCTGACCTCGTCGCGGACGACCCGGCCCTCGTACAGCTCGACCACCCGGCGCCGCATGTTGTCGACCATCTCGCGGTCGTGGGTGACGACGAGCACCGTGGTGCCGGTCTTGTTGATCCGGTAGAGCAGCTGCATGATCCCGATCGAGGTGACCGGGTCGAGGTTGCCGCTCGGCTCGTCGGCCAGCAGCAGCGGCGGGTGGTTGACGAAGGCGCGGGCGACGGAGACGCGCTGCTGCTCGCCGCCGGAGAGCTGGTCGGGATAGCTGTGGAGCTTGGTCGAGAGGCCGACCAGGCGCAGCGTCGCCGGCACCTGCTCGCGGATTTCGGCGCGGCTGGCGCCGATCACCTGCAGCGCGTAGGCGACGTTGTCGTAGACGGTGCGGTTGGGGAGCAGCTTGAAGTCCTGGAAGACGGTGCCGATGTTGCGCCGCAGCTGCGGGATCTTCTTCTCCGAGAGGGCGCCGATGTCGCGGCCGGCGATCTTCACCGTGCCCTCGGTGGCGGCGAGCTCGCGGATCAGCATCTTGATCAGGGTCGACTTGCCGCAGCCGGTCGGGCCGACGAGGAAGACGAACTCGCCGCGGCCGATCGCCAGCGAGACGCGGTCGAGCGCCATGTGGCCGCCGGGGTAGACCTTGGTCACCTCGTTCAGCTCGATGATCGGAGCGCGGCGGCCTCGGGGCCGCCGCGCATCCTGCTCGCGGCGGTTTCGCTTATTCGATCTCGTCATGCCGGGGGGGAATTCTGCGGAGGGAGGGAGAGTCCTTTCCACAGCACCCAACACGCAAAACCACGCCCACCGCGAATTGATGCGATCTTAGCAAACTATTAGCGTTCCTTAATATTTTTTCTGGAGGGATTCCCTCAGGGGAAGATCGTCTCCCCCGTCTCGTCGTCGACCACCGAGATCGCGACGGCGGGGCAGGCCTCGGCCGCTTCGAGGATCAGCTCGGGCGGGCCGCTGCCGATCACGACCGCGGTGTCGTCGAGGCGGAAGACCTGCGGGGCGATCTCGACGCAGTCGCCGTGGGCGCTGCACTCGTTCGGGTCTACGACCGGGATGTAGGTCATGCGACTGCCTCCTTGGGGTCGGGGGCGAATCTGTCGCTCCCCTCGATTCGCTTGCGCAGCGCCGGGATCGCCCGCGGCCGGCCGACCGCGAGGCCGGCGACCGGGACGCCGGCGCGGGTGAAGACCGCCTCGAAGTCGCGCGCCGCCGGGTCGCCCTCGACGAGGACGGCGTCGGCGTGCTGGGGATGGCCGACGGACTGGATCCGCAGGCCGTACTGGTCGCTCCAGAAGCTGGGCAGCGGCGGCGTCCCGGGGTACTCGCCGAGCATCGACTTCGCCACCGCGGCGCCCTGCCAGGCGGCGGCGTCCCAGTGCTCGGTGCGCGCGTGGGCGCCGAAGCGGGGGTCGAAGGGCAGCGAGGCGTCGCCCGCCGCGTAGACGTCGGGGAGCGCGGTGCGCCCGGCGGTGTCGACCTGGACGCCCCCCTCCCCCAGGCCGCTGCCGGCGAGCCAGGCGGTGGCCGGCACGGTGCCGACCCCGACCACGACGGCGTCGCACTCGAGCCGGCGGCCGTCGGCGAGGACCAGCTCCTCCACCCTGCCACTGCCGTGGGCGCCCTCGAGCATCGCGCCGACGATCACCCGCACGCCCTCCTCGAGGTGCAGCTGGGCGAACCAGCGGCCGAGCTCGGCGCCGAGGATCGGCGCCAGCGGGGTCTCCAGCGCCTCGATCATCGCCACCTCGACCCCGAGCCCGCGCGCGGTGGCGGCGACCTCCTGGCCGATGAAGCCGGCGCCGACGATCGCGAGGCGGGCGCCGGGGGCGAGCTCGGCGCGCAGCCGGCGAGCGTCGGCGATCGTGCGCAGGTAGTGGACGTTCTCGTAGCCCTCGAGGAAGGGCAGCCGGCGCGGGGCGCCGCCGGTCGCGATCAGCAGCTTCTCGTAGGCGAGGCTGGCCCCCGAGTCGAGCCTTACCGTCCGCCTCTCGGGTTCGAGCGCCTCGGCACGGGCGCCGAGCAGCAGCTCGATCCCGCGCTCCTCATACCACCAGCCCGGCCGGTAGCCGACCGACTCCTCCTCGGCGGTCCCCGCCAGCACCTCCTTGGAGAGCGGCGGGCGGTCGTAGGGCGGGTCGGGCTCGGCGCAGACGATCCGCGCCGGCCCCTCGTAGCCGCGGCGGCGCAGGCCCTCGGCGCAGCGCTGCGCCGCCAGCCCGCCGCCGACGATGACGATGCCTTCTCGCTTCATCTTGCTCATGCCTCCTCGAGAACGGGGGTCGGGGAAATCGGCCGGCCGGCCGGGGTGGCGCGTTCGGGCCGGGGTCTTTCCGCTCCGGCCCGCGCCGCGCGCCTGGCGCGACCGCTGAGGACGCGGTAGACGAAGAGGCCGCCGATCGGGGGCGCGGTCAGCAGGACCCACCAGCGGAACCACGGGGTCGAGGCGTCAGTGCCGGCGCCCACCGCGTGGACCAGGCCGAGCGCATAGACCACCACGGTCGCCCGGTGGGCCTTGCGCCAGAGCTTCGGCCCGATCCGCCTGCGGACGTAGTAGCTGAGCCCGAGCAGGGCCGCCAGGTAGCCGCCGAGGACCCCGAGGCCGGTGAAGGCGGTGCGGAAGCCCATCGTGAACGGCACGGTCACCCCGGCGACCCCCGGGTGCAGCCAGGGATCGCCGAGCAGGGTGATGCCGTGGACGGCGATCGCGATCAGGCCGGCAAGGGCGGTCTGCTCGTGGATCGCCATCAGCTTGCGGGAGAGGCCGGGCCGCCGCATCACCTTGCCAGCCATCGCCAGGCCGAGCCCGACCGAGATCGTCACCAGGACGAGGGCGAGCAGGCCCGAAGCGCGGCTCGCCAGCCACCAGCCGTGGGTCTGCAGCGTGGTCGCGACCTGCGAGTGGGCGGTCGAGGCGACGGCGGCGGTCGTCATCCCGTCCCCTCCAGGCTCGGGATGCGGATCCGCGGGGCCACCGCGAGCGGGCCGACCAGCTCGACGCGGCCGCTGTCGTGGACCAGCAGGCCGCCGCGGTCGGCAAGCAGCTCGCGGCCCCTCTGCGGGCCGGAGAGCAGCGCGGCCTTGGAGAGAGTCTCCGCTTCGACCGCGGTGTCGCCGAGCGCGGTGGCGCCGATCAGCCCCGTCCAGGCAGGTTCGCCGCTGGCGGGGTCGAGCAGGTGGTGCGCGTAACGCCCGTCCTCGCTCTTCCAGATGCGGACGTTGAGGCCGGAGGTGGCGACCCCGCCGGAGCCGAGCCGCAGCACGTGGGCGCGCTCGCCGCTGAGCGGGTGTTCGACGAAGACCTCGTAGGGGCTGACGAGCGCGTCGGCGCCGCCGATGCGGATGTCGCCACCGCAGTCGACGATGAAGCGCGAGTAGCCGCGCAGGGCGCCCGCGACCAGGTCGGCGGCGAGGCCCTTGCCGGTGCCGCCGGAGTCGAAGCGGAGGCCTGGCGGGCGGACAATCTCCCCCGCCTCCTCGTCGACCTCGACCTCCCGCCAGCGCCGCTCGGGGCGCGGACGCGCCGGCCGCCGAGCGGGCGCCTCGCGCAGCGCCTCGTCCAGCGGCAGGCCGGACATCCCGGCGCGCGAGGCGACGTAGCCGGCGTGCTCGATCTCCCGCACCAGGGTCGGGTCGACCAGGCCGTCGCTCCTCTCGGCCGCCCAGAGCCCGGCCCGAACCGCCTCGCGCAGGAGATCGGAGGCCGGGACGCGCTCGCGCGGGTCCTCGTTCAGCGCGCAGAGCTGGCTGTCGGGCCTGAAGCGCGAGAGCGCCGCGTCGAACTCGAGCACGAACTCCCGGGCCCGCTCGGCGGCCTCCTCGGCCGGGGCGACGCCGGAGCCCGGCTCGCCGATCAGGAGGCGGACGTGGCTGCCCATCGCGTCGAAGGTGAGGTCGTGTTCGCTCATGGTCACGAGGCGCTGGTCGTGATCGCGCCCGAAGCGTAGGACGCGCTGGTGGCCGGTCCGCTGGTCACGGTGTTCGCTCCCGGGGTGGGGACGATCGTGGTGACGACGCGGCGCTTGATCACCTTCCGCACCTGGACCGGCTGGGCCGCGGCGCTCGCCGAGCCGCTCAGCGAGGGATCGGCGCCCACGCTCAGCCGGTAGGTGAGGAGGGCGAAGAGGACCGCGAAGAGGACGATCGACCCCCAGATCACGGCGCCGGGCCCGGGGCGGCGGATGCGGCCGCGCTCAGTCATCGTGGTGCTCGCCGCCGCCGTCGGACTCGCCGCCGCCACCGCCGCCACCGCTGCTGCCGGTGGTGACCGGGGGGGTGCCGCCGCCGCCGGCGCCGGCGCCGCTGGTCGAGGTGGTCACGGGGGCGCCGGCGCTGCCGCCGCCCCCCGCGTGCGAGCCGCCGCCGCTGGTGTGGGTGACGACCGCTCCGCCGCCGCCGGCGCCGCCCCGGGAGCCGCCGGAATGCGAGCCGCTGGTGTGGGTGACGACGGGCGAGCCGTGACGCCCGGGATGGGAGTGCGAGTGGGAGCCGCTGGTGCGGGTGACCACGTGCGAGGAGCCCGAGCCGGAGCTGGCCGGGCTCGACGAGGCGCCGCTGGACGCGGTCGACACCGGCGAGTACGAAGAGGAGGAGCCCGAAGAGGAGCCGCTGGAGGAGGCGCCGGTGGTGGCGCTGCCGTAGGAGCCGCCCGAGCCCGGGCCGGAGCCCGCCCCGGCCCAGTTGCCCGCCCCGGCCGCCGGGTGTTTCGGCTTCGCGTGCTTGGTGACGTGGATCGTGCGGCGGATCACCTTGGTGCGGACGAGCGGCTTTTCGGCGGCGGGGCTCGACGCCTTCTGGCCGCTGCTCAGCGCGACCCCGGCGAGGCCGGCAAGCCCGATCACGGTGACCCCTGCTGCGATTCTGGTCCTCAAGCTCTTCACGGTTCGATCTCCTCCTGGCTGAAGTGTCCGGGCCATTGTGCGAACGGCCGCTGCAAGGCCGGGGAAGGCGTGGGTAAAGAGCTGGCAAAACCTGACGCGGCGGTGTCAATACCCGGCCTGAGCGGGGTTACAGTTGCCGCATGCACGCGCAGGCGCCAAGCGGCAGGATCCTCGTGGTCGAGGACGAGGAGTCGATCTCCGCCCCCTTTGCCGAGGCGCTGCGCCGGGCCGGTTTCGAGGCGGTGGTGACCGGAACCGCCGCCGGCGCCCTGGAGCTTGCCGAGAGCGAGGAGCCCGACCTGGTGATGCTCGACCTGGCGCTCCCCGACGGCGACGGCCGCGACGTCTGCCGCGAGCTGCGCCGCCGCTCCGACGTGCCGATCATGATGCTGACCGCGCGCGGGACCGAGATGGACAAGATCGTCGGGCTCGAGCTGGGCGCCGACGACTACGTGGTGAAGCCGTTCAGCGCCGCCGAGGTGATCTCGCGGATCCGCGCCGTCCTGCGCCGCAGCGCCCCGCGCGACGGCGCGATCGAGAAGCCGATCCGGGTCGGCGAGGTCGAGCTCGACCCCGAGGCCAGGATCGCACGGCTGCGCGGCGCCGAGCTCGACCTCTCGCGCAAGGAGTTCGACCTGCTGGCGGAGCTGATGCGCAACGCCGGGCGCGTCGTCAAGCGCGAGGACCTGATGTCGAAGGTCTGGGACGTCAACTGGTTCGGCTCGACCAAGACCCTCGACGTTCACGTCGGATGGCTGCGGCGCAAGCTCGAGGACGATCCCGCTCACCCCGCCTATATCGAGACGGTGCGCGGGGTCGGCTTCCGCTTCGCCGCGCCGGAGGTCGAACAGTAAGCCTCCGCGCCACCCTCCTGCTCGCGCTCGCCTACGTGCTGCTGCTGGCGCTGATCGCGCTCGGCGTGCCGCTGGCGCTGAGCCTGCGCGACCGGGTCGACTCCGAGGTGCGCGGCCAGGCCCGCAGCCAGGCCGACGTCGTCGCCGCGACCGCCTCGGAGCTGCTCGAACCGGCCCAGCCGGCGGCGCTGCGCCGGCTGGTCGGGATCTCGGCCGACAGCGTGCGGGGCCGCGTGATCGTGGTCGACGCCCGCGGCCTCCTGCTCGCCGACTCGGCCGGGGCCTCGCTCGGCACGAGCTACGCCGACCGGCCCGAGGTGCGCGAAGCCCTGCACGGCCGCGGCGAGCAGATCACCCGCAACAGCGAAACGCTCGGCACCGAAATCCTCGCCACCGCGGTGCCGGTGCTGGAGCACGGGCGTCCGGCCGGCGCGGTGCGGATCACCCAGAGCGTCGACGCGGTCAACCGCGCGGTGCGGACCGCGATCCTCGACGTCGCCGCCCTCGCCGCGGTGGTGCTGGCGCTGGGGCTGATCGCCGGCGCGCTGATCGCGCAGCAGATCGCCCGCCCGATCCGCCGCCTCGACCGCGCCGCGCAACGGGTCGCGGGCGGCGACCTCGACGCGACCGTCGCGGTCGAGGGGAGCACCGAGCAGCGCTCGCTGGCGCGGACCTTCAACGAGATGACCCAGCGGCTGAAGCGCCTGCTGCGGGTGCAGCAGGATTTCGTCGCCGACGCCTCGCATCAGCTGCGCACCCCCCTCACCGGGTTGCGGCTGCGCCTCGAGGCGCTCGGCGAACGCCTCCGCGGCGACGGCGGCGCCGAGCCCGAGGTGGACGCGGCGATGCACGAGATCGACCGCCTCTCCCAGATCGTCGACGAGCTGCTGATCCTCAGCCGCGCCGACGAGCGGGAACTGCCGGGCGAGCGGGTCGACCTCGCCGACGCCGCCCGCCGCGCCGCCGAGCGCTGGGGCGGGGCGGCCGCCGAGCACGGGATCGGGCTCGCGGTGGAGAGCGCCGACGGCTCGGCCGAGGGCTGGTGCGCGGCGCCGGACCTCGACCGCTCGATCGACGCGGTGCTCGAGAACGCGCTGCTGTACTCCCCCGGCGGCTCGACCGTGACGATCGCCGCGGCGCCCGGCCGGGTCGAGGTCCGCGACCGCGGCCCGGGGCTGGCGCCGGGCGAGGAGGAGACCGTGTTCGAGCGCTTCAGCCGCGGCAGCGCCGGCCAGGGGGGGCCGTCCGGGACCGGCCTCGGCCTGCCGATCGCCCGCGAGCTGAGCCGCCGATGGGGCGGGGACGTGACCCTGGCCGGCCGCGACGGAGGCGGCCTGTGTGCTGTCATCGAGGTACCGCGATGACCGTGCCCCCGACCGTGAGATGGATCGGCCTCGCCCTGCTGGGGCTGGCGATCGCCGCCGGGGTGGCGATCGCCGCCAGCAGCCTCGCCAGCCAGCAGATCGGCCTCGCCTCCGAACCGATCTCCGCCGGCGACACCCTGGCGCCGGCGCGGCACGAGGTCCAGCGGACGGCGAGGCATCGGCGTTCGGATCGACATCGCCTGGCGCCCTCGACGACCGCGACCACGACGGAAGCGACCCCGACCGAAACTGCGCCGGTGGCCCCGCCGGCGGCGACCACGACCGTCCCGCCCAACGCCGGCGAAGCCCGCCCGCCGGCCGCGACGACCGAAACGGCGGCCCCCCCGGCGCCGAGCCGGTCCCTCGGCGGCGGCTCCGAAGGTGGGGACGACAGCGGCGGGGGCGGCGGATCGGGCGCAGAAGGCGGCCCCGACGACTGAGCTCAGAGCGAGGCCCCGACCGTGGCGCAGGCGCGGCTCGGCCGGCGGGCGTGGCGCTGATGGGCGGTGACGTGGGCGACCGGCAGCTCGGTGGCGCGGCGCAGGCGACCGGGGAGGCTGACCCTCAGCCAGCGCGAGATTCCTCGCGGCAGCGTCGAGACGACCACCTCGTCGAACCCGCGGGCGTGGAGGACGTCGCCGACCGCCGCGAACGGGTCGGGGTCGCCGACGATCGCGCCCTCGACCTCGAGGCCGGCCTGGCGCATGCGCTCGGCCCCCCGCTCGGCGCGGGTCGCGGCCCCGGGCCAGCCGGCCTTCATGTCGGCGGCCCAGGAGAGGCCGTAGGGAACGGCGGGGACGAGCAGCGTGAAGCGGGTCGGCGCCTGCGCCGCGCGGCGGCGCAGGGCCGCGATCAGGTCCGGCGAGTCGGCGGTCCGGTTCGCCACCACGAGGATCCTCTGCTGTGAAGACATCGATGCCTCCTCTCGACAATGGGCCCTCAGGGTCCCCCGCGCCCCTAACCGCGGGCTAAGCCGACAATGAGAGTTGTCTGAAAATCCATTCGGCTAGTCGTCCTGGACCGCGGCGCCGAGCCCGCCCCCGCTGGCGCGGGTGACGATCGGCGTAGCCGGGCCGGATTTGCGGCGCACCGCGACGGTCTGGCTGGTCGGCAGCGCCGCGGCGCCGCTGGCGCCGGTGACGATCGCGCCCGAGCCGCCGGCGCTCGCCTGCTGCGCAGCCGCCGGCATCCCGGGATTGGTCCCCAGCGCCACCGCGCCGAGGCCGCCGAGCCCGACCACGGTCGCCATCGCCGCTGCCTTCGCTCGTCTGTTGGTCATGGTCGCTCCTTCTCGATGGTTCGTAGCAACCTTCCTCCCCCACCGGCAAAGAAATCCCAAAGCCCATGTCAACAGGCCGCCAAGCTTTCCGCCTGGGGTCAGGAACGAGAGTCAGCGCCGCCGCCCACTGACTTCTAATCCGACGGTCGCTGGTTCGAATCCAGCCGGGGGCGCTCAGTCTTGAAGTGAACGACCGAGGTCGTGGTTGGGTCTACCCGGCGCGTCGCTCATGAGAGAGCGCCTTACGGGAGTTCTTCCTGCGCTCCGCCTTCACGTTGGCGGTCAACTTGTGTGGCTTGCAGAGAAGGCATCCGCTTCGGCGATGCTTGGAGCGCTTGCGCTTGTGGTGAGCCATGGGGCTAGGTTAAGTCCTCGCCGATTGGTCTGCCACGATCTCCATGTGGAGGAGCCCGATCACATCGAGACCACCTCGTGGCGAGAGATGCTCGGCAAGGGCGAGCGTGAGGTCTCTGGCGAGGAGATTGCCGCCTTGGAAGCAGAGCACGGGCCATTCCAGGCGGCAGACGGCGAGGGGTAGGGCCGGTCGAGATAGGCAGGTGCCCCACGTGACCAAGCTCTTCAAATCCGAAGTCCAACGGCGCCGCGCGGCAGCGGAGCGGATGCGCGGGCTTTTCGCCGATGTGGCACCAGATCGCAGCTTGGTCGACGAGTTAATCGCCGATCGTCGAGCAGAGGCAGCGGCCGAGAGTGGAGAGCCGGCAGTCTGCCGGCGCTGCGGCGGTTACGATCTAGGTCATGACTGACGAGACCTTGATTGCCGAGGCGGGTCGCCGTCTCGCTGCGGCAGCTCCAGACGCCACGGTGATCCTTTTCGGCTCTCGTGCTCGGGGCGAGGGCCGCCCCGACAGCGATCTGGATTTGCTCGTCATCGAGCCTGACCTGAAAAGCCGCCGCACGGAGTTCGTGCGACTCCGTGAAGCCCTCGGCGATATCGGCGTTCCGGTTGATCTCGTCGTCCTCAGCGCGGATTACGCAGATCAGAGGGCTCGGATTCGCGGGACCATGGTCCACGAGGCGATGCAGCGAGGCCGCGTTCTTGTCGGAGCGTGATCCGAGGGTCGAGGCGGAAGTCCTCGTCCGCAAGGCAGAAGAGGACGCGAACGCAATGCGTTTGCTGGCCGACGCGGAGATCAGCGACGAGATCGTCGGTTTCCACGCTCAGCAGGCCGTCGAGAAGTGGCTCAAGGCTGTGCTCGGGTCTCGGGGGGTCGAATTCGAGTACACGCACGACTTGCGTCGTCTGATCGCCGAGGTGACGGCGGTCGTCGGGGAGTTTCCATTCGACAACGCGCAAGTGGTTGCGCTCACCGAACATGCAGTGCCGCTGCGCTACGACGAGATCCTGGACACCGAGCCGATCGACCGCCGGGCCACCCTCGCGTTGGTCAACGATGTCGGCGAGTGGGCGATTGCCCAGCTTCCTCCCAGCAGCGAATAGCTCGGAGCTGAATCGACGCCACGTGGGGGCGGGTGGGGTCCGCGAAAACTTGGTCCCCAACTCCAGCGAACTCAGCCGAACTCCCTGGACGTGATTGGTTCTATGGGGCCAGATTCGCCCTGCTGGACGCCTTCCGGCTGAACTTCTAATCCGACGGTCGCTCGTTCGATCCACCCCGCGGCGGTGCCGTCCCCTCGTCTGACTTGTGGAGGTCGAACCCACGGTGCGAGATTCGATTAGTAGGACCCGGCAATCGATCAGCGAGTGACCGGAAATGCCGAGGCCGCCTTCCGGCGGCCCCGCGCCCTGCTGACGAAACAGCAGGGGGATTGACCTCAGTGTAGGGATCGATAGACCGGAGCCACAAGGCTCGCCATGTCTCGGGCTTAACCAGCCATGAGAGCCAGGTTAGTGCCCCCGCCGGGAGTTCTGCCGTGTTTTCCGGGGATGGAGCAGCCCGCGCACATCAAGGTCAGCGGCCCCCTGGGAGGGTGAGTTCATCATCGCCGAGGAGCGCAGCGCCAGCGAGTTGGTGATCGCCCGCGATACCTCTTGGCAGGCCATCCTCGGCAAGGACGAGCGCGACGCCACCGAGGAGGAGATCGCCGCCCTAGAGGCAGAGCACGGGCCGTTCCGGCCCGTCGACGGCGAGGGGTAGCCATTGCCCATCCGTCGGGGTCATGTCCGCGTCCTCGTCAACGAGGGCGCCTTCGGCTTCACGGCCAGGGGCCGTGGTTGCTAGCCCGCGCCTCTGCGTAATGATGCGACTGTGGCCGCAGGTCAAAAGCGCGTAAGCGTCACCCTCGAGCCGGAAAACGCGCGAAAGCTGGCGAATCTGGCGGAGCGCACGCATGTTCAGGAGAGGACTCAGGAATCGATCGAGCAGGTTCGACGGGGCGAAACGATGCCGCTCTCCGAGTTGTAGACCGTGTCCAGCGAGTCGGAATCCCCCGCCCCGAATCAGCCGCATAAGGACGGTCGGCTGAGTGCTGGCGAATTCCTGCGGGCGATCGGGATGAGCGAGTTCGTCGAGCAACTCCCCGGAGGCGAGCGCAAGGTCGAAGATCGAGGAGTCAGGGAGCGGGCCGCTGAAGCGGTTCGCTCGGAATAGAGCGCTCGTTCCACGTGCGCTCCATCTGCTTCATCAGGGCCGGGTAGACGATCCAGTAGCGGAAGGGCTTGATCAGGGCCATGTAGGCGTGGCCGAAGGCGCCCCGGGGCTTGACGTAGACGGCCATCCGGCCCTCGTAGCGGCCGTCGTCGAGCTCGACCCAGCTGAGGTGGGCGACGCCGTGGACGGTCTTGTTCGAGATCTCGGCGGCGGCCTCGCGGTCGAGTCGGTAGAGGGGGACGAAGGGAAGCGAGCCGAAGCTGAAGCCCGCCGCGGTGCCGCGCAGGTCGGGTGGGAGACGGTCTCGCAGGGAGGACTCGCTGCTGCCCGGGATCGCCAGTCGGCCACCGGCCGCCTCGCCGTCGACCGGAGCCGAGATCTCGCCGAGGCCGAACCAGCGGCCGAGGCGGTCGCGGAGGCCCCAGAGGAGCCGGGTCGGCCGGGATTCCGCCTTCGACGGGTCGAAGGAGGCGGTCAGGTCGAGCAGGCCCTGGAAGTCATCCGGCCCACCCCGCATCGGCAAGGCCCACACGTCTTCCAGGGTGAAGTCGGGGACGAGCTCGTGGATGCGCCAGGGAAGGCGTTCGTGCTCGGAGCTCGGGAGCTTCATCCCCGCGGCCGCTAGCCGATCGCGACCATGCGCTCGATCGGGATCCGCGCCCGGGCGGCGACGTCGGCGGGGACGCCGACCTCGAACTTCATCTCGCGCAGCGAGTCGCGCAGCTTCGGCAGCGTGATCATCTTCATGTACTTGCAGAAGGCCATCCGGTTGGCCTCGATCAGGTTCGCCTCGGGCGCCGCCTGCTGGAGCGGGTAGAGCATCCCGTTCTCGGTGGCGACGATGAAGCTGCCCTCGGGGTGCTCCTGGACGTGGCGCAGCATGCCGGAGGTCGAGAGCATGTGGACCCCCTCGGGGTCGAGGTCGCCGGCGGCGACGTACTCCATCGCCTGCGTCGCGCAGCCGCACTCCGGGTGGATCAGGAACTCGGCCTCGGGGTGCTCGGCGCGGGTCTGGGCGATGTCGTCGGGGCGGATCCCCGCGTGGACGTGGCACTCGCCGTCCCAGACGTGGAAGCGGGCGCGGCGCTCGGGGTCGTCGTGGACACCGGTCTCGCGCTCGACAAAGGCGCCGAGCCACATGTCGGGCCCGAAGAGGATCTCGGTCCGCGGCCCGTGCTCGGCCCAGATGTGCTCGACCACCTTGACCGCGTTGGAGGAGGTGCAGCAGTAGTCGGTCTCCGCCTTCACCTCGGCCGAGGTGTTGACGTACATCACCACGAACGCGCCGGGGTGCTCGGCCTTCCAGGCGCGCAGCTGGTCGGCGTCGATCGAGTCGGCGAGCGAGCAGCCGGCGTCGAGGTCGGGGATCAGCACGGTCTTCTCCGGCGAGAGGATCGAGGCCGTCTCGGCCATGAAGTGGACGCCGCAGAAGGCGATCACGTCCGCCTCGGTGGCCGCCGCCTGGCGCGAGAGCCCGAGCGAGTCGCCGAGGTAGCTGGCGACATCCTGCACCTCCGGCAGCTGGTAGTTGTGGGCGAGGACCACCGCGTTGCGCTCGGCCGCGAGCGCGCGAACCTCGTCGCCGAGCTCGGCGATCTCCTCCGGAGAGAGCTCCGGGGCCAAACCGGGTTGGATCGTCGGGAGCTCCTGCATGAGCCCTTCCTTTCCTCATGTTCGCTGGCCCGGCCGCGTGCCTAGAACCAGTCGAATGAACGTCTTACAAGTCTAGCCTGTGGCGATGCCCGAGCTGCCGGAGGTCGAGATCGTTGTGCGGAGATTGAGCGCCGGTCTGGCCGGAGCGGAGGTCGAGTCGGTGGTGGCTCCGGGGATGAACGTGATGAAGACGTTCGAGCCGCCGCTGGAGGCGCTGGCGGGGCGGGAGCTGACGGGGGTGCGGCGGGTCGGCAAGATGCCGGTGGTCGAGCTCGGCGAGCTGGCGCTGCTGATCCACCTGATGTCGGCGGGGCGGCTGCGCGTCTTCGACAGGCGCGCCTCGTTGAAAGACCGCGCCTCGCGGGTGCTGGTCCGCCTCGCCGACGGGCGCGAGCTGCGGCTGCGCGAGCTCGGGACCAAGCAGCGGGCCTGGGCGAAGCTGCTGCCGACCGAGGCGGTCGCCGCCGACGAGATGGTCGCCAGCCTCGGCCCCGAAGCCTGGCCCCCTCCCCCGCTCGCGGAGTTCGCCGCCGCGATCGACCAGCCCCGCCACCTGCACCCGCTGCTGCGCGACCAGCGCGCGATCGCCGGCATCGGCCGCTCCTGGGTCGACGAGATCCTCTGGGAGGCGCGGCTCTCCCCCTTCAGAAAAGGCGCCGAGCTGGAGGAAGAGGAGGTCGAGCGCCTGCACGCGGCCCTCCACGTGCTCGGCGACGCGATCGACCATTACGAGGAGACGATCGGCGAGGAGGTGCCGGACAAGGTCCCGATGCCGCTGCAGGTTCACAAGCGCGAGGGCCAACCCTGCCCCCGCTGCGGGACGACGATCGAGGCCGTCTTCTTCTCCGAGCACCAGATGAACTACTGCCCCGAGGAGCAGACCGGCGGCAAGGTGCTGAAGGACCGCCGCCTCTCGAAACTGCTCAAGTAGGGACGGGCTCCAGCAGCAGGCTGAAGTCGAGAGCCGGGGCCGAGTGGGTGAGTGCGCCTATGGAGATGAAGTCGACTCCGGCCTCGGCGATCTCGCGGACGTTGTCGAGGTCGACGCCGCCCGAGGCCTCCAGCGAGGGAGGCTTCGCGCCGCCGTGCCGCTCGCGCAGCGCGACCGCCGCCCGCAGCGCCTCCGCGTCCATGTTGTCGAGCAGCAGCCGGTCGGCGCCGGCCCCCAGCGCGTAGGCGGCCTCTTCGAGGTCGCGGCACTCGACCTCGACCGGCATCCCCGGGTTGGCGGTGCGCGCCGCGTGCACGGCCTTCGCCAGCCCGCCCCCCAGGGCGATGTGGTTCTCCTTGATCAGGATCGCGTCGTAGAGGCCCATCCGGTGGTTGACGCCGCCGCCCGCCGCGACCGCCGCCTTCTCCAGCGCCCGCAGCCCCGGGATCGTCTTGCGCGTGTCGAGGATCCGGGCGCCGGTCCCCGCGACGGCGTCGACGAACCGCGCGGTCAGCGTGGCCACCCCGGAGAGGTGGCCGAGGAAGTTAAGCGCGGTGCGCTCCGCGGCGAGCAGCCCGCGCGCCGGCCCGGAGGCGAGCAGCACCTCCGCCGGCACCTGCTCCCGCCACTGCCCCTCGACCAGCAGGTTGTCCACCTGCTCGACTCCGCACTGGCGCATCGTCTCCGCAACTAACTCCAGGCCATAGACGACCCCGGGCCCTTTCTGCACGATCCGCGCCCGCGCCCGCGCCTCGGCCGGCACCGTCGCCGCGGTAGTCACGTCGCCGTCGCCGAGGTCCTCGGCCAGCGCCCGGCGCACGAGCTCGCTGAGCCATTCGGAATCCATCGCGGCACCCTATCCGCCGCCCCGCGTCGGACGAGAGGTGCGTTTCCCATCTATACGGCGGTCAATGCACTCCTCGACCTCCGACGACCTCACGTTCCGGGGCCCCGCGGCGTTTAATCCATGAGGTGACCGAGCTGCCCCCGTTCCAGACAGTGATCGACGAGCACGCCGCCACGGTGATGGCGGTGCTGCGAGGGGCAGTCGGGCGAGCCGAGGCCGAGGACTGCTTCCAGGAGACCTTCCTCTCCGCGTTGCGCGCCTATCCGAAGCTGGAGGACGGCCGCAACCTGCGCGGCTGGCTGGTCACGATCGCGCAGCGCAAGGCGGTCGACCACCACCGCGCCCGCGTGCGCGGCCCGATCCCGGTGGCCGACGTGACCGAAGCGCGGGATGGCGACTCGCCCAGCCACGAGCCGGCGCTTCCCGGCGAGGGGAACGGCATCTGGCAGGCGGTCGGCGCGCTGCCGCCGAAGCAGCGGGCCGCGGTCGCGCTGCGCTATGCCTGCGACCTCCCCCACGCGGAGATCGCCGCGGCGCTCGGCTGCTCGCCGGCGGCGGCGCGGCGCAGCCTCCACGAGGGAATCAAGCGACTGAGAGAGGAGCTGGCATGAAGACGACGCTTCAGCGACTGACCGAGCGCGCCGCCGCGGCGGGCCTGCTCGACGTGGCCTACACCACCGCCGACTCTCCCTTCGGCCCGCTGCTGCTGGCGCGGACGGAGCGCGGGCTGATCCGGGTCGGCCTCCCCAGCCAGGACCACGACGAGCTGCTGGGCGAGCTGTCCGAGCGGATCTCGCCGCGGGTGCTGGAGGCGCCGGCCGAGCTGGACTCCGCCCGCCGCGAGCTCGACCTCTACTTCGAGGGCAGGCTCGACCGCTTCGACCTGCCGCTCGACTGGCGGCTCAGCGACGGCTTCCGGCTGCGGGTGCAGCGGGCGATCGCCCGCATCCCCTACGGCCAGACCCGCAGCTACACCGAGATCGCGGCGAAGGCCGGCAACGAGCGGGCGGTGCGGGCCGCCGGCACCGCCTGCGGCCGCAACCCGATCCCGGTCGTCGTCCCCTGCCACCGGGTGCTGCGCAGCGGCGGCGCCCTCGGCGGCTACGGCGGCGGGCTGCCGATGAAGCGGGCGCTGCTGGAGCTCGAGGGCATTCTCTGAGCCCCGCTCGGCCGGTTCGGTGGTAACCCGCTAAAGGGGGACGGGCCGCCGACCGATGCCCGAGGGGCATGGTCGACAGGTACGACACCAGCGGCGAGCCGGCGCCCCGGACGATCCGGCTCGCCTCGCTTCTCGCCTTCCTCGCCACCGTCGCGCTGATCGCGAGCCTCGGCCTCGCCCGCTCCGCGCAGGCGCTGACGCCGCCGGACGCCGGCGACCCCGCCGGCGTCGCCCTCCTCCCGCCCACCGACGAACCGGAAGAAGCGGAAGGCGAAGCCGAAGAAGCCGGAGAATGCGAAGCCGGCGAAGTGAGCGAAGCGGAAGCCGAAGAAGACGAATTTGAAGAAGGCGAAGAATGCGGCTCCTCGGGACCCGGGGAGGCGCCGCCCGCGTGCCTGCTGACCAGCGCCGTTCCCACTGTGTCGGCGAGCAAATCCGGCAAGGTGCGCCTCGCCATCCACTACACCGCCGTGGCGCCCGTCAGCGTCGACATCGACTACTGGCTGCGCGGGGCCAAGGGCCCGCTGACGATGTCGAGAGACAGGGACCGCTTCGGCGCCAGCGGCGCCTACCGCGAGACCGCCAAGGTCACCGACTCCCAGCTGGCCAAGGTCCTCGCCGCCAAGAGCTTCACCATCCGCCTCCGCCCACACGGAGCGCCGAGCTACTGCCGTCCCTTCCAGGAGACCCGCCTCACGACCAGGCACGCGAGCCATGGCAGTCTCACCTGGTCGGGCCCATAGCCGGCTCAGGGACTATCCCGAGGCGCCCGTCGAGGCGGTCTTGTTCAGGTAGTCGCGGACGAACTCGTCGAGGTCGCCGTCGAGCACCCGCTGGACGTCGCCGACCTCGTGCTCGGTGCGGTGGTCCTTGACCATCGTGTAGGGGTGCATCACGTAGCTGCGGATCTGCGATCCCCAGGCGACGTCTTTGACCTCGCCCCTCGCCCTGGCCAGCTCCTCGGCGCGTTTGCGCTCCTCCAGCTCGATCAGCTTCGAGCGCAGCAGCTGCATCGCCGCCGCCTTGTTCTGGGTCTGGGAGCGCTCGTTCTGGCACTGGACGACGACGCCGGTCGGGAGGTGGGTGATCCGCACCGCCGAGTCGGTCTTGTTGACGTGCTGGCCGCCGGCGCCGGAGGCGCGGTAGGTGTCGACGCGCAGGTCGGCGTCGTCGATCTCGACCTCGACCCCCGCGTCGACCAGCGGCCCGACGTCGACCTGGGCGAAGCTGGTGTGGCGGCGCGAGGAGGAGTCGAAGGGGGAGATCCGGACCAGCCGGTGGACGCCGCGCTCGGCGGCGAAGAGCCCGTAGGCGTTCTCGCCGCGGGCGAGGAAGGTGGCCGACTTGAGGCCCGCCTCCTCCCCCGGCGAGGCCTCCATCATCTCGACCTCGAAGCCCCGCCGCTCGGCCCAGCGCAGGTACATCCGCAGCAGGATCTCGGCCCAGTCCTGGGAGTCGGTGCCGCCGGCGCCGGCGTGCACGGTGACCACCGCGTCGCCGGCGTCGTATTGGCCGCTGAACAGGCGCGCCTCTTCCAGCTCTTCGAGCCGCCCCTCGACCGAGCGCAGCTGGGTCTCCAGCTCGGCCGCCATCTCCTCGTCCTCGGCCGCCATCTCGGCCAGGTCCCCGAGGTCGGCGACGTCGGACTCGAGGCCGCGGAAGGTCTCCAGTCGCCGCTGGGCGCGCGCGTGCGCCGCCGAGGTCCGCGCCGCGGCCTCCTGGTCGTCCCAGAAGCCGGGCTTCCCCATCTCCGCCTCGAGGCGCTCCGCTTCGGCCTCCAGCCCGGCCGGGTCAAAGGTAGTCCGCGAGCAGCTTCAACTGCTCGCGGATCTCGGCGAGCCGGGCGGGCACCGATTCGGCTGCTGCGGGCTCGGCCATGGGCCGCAGCTTACCCGGCGCCGACCCCGTGCTCGAAGCCGCCGGCGCGCAGCGCCTCCGCGCGATCGTCGACGGGGCGCCAGCTGACGATCTTCCGGTTGCGCAGCTCGAACAGCCAGGCCATCTCGTCCTCTCCCGCCGGCGAGCCGTCCTCGTCCCAGTGCCAGGCGCGCCGGATCAGCGCCACCGCCGTGCCGCCGCCCCCCTCCAGCCCTTCCTCGTAGAGCCGCTCCAGCTCGATCGTCTGCTGCACGCCCCCCGGCGCCCGAGTAGCCCAAAGCCGAGCCGCCTCGTGCCCCTTGCGCAGCCCCTTCATCGAGTGCAGCTCGACCTCCGGATCGAGCACCCCGACGAACGCATCCAGGTCCCGCTCGTTGAAGGCCCGGATGAACTCCCGAACCGGGTCAGGCGTTTTCACGCGCTCTCAGGCGCCGTGGCACTTCTTGAACTTCTTCCCGCTGCCGCACCAGCACGGGTCGTTGCGCCCGAGTTTCTCGTGCTCGTCCTTGACCACGGTCTCGACCACCTCGCCGCCGCCGTTGCCCGGGCCCGCGGCCTCGGCGGTGGCGACGTCGATCGTGCCCGCGCCCCCGGCCACCGCGACCTGTTCGAGCGCCGAGGGCTGCGCCTCCAGCGTGCCGCCGGAGTAGTCGAGCGCGGTCGGCTCGTTGCCGGCCGCGACCGCGCCGGCTTGGGCGGGGTCGATTTCGATCTCGGCGCGGAAGACGAGCTTGCTGAACTCGTCCCAGATCGAGTGCATCAGCTCCTCGAACATCGCGAAGCCCTCGTTTTTGTAGGCGACCAGCGGGTCGATCTGGGCGAAGCCGCGCAGGTGGATCCCTTCCCGCAGGTAGTCCATGTCGAAGAGGTGTTCGCGCCAGCGGTTGTCGATCACCTGCAGCAGGATCGAGCGCTCCAGGTAGCGCATCAGCTCGCGGCCGAGCTGTTGTTCGCGCTCGTCGTAGGCGTTCATCGCGTCCTCGTCGAGGGCGTCCTTGAGCCTTTCGCGGTCGACCGTCTCCGGCGCCATCGAGCCGACCTCGACCCCGACCGGCCAGATTTGCCGCAGCTGCGTCTCCAGCTCGCCGAGGTCCCAGTCCTCGAGGATGTCGCCGGGCGTGTACTCGTCGACCAGGCGCTCGATCACCCCCTCGAGCTCGTCGCGCGCGGTCTCTGAGATGTCGCGCCCTTCGAGGATCTCCCGCCGGTAGCGGTAGACGACGCGCCGCTGCTCGTTCATCACGTCGTCGTACTCGAGCACCCGTTTGCGGATCAGGAAGTTCTGCTCCTCGACCTTCTTCTGCGCCCCCTCGACGGTTTTCGTCAGCATTTTCGCCTCCAGCGGCATCTCGGTCCCGTCCTCGTCGATCGGCCCGAGGCGGTCGAGGATTTTGAAGATGCGGTCGCCGGCGAAAAGGCGGATCACGTCGTCTTCGGCGGAGAGGTAGAAGCGCGACTCGCCCGGATCCCCCTGGCGGCCCGAGCGGCCGCGCAGCTGGTTGTCGATGCGGCGCGACTCGTGCCGCTCGGTGCCGCAGATGAACAGCCCGCCCAGCTCGCGCACCTCCTCGGCCTCGGCCCTGCAGGCCGGCTCCAGCTCGGCCGTCTTCGCCGCCAGCGCCTCCTCGTAGCCCTCGCTGTCGTGGGTGATCCCCTGCTTCTTCAGCTCGGTTATCGCCAGGTGCTCGGGGTCGCCGCCGAGCTTGATGTCGACTCCGCGGCCGGCCATGTTGGTGGCGATCATCACCGCGCCCCTGCGCCCGGCCTGGGCGATCAGCTCGCCCTCTCGTTCGGCGTGCTCGGGCTTGGCGTTCAGCACCGCGTGCTCGATCCCCTCCCGCTTCAGCGCCTCGGAGATCATCTCCGAGACCTCGACCGAGACGGTCCCGACGAGGATCGGCTGCCCCTTCCGGTGGCGGTCGACGATCTCCTCCAGCACCGCCTTCCACTTGCCGTCTTTGGTCTTGAAGATCTGATCGTTCTGGTCCATCCGGACCATCGGCTGGTTGGTCGGGACCTCGACCACCGGCATCTCGTAGATCTTCATGAACTCGGTCGCCTCGGTGAGGGCGGTGCCGGTCATCCCGGAGAGCTTGTCGTAGAGACGGAAGTAGTTCTGCAGGGTGATCGTCGCCAGGGTCTGGTTCTCCTCGCGGATCGCCACGCCCTCCTTCGCCTCGACCGCCTGGTGCAGGCCCTCCGACCAGCGCCGGCCCTCGAGGATGCGGCCGGTGAACTCGTCGATGATCATCACCTCGCCGTCGATCACCGCGTAGTCGCGGTCGCGTTTGTAGAGCGACTCGGCCTTCAGCGCCTGGACGAGGTGGTTGACGAGGCTGCCGTGCTCGCCCAGGTAGAGGTTCTCGACCCCGACGAACTCCTCGGTGTTCTTCACCCCGCGCTCGGTCGGCGCCACGGTCTTGTGCTTCTCGTCGAACTCGTAGTCGTAGTCGGCGTCGGAGGTGTCCCGGCTCTCCCCCAGCGATTTCAGCTTTTCTTTCGCCGGCACGCCGTTCAGCTGGCGGGCGAGGCGGGCGAAGGTGTAGTAGGTCTGCGCCGCCTGTTCGGGAGCGCCGGAGATGATCAGCGGCGTCCGCGCCTCGTCGATCAGGATGTTGTCGACCTCGTCCACGATCGCGAACTTGTGGTCGCGCTGAACGCAGTGCTCGAGCGCGCCGGCCATGTTGTCGCGCAGGTAGTCGAACCCGAACTCGGAGTTGGTCCCGTAGACGACGTCGCAGGCGTATTTGCGCTGGCGGGCGGCGTGGTCGTCGGAGTCCTGGACCGAGGCGACCCTGACCCCGAGCGCGTCGTAGATCGGCTTCATCCATTCGGCGTCGCGGCGGGCGAGGTAGTCGTTGACGGTGACCACGTGGACGCTGTCGCCGCCGAGCGTGTTGAGGAAGACGGGCAGGGTCGCGGTCAGCGTCTTGCCCTCGCCGGTCCGCATCTCGGCGATCGCGCCGTCGTGGAGGACCATGCCGCCGATCAGCTGCACGTCGTAGTGGCGCTGGCCGATCGTGCGCCGCGAGGCCTCGCGGGTGAGCGCGAAGGCCTCCGGCAGCAGCTCTTCGAGCGGCTCGCCGTTGCCGGCCCGCTCGCGCAGCGAATCGGCCTCCCCGCGCAGCTCCTCGCCGGAGAGCGACTCCATCTCCGGCTCGAAGCGGTTGATCGCCTCGGCGCGCTTCTGGTAGGCCTTGAACTTGCGCCCCTCCCCGGCGCGCAGGGCCTTGGTCACGAGGTCCATCGCTGGCATCGCTCAAGGGTAGCGGTGCGGAGAGGGAGGCCGGCGCTCCGTCTCGGGGGCCGTCCGTCTGTCCGTCTACGGGAAAACCCCCTTGCCCCGGCAGCGGGCCGAGCGTACGATCGTCTTGAACCCGAAGGAGGCAACTCATGCGGATTGAGATTCGTGGCCGGAACGTCGACGTGACCGACGACCTGCGTGAGATGGTGCGGAAGCGATTCCAGCGCCTCGGCCGGCAGGTCTCCGCGCTGGCGACCCTCGACGTCGTCCTCTCGGAGGAGCGCAACCCCTCGATCGCCGACAACCAGGTGGCGGAGGCGACCTTCCGCCTCAAGGGCGTGACCCTGCGGGCGCGCGAGACCTCGCCCGAGATGACCCACACCATCCACGAGCTGGCGGAGGACCTGCGGCGGCAGGTGAAGAAGCACCGCGAGCTGCGGCGCAAGCGGCGGCAGACGCGCAAGCTGGTCTGGCGGCTGCGCGGGCAAGCGGCTGAGCTTCAACCGTAGCGTGAGGGCCGATCCCGGTAGGGGTTTCGCTTAACTTTTTCGTGGGGCGGCGGTGGCCGTCCGAGATTGGAAGCGCCGAAAAAGTACAAGACGCTTCACCCCTACCGGGATCGGCCCTACAGGCGGCGGGCGAAGGTCACGGCGACGATGCGGGCGGCACCCGCGTTTCGCAATGCCTTGGCACAGGAGGTCAGGGTGGCTCCGGTGGTTAGGACGTCGTCTATGAGGATGACGCTGCGGGGGACCGTCCCGCGGGCCTCGATTTGCGGCGGGTGGCCGACCCGCTCGGCTCGGCGGCGGCCTACCTGACGGCGGCCTCCGCGGCGGATCAGGCAGGGCTCCAGCGGGGCGTCGAGGCGCTCGGCGAGGGCCGCCGCCAGCTCGCCCGCCGGGTCGAAGCCGCGCCTGCGCAGCCGCGCCGGCGCGGCCGGGACCGGCACCACGGCGCCGCCCAGCAGGTGGGCGGGGACGAGCCAGTGGATGCGGTCGGCCATCAGCCCCGCGACCGGCAGCAGGCGGCGGAACTTGAGCGCCGCGACCAGCTGGCGGGCGACGCCCTCGTGCGAGGCGGAGGACCAGGCGCGGTCGAGCCCCGGCGGCCCCTTGCCGAGCAGCGGCTCAGCCGCGGCGAGGCGCCTGCCGCAACGGGTGCAGACGACCGCCTCGGGCCGGCAGGAGCGGCCGCAGGCCGCGCACAGCGGCGGCGCGATCCCGGCGGCGACGGCGTGGAGGACGTCCATGCCGTCGATCCTTCGCGATCGCGGCGCACGCGTGGCGCGCAGTTCGCAAAGCCTTCGTCAAGCCTCTCGCGCGGAAGGCGCGATCAGCCGCGCTTTGCGGCGATCGCGCCGATCAGGACGCTGCCGGCGGCGATCTCCGCTCCCGGCAGCGCGATCACCTCGCGCAGGCGGCAGCCGTCCCCCACCCGGGCCCCGTCGCCGATCACCGCCGGGCCGTCGATCCGCACGTCCTCGCCGATCTCGCAGCCGGGGCCGAGCAGCACCGGCCCGGCCAGCGATCCCTCATCGCCCGCCGGCGTGCCGCTGCGAAAGCCGTCGACGACCTCCCCCTCGCGCTCGACCTCGACCGCGCCCGAGAGCGCGTCGAGGTTGCCCTGCCGCAGCTCCTCGAGGTTGCCGATGTCGTTCCAGTAGGCGTCGATCTCGTGCGAGTAGAAGGGCACGTCGCTCTCCAGCAGGGCCGGGAAGACGTCCATCGCCCAGTCGGCGAAGCCCGGCGGGTCCCCCTCCCCCGCGGCCTTGCTGCTTCCGGGCGCGGGGAAGAAGTCGAAGATCTCGGAGCGGAACATGTAGATGCCGCAGTTGGCGAGATCCGAGAGCGCTTCGGCCGGCTCGGGCTTCTCCTGGAAGCCCTGGATGCGCCCGTCCGAACCGGTGATCGCGACCCCGAACTGGGTGGTGTCGGCGACCCGCTTGGTCGCCAGCGTCGCGATCCCGTCGTGGGATTCGTGGAACGCGCGCATCGCGCCGAGGTCGATGTCGGTGAGCGCGTCGCCGGAGATCACCAGGAAAGAGTCGCCGAGGAAGCCGGCCGCGTTGCGCACCCCTCCCGAGGTCCCCAGCAGCTGCTCCTCGGGGCTGTAGGAGAGCTCGACGCCGAAGCCGGAGCCGTCGCCGAAATGGCCTTCGATCAGCCGCGGGAACCAGTGCAGGTTGGCGATCGTCTCGGTGAAGCCGTGGCGGGCGAGGAGCCGCACGATGTGCTCCATCACCGGCCGGTTCAGGACCGGCACCATCGGCTTCGGCATCTCGTAGGTGATCGGCCGCAGCCGGGTGCCCAGCCCGGCCGCCAGGACCATCGCCCTCATATCTCAGTAGCGGTAGTGATCGGGCTTGTAGGGGCCCTCGACGGGGATGCCGAGGTAGGCCGCCTGTTCCTCCGAGAGCTCGGTCAGGCTGACGCCCAGCGCCGCCAGGTGCAGCCGCGCGACCTTCTCGTCGAGGTGCTTGGGCAGCACGGTCACCTCCTTGGCCATGAACCCGTCGGGCTGGCCGTAGAGCTCGAGCTGCGCGATCACCTGGTTGGTGAACGAGTTCGACATCACGAAGCTCGGGTGCCCGGTGGCGTTGCCGAGGTTGAGCAGGCGGCCCTCGGAGAGGAGGATGATCGAGTGGCCGTCGGGGAAGCGCCACTCGTCGACCTGCGGCTTGATGTTGACCCGCTCGGCGCCGCTCGCTTCGAGCCCGGCGACGTCGATCTCGTTGTCGAAGTGGCCGATGTTGCCGACGATCGCGTTGTGCTTCATCCGCGCCATGTGGCCGGCGGTGACGATGTCCTTGTTGCCGGTGGCGGTGACGAAGAGGTCGGCCGTCTCGACCACCTCCTCCAGGGTCCGCACCTCGTAGCCCTCCATCGCCGCCTGCAGGGCGCAGATCGGGTCGATCTCGGTGACGATCACGCGGGCGCCCTGGCCGCGCAGCGACTCGGCGCAGCCCTTGCCGACGTCGCCGTAGCCGCAGATGACGGCCGCCTTGCCGCCGATCATCACGTCGGTGGCGCGGTTGATCCCGTCGATCAGCGAGTGGCGGCAGCCGTAGAGGTTGTCGAACTTCGACTTGGTGACCGAGTCGTTGACGTTGATCGCCGGGAACAGCAGGTCGCCCGCCTCGGCCAGTTGGTAGAGGCGGTGCACGCCGGTGGTCGTCTCCTCGGTCACGCCCTTGATCCCGGCGGAGATCCGGGTCCAGCGCTGCGGGTCGGACTCGAGCGAGCGCTGCAGGGTCTCGAGCACGACGCGGAGCTCCTCGGATCCAGCCGAGGCCGGGTCGGGCACGGCGCCGGCCTTCTCGTACTCGACGCCCTTGTGGACGAGCAGGGTGGCGTCGCCGCCGTCGTCGAGGATCATGTTCGGCCCCTCGTCGTCGGGCCAGGCCAGGGCCTGCTCGGTGCACCACCAGTACTCCTCCAGGGTCTCGCCTTCCCAGGCGAAGACGGGGATGCCGGCGGCGGCGATCGCGGCGGCGGCGTGGTCCTGGGTGGAGAAGATGTTGCAGCTCGCCCAGCGCACCTCGGCGCCGAGGGCGACCAGGGTCTCGATCAGGACCGCGGTCTGCACCGTCATGTGGAGCGAGCCGGTGATCCGCGCCCCCTGCAGCGGCTGCTCGGCCGCGAACTCCTCGCGGGTCTGCATCAGGCCGGGCATCTCGACCTCGGCGAGGGAGATCTCCTTGCGCCCGAACTCGGCGAGGCCGATGTCGGCGACTTTGAAGTTTGAGGTGGCGGTTGCCATCGATTCCTTTCGGGGTTTTGGTCAGGAAAGGATACGGAGGACTCAGCCGGGCCGTCCCATCGCTTCCTTGAAGCGCTCGATCGCCTCGACCGGGGTCGGGTCGACCCCGCGCGCAGCGGCCAGCTCCAGCGAGACGAGGTCGCCGAGCATCGTCGCCCAGATCAAACGGGCGACCCGCGTCTCCCCGGCGGTCTCGACCCGCACCGCGGCGGTGGCGTGGGGGGCGACCGCCTCGGCGGTCAGCTCGATCCGGCGCCGCTCGCGCGGGTGCTGGTCGCGGTCTTCGAGGAAGACGGCGGCGAGGCGGCAGCCGTCGGCGCCCTCTCCCCAGCCGCAGAGCTCGTTGTGGTCCGCCTCCGGCAGCTCGGAGTGGAAGGAGGGCAGCTTCGCGTTCTCGTTCACCTGCGTCTTCCAGCGGCGCGCGACCGGCGCGGTCAGGTCGGCGCCGTAGACGACGGGGATCGCGCCGTCGAGCTGGGCGGCGATCTCGGCCGCGCGCGCCTTCAGCGTTTCGATCTCCCCTTCGAGGAAGGCCGCGGCGGCGTCGATCTCGGTGTGGACGCGGGGGGCGGCGCCGGCCAGGGCGGCGATCTCGGCGGCGCAGGCGAAGGTGTAGGCGACGGCGGCGCGCGGCTGCAGGATGCCGGGCAGGCCGACCACCGGCACCCCCGCCTCGCGCGCTTCCTCGACCAGCGTCCCGCCGGTGCTGACCACGATCCGCCGCGCGCCGAGCGCCTCGGCGGCGGCGAAGCAGGCCAGCGTCTCCTCGGTGCCGCCCGAGTAGCTGACGCAGGCGACCGCCCACTCAGGCGTCGCCCAGCTCGGCAGCTCGTAGCCGCGGACGGTGACCAGCGGCCGTGTGAGGCGGTCGCCGAGCGCCGCCGCGGCGAGGTCGGCGCCGATCGCCGAGCCGCCCACCCCGCAGACCATCGCGCCGGCCGCGTCGGCCGGCTGCAGGCGCGCCGACTCGATCCGCCAGAGGGCGTCGCGGAGGTGGTCCGGGATGGCGAGGACGTCGTCGATCATCGGTCGCAGTGCCTAGTTAGGCGGGGACTCTCTCATCCCTGCCCACCACCGCGCCCATGAGCTCGGCGCCGGCCTCGACCGCGACCCCTGGCGCGAGGACCGAGCCGCTCACCGAGGCGCCCGCGCCGACCGAGCAGCCGGCGAGCAGGACCGAGTCGGCGATCCGCGCCCCGGCGGCGACCTCGCAGCCAGGCCCGAGGACGGCGCGCGGGCCGACCGCGGCGTCGCCCGCCACCGCGGCGCTCGGGTCGATCAGCAGCCCTGGCCGGGTCGGCTCGACCTGCGTCTCGACCCGCCCCTCGAGGATGTCCCAGGTCGCCTGCAGGTAGCGCTCGGGGGTGCCGATGTCCATCCAGTAGCCGTCGAGCCGCAGGCAGCTCAGGCCCTCGCCGACCAGGCGCGGGAACACCTCGCGCTCGATCGAGACCTCGCGCCGCGGCGGGATCAGGTCGAGCACCGAGCGCTCCAGCACGTAGGCGCCGGCGTTGATCTCGCCCGGGGCGTGCTCGCCGGTCTTCTCGACGAACTCCAGCACCGCTCCCGATTCGTCGCGGCGGACGAGCCCGTAGGCGGCGGCGTCCTCGACCGGATGCAGGGCCAGCGTCGCGCGGGCGCCGGCCCGCTCGTGGGCCCGCAGCAGCGCGCTCAGGTCGAGGTCGGCGAGGACGTCGCCGTTGAGCGCCAGGAAGCGGTCATCGAGGCGCTCCCCCAGCTGCTCCGCGGCGAAGCGGATCGCGCCGGCCGTCCCGCGCGGCTCCGGCTCCGTCGCGTAGGAGAGGCGGACGCCCGCGTGCTGACCGTCCCCCAGCGCCTCGCGCAGCACGTCGGGGAGGAAGCCGCAGGCGAGGACCGCCTCGGTCACCCCGTGGGCCGCCAGCCACTCGATCATGTAGGCGAGGAAGGGACGGTCGACCAGGGTCAGCGCCGGCTTCGGCACCTGCTCGGTCAGCGGCCGCAGCCGCGTCCCTTCGCCGCCGACCAGGACGATCGCCTGCATCTAGTCGGAGCCGGCCCGAGCCGGCTCGAGGGCGGACTTGCCGATCCCCTCGTACTCGAAGCCCGCCGCGCGCAGCTTCTCCGGATCGAGGAAGTTGCGCCCGTCGACGACCAGCGGCCGCGCCATCCGCCGCGCGGCCTCGGCCCAGTCGAGCTCGGCGAACTCGCCCCACTCGGTGACCAGCACCGCCGCGTCGGCGCCGTCGAGGGCCTCCAGGGCCGACCCGGCCAGCTCGACCGAGCCGAGCAGCTCGCGGGCGCGCTCGCTGGCGACCGGGTCATAGGCGATCACGTCGGCTCCCTCGCCCTGCAGCCGCGCGGCCAGCACCAGGCTGGACGCCTCGCGCATGTCGTCGGTGTCGGGCTTGAACGCCAGCCCCAGCAGCGCCACCCGCTTGCCGAGCAGGGAGCCAAGGTGGGCCTGCAGCTTCCCCACCACCCGCCGCTTCTGCAGCTCGTTGACCTCGATCACCGCGGTCAGCAGCTGGAAGTGGTAGCCGGTGTTCCCCGCCAGCATCTTCAGCGCGCTGACGTCCTTGGGAAAACATGAGCCCCCGTAGCCGATCCCCGCGCGCAGGAACGAGGGGCCGATGCGCTCGTCGAGGCCCATGCCGCGAGCGACTTCGCCGACGTCGGCGCCGACCTCCTCGCAGACGTTGGCGATCTCGTTGATGAAGGAGATCTTGGTCGCGAGGAAGGCGTTGGAGGCGAGCTTGATCATCTCGGCGCTGGCGACGTCGGTGTGGAGGATCTCGCCGCCGAGCGGCTCGTAGAGGCGCTGGACCGCGGCCGCCGCCTCCTCGTCGCCCGGGTCGGAGCCGATCACCACCCGGTCCGGGCTCATGAAGTCCTTCACCGCGGTCCCCTCCTTGAGGAACTCCGGGCAGGAGACGTAGGCGAGGCCGGGCAGGTCGCGACGGATCGACTCGCCGGTGCCGGCGGGCACCGTGCTCTTCATGATCAGCACGTGGCCGGCGTCGGCGGGCAGCTCCCCGACGACCGCGCGGACGCGAGTGAGGTCGGCGTCGCCGGAGTAGGTCGGCGGGGTGTCGACGCAGACGAAGAGCAGCCGCGCGCCGTCCAGCAGCTCGGACATGTCCGTGGTGAAGGCGATCCGCTCGGCGTTGCGCCGCAGCAGGTCCTCCAGCCCCGGCTCGTGGATCGTCACCTCGCCCCGCGAGAGCGCCTCGACCTTCTCCGGCACGATGTCCCGCGCCACGACCCGGTGGCCGAGCTCGGCGAAGCAGGCGGCGGTGACCAGGCCGACCCAGCCGACCCCGATCACCCCGATCGGCTCTCTCTGCTCGCTCATCCGCTTGCCCTCCCTCGCTTTCTCCTGTTCTTTTCGATGATCGCCTGCGCCGAGCGCGCGATCCCGATCATCTGATCGTTGGTCAGCGTCTGCAGCAGGTCGTTGGAGACCCAGTAGGTGTTCGATCCGCGCTGCCAGGCCACCAGCCGCAGCCGTTCGCCGTCGACGTAGATCTTGTATTCGCGGCCGTTGATCGTCTTGGTCAGGCTCGGGTTGTCGAGGATCGGCGGGTCGTCCCAGCCCTGGATCCCCTGGACGCCGAAGTAGTGGTTGCCGTCCGGGAGTTCGAGCACCCCGACCATGCGGTAGGCGCCGTGGCGGTGGCCGTCTCCGTCCTTCAGGTGGTAGACGCGCGGGTCCTGGACGTGTTCGTAGCTGTTGGTTTCCACGAAGTAGGCGCCGGAGGGTAGCCGGGTCGGGTAGAAGACGGGGAAGCCGCCGCCGACCTTCCGCGCCGCGGCCTTCCCCTCCGCTTCGCCGGCTTCGCGGGCCGGCACCAGGCCGTCGCTGCCGGGTGGCTGCGGCTTGGCGATGTGCGGCTTCGAGGCGCCGGACTTCTTCCGCCCCTGCTTCTTCTTTGACGAGGAGCCGCTCGCGACGCCTTCCAGCGAGCCGCGCGGCCCCGGGCTGGCTTCGCTGCCGAGGAACTTGTCCACCGCCCCGTGGATCGCGCCCGGCGAGGCGTAGACGAAGCTCGGCCCGAGGGTCGCCGGGAAGTGGATCTCCTTGATCGAGGCGTTGCGGGAGGCGAGGAAGAGTTTCAGCACTTCCAGCATCGTCTCCTTGTTGTTGATGTCCGAGGTCGTGTATTTGGTGAAGATGTCCAGGAGCCCGCTCTGATCGAACACCAGGTCCTGGATCGAGACTCGCTGGCGGGCGGCGCTGATGAAGTCCTGCTGGCGGGCGGAGCGGACCAGGTCGGTGTCGGTGTGGCGGTAGCGAACGTACTGGAGCGCCTTTTTCCCGCAGAGCAGCTGGTAGCCGGGCTTGACGTTGATTTCCGAATACTGCTCGGAGGGGGGCAGTCCGACGTTGGAGTGGTAGTAGCGCCGGTCGGCGTCGGTGTAGACGCAGCCGATCGCGTCGACGGCGCGGACGAAGCCGAGGAAGTCGACGTTGACGACGTGGTTGATCGGCAGCCCGGTCAGTTCCTTGACCACGCGCAGGGTCAGCCTCGGCCCGCCGTAGGTGTAGGCGGCGTTGAACTTTTCGGTCCCGACGCCGGGGATTTCGACCTTGAGGTCGCGCGGGATCGACATCACCGCGATCGTGTCCCTTTCCGGGTCGAGCCGAAGCAGGATCGTGGTGTCGGAGCGGCCGGGGTCTTCCTTCAGGCTGGCGCGCTTGTCGGAGCCGAGGATGAGGATGTTCTCCGGCGCCCCGCCGGTGACCGTGGAGAGGTATTTGTGCAGCTTGTTGTTGTAGACGTTGTTGTGTGAGAGTTCCTTCGCGATGCTGTCGGCGAAGCGGAGGATGTCGGTCGCGGTCGCCGCGGCCGAGACCGCGACGATGACGACCGCGCCGAGCGCGAACCGCCACCAGAACCGCTTCGGCTTCGGCGGCGGGTCGGAGTCGCCGTTCGGCGGCGGCTTCTTCGGGGCCCAGCCCGAGCCCTGAGGCTCAGTCATCGCGGCGGCCCGGGATCGCCCGCAGGAACGATTCCAGCGCCTGCCGGTAGGTCTCCAGCGAGGAGACCGAGACCCACTCCTCCGGCCCGTGGTGTCCGGCGCCGACCGGCCCGAACTCGACCGCCGGCACCCCCACCCGCAGGAAGGAGACCGCGTCGGAGGCGCCGTCGCGGCCGACGCTCATCGGCTCGCCGTGATGGTGCTCCGCCGCCGCCGCGCGCAGCCCCCGCACGAAGGGGGACTCGCGGTCGACCGTCGCCGGCGGGCGTGTGAAGAGCGGCTCGCAGGTGACCCCCGGCAGGCCGCGCACTTCCTCGAGCATGGTGGCTGGGTCCTGATCCGGCAGGTAGCGGATGTCGACGTCGATGACGCATCGGTCGGGCACCTTGTTGAGCGCGTCGCCGCCCCAGATCCTGCCCAGGTTGATCGAGGGTCGGTCGAACAGCTCGGAGCTGTGCCGGGCAAACGGTAGCGACTCGATACTGCGGAAAACGTCGATCGCGTTGAGGACCGCGTTTTCGCCCAGCCACGGGGTCGCGCCGTGGGCGGCCGTCCCCCCCACCTCGAGTCGCAGCGCCAGCACCCCCTTCGCCTCGATGCCGATGTGGAGGTCGGTCGGCTCGCCGGTGATCGCGAAGTCGCCGAGGAAGCCGCTGTCGACGAGGTGGTCGGAGCCGCGCTCGGCCGCCTCCTCGGACTCCTCGTCGCCGACGATCCCCAGCCGCACCCGCACCGAGTCCTGGTCCCGCATCGCCGCCGCGGTGACCAGCATCGCCGCCAGCGCCCCCTTCATGTCGTAGGCGCCGCGCCCGTAGAGCCGGTCGTCCTCGATCCGCGGGTCGAACTGCCCGGGCCGCCCGGGGACGACGTCGAGGTGCCCGTGGAGGACGACCGTCGGCGCCTCCTCCGGCCCCACCTCAGCCTTGAGGACCGGCAGCCCGCGCACCTCGTCTGCCGCTGCCTCTATTCCCCGTGCCTCCAACCACCCTTTGACGAACCCCGCGGCTTCGAGCACCCCCTCCTGGTGTGCCGTCTCATAGGAGATCAGCCGTTCCGCCAGCGCAACGAGTTCGCCGCTCATCGACAACCCCCACAGACCGCGGCAGTCCTTTGTCCGGCATAGCAGTGAAAAGGACTGCCGCGCTCGGTCAGTCCAAGCGAGCTCATCCCTCGGCGATCGAGAGAAACGCCTCAGCCCTATCCCGATCCTTGGCCGCCCGCGCGAACTCGGCGCTCCCCTCCTCGCTCTCGGAGAGCCGCTGCTCGGCGTCGGCGAGCTGCTCTTTCAGCGCCCCCCGGTCGAGCTCCTCCGGCGCCACCGCCTCCTCGACCAGCAGGCGAACCTGGTTGCCGAACACCTGCAGCCAGCCGTGCGCCTGCGCGTAGCGCCTCGTCTCGGACTCGGAGACCTGCAGCCGCAGCTCGGTCGGGCGCAGCGCCGCCAGCAGCGGCGCGTGGTTGGCGAGGATGCCGATCTCGCCGACCTCGGTGCGGGTCGAGACCCGCCGCGCTTCGCCCTCCCAGACCTCCCCCTCCGGGGTGAGGACCTCGACGTCCACCATGTGCTCGGCCGCCACGGGTGCTCCTAGGCGGCCGCGGCGGCGCCGGCGCCCTCGGTCACCTGGTCGATTCCGCCCTTCATGTAGAAGGCGCCCTCGGGCAGCTCGTCGTGCTGGCCGTCGAGGATCTCGCGGAAGCCGCGCACCGTCTCGGCGACCGGCACGTACTCGCCGCCGCGGCCGGTGAACTGCTCGGCGACGAAGAACGGCTGCGAGAGGAAGCGCTCGATCTTCCGCGCCCGGGAGACCGTCTGCTTGTCTTCGTCGGAGAGCTCGTCGATGCCGAGGATCGCGATGATGTCCTGCAGCTCCTTGTAGCGCTGGAGCACCTCCTGCACCTCGGTCGCCGTCCGGTAGTGCTCGTCGCCGACCACGGCGGGCTTGAGGATCGTCGAGGTCGAGTCGAGCGGGTCGACCGCCGGGTAGATCCCCTTCTCCGAGATCGCCCGCGAGAGGGTCGTCGTCGCGTTGAGGTGGGCGAACACCGAGGCCGGCGCCGGGTCGGTGAGGTCGTCGGCGGGGACGTAGATCGCCTGCACCGAGGTGACCGAGCCGCGCGCGGTCGAGGTGATCCGCTCCTGCAGGCCGCCCATCTCGGTCTCCAGCGTCGGCTGGTAGCCAACCGCCGAGGGCATCCGCCCGAGCAGGGCCGAGACCTCCGAGCCCGCCTGGACGAAGCGGAAGATGTTGTCGATGAACAGCAGCACGTCCTGGCCGCCCTGCTCGCGGAAGTATTCGGCCATGGTGAGGCCGGAGAGGGCGACGCGCAGGCGGGCGCCCGGGGGCTCGTTCATCTGACCGAAGACGAGCATCGTCTTGTCGATCACGCCCGACTCCTTCATCTCGAGCCAGAGGTCGTTGCCCTCGCGCGAGCGCTCGCCGACCCCGCAGAAGGCGGAGAGCCCTTCGTGCTCTTCGCCGATGTTGCGGATCAGCTCCTGGATCAGCACGGTCTTGCCGACCCCGGCGCCGCCGAACAGCCCGACCTTGCCGCCCTTGGCGTAGGGGGCGAGCAGGTCGATCACCTTGATCCCGGTCTCGAGGATCTCCTGGGTCGGGGTCAGCTCCGAGGCCTCCGGCGCGGGCCGGTGGATCGGCCAGCGTTCCTCGGCCTCGACCGGCTCGCCGAGGTCGATCGGCTCGCCGAGCAGGTTGAAGATCCGGCCCAGGGTCACCTCGCCGACCGGCACCGTGATCGGTTCGCCGGTGTCGACCACCTTGTCGCCGCGCTGGAGGCCGTCGGTGGCGTCCATCGCGACGGTGCGCACGCGGTCGTCGCCGAGGTGCTGCTGCACCTCGCAGACCAGCTCGGTCGTTTCGCTGTCGCCGTTGCCGGACATCTCGATCTTCACCGCCGAGTAGATCTCCGGCAGCTTGTCGGGGAAGACGGCGTCGACGACCACGCCGGTGATCTGCTCGACGCGCCCTACGTTGGTTCCGTTGTTGCTCTCAGCCATTTGTTCCTTTGCTCGTTTCAGGGCCTAGCCGAGCGCCTCGGCGCCGGCCACGACCTCCAAGATCTCCTGGGTGATCTCCGCCTGCCGGACCCGGTTCATCTCCAGGGTCAGCTTGCCCATCATGTCTTCCGCGTTCTCGGCGGCGTTCCGCATCGCGGTCATCCGCGCGCCCAGCTCCGAGGCCGCCGACTCGAGCAGCGCCCGGTAGACGGAGATCGTCACGTACTCCGGGATCAGCCTCGCCAGCAGCTCCTCGGCGTCGGGCTCGTAGAACCACTGCGAGCGGCTCTGGGCGCGCTCGGCCTCGGTCTCCTCGCCCTGCTCCTGCTCCTCCGCGGCGCCCTCGCCGATCACCTCGGCCTGCTGCAGCGGCAGCAGGGTCTGGCGCCAGACGTGCTGGGTCAGCGGCGAGACGTAGCGGTTGTAGACCAGCTCGACCCGGTCGAGGTCGGAGTCCACGTAGCGCGCGGTCAGCTCCTCGGCGATCTCGCGCGCGTCGGCGAAGGCGGGACGGTCGGTGAAGCCGGCGTAGGAGGTGCGCAGGCTCTGCTTGCGGAAGGTGAGGGCGGAGACGCCCTTGCGGCCGACCACCGAGAACGACGGCTCGGCGCCCTCCTCGCGGACCCGGTCGCGGGCCCGCAATCCCTCGCGGATGATGTTCGTGTTGAAGGCGCCGGCGAGCCCACGGTCGCCGGTGACGAGGACGAGCCCGACCCGATCGACGCTCTCGTGCTCGGCCAGCACCGGAACCCGCGGAATCCCCCCGGCCTGCTCGGCGGCCCGCCTGGTCAGCTTGCGAAGACCCTCGGCATAAGGCCGCAGCGCATCGATCCGCTGCTCAGCCCGCCGCAACCTTGCAGCCGCCACCATCTCCATCGCCCGCGTGATCTTGTTGATGTTCTTGATCGAGGCGATCCGGTTCTTGACTTCCTTCTGAGTGGCCATGGTCAGCTAGTCGAATCGCCGGCTGCGCCCGGGTGCCCCGATCGGGGGCGCCGAGAACGAAAACCTCGCCCGCAGGCGCCCCCGATCGGGGCCCAGCGCGCGCGTCCGGTCAGACCGACACCTCCTCTGGCGTCTCGGCAGCAGCCTCGGGCTCCTTCTTGGGCGCCTCGATCTTGTCCGACTCGCCCGGCTCCATCGGGTCGCCATGCTCGTCGAAGTCGGGCCCGAAGGAGTCGACGAAGTCGGCGATCGCCTCGCCGAGCTCCTTCTCGTCCTCCTCGGAGAGCTGGCCGCTCTCCTCGATCCGCCCCAGCAGCTCCGCCTTCTCGGCGTGCAGGCGGGTGCGCAGGTCGGCGAGGAACTCGCCGACGCGCTCGGTCTTGATCCGGTCGAGGTAGCCGCCGGTGCCGGAGTAGATCGCCGCCACCTGGTCGCCGACCCCGAGCGGCTCGCGCTCCTTCTGCTTCAGCAGCTCGACCAGCCGTTCGCCGCGAGCGAGGCTCTTCTGCGTCTCCGGGTCGAGCTCGGAGCCGAACTGGGCGAACGCCTCGAGGTCGCGGTACTGGGAGAGGTCGAGGCGCAGCTTCCCGGCCACCTTCTTCATCGCCTTGGTCTGCGCGTTGCCGCCGACCCGGGAGACCGAGATGCCGACGTTGATCGCCGGCCGCACGCCCGAGTAGAAGAGGTCGGACTCGAGGAAGATCTGGCCGTCGGTGATCGAGATCACGTTGGTCGGGATGTAGGCGGAGACGTCGGAGGCCTGGGTCTCGATGATCGGCAGCGCCGTCAGCGATCCGCCGCCGAGCTCGTCGTTCAGCTTCACCGCCCGCTCCAGCAGGCGCGAGTGCAGGTAGAAGACGTCGCCCGGGTAGGCCTCGCGGCCGGGCGGGCGCCGCAGCAGCAGCGACATCTGCCGGTAGGCGTAGGCGTGCTTGGTGAGGTCGTCGTAGACGCAGAGCGCCGCTTTCCCGTTGTAGAGGAAGTGCTCGCCCATCGCGCAGCCCGCGTAGGGGGCGATGTACTTGATCGGCGCGGCCTCGTCGGCGGGGGCGGCGACGATGATCGTGTTCTCCATCGCCCCGTTCTCCTCCAGCACCTCCTTCAGCTGCACGACCGTCGACATCCGCTGGCCGATCGCGACGTAGATGCAGACCAGGTCCTTGTCCTTGTTGTTGATGATCGTGTCGATCGCGATCGCCGTCTTGCCGGTCTGGCGGTCGCCGATGATCAGCTCGCGCTGGCCGCGGCCGATCGGGATCATCCCGTCGATCGACATCAGCCCGGTCTGGACCGGTTCGACCACCGGCTGGCGCTGGACCACGCCGGGGGCCTTGAACTCGGCCGGGCGGGTCTCGGTGGTGTTGACGTCGCCGCGGTCGTCGAGCGGGCGGCCGAGCGGGTCGACCATGCGGCCGAGCAGCTCCTCGCCGACGGGGATCCGCAGCAGGTGGCCGGTCCGCTTCACGGTGTCGCCCTCGACGATCCTGTCCCACTCGCCGAACAGCACCGCGCCGACGTTGTCGGCCTCGAGGTTCAGCGCCAGCCCGGTGACGCCGTGCGGCAGTTCCAGCATCTCCAGCGCCATGCAGTTGTCGAGGCCGTGGATGCGGGCGATCCCGTCCGCCACGGAGAGGACGGTGCCCACCTCCGAGAGGTCGGCGCTCTCCGCCTCCAGTCCCTCGATCCGCTCGCGCAGAATGCTTGCGATCTCGTCCGGCTTGATCTCCATCGGGTGCTCTGTTCCTCCTTAGGCCGCCTGCGCGACGCTCTTTCTAAGTTTCTCCAAGCGATTGCGGATGCTCGCGTCGAGGACCATGTTGCCGACCTGCAGCACGACCCCGCCGAGGATCTCCGCGTCCACCCGGCTCGCCAGCTCGACCTTCTGATCGGTCTGGCGCTCGATCTCCTCGCCGATCCTGCCCACCACCGCCGGGTCCAGCTCGACCGCGCTGGTCACGGTGACGTCGATGCGGCGGTTCTTCTCCTTCCACAGCTCCTCGAAGCGGCGCCGGATCCGGAAGACCTCGGGCATCCGCCCCTTCTCCACCAGCAGCTTGAGGAAGTTGACCAGCTCCGGCTCGGCCCCGACCACGGCCCGGTCGATCCCGGCGTTCTTCTCCGCCGAGGAGAAGTAGGGGCTGAAGAAGAAGACCTGGAGGTCGTGGATGCGGTCGACCGCGTCGGCGAACTGGCCGAGCTGGTCGCGGACCGCGTCCAGCTTCCCCTTCTCTTCCGCGACCTCGAAGAGGGCGCCGGCGTAGACGTGAGCGGCGTCCTGCGCCACTAGTTCTCCGATCCCGAGAGAGTCGAGAAGTCGACCTCGCCGAGGGCCTCCTCGACCAGCCGCTTCTGGTCCTCGGCGCTGAGGCTCTTGCGGGTCACCTTCTCGGTCGCCAGCACGGTCAGGTCGGCGACCTCCTTGCGGATCTGCTCCAGCGAGCGCCGCGTCTCCGCCTCGATGTCGCGCTTCGCCGCGGCGACCAGCTCCTCGCGCTTCTCCCTGCCGGCCGCGGTCGCCTCGGCTTCGGCGGTCTCGGCGGCCTTGCGGGCGCGGGCCATGATCTCGTCGGCCTGCTCCCGCGCCTCGGCCAGCCGCCCGCGGTACTCGGCGAGCAGCTCGTCGGATTCCCTGCGCTGGCGCTCCGCCGCGTCGATCGACTCCGAGATCGCCTTGGCGCGCCGGTCCAGCGCTTCCTGGATTTTCGGGAAGGCGAGCTTGCTGAGGACCCACATCGTGAACAGGAAGAGCACGAGGGTCCAGATCATCAGCCCGAGGCCGGGCGAGACCAGGAAGCTGCCGCCTTCTTCGCCGCCCTTCTCGGCGGCCAGGGGGATCGCCGCTATGTAACCGAGCAACTCCATTCCGGCGACCTAGAGGAAGAAGGCGATCAGGCCGAAGATGAACGTGTAGAAGGCCACGGCCTCGGTCAGCGCGAAGCCGAGCCAGCGGATGCTCTGCAGCTCGTCTTTCATCTCCGGCTGACGGGCGACCGACTCGATCTCCTTGCCGAAGATGAAGCCGATGCCGATGCCGGCGCCGATCGAGCCGAGGCCGGCGCCGACGCCCAGCGCGATCGCCTTGCCGGCGTCTTTCACGCCTTCGTCGGTGACTGCGGCGACGACAGGGGACAGATCCATGGAAGAAGCGCTCCTTTTCTAGTGACTGGCGGAGGTGGCTCCGCCGAGGTAGATGGCAGTGAGGGTTGCGAAGATGAACGCCTGCAAGGTCGCGATCAGGCCGACCTCGAGGATGAAGAAGAAGAAGGCGAGCGGGAAGGTGAGCGCGCCGAGCGCCGCGATCCCGAGCAGCACCGCCAGCCCCCCGCCCATGAACAGCAGCAAGAGGTGGCCGGCGAGGATGTTGGCGAAGAGCCGGACGGAGAGCGAGATCAGCCGCGCGAAGTGCGAGATCGCCTCGATCACGAAGATGAACCCCTTCGCCAGGGGGTTCATGTCCTCGAGGCCCGGGGGAAGCCAGCTCGCCAGGTACTTGAAGAGGCCCTTGGAGCGGACCCCCTCGAAGTGGTAGCTGAGCCAGACGACCAGCGTCAGGACCAGCGGGATCGAGAGGTTCGCGGTCGCCGCGTAGATCGCGAAGGCCGGGATTTCGACCCCGAAGACGCTGATCTCGTGCTCGGTGTTGGTCGGCAGGGGCAGGAACCCGAGCATGTTCGAGAACCAGATCCAGAAGAAGAGCGCGGCGATGAACGGGAACCACTTGGCCGCCATGGCGCTGTCCATGTTGCCGCCGGTGATGTTGCTCTTGGTCAGGTCGTAGCCGACCTCGACCGCGGCCTGGACCCGGTTCGGCTTCTCCTGCATCCGCCGCGCGATCCAGGTCATCGCGAGGATCGTCAGGCCGCTGGCCAGGAGCAGGTAGAGGACCGCCTTGTTGATGCTGAGATCGACGCTGCCGATGTGGATCCCGATCCACTCTTCGAGCTTGAACTCGTTCTGCGGCTTGAAGGCTTCGTTCTTGCCGTTGCTGCCGAAGATCAGCACCATCAGGATCGCGATCGCGAGGTAGGCCCCGAGGCCGATGAAGACTTTCGCCCTGGTGCTCAGCCCCGCGGAGCCCGAGGCGCCACCGGGCGCCTCCGCCACTGCCTGCGCGGCGCTCACGCGACCCCCTGGCCCTCGGGCTCGCCGTCGAACAGGTGCGCGAGCCCCTGCGCGACGAAGGAGATCGTGAACAGCGCCACCAGCAGCAGCGCCGAGCTGAGGCCGGCCTCGCGTTCGGCCAGCCCGACCAGCAGCACCGCGGTCGCCATCAGCCAGACCCGGCCGAGCGTGGTCGCGGCGACGATCCCCATCGCGCGCTGGCGGTTGCCGGCGGCCAGCTCGGCGTTCGCCCGGCGTCCGGCGAGCATCTGAACGCCCCGCTGGGCGAGCCAGACGGCGGCCCCGGCGGCGTATCCGAGCAGGGAGAAGCCTCCGAGCAGGAACACGGCGAGGGCTGCGACCAGCGCGAGTAGATCGACGTACTTGAGAGGAGACATAAATACGCCCGGCTCGGGGGGAGCGGGCGGACTGGCGACTATATCCGAACGGCCCCGGGAATGGCTTTGTGGAGCCAGTTCGTGAGCCTTGCCACTACCGCGGCGGGGGCGTTTCGAGGTCGGCGCCGGTCGCGGGCGCCCCGTCCTCGGAGGGGAGGGCGGCGAACTCGCCCGTTTCCGGGTCGATCGCCTCGAACTCGCCCGTCTCCGGGTTGATCCGCCCCCGGCGCAGCTTGAGGATCTCCAGCACGTAGACCAGGTAGACGCTGTAGGCGAGCGCCACCGCCAGGAAGAGCAGCATCACCGCGGTCCAGAGGGCGTCGAAGTGGCCGTGGTTGTCGCTGTAGGGGACGAAGCGCAGGGCCAGCGCCAGGCCGGCCATCACCAGCGTCCAGGCGTAGAGGTAGGCGACCGTGCGCCGCTGCGAGAAGCCGATGTTGGCCATCCGGTGGTGGAAGTGCCAGCTGTCGGCCTGGTAGATCGGCTGGCGGTATTTGAGCCGCTTGGCGACGACGAAGCCGGTGTCGAGGATCGGCACCGCGAGCACGACCAGCGGGAAGGCGAGGGCGATCACCGCGTTGGTCTTCAACGCCCCCTGGACCGAGGCGGTCGCCAGCAGGAAGCCGAGCAGGTTGGAGCCGGTGTCCCCCATGAAGCTGGAGGCGGGCGGGAAGCCGTGGCGGAGGAAGCCGAGCGCGGCGCCCCCGGTCAGCGCCGCCAGCACGCCCGCCGCGTTGCGTTCGAGCGAGAGCGCGATCGCCGCCAGGGTGACCGCGGCGATCGTGCAGACGCCGGCGGCGAGGCCGTCGACGCCGTCGATGAAGTTGATCACGTTGACCACGGCGACGATCCCGAGCACGGTCAGCGGGTAGGCGGCCCAGCCGAGACCTAAGCCGCCGAGGAACGGCAGGGTGACGTGGTCGACCCGGACCCCGGCGAGGACCGGGATCGTCGCCGCGGCGATCTGGCCGAGGAACTTCGGCAGCGCCGGCAGGCCGCGCACGTCGTCGACCACCCCGACAGCGGCGATCGCCACCGCGCCGAGCAGGATCGCGCGGCTCTCGCCGTCGCCCGGGAGCCAGATCCACCCCGTCGCCTCGACCGCGACCAGGATCGCCAGGCCCGAGAGCCGCGGCATCGGCCTGGTGTGCAGCCCGCGCGGCTTCGGCAGGTCGATCGCGCCGACCCGGAAGGCGAGCCGCTCGGCGTAGGGGACGAGCAGCCAGGCTATTGCCGCGGCGGCGATGAAGGCTAGGACGGCGTCGGTGGTCGTGGGCACTTGTGACCTGGGGCGATCCGGGTAGGGGTTTCACTTAACTTTTTCCGAAGACACTTTGCGGCTGTCCGCGGACCGACCCGCGGAAAAAGTACAAGACGTTTCACCCCTACCCGGATCGCCCGCCCGCGCCGCGACCAGCCTCCGCGCAGATCGGGAGACTTTCACCCCTATCGGGACAGCCGGGCGGAGCGGCGCTACCGGGACGGCTCGCTTGCGGGGCCACGGCCGCTCTCCGCCGAGGTGGGAATGGCGCCGATCACCGCTTCGACCAGGAGGTCTGGGTTGCGGGGGTGGCGGACGCCGATTTGGGTGTTGCGCTTGTTGAGGGGGAGGGTTGCGGGGTCGGTTAGGGGCTGGAGGCGGCCGTCGGCTATCAGGGCCTCGTCGACGCCGCCCATGCGGCCGCTGAAGGTGGTGAAGACGGGGGTGCCGAGGGCCACCGCCTCGCGGTTCATCGTCCCCCCCGCGCTGACCACGAGGTCGGCGTAGGCGATCAGGCTCTGGGCGTCGATCGCGTGCGCGGGGACGATCAGGTTGGCGGCGCCGAGCGCGCGGACCGCCTCGCCCTGCCCGGCGGTGCGGGGGATGACGACGGCCTGGACCTCCCGCGCCTCGGCCAGCCGCCGGATCGTCGCGCCGTAGAGGTCGTTGGGCCGGTGATACTCGGAGGTCTCCGGCGGCGGCCGGACGACCACCAGGACCTTCTCGCGGTCGAGCCCGAGCTCCTCGAGCACCCGCGCGTCAGGCTCGAAATCGGCGAGGTAGTACTCCTCCTTCAGGCCCGGATAGCGGAACAGCTTCCGCTCCTTGGCGCCGACCTTGGCCAGGCGCTCGACCGGGATCGACTCCGGCGCCAGCACGCGACGCGCCGCGCGGAAGGCGACCTGGCGCTGCAGGCGGGCGAACTCGTAGTCCTGCATCTGCGCCGAGGGGACGCGGAAGAGCGAGGAGACGACCGCGAGGTCGACCGAGCCGTGGCCGAGCGCCAGCTGCGGGCGCCGCTCCCAGACCACTCGCGCGAGGCGCGCCGAGCGGCCGCCCAGCGCCCGCGCCTTGCCGAGCCGCGAGGCGCCGCCGTGCTCGCCGACCGTCGTGTAGGGCATCCCCAGCCGCTCGAGGATCCCCAGCGTCTGCCCGTACTCGCGGGCGGTGACGAAGACCTCGTGCCCGCGCGCTTCGAGCCGCTCGGCGATCGGCCGCAGCACCAGCGGGTGGGCGGCGGCCGTGCAGTCGATCCAGACGCGCATGGCCGCGACCCTAACCGTCGCGGCAGCGGCCTTCCTACTGGACGATCTTCAGCCGGCGCAGGCGAGTCGTGCGCCTGGAGCCGATCGTCCGCGTCTCGGCGACGAGGGCCTTCCTCGCCACCGCGAGCTTCCTCGCGAACGCCTTCTTCGGCTTCAGCGAGACGATCGCCGAGCGGCCGGCCCTGACCTTGACCCTGGAGACCGCGCTCTGCGCCTTGAGCCGGCCCCGGCGGCGCTTCGCGACCGCGGTCAGCGCGAAGCGGCAGCCGCGGCGGCCCGCCCCCCTCGGGCAGCGGACCCGGACCCCGGGGTAGGCGACCGCGACGGGCTCGGTCGCCGCGGCGACCGCCGAGCCGTTGCAGTAGGCGGTGCGGCCGGTGGTGACGAACGCGGTCGAGCAGCCCTCGTCGTCGGTGAGCGTGAGGCTGGCGCGATAGGCGCCGGGGTTCCGGTAGACGTGGCGGGCCCGCGGCGTCCCAAGGGTCGCCGCCCCGCCGTCTCCGAAGACCCAGGCGAAAGCGGCGACCGAGCCGTCGGGGTCCATGGAACCCGAGGCGTCGAAGTCGACCGGCACGCCGGGACGGGCGCGCGCCGCCGTGAACGAGGCCGCCGGGGGCTGGTCGGGGACGACGGCGACGCCAGCCGCCCCTCTGCCGACCGGAATCGACGGGCCGAGCTTGCTCGTACCCGTGTCGAAGACGCTGACGCTGCCAGCTTCCGAGCCCGCGACGTAGACGGCCTTCCCGTCGGGGAGCATCGCGACGAATTCGGGCTTTTCGAGGCCGGAGGCTCCGGGCAGGCGCTGGCCCGTGTGGAGGTCCAGTCCTGCAAGGGCTTCTTCGTTCACGCTGACCACATAGGCGCGCCCGCCGTCTGGGGAGATCGCGATCTGGAAGGAGCCGCTGAGGAGCTTCTCGGATTCGCCGATGACCTTGTCGGTGTGGGTGTCGATCGTGGAGACCACGTCGCTGACCTGGCTGGTCACGTAGGCGCGGCTGCCGTCCGGCGAGACCGCCACAGCGGTCGGCTGTTCGACGATCGGGATCGGCTCGCCGACGACGGCGTTCGTGCGGGCGTCGATGACCGAGACCGTGTTCGAGAACTGGTTGACGACGTAGGCCTTGCTCCCGTCGGGCGTGATCGCGACGTCGCTCGGCGCGAGGCCGACCTTGATCGGGCCGCCGACCACGCTGCCCGTCTGGAGGTCCAGCACGGTGATCGTTTCGGCGGGTTCCAGCTCCGAGGCCGTGCTGTCCACAACGTAGGCCCGCATGCCGTCGGGGCTGATCGCGATCGCGCTGGGGAAGGCCCCGATCGGGATCGGGCTGCCGACGACTCGGTTGGCGCGAAGGTCGATCGCGACGACGTCTTTCGTCGCGGCGCGGCCGACGTAGGCGCGGCTTCCGTCAGGCGCGATCGCCAGCGAGTCGTAGGAGGCGAAGCCGCCGATGTCGATCGGCGGCAGCAGCTGACCGGTGCGGCTGTCGAAAGCCGAGACGGAGCTCGATTCGAGGCTCGGGACCAGGACCTCACGCGCGGTCGCGTCGGCGACGGGGAGGGAGAGCAGCGCCGCCGCGGCCAGGACGGCGGCGGCCCACGTCTTCGCAAGCGAGATCATCGGCGAACCGCCATCGGACGAGTTTAAACATCAGACATCTGATGTCTCTTCTACCTCAAGCGACTCGCGCTCGGCGAGGAGCGCTGGCCTAGAAGCGCAGGCGTTGCCGTCAGACCGCCGTCGGCGAGAGCTGCGGGTACAGCGGGTGGCGGTCCATGAGGACCCCGGTGCGGGCGCTGAGCGCCTCCTTCTCGGCTTCGAAGTCGGGCCCGAGAGCGGCAGCGATGACGCTGGCGATCTCCGTCATCTCCTCCTCCCCCATGCCGCGGGTGGTCAGCGCCGGGGTGCCGATCCGCAGGCCGGAGGGGTTCATCGGCGGCCGCTCGTCGAAGGGGATCGCGTTGCGGTTGACGGTGATCCCGACCTCCTCCAGCCGCCGCTCGGCGGTCTGGCCGTCGAGCCCGGTCGGGCCGAGGTCGACCAGCAGCAGGTGGACGTCGGTGCCGCCGGTGAGGACCGGGATCCCGCCCTCTTGGAGCCCCGCCGCGAGCGCCCGCGCGTTGGCGATCGTCTGGCGCTGGCGCTGGCGGAACGGCTCGCTGGCGGCGATCTGCAGGGCGACCGCCTTGGCCGCGATCGTGTGCATCAGCGGCCCGCCTTGCTGGCCGGGGAAGACCGCTTTGTCGACCGCTTTCGCGTGCTCCTCCTTGCAGAGGACCATGCCGCTGCGGGGGCCGCAGAGCGTCTTGTGGATCGTCGTCGTGACGACGTCGGCGTGCTCGACCGGGCTCGGGTGCTCGCCCGCCGCGACCAGCCCGGCGAAGTGGGCCATGTCGACCATCAGCTTCGCCCCGACCGAGTCGGCAATCCGCCGGAAGGCGGCGAAGTCGAGGTGGCGCGGGTAGGCGGACCAGCCGGCGACGATCAGCTTCGGCCGGTGCTCGGCGGCGAGCCGCTCGACCTCCTCCATGTCGACCAGCATGTCCTCGCGCCTGACGCGGTAGGGGATCGGGTTGTAGAGCTTGCCCGAGACGTTGATCTTCATCCCGTGGCTGAGGTGGCCGCCGTGGTCGAGGGCCATCCCGAGGAAGCTGTCGCCGGGTTCCATGAAGGCCATGTAGGCGGCGTTGTTGGCCTGCGCCCCGGAGTGCGGCTGGACGTTGGCGTGCTCGGCCCCGAACAGCGCCTTCGCCCGGTCGATCGCCAGCTGCTCGGCGACGTCGACCTCCTCGCAGCCGCCGTAGTAGCGGCGGCCGGGGTAGCCCTCGGCGTACTTGTTGGTCAGCACCGAGCCGACCGCGTCGAGCACCGCCTGCGGCACGAAGTTCTCCGAGGCGATCATCTCCAGGGTGCGCTGCTGGCGCCGCAGCTCGCCCTCGAGCACCGCGGCGATCTCCGGATCGACCTCGGCGAGGGGCGCGGTTTGGAAGTTCTCGGGCAGCTCGCTCACGGCCAGCGACCATAGCAACGGCCAGGGATACCCTGGGGCCGTGCGACCCCGCTCGCTGCTCGTCCCGATCGCGCTCGCGGCCGCCCTCTCCGCCCCCTCGGCGCGGGCGGCCGATCCCTGCCGCGGCCCGGAAGCGGCGAAGCTGCTCTGCCCGAACCTGAGGATCGGACCGCCGAAGGACCTCTACGTCCAGGCCGGCGGCGGGCGGGTGCTGCTGCGCGCGACCAGCGACGTGCGCAGCCGCGGCCGCGGCCCGATGGAGCTGCGCGGCCGCCGCGACGGTTGGAGGCGAATGCGGACGACGCAGCGGATCTACCGGGCCGGCGGTGGGCACTTCGAGGTGCGCAGCCGCGCCACCCTGCGCTTCGCCGACGTCGGCGCCGCCTACGGCGGCGGCTACTGGAAGGTGCACGAGCTGGCTCGCTTCCAGCTGCGCCGCGCCACCCCGGGCGGCAGGCTCGGCCGGGTCGTCCGCAACGGGCCGAAGCTCAACTACTGCCTGCGCGACCTCGAGCGGACCCGGCCCGGGCGGCGCTCCCCCTCTCATCGCCACTACCCCGGCTGCGACCAGGACCCGTACCGCGACCGAGTCACCCTCGGCACCTCGGTCGGCTGGTCGGACATCTACCCGGCCGACTACGACAAGCAGTGGATCGACGTCACTGGCCTGCGCGGCTGCTTCGCCTTCGTGATGACGGTCGACCCGCGGCACTTCCTCGCCGAGTCGAACGAGCGCGACAACACCTCGCGGCGCCTGGTCCGGCTGCCGTTCCGCGGCGACGTCGGCTGCTGAGGGCTCTTCGTTCAGTCGAGCCCGACCGAGGCGAGGGCGCCGGCCACGTCGCCGGCCGAGAGCGCGCCTTCGCGCAGGATCTCCCAGCCGCCGCCTTCCTCGATCGCGGCGACGTCGACCACGGTGGAGGGCAGGCCGGTCAGCGCGCCGCCATCGATCGCGAGGTCGGCGCCGGCGCCGATCCCCGCGGGCACGTCGGCGAAGCGGGACGGAGCCGGCTCGCCGCTGAGGTTCGCCGAGGTCTGGAGGATCGGGCACATCGCCCCGGCCAGCGGGCCGCCGATCAGGCGCACGCCGAGCCGCTCGGGGTCCTCGCGGCAGGCCAGGGGGTAGCGCCACTGTGGGTTGGCGACGACCAGGGTGACGGCGCCGGGCAGCAGCGCGCTCACAGCCGCCGCCGTGCGCGGCCCCAGGCACTCGACCAGCTCCCGCATCGCCAGCGGCGAGAAGTACATGACCGCCGAGGGCTTGCCGTCGTCGCGCCCCTTCAGCCGGTGAATGCGCTGGATCGCCGCCTCGTCGAGGGGGTCGCAGGCGAGGCCGTAGAGCCCGTCGGCAGGGAACACGGCGACGCCGCCGCCCGCGATCGTCCGCTCCAGCGCCGCCCTGGCCGCGGCGTCGCCGTCGTTCTCGATCGAGACGAGCTCGCTCATTGTCCGATCACCACGCGCTCGATTCCGGCCAGGTCGCGCCGCGTCTCGACTTCCGCGAACCCGGCCGCGAACATCAGCTCGGCGACCGCCGCCGCCTGCCCGTCCCCCACCTCCAGCGCCAGTATCGGCCGGACCGCGGCAGTCCTTTGTCCGGCATAACAAGACAAAGGACTGCCGCGCTCGCTCAGGAGGCCGCGGATGCCCGGCTCGGCGAGAAGGGCGCGGATCGCGTCGAGGCCGTCGGGGCCGGCAAGCAGCGCCTCGCGCGGCTCCCACTCCGTGATCTCTGGCTGCAGCGAGGACCACTCCGTCTCGGCGACGTAGGGGAGGTTGGCGACGATCAGGTCGAAACCTCCCTGCGCGGGCGCATCCTGCGGGAACTCTTCCTGCTCGGAGGGCGCGTCGTCCTCCCGCGGCGCGGTGCCCTCGAGGAAGCGGACGCGATCGGCGAGGCCGAGGCGCTCGGCGTTCGCCCGCGCCACCTCCAGCGCGGCGGCCGAGGTGTCGGTCGCGGTCACCTGGCATTCGGGGAGCTCGTCGGCGATCGCCAGCGCGACCGCGCCGGAGCCGGTGCCGACGTCGAGCACGCGCGGCGGCCTCATCTCCAGCGCCACTTCGACCAGCAGCTCGGTCTCCGGCCGCGGGATCAGCACCCGGGGGTCGACCGCCAGCTCGATGTTCCGGAACCCCCTGCGCCCGGCGATGTAGGCGACCGGCTCGCGCCGCAGCCGCCGCCGCACCATCTCGCCGAACCGCCGCGCGGCGGCCGGCGCCAGCTCGGCGTCGGGTTCGGCGACCAGCCCCGCCCGCCCAAGCCCGCTCGCCTCGGCCAGCATCACTTCCGCGTCGAGCCGCGGGTCCTCCACCCCGGCCGCTCTCAGAGCATCGACCGCCGCATCGAGGGCCTCTCCCGCTCCGCCCACGCGCGTCTCAGCCAACCGCGGCCGCCTCCAGCTTCTGTCTTTTCTCCTCCGCCGCCAGCGCGTCGGTGAACTCGCCCAGGTCGCCGGCGAGGACGCCGTCGAGGTTGTGGGAGGTGAGCTTGATCCGGTGGTCGGTGACCCGGCCCTGGGGGAAGTTGTAGGTGCGGACCTTCTCGGAGCGCTCGCCGCTCCCCACCTGGGCCTTGCGCTCGGAGGCGATCTTCGCCTGCTGTTCGGCCAGCTCGCGCTCGTACAGCCGCGCCCGCAGCACCCGCATCGCCCGCTCCTTGTTCTGCAGCTGGGACTTCTCGTCCTGCATCGAGACGACGATTCCGGACGGCCTGTGGGTGATCCGCACCGCCGAGTCGGTCGTGTTGACCGACTGCCCGCCCGGTCCGGAGGAGCGGTAGACGTCGATCTGGAGGTCGTTCTGGTCGACCTCGACCTCGACCTCCTCCGCCTCCGGCAGCACCGCGACGGTCGCGGTCGAGGTGTGGATGCGGCCCTGGGACTCGGTCTCCGGCACCCGCTGCACGCGGTGCGTGCCGCCCTCGAACTTGAAGACCGAATAGGCGCCCTCGCCCTTCACCTCGAAGGTGACCTCCTTGAACCCCCCGGCCTCCGAGGCCGACTGGGACAGCGCCTCGGTCGAGAAGCCGCGCGTCTCGGCGTAGCGGGTCAGCATCTTGAAGAGGTCGCCGGCGAACAGCGCCGCCTCGTCGCCGCCGGCGCCGGCGCGGATCTCGACGATCACGTTCTTGGCGTCGTTGGGATCCCGCTCGACCATCGCCAGCCGGATCTCCTCTTCCAGCGCCTCGAGCCGCCCCGGCGCCTCCTCGACCACCCTGCGAAGCTCCTCGTCCTCCCCCTCGGCGAGCAGCTCCCGCGCCCCCTCCAAATCGTCCTTCAGCGTCGCCCACTCGACCGCCAGCTCCCGAGCCGGCCCCAGCTCCCGATACTCCCGCCCGACCCCGGCGTAGCGCTCCCGGTCGCCGATCACCTCGGGATCGGACATCTCCCGCTCCAACTCCGCGAACCGCCCCTGAATCTGCTCGACCAGCTCCTCGATCACAACTCAAGCCTAGACAGCGTGCCGGGGAGGGCCCGTCCCGGTAGGGGTGGAGTGTCATCACCCCGGAGACCGCAGCGGCTGACGCGGGGGTGGCTCGGGCGGAGGTACCGAGAACGAAAACCTCGCCCGCAGGTGCCTCCGCCCGAGCCGCCCCCGCGCCTGCGCTCAGGCCACGATCTCGATGTGCTGCTGCTTCGCCGCCTCCACCGGGTCCTCCCGCGAGAGGACCGCGTTGAGCGAGGCGATCGCGACCGCGAGCTGCTCTTCGTCGGGCTCGCGGGTGGTCAGGTTCTGCAGCATCAGCCCCGGCCACATCACCGCCCGCACCCAGCGCTTGCGCCGGTTCTTGCCCGCCCACTTGATCACCTCATAGGAGAGGCCGGCGATCAGCGGGATGCCGAGGATCCGCGAGGCGACCAGCCAGTACCAGGCCGGCAGCCCGATCGGCGCGAAGACGAAGATCGCCAGCACCATCACGATCAGCAGGAAGCTGGTCCCGCAGCGCGGGTGCAGGCGTGAGTAGAGCTTCGCCCGCGAGGGGGTCAGCTCGTCTTCGGCCTCGTAGCAGGAGATCGTCTTGTGCTCGGCGCCGTGGTACTCGAAGACGCGCCGCAGGTCGGGCATCTTGCTGATCGCGGCGAGGTAGCCGATGAACAGCCCCGTCCGCACCAGGCCCTCGATCAGCCAGAAGAGGAAGGGCGAGCCGAGCTGGTCCTTGATCAGGCTGGTCAGACCGACCGGGACGACGAAGAAGAGCCCGACCGCGAGCAGCATCGAGATGACGATCGTCAGGCCCCAGATCCAGCCGCCGATCTCCTCCTTCTCGCCCTCCTCGTCCTCCTCCATCTGCGCGTTGGCGGAGATCGCCAGGGCGCGGAAGCCGATCTTCATCGACTCCGCCAGGGCGACGACGCCGCGGATCACCGGCGCCCGCCAGAGCCGGTGGCGCCGCGCCCAGGGGACGATCGGTTCCGACTCGATTTCGATCTGGCCCTCCGGTGTGCGCACCGCGACCGCCCAGACCGAGATGCCGCGCATCATCACGCCCTCCAGCACCGCCTGGCCGCCGACCGGCGCGTCGCGCTTGGCGACCAGCGCTCCGTCGGGCATGCGCAGCGGATCCCCCCCGTTGCGCGAGGGGGCCGAGGTCGCCTCCGCCGAGCCCGCCGGCGGGCTCACGGCCTAGTTCCTGGCCTTGTGCTTGGCGGCGCGGCGCTGGAAGCGCTCGACGCGGCCGCCGGTGTCGACAAGCTTCTGCTTGCCCGTGTAGAAGGGGTGGCACTCGGAGCACAGCTCGACGTGGAGGTCAGACTTGGTCGAGCGCGTGTAGAACTGGTTGCCGCACGAGCAGTGCACGTTGGCAAGCGTGTAGTTGGGGTGAATCTCGGCCTTCATCTTGCCCCTCAGTCTAGAGAACCGGTCAAGCCTGCCGATATCTCCTACATGGAAAAGAGCAGGCCCGCGCGGGTACCGGGAACAGGCTCGACTCGCACCGCGATCGGAGTCGTGCTTTTCGGCGGAGCGCTGCTGGTCGCGCTGCACGACTGGCTCGGGGTCGGAGGCTCGGGGCTCGACCTCGCCCTGAACGGGTTCGTCTACGACGCGACGATCGTCGCCGCCGGCCTCGCCTGCCTGCTGCGCGCCAGACAGCCGGAGACCGAGCGCGGCGCCTGGCTGGCGATCGCGGCCGCGGTGCTCGCCTGGGCCGCCGGCGAGATCTACTGGACCGCGGCGATCGAAGGCAACCCCTCGGCCCCCTATCCCTCCCCGGCCGACATCGGCTACCTCGCCTTCTACCCGCTCGCGGCGTTCGGCCTCCACCGGCTGGTCCGGGCCCGTGCCCGCCAGCTCGACTGGCGGCTCTGGGTCGACGGGCTGATCGCGGCCCTGGGAACGGCGGCCCTCGGCGCCGCCCTGATCTTCGAGTTCGTCGCCGAACGCACCAGCGGCAGCCCGATCCAGGTCGCGACGACCCTGGCCTACCCGCTCGGGGACATCGTGATGCTCGCGCTGGTGGTCGGGATCGTCGCCCTCACCCGCTGGCGGCCGGGGCGGACCTGGTGGCTGCTGCTGGCCGGGCTCGCCGCGATGGCGGTCGCCGACGTCGCGTTCACGCTGCAGAGCTACGAAGCCACCCTGCCGGGGGGCGACTGGGTCGAACCGCTCTACCTCCTCGCCGCAGTCTTCATCGGAGCCGAGGCCTGGCAGCCCCGCGCCGCGACGATCCGCCCGCGGGCCCGCTTCGACGGCTGGCGCGAGCTGATGGTGCCCGGGTTCTTCGCCCTGGTCCTGATCGGCCTCTTCGCGATGCAGTACTTCCGCGCGGCCAGCGGCCTCACCACGGTGCTCTGGAGCGCGACGATGATCGCCGTGCTGGTCCGCCTCGCGATCAGCGTCAACGAGAACAAGAGCCTGCTCGAGCAGGTTCGGACCGACGCGCTGACCGGGCTCGGCAACCAGGGCCGCCTCCAGGTCGACCTCGCGGCGGCCTGCGATGACGCGGCAGGCGCTCCGCTGGCGCTGCTGCTCTTCGACCTCAACGGCTTCAAGCGCTACAACGACACCTTCGGCCACCCCGCCGGCGATGCGATGCTCGGCCAGCTGGGGGAGCAGCTGAGGGCGGCGATAGGAGCGGCCGGCTCCGCCTACCGGATCGGCGGCGACGAGTTCGCCGTGCTGCTCAGCTGCGGCGAGCGCGAGCGCGGCGCGGCGACCAAGCGCGCGGCCGAAGCGCTGGGCGCGAGCGGCAGGGGCTTCGAGCTCAGCGCCTCCTGGGGGATCGTCGCGATCCCGGAGGAGGCGTCGACGCCGACCGAGGCGCTGCGCCTGGCCGACGTGCGGATGTACGCGCAGAAGGAGTCCCGGCGGCTGGCCCAGGGGCCGGTGGCGCTCGACCCCGACGGCGGTGAGCTGACCGTGCGCTCAGGCCGCGTCCGCGACGGCGAAGCTCTCGAGCACCGCGACTAGGACCGTCGCGACCTCCGCCCGGTCGCCCGGGTCGTCGGAGCGGGCGACGAGCATCGCCGCCTCGTCGAGCGCGCCCATCAGCACGTGCGCCATCGGCTTCACCGGCAGGTCGCGGATCTCGCCCGCCTCGATCGCCGCCGAGAGGCTGGCCTCGATCAGCCCGAGCCCGTTGGCGGCGGCGATCTCGCGCCAGCGGTCCCAGCCGAGCACCGCCGGCGCGTCGTGCAGGGCGATCCGCTGCAGCTCGGGCTCCGCGCACTCGTCGAGGAAGGCCGCGATCCCCGCCCGCATCGCCTGCAGCGGGCTCTCCAGCTCGGAGCCGAGGACGACCCGCGCGACCCGCTCGGTCGACTCCGCCTCGAGCTTCTCGTAGACCGCCTCGAGCAGGGCGGGCTTGCCGCCGAAGTGGTGGTAGAGGGCGCCCCGGGTGACGCCGGCGGCGCGGACGATCTCCTCCGTCCCGACCCCGTCGTAGCCGTGCTCGGTGAAGAGCCGCCGCGCGGCGGCGATCAGGGCGGCGCGGGTCGCCTCGGTCCGCTCCGCCTGGGTGCGGCGCCCGCGCGGTCGAGGCTCGTCCTCAGGTGCCGGTTTTACATGCATGCTGTACGTATGTTAAAACATGGCCTCGACGACAAGAATGCGGCGGCGGGAAGATCGGCCGCCGCTCGTAAGGAGGATGACGATGACGATCGAGACCAGCGAGCGCAAGCAGATCGAGCTGCCGGTGGGAAGCGTCCGCTACCGCGAGGCGGGCGAGGGCAGGCCGGTTGTCTTCGTCCACGGCTACCTGGTCGACGGCCGCCTCTGGGACGGAGTCGTCGACCGGCTCTCCGACCGCTTCTGCTGCTTTGCCCCGGACTGGCCGCTGGGCGCCCACAGCATCCCGATGAGCCCGGGCGCCGACCTCAGCCCATATGGGATCGCGGCGCTGATCGCCGGCTTCCTCGAGCAGCTCGACCTCGAGGACGTGACCATCGTCGGCAACGACTCCGGCGGCGCGATGTCGCAGGTGCTGGTCAGCCGCCACCCCGAGCGGATCGGGCGGCTGGTGCTGACCAACTGCGACAGCCACGAGAACTTCCCGCCGGGCATGTTCAAGGCGCTGCCGCGGCTCGCGAAGCTGCCGGGCGGGATGGCGGTGCTCTCTGCCCCGTTCCGGGTCCCGGCGATCTCGCGGCGCGCCTTCAGGCCGTTCGCGCGGACCTCGATCCCCGGTTCGCTGGTCGACTCGTGGATGGAGCCGAGCCTCTCCGACGCGGCGATCCGCCGCGACCTGAAGCAGGTGACGATCGGGCTCGACAAGCGCTACACGCTGGAGGCGGCAGAGAAGCTGCGCGGGTCCGAGCTGCCGGTCCTCTTCGCCTGGGCGCCGGGAGACAGCTACTTCCCGATCTCCTACGCCGAGCGCCTCGCCTCCACCCTCGGCAACGCGCGCATCGTGCAGATCCCCGACGCGAAGACCTTCGTCCCGCTCGACCAGCCGCAGCGGCTCGCCGAGGAGATCGCCCAGTTTGCGGGGTCGAATTAGCCTGGACGAACATACGTTCCCAAAAGTTCGCAAACTGCAGCTTTATCGTCCGATCTGGTGGGGAGGCTTCCGCAACCCCCTACAGGACGGAGAGCTAATGGCCAAGCAGATCTTCGACCAGGAACGGCCCCGCAGCACGATGGCGCAGCGCCTCGACGAAGCGTTCGCCGGATGTGATGAGTGGACCCTCGCGCCTCCTCCTCAGCGGCGCAGCGGCATCGCCTTCAGCCCCCGCCCCTCGAGCTCGTCGAGGATCCTCGGCAGGGCGGCGGCGGTGCGGACCCAGGAGCAGGGCGCGCTGTAGTAGTCGGCGTCGTGCAGGAGCAGGATGTCGCCGGCACGGACGGCGCCGGTGGCGCGCTCGGCGATCGACGCCGGCGTCGCGCGGCGTGACCAGTCCCTCCCCCACCGCGACCACAGCACCGGCCGCCAGCCCCGCTTGCGGACGGCGCGCAGGCCGGGGGCGCTGAAGATCCCGTAGGGCGGCCTGTAGTCGGCGACCGCCTGGCCGGCGGCGTCCTCGATCGCCGCCCTGGCCCGCTCGGCGTCCTCGAGCAGCTGCCGAGGCCCCAGCCGCAGCTGGTTGCGGTGGCGATGGCAGTGCAGCTCGACCCGGTGCCCGGCGGCGACGATCTCCGCGACCAGCGACGGCCGCCGCACCACCTGCTCCCCGGCGAGGAAGAAGGTGGCGGGCGCGCCGGCCTCGCGCAGCGTCTCCAGCACCGCCGGCGTTCCCTGCGGGTGGGGACCGTCGTCGAAGGTGATCGCGACCCCCTCCGCTCCCTCCTGGCGCAGGGTGATCCCGAGGGAGCTCCCGATCGCCGGCACGACCGGCGCCAGCGCCGGGCCCGCGTAGGCGACCGCGGCGGCGGAGAGCCCGGCCCCGGCCAGGGCCGCGATCAAGGCCCGGAGCTGCGCCCGGGGCTCGCCGAGGCGGCGCGGCGGCGCGCGGAGCCCGTGGCGGCCGGCCGGCCGGCCGGATGGGCCGGGGCCACCTGGATCCCGCGGGCGGGCGAGGTGTCGTTGTCCTTGCCCAGGTGGATGCGGCTCTCCAGCGGCTTGGCGATCACCCGGTAGGGCGTTTCCCAGTTGAGCCAGAGCGCGACGGCGATGATCATCACCGTCGTCAGCGCGGTCAGCCCGACCGCGGCGGCGGTGCGCTCGGCCCGCAGTTTCCAGATCGGCTGCTGGCGCACCCGCGGGCGGGCGGCGAGCACGCGCGAGGAGATCGGCGGCAGCGAGGCGAACGAGGAGTCGGGAGCGCGGCGCTCGCGGGTGACGTGGCGCAGCACCGACTCGAGCTCGTGCTCGGAGCGCGCCACCTCGGCCAGGCCGTAGCGCTCGAAGGCGGCGTTGTTGGCCCGCAGGTGCCCCGCCGAGAAGCCGTAGGAGACGACCGGGCAGCCGCGGATGTGGGCCTCGAGCACGGTCAGGCCCGCGGTCGCGTGGACCATCGCGTCGGCGGCCGCCATCCAGTCGCTCATCTGGTCGGTGAAGCCGAGGACCTGGACGCGGGGGTTGTCGCCGAAGCCGCGCTCGAGCTTCTCGCGGGCGATCTCGTTGCGGCCGGTGATGCAGGCGACCAGCGTGTCCTCGTCGGCGAGCGCCGAGCGGACGGCCCCCTCGAGGTCGCCGATCCCCCAGCCGCCGCCGGAGACGAGGACGACCCGGGCGTGCGCCGGCAGCTCCAGCGCCTTGCGGGCGTCGGCGCGGGTGCGCGGCATCAGGAAGTCGGGCGAGATCGGCGGGCGCATCCACTCGACGCTGTCGGGGCCGGCGAGCTTCTCGACCTCCTCGATCGACTCGGGGTGGGTGACGAAGTGCAGGTCGACCCCGGGGTGAACCCAGTAGCGCAGGCCGGCGAGGTCGGTGATCGCCGACTGCACCGGCACCGGCAGGCGCCGGTTCTCGCGCAGCATCCCCAGCACCGCGGTGACGCCCGGGTAGGTGGAGACGACGACGTCGGGTTCGTGCTCGGCGATCAGGCGCAGCAGGCCGCGGGCGCCGAACAGGTAGCCGAGGTGATGAGCGAGCCAGCGGGTCGGCGCGAACTTGGTCAGCAGCCAGTACTGGACGTCGAACAGCCAGGGCATCCAGCGGAAGGTGAAGCGGGAGCCCTCCCTGACGACCGCCGAGCAGAACCGGCCCATCGCCTCGAGGCCGTTGGCGATCTCGACCTCGGCTTCCGGGGAGGCCCCTTCGACGTCGGCCGCGATCATCCGCGCCGGCAGGTCGTGTCCCTCGCCGATGTCGGCGGTGAGGACGAGGACCCGCGGCGGGCGCTCCTCGAAGCGGGCGGCGCCGGCGAGGAGCGCGCCGGCGGCGTGCTCGTTGCCGTTCAGCGAGGGGCGTTTGCCGGGGATCGGGTCCGGCGGCCTGGTGCTGCAGCGCACCCATTCGACGTACTTGCGGACGCCTTCGCGGAAGCTCGTCTCCGCCTGCCAGCCGAGCTCCTGGAGGGCGCGCTGGTTGGAGATCGCCTTGCCGGGGAAGTCGCCCGGGCGCGGCGGCGTGTGGACGATCTCGCAGTCGTCGGTGTTCTCCTGCACCCGCTCGGCGATTTCGAGGATCGTCACCACCTCGTCGCCGGAGAGGTTGTAGGTGCGGCCGGCGGCCTCCGGCCTCAGCGCCGCGACGATCCCCTCGGCGAGGTCCTCGACGTAGATGAAGCTGCGGGTGGTGCTGCCGTCGCCGGCGATCGTCAGCGGCTTGCCTTCGAAGGCGAGGTCGGTGAACTTGGCGACGACGCCGGCGGCGCGGGCGCGGGGGCCGTAGGGGATGCCGAAGCGCAGCACCGTGCTCTCGAGGTCGAACAGCTCGGCGTAGCCGGCGCAGTAGGTCTCGCCGGCGAGCTTGGTCGCCGTGTAGAGGTGGCGCGGCGCCGGGATCGGCGTCTCCTCGTCGACCTCCTGCTCGACGCAGTCGCTGTAGACCCAGGTGGTCGAGCCGTAGACGACGCGGCTCACCTTCGCCCTGCAGCCCGCCTCGAGCACGTTGAGGGTGCCGCGGGTGTTGACCTCCTCGGCGAGCACCGGGTCGGCGTGGACGTGGCCGACGTCGGCGACGGCGGCGAGGTGGATGACGGCGTCGCAGTCGCGCATCGCCAGGTCGAGGTTGGCGGGGTCGGTGATGCTGCCGGTGAAGGTCTCCACCTCCAGCGGCGAGTGGTACGGAGACGCGCTGAGGTCGAAGATGCGCGGCGTGATGCCGCGCTCCAGCAGGCGGTCGACGACGTGGGAGCCGATGAACCCGCCGCCTCCGGTGACCAGGACTCTCATGGCGCCTCCTTGCCCAGAGCCGCCTCCCGGCTCTCGGGGCGGTAGTAGAGCGGGACGCACCAGTGATTCCGGGCGGCCCAGTCGGTGTTCGGCAGCTCGTCGGAGCGGCCCATGATGCGGTGGCAGGGCTGCTCGTAGACCCGCCCCGTCGACTTCTCGATCGGCTCGAAGACGATGTACTTGTAGAGGCCCGAGGTCATCCCGCCGGGAAGCTCGAGGCGGGCCGGATGCAGCGGGTCGAGGTGCTCGCGGGCGTACTCGTTCTTCCAGGCGACGATCTCCTCCATCCGCTCCGCCTGGACCAGGCCGAGGGCGGCGGTGAACTCGCTCATCCTGAAGTTGAGCCCGTCGACCTGGTGCTCGAACTTGCCGTAGTTGCGGTACTTGCGGGCGAACTCGACCAGCTCCTCGTTCGCCGAGACGAGCACGCCGCCCTCGCCGGTCGAGACGGTCTTCGTCGCGTAGAGCGAGTAGACGCCGGCGTCGCCGAAGCCGCCCGGCCTGGCGCCGTTCCAGCCGGCCCCGTGGGCGTGGGCGCAGTCCTCGAGCAGGAAGATCCCGCGGTCGCGGCAGAAGGCGGCGATCCGCTCCGCGTCGAAGGCGATGTGGCCGCCGATGTGGACGAGGATCGCGGCGCGCGGCCCGTGCCTCTCGGCCTTGCGCTCGAAGTCCTCGAAGGACATGCAGAGGTCGGCGCGGTTGCAGTCGACGAACTCGACCTCGGCGCCGGCGCCGATCGCCGCCAGCGGCGTCGCCATGAAGGTGTTGGACGGGCAGAGCACGGTCTCGCCGCGGACGCCGGCGAATTCGAGCGCCGCCAGGGCGCCGCCGGCCCAGCTGGAGAGCCCGACGCTCGGCAGCCCGTTCCACTCCGACCAGCGCCGCTCGAAGGCCTCGAGCTTGGCGCCCTCGGACCACTGCTCGGAGTCCAGGACCTCCTTCCACAGCTCGAACAGCCGCGGTCGGTCGCGATGGTCGAAGCCGATCGCGAACTTCCCGGCGACCGCCTCGGAATCGACTGGAGAGGGAGGCAAAGCGGCGTCAGGCTACCATCGAGAGCGGTCCTAACGCTTCGCATCCCGGCGTCCTCAGTCGCTTGCGTGCGGAGCACGCGGCGCTCCCTGCGTCCTCGGGGCTGCTCGGTTAGGACCGCTCTCGATGTGCGCTTTCGAGGACGACCGCGACCGATTTCGAGCCGGCGAGGAGGATGGTGCCGGCGAGGGCGACGAGCATGGAGAAGGCCAGGACGCCGCCGCCGAGCGGGGTGTCGGCCCAGGACTCGCTGAAGATCAGCGGCGCGAGTACGACCGGCGCCAGCACCTGCACCGCGAACATCAGCGGGGCGACGTGGGTCGCGGGCCGCCGCTGCAGCGCGCTCATCTCGCTCAGCAGCCCGAGCCCCTCCGAGGCCGCGGCGGTCGCCAGCCAGAGCGCCGCGAGGGCGGCGGCGCCGGCTGCCAGCTCGTCGGTCAGCAGCTTGCTCGCGATCGCCGTCCAGGCGTAGGCGCAGCCGGCGGCGAGAACCGCGAGGCCGCCGACCGCGCGGGCCGATCCGACTTTGACCCCCCTCTGGTGTGGTGAATGTCGGATGCGCGCGCTGGCGACGAAGGGCGCGGCGATCGGCAGCGCCAGCAGGGCCAGCGCCAGCGCGATTGCCGCGGCGCCGGCGTGGTCGGTGCTCCGCGCCGGGGCCGCAAGGGCGACGCCGCCGACCCCGGCGACGATCGCCGCCACGGCGATCCACTCGCGGCGCCCGGGCCTCTCCCCCAGCCGCGTCGCCCCGAGCCACAACAGGAGGATCAGCCCGCTTGCCAGGCATGGCTGGACCACGGTCAGCGGCGCCAGCAGCAGCGCCGCGATCTCCAGCGGCCACCCGGCCAGCCCCAGCGCCGTCGCCCCCAGCCAGCGCCGGTTGCGCAGCAGCCGCCCGAGCAGCGAGGGCCGCAGCGCGTGCTCGTCGGGGACCTGCCGGGCCTCCAGCGCCTGCAGCGCGATCGAGGTGTTGTAGAGGCACGAGGCCCCGACCGCCGCGACTATCCCGAGCGCCAGCACGGGGCGACCCTATCGGCGCCCCGGGACCGCTCAGCCTCGGTCTGGGGAGTCAAAGCTCATTATGAGGCGGGAGACTTGGTCGACACCGAGGCCACCGACGACGACCATCGCCACAGCGACGAGATCGCCACCGCCACCCAAAGCCATCACCGCCGCGCAGGCTGCGCTCGTGATCAGCACCACGGCGACCATCGCGAGAGTCACTGTTTTCCGCTCACTCATAGATCCACCTTAGCTCACGAGCGCAGACAAAACGACTACAACGCAGGCGATGCCGATTCCGATGACTCCGCCGGTGGTCGTCGCCTCCCGAAGCCGCCGCTCATCAGCTCCCGAGAGGGCAGGCCGAACGTGGGCCACAAACCCGCAAACGGCGATTGCGGCGGCCGTCAAGCCGGCGCCGGTCGCGGAGTCGCTCATGAGGGTCGCCAGAACCACCCCGGAGACCGTAGGGAACACCGACGCACGCGTGGCGCGCAGATCGCGCCGATTTTGAGACGCGCGACGCGCGTCTTTGGCTCAGGTCTCCTGGTACAGAGGGCCGTCGCCGCCCTCGGGCAGGGTCAGGCGGCCGCCCTTGGCGGTGATCGCGCCGCACTGGACGCAGTTGGAGGCGGTGACGTGGACGTCGACCTCGGCGGCGCCGTTCTCCAGCTGCTCGTCGGGGATCTCGTAGACCTGGGCCGGGCACATCGAGACCCAGGTCTGGGCGATCTCGCGCGGCACGCGGGTCTGGATGCGGACGTGGTTGGGGGCGTCGTCGCGGGTCGCGTTGCCGGAGAGGAAGACCGAGTCGAGCTTGTTGAAGGTGACCTCGTTGTCGGGCTTCGGGTACCTCTCGGACGCCCTGCCCAGGAACATCGCCGGCTCGGCGTTGTCCTCGACCTTCCAGTGGCCGGGCGGGAAGTTGCCTTTGGTGGCGACCAGCGCGTTGGCGACGACGCCGCCGACGATCAGCCCCCTGGACAGCGGCTGCTTCATGTTCCGCGACTTGTAGAGGTCCTTCTCGATCACCGAGCCGCGGATCGCCTCGTCGTAGCTTTCGAAGTTGACCGAGTCGACGTCCTTCTTCAGCGACTCGACGATCGCTTCCGCCGCGTACATCCCGGCGTGCATCGCGTAGTGGATGCCGGCCAGCTCGGCGATGTTGACCATCCCGGCGGCGTCGCCGGCGACCAGCATGCCTGGCACCGAGAAGCGCTTCGGCAGCGACCAGTAGCCGCCCGAGGGGATCGTCTTCGCGCCCCAGCCGACCCGCTTGCCGCCCGCGATGATCTTCGCGATGAAGGGGTGCTGCTTGAACCGCTGCAGCTCGTCGTGCACGCTGAAGGTGGCGTCGGTGTAGTCGAGCCCGACCACGAGGCCGAAGCAGACCTTGTCCTCGCCCATCGGGTAGATGAAGCTGCCGCCCGCCTCCTTGTATTTCGCCCCCCAGCGCAGCGGCCAGCCGAGCGTGTGGATCACCCGGTCGAGCGGCTTCGGCACCTCCCAGACCTCCTTCACCCCGAGCTCCCAGGCCTGCGGGTCGCTGCCCTCGCACATGTCGAAGTAGTCGTAGGCGGCGTAGGTGAGGTGGCCGATCGTCCCCTCGGCCAGCACGGTCGCCTTCGCGACCACGTCGGAGCCGGGCTCGAAGTTGCCGAGCTGCTCGCCGTCCTTGCCGCGGCCGCGATCACCCGAGCGCACGCCGCGGACGATCCGGTCCTCGACCAGGAGCTTGGTCGCGGCGGTCTCGCTGAGGATGTAGACGCCCGCCTCTTCGGCTTTCTCGGCGAGGAAGCGGCCCAGCTTCGAGACCGAGAGCGTGTAGGTGCCCTCTTTGCGGAAGTTGGGCGGCGGCGGCTTCAGCGGGAACGCTTTGCTCGAGGTGAGGAAGTAGGTCGCGTCCTTGGTCACCTCCTGGTAGACCGGCGGCCACTCGGCCGGCGGCAGGTCGGGGAAGAGGCGTTCCAGCGCCGAGGGGTCGACGTTGGCGCCGGAGAGCAGATGCGCCCCGGCGACTTTGCCCTTCTCGATCACCGCCACCGGCACTTCGCCCAGCTTCTCGGTCAGCTCAGGCTCGTCCTCGAGCAGCTGCATGAGCTTGTTGGCGCAGGCGAGGCCCGCCGGCCCGCCGCCGACGATCGCGATGCCGACCTCGATCCGCTCCTCCTCCGGGTCGGTCGGAGGGCCGATCACGTCGTTCGGGTCGAACGGCGGCGGGAACTCGCTGGGCTTGACCGCGGGCATGCTTCTCTCAGCCCCTCTTCGCCTTGATCGCCTCGGTCAGCTTCGGGACGATCTTGTGCAGGTCGCCGACCACGCCGAGGTCGGAGAACTCGAAGATCGGCGCGTTCGGGTCCTTGTTGATCGCGAGGATGTTCTCCGAGCTCTGCATCCCCACCTTGTGCTGGATCGCCCCGGAGACGCCGGCGGCCAGGTACAGCTTCGGCGCCACCGTCTTCCCGGTCTGGCCGATCTGGGCCGCGTAGGGGTACCAGCCGGCGTCGACCACCGCACGGGTCGCCGCGACCGCGCCGCCCATCGAGTCGGCCAGCTCCTCGCAGAGCTTGAAGCCGTCGGCCGCGCCGAGCCCGCGCCCGCCGCCGACCAGGATCTCGGCGTCCTCGATGTTGACGTCGGCGCCGCGCTGCTCGCCGCGCTGCACCATCGTCGCCTTGGTCGACCAGGGCGAGAGCTCGACCTCGACGTCGACGACCTCAGCCGTGCCGCCGCTCTCCTTCGCGTCGAACGCGTTGAGGCGGCCGATGATGATCCCCGGCTCGCTGACGTAGCCGACGTCGGCGATCTGGGAGTCCTGGAGGATCGGGCGCTCGGCGACCAGCTTGCCGTCCTGCACCTTGACCTCGGTGACCTCCATCGTCACGCCGGCGTTGAGGCGGGCGGTCAGCCCGGCGCCGATCTCGAAGCCGAGCAGGCCGCCGCCGAAGAGGGCGTAGGAGAAGCCCTCGTCCTGGATCACCTTCGCCATCGCGTCGATGATCGGCTGGGCGAGGCCCTCGGGCACGCTCGTGGCCCGGTAGACCTTGGCGGCGCCGTAGTTGCCGAGCGACGCGCAGGCGTCGTCGGCGACCTCGCCGACCACCAGCGCGGCGGCCTCGCCGCCGACTTCGCCGGCCAGCTTGGCCGCCTCGGAGATCGCCCCGAGCGAGTTCTTGTTGAAGTTGCCCTCGTCGTCGTGGAGGGCGTAGGTCAGGATTCCGGGCATCTAGATCAGCTTCCTCTCGTCGAGCCAGGCGACGATCTTCTCGACCGTCTCGTTGGTGTCCTCGTCCTCGATGATCTCCCCGGCCTGCTTGGGGGGCGGCGGGTTGAGCGCCAGCACCGACGTCTTCGAGCCGGCCTCGCCGACCGCGCCGCCGTCGATCCCGACGTCGCCGGTTGCCTTGGTGTCGAGCGGCTTCTTCTTCGCCCCCATGATCGCCTTCAGGCTGGGGTAACGCGGCTCGTTGATCGCGTCGCCGACGCTGATCACCGCGGGCAGCTCGACCTCGACCGTGTCGTAGCCGTACTCGGCCTGGCGCTCGCAGCGCAGCTTGCCGTCGGTGACGTCGATCTTGATCACCTGGGTCAGCGAGGGCATCTTCAGGTGGTCGGCGACGACGGCGCCGATCGTGTAGCACTCGCCGTCGTCGGACTGCTGTCCGAGCAGCACCAGGTCCGGGCTCTCGGCCTCGAGCACCTTGGCGAGCGAGTAGCCGGTGGCGCAGACGTCGGAGCCGGCGAGCGCGTCGTCGGCCAGGTGCACCGAGCGGTCGGCGCCGAGGGCGACGGCCTTGTGCAGGGCGCGGACGGCCGAGTCGGGGCCCATCGTCACGGCGATGACCTCCTCGACCGGGATCGCCCCGCCCTCCTTGATCTGCATCGCCGCCTCGAGGGCATGGGTATCGAACGGATTCAGGTTCTTCTCGCCGCTGCGGTCGAGTCGCATCGTGTTGGGGTCGATGCGCTTCTGCACGGCGGCGTCCGGAACCTCCTTGACCAGGACGCAGATCTTCAAGTTCGAGCCTCCTTGGGGATGATTCTCAGATGCTCCGCGGGCTGGGGATGGCGCCTCGCGGGCCGGTTGCGGCCGGCATGTTATCGGTTGCCGGCGGCTGGTTGATTGACCAGTCAATCAGGGAGCATAGCCGAGCCGGCGGAACCCTGCACCGATCGGTGCAGGGATGGCTATTCGCCCTGCTGGTGGCGCTCGGCCGCGCCGGCGCGGATGAAGTCGACGATCTCGTCGGTGCCGGCGCCGGGGGTGAAGACCGCGGCGACGCCGAGCTTCTTCAGCTCCGGGATGTCGTCGGCCGGGATCGTCCCCCCGACCGTGACCAGCACGTCGTCGACCCCCTGCTCGGCGAGCAGCTCGACCACCCGCGGCACCAGCGTCATGTGCGCGCCGGAGAGGATCGAGAGGCCGACCGCGTCGGCGTCCTCCTGGATCACCGTCTCGGCGATCTGCTCCGGCGTCTGGTGCAGGCCGGTGTAGATCACCTCCATTCCCGCGTCGCGCAGGGCGCGGGCGATGATCTTGGCGCCGCGGTCGTGCCCGTCCAGGCCGGGCTTGGCGACGACGACGCGGATCTTGCGGGCGGTTGCTGCCTCCATGCGGCCGGGGAGCTTAGAAGACCGGGGACTCCGTGTAGGTGCCGAAGACCTCCTGCAGCGCCGCGATCATCTCCCCCTCGGTGGCGCGGACGCGGGCGGCGGCGACGATCGGCGGCATCAGGTTGGCCTCGCCGGCGGCGACCCGCTTCAGCTCCGCCAGCGCCGCCTCGACCTCGGCGCCGTCGCGGCGGGCGCGGGTCGCCGCGAGGCGGCCGACCTGCTTGCGTTCCAGCGCCGGGTCGATGCGCAGGATCGGCGTCGGCTCCTCGTCCGCCTGGACGAAGTCGTTGACCCCGACGACGATGCGCTTGCGCTCGTTCAGCTCGCGCTGGTAGGCGAAGGAGGCATCGGCGATCTCGCGCTGGGGGAAGTTCTGGCGGATCGCCTCGACCATCCCGCCGAGCTCGTCGATGCGGGCGAAGTAGCCGTAGGCGGCCGCCTCCATCTCGTCGGTCAGCTTCTCGACGAACCAGGAGCCGCCGAGCGGGTCAGGCGTGTTCGGGGCGCCGGACTCGAAGGCGATGATCTGCTGCGTGCGCAGCGCCACCCGCACCGCCTCCTCGGTCGGCAGCGCCAGCGCCTCGTCGAAGGAGTTGGTGTGCAGCGACTGGGTGCCGCCGAGCACCGCCGCCAGCGCCTCCAGCGAGGTGCGGACGACGTTGTTGAGCGGCTGCTGCGCGGTCAGCGAGACGCCGGCGGTCTGGGCGTGGAAGCGCAGCCGCAGCGACTCCTCGCGCTTGGCGCCGTAGGTCTCGCGCAGCTCGCGCGCCCAGATCCGCCGCGCCGCCCGGTACTTGGCGATCTCCTCGAAGAAGTCGATGTGGGCGTTGAAGAAGAAGGAGAGACGGGGGGCAAAGTCGTCGACGTCGAGGCCGCGCTCGAGCGCCCGCTCGACGTAGGTGAAGCCGTCCTTGAGCGTGAACGCCAGCTCCTGCTGCGCGGTCGAGCCGGCCTCGCGGATGTGGTAGCCGGAGATCGAGACCGGGTGCCAGCGCGGCATCTGCTCGGTACACCACTCGATCATGTCGGTGACCAGCCGCAGCGCCGGCTCGATCGGGAAGCACCACTCCTTCTGCGCGATGTACTCCTTCAGGATGTCGGTCTGGATCGTCCCCCCCAGCCGCTCCGCCGGCACCCCCTGCGCCTCGCCGACCAGGACGTAGAAGGCGAGCAGGATCGCCGCCGGGGCGTTGATCGTCATCGAGGTGGTGACGGCGCCGAGCGGGATCCCGGCGAAGAGCTGCTCCATGTCGTCGAGCGTGTCGACGGCGACCCCCTCGCGGCCGACCTCGCCGAGGCTGCGGGCGTGGTCGGAGTCGTAGCCCATCAGGGTCGGCATGTCGAAGGCGGTCGAGAGGCCGGTCTGTCCGTGGTCGAGCAGGTACTGGAAGCGCTCGTTGGTCTCTTCGACGGTGCCGAAGCCGGCGAACTGGCGCATCGTCCACAGCCGCCCCCGGTACATCGACTCATACGGCCCGCGGGTGAACGGGTACTCCCCCGGCCTGCCGATCGTCGCCTCGGGATCGGCTGACGCGTCCTCGGGCCCGTAAAGCGGCTCGATCGGCTGTCCCGACATGGTCGAGAACTCCGCCTCGCGCTCCTCGATCTCCGGCTTCTCGCGCGGCTCGGTCGCCATGGGGGCAGTTTAGGTCAGTGCTTTCTACGGGAGCGCGGGCGCGAACTACGGGAAGAAAAGCGCGGATTCCAGCGGTGGCCGCCAGGGCCTCCGCCTGAGACGGTGCCAACCATCGAAACCGCTTCGGCGATCGGGCCAGAGCGACAACTACCGAGCAGGAGGAGTTTTTGATGCGGAAGGCACTTGAAATAGGAGGCGTCGTCGCTTCGCTGGTCCTGATCGCGTTCGGGATCGCCTCGATCGTGATGGGAGCGAACGGCCGCGACACGGTCACCACCTCGCTGTCGCGGGAGAACATCGTCGGCACGCCCGACATGACGCCGTCGGCGATCTCGGGGGAGGCGAAGGAAGCCGGCCTGCCGGCGAGCACCGAACTGCCGAGCTGCGACGTGGCGAACCAGGCGATCGACAGCGGCGCCAACGCCCGCTGCTTCGCCTCCTACATGCGGATCCACGCCCTCGAGGCCACCGGCGGCTACACCTACGCCGAAATGGGCCGCTACGAAGCGAAGCCCAACGCGCCGAAGGCCGAAGTGGCTCCGGGCGGCGGCACCGAAAACGAAAAGTTCGCGGTCCTCGACCCCGAAACCGGCGAAGCAGCCGAAAACGGCGCCCGCAACGTCTGGGTGACCGAGACCGCGCTGACCACCGCGCTCAATGCCAGCTACATGGCCGATCGGCTCTCCCTCTTCGGGATCGTGATCGGGATCGCGCTGCTGCTGACCGGGATCGGGTTCGCGGTTCTCGTCGCCGGCGGCGCGGTGCACAACCCCGACACCGTCCTCAAGTTCCTGCGACGCGGGCACCGCCCGGGCCACGGCCCAGCCCCGCAGCCGAGCTAGGGATTACCGCCGGTCCGGGCGCCTTATTCGGCCGACAGCCGACTAAGGCGCCCCGGCCAGCTACCGCCGCCGTGCCGGGAACCGGCGCGGCGGCGGTTTGCGCTTGGCGGCGGCGACGCGGGAGGCGCCGAAGCCGGCGACCGTCGCCAGCAGGGTGACGACGACGGCGACGAGGCGGCGGCCGAGGCGCTCGAAGCGCATCGTCTGCCAGCCTTCCTGTTTGGCGATCTCGGCCAGCGGCGGGTCGGGGTTGACCGCCACCGGGTTGCCGACCGCGCGCAGCATCGGCAGGTCCGAGAGCGAATCGGAGTAGGCGTAGGAGGCCTCGAGGTCGATGCCGTGCTCGGCGGCGAAGGCCCGCATCGCCTCCACCTTGCCGGGGCCGTAGACGAAGGGCCCGTCGAAACGGCCGGTGAAGCTCCCCTCCACGTCGACCTCGTAACGGGTGCCGATTCCGCCCTCCATCCCCAGCACCCGGGCCAGCGACTCGACCACGTCGTTCCCGGCGGCGCTGACGATGAAGGTCGGGCGGCCCTCGTCCTGGTGCGCGTAGACCTCGTCGAGCATCTGCGGGTAGACGCGGGGCAGGATCGCCGCCATCACCTCGGGGCCCATCCGCTCGATCGTCTTCGCCGGCACGCCGCGGATCAGCTCGCGGGCGACCCGCAGGACGTCGGCGGTGCGCTCGTCGGTGGTGCCGCGCAGGCGGTAGCGGAAGTGCTCCATCCCCCAGCGGGCGAGCTGCCGCCGCCCGACGACCCCCTGCCGGGTCGCGACGCGGGCGAACTGCATCCCGCTCGACCCCGCCATCAGGGTCTTGTCCAGGTCGAAGAAAGCCGCCGCGCGGCCCACGCCTAGGACCCGTTGACTTCGAGCACGATCGCGTCGCCCTGGCCGCCGCCGGAGCATATGGCGGCCACGCCCAACCCCCCACCTCGGCGGCCGAGCTCGTGAACCAAGGCGCCGACGATGCGGGCGCCCGAGGCGCCGATCGGGTGGCCGAGGGCGATCGCGCCGCCGTTGACGTTGACCCTGTCCTCGTCGACGCCGAGCATCCGCATCGAGTTCAGCGCCACCGAGGCGAAGGCCTCGTTGATCTCCCAGAGGTCGACGTCCTCGGGGCCCTTGCCGATCTTCTCCAGCGCCTGCTTGGCGGCGTTGGCCGGGGTCTTCGCCAGGTAGGGGAAGTCGTCGGCGACGGTCCCGTAGGAGAGGATCCGCGCCAGCGGCGTCCTGCCCTCCCTCTCGGCCCACTCGGAGGAGGCGACGACGATCGCGCCGGCGCCGTCGTTGACCCCGGGAGCGTTGCCGGCGGTGTGGGTGGCGTCCTCGCCGCCCACCGCGCGCAGCCCCGCCAGCACCTCAACCGTGGTCTGCGGGCGGATCGCCTCGTCGGCCTCGACCGTGGTCTCGCCCTTGCGCGACTTCACGGTGACGCCGGCGATCTCCTCGGCGAGCCGGCCGGCGTCGGTCGCCTCGGCGGCGAGCCGGTGCGAGCGCTCGGCGAAGCGGTCCATGTCGGCGCGGGTGATCTCGAGCTCGTTGGAGACGGTGCTCGCCTCGTTGATCATCTGCTGTTCGGTGAAGGGGTTGGTGAGGCCGTCGTGGGTCATCGCGTCGATCGCGTTGACGTCGCCCATGCGGAAGCCGAAGCGGGCGCCCGGCAGCAGGTAGGGCGCCTGGCTCATCGACTCCATCCCGCCGGTGACGGCGACCTCGGCGTCGCCGGCCCGGATCGCCAGGTCGGCGAGGCCGACCGTGCGCATGCCCGAGGCGCAGACCTTGTTCACCGTCTCAGAGGGGACCTCCTTCGGGATCCCGCCCTTGATCTGCGCCTGGCGCGAGGGGATCTGGCCCTGGCCGGCTTGCAGCACCTGCCCGAAGACGACCTGCTCCACCTGCTCGGGGTCGACGCCGGAGCGCTCCAGCGCCGCCTCGATCACGTGGCCGCCGAGCTCGGTGGCATCAAGGGAGGACAGGCCACCGCCCATCTTCCCGAAGGGGGTGCGCGCGGTTCCGAGGATCACTGAGCTGGGCATCTACAGCCTTTCTTCTCCGTTGTCGTGAGCTCCTGCCAAGCGGGCGACGTGCCCGGGAGGGAAGATAGCGGGAGACCTCCGGGCCGCGTTTGCGAGCGCATAGACTCGCGCGCGATGAAGGTCGAAGTACGCAAGAGCGAGCTGCCGGAGGTCGAGGCCGACCTCGCGGTGGTCGGGATCCACGAGGGCGAGGCGCTGCCGGCGGCGGTTGCCGCCGCGCCGGGCGCGGATGACGCGAAGGGGTGCTTCAAGCACCTCGCGACGGTCCATCCCGGGGCCCCGGCGCGGGTGCTGGCGGTCGGCCTCGGCAAGCGCGAGCAGGCCGAGCCCGAGCGGCTCCGCGTCGCCGCGGCGCTGGCGGCGAAGGAGGCGGGGCGGCTCGAGGCACGCTCGCTCGCCTGGGCGCTGCCGGAGTCCGCTGACGACGCCGCCGCGGTCGCGGCGCTGGTCACCGGCACGATCCTCGCGTCCTACCGCTTCGACCGCTTCCGGGCCGCGGACCCGGAGGCGCCGGCGCGGCTGGAGTCGCTGACCGTGCTCGGCCCGGCGGAGGTCGCCGGCGCCGCCGAGGCGGCCCGCGTCTGCGCCGAGGCGCAGAACCTCGCCCGCGACCTGCAGGCCACGCCGGCCAACGTCGCAACCCCCGCCTTCCTGGCGGCGCGCGCCGAGGAGATCGCCGCCGGCGCCCAGAGCGTCGGCGCCGAGGTGCTGGGACCGCGGGAGATCTCCGCAAAGGGGATGGGCGGGCTGGTCGCGGTCAGCCAGGGCAGCGCGGTCGAGCCGCGCCTGATCGTCCTCCGCTACGCCGGCGGCGGCTCGGGGCCGACGCTCGGCCTGGTCGGCAAGGGCGTCACCTTCGACACCGGCGGGATCTCGATCAAGCCCGGCGCCGGCATGCAGGAGATGAAGATGGACATGTCGGGCGCGGCGGCGGTCCTGGAGGCGGTCGCGGCGATCGCCGAGCTTGGGCTGGAGATCGACCTGCTCGCCGTCGTCCCCGCGACCGAGAACATGCCCTCGGGCACCGCGATCAAGCCCGGCGACGTCATCACTCAATACAACGGGGTGACGGTCGAGGTCAACAACACCGACGCCGAGGGGCGGCTGATCCTCGCCGACGCCCTGGCTTACGCGGTCGAGCTGGGCGCCGAGCGGCTCCTCGACATCGCCACCCTGACCGGCGCGGTGACGATCGCCCTCGGATCGACCTACGCCGCCGTCGTCTCCAACGACGACGCGCTCGCCGGTGAGGTCCTGGCCGCCGGAGAGGAGACCGGTGAGCTGACCTGGCGCCTCCCCCTCCATCCCGAGTTCAAGGAGCTGATGAAGGGAACGGTCGCCGACCTCTCCAACCTCGCGGCCAAGCGCAAGGCGGGGACGATCACCGCTGCCTCCTTCCTCGAGGAGTTCGTCGGCGAGACGCCCTGGGCGCACGTCGACATCGCCGGCGTCGCCTGGGACGTCGGCCGCGAGTACACCGGCAACGACGCCAACGGGTTCGGCGTGCGGCTGCTGGTCGACCTCGCCCGCAGGCTCGCCGCCGCCTGATGCATTTCCCACACCGGGGTGTGGGAAATGCATCGGAAGTCTCCCGCTCACCTGACCGGGCCCTTCCTGGCGAGAGCGGCGTGCCGGGCCGCGGGGCGGTTGCCGGCGGGGTAGCGCAGGTCGGCGGTGATCTCGGCCTGGCTGATCGAGATCCGCGGGGCCTTGACCCGGTGTCCGTGCTTGTGTCGTGGAATCAGCCTCATCTGCGTCGCCTCCGATCGGCTCGTGGGCTGGGTTTCGTTAAGCAACCGACTACCCGCGAGCCTACCGCAGTGAGTTGCTTGATGCAACTGTATGTGCGAAGATTCACACGTGCTTCGTCACGACTATCCGGGGCAGGTCTGCTCGATCGCCAAGTCGCTCGAGGTGATCGGCGAGCGCTGGTCGCTGCTGATCGTCCGCGACATCCTCAACGGGAACCGTCGCTTCGGCCAGATCCAGGCCTCGCTCGGCGTTGCCCGCAACGTGCTCTCGGCGCGGCTGCAGCGGCTGGTCGACGAGGGGATCGTCGAACGGCGCGCCTACCAGGAAAGCCCGCCCCGCCACGAATACTTCCTCACCGAGAAGGGTCTCGACCTCTGGCCGGCCCTGATCGCCCTCCTCAACTGGGGAGACCGCTACTCGAGCGAGCCCCGGCCGAAAATCATCCTCCACAAGGAGTGCGGCGGCGAGGTCTCCGAGCGCGGCATCTGCGAACGCTGCGGCAAGGTCCTCACCGCCCGCGACGCCCACCAGGTGCCGGGGCCGGGGGCGCGGATCGCGGTCTGAGCCGCTACCGGGACTCCGCGAAACTCAGCGATCCCAGAATTGTGGCCCCCATAGGGGCCAAAACACTGGAATCGCTACTAGTCACCCTCGCCGACGGGATCGGGGAGGCCGGTGAGGTCGATCAGCTCCAGGAGCATGTTCATGTCCTTCGGCCGATTCGCGGCCCGCTTCATCGCGATCAGGTGGGCGACCGAGGCGACCCGGATCTTGAAGCCCTCGACCTCCTGGACCGTCGCCCCGCGACGGAGCTCCTCGTAGGAGCTGATGCCGGAGACGTGGCCGAGGATGTCGAACATGCCGAACTCGGTGTCGAAGGTGAAGTTCGACCCGTTCGCCAGGGAGCGCACGTCGGCGACGAAGGGAAGATCCGCGGGCGCGCCCCGCAAGGTGACCCGCAGCTCCTTCAACGCCCTGGCGAGCCGCTCCAGATTCGCCTCGTCGCGCGCATAGGCGACGTCGAGGTCGAAGGTCGGGTAGGAGGAGCCGCGAGCTAGGCCGGCCGTCCCGCCGATCAGAACGAAGTCGACGCCGTGCTCGACCAGCGCTTGCAGGAGGGGGTGCGCTTCGAGGCGTGGTGGTCCATCCACATGCCCCCAAGTCTCCAGGTCGTCCGGTCTCTTCCCCCTGTTCCTGCGAACGAAGTCGGCAAATGCGAGGCCCTGCGCCACCCGCTGGGCCGGCGCGTGCCTGAGGTTCTGGTGGTTGAGGGTGAGGTCAACCCCCGACTCCCGCACCTGCGAGGAGAGCTCCAGGTCCTCCCCTACGAGGTAGAGCAGTTCCCACAGCGTGTCCACGGTGGGAGAAACGCCGCCGGACTCGATTCGCGAGATCGCCGACTGGGTCGTGCCCGCCCTCATCGCCAACTGCTGCTGGCTGACGCCGTGCCGCTTGCGAGCCTCTCGGAGCAACTGACCAGGCGGCGGGCCGACGCGCTGGATCTCCCTAAACCTTGGAGCTATCGTCGCCACGCCTGAAATATAGCGAATATGCGTTAATCGCTTATTCGCTATACCAGCTTGGAGACTGCCCACGCGCTAGCTTGTCGTCAAGGAATTTGAGCGACAGCCCAGGAGGAGAGCGGAATGGCGACGGCGGCGGAGGTTCAGGCGAAGGACAAGGTCTTCATCGGCGGCGAGTGGGTCGAGCCGAGCGGCAATGAGCCGATCGAGGTGATCAACTCGACCACCGAGGAGGTGATGGGCACGGTGCCGGCCTGCTCCCCCGAGGACGCCGATCGCGCCGTCGCCGCCGCCCGCGAGGCGTTCGACTCCTGGTCGCGGACCCCGCGCGAGGAGCGCGCCGGCTACCTGACCGCGATCGCCGCCGGGCTCGGCGAGCGCAGCGAGGAGATCGCGGCGACGATCTCCCAGGAGCTGGGGATGCCGCTGACGCTGAGCCGGCTGATCCAGGTCGGCCTGCCGACCAGCCAGTTCGCGGCGACGCCGCGGCTGATGGAGGAAGTCGCCTGGGAGGAGGAGATCGGCAACTCGCGCGTCTTCCGCGAGGCGGTCGGCGTGCTCGGCGCGATCACCCCCTGGAACTACCCGCTCAACCAGATCGCCGCCAAGGTCGCCCCCGCCCTCGCCGCCGGCTGCACGGTCGTCCTCAAGCCGAGCGAGGTGGTGCCGCTGAACGCCTTCCTGCTCGCCGAGGTGATCGAGTCGGTCGGGCTGCCGCCCGGCGTCTTCAACATGGTCACCGGCACCGGGCCCGAGGTCGGCGAGGCGATCGCCGCCCACCCCGGCGTCGACATGGTCTCCTTCACCGGCTCGACCCGGGCCGGAAAGCGGGTCAGCGAGCTCGCCTCGGCGACGGTGAAGCCGGTCGCGATGGAGCTCGGCGGCAAGTCGCCGAACCTGATCCTCGACGACGCCGACCTCTCGAAGGCGATCCCGGACGGGGTCGGCAAGTGCTTCCTCAACTCGGGCCAGACCTGCAGCGCCCTGACCCGGATGCTGGTCCCGAACGAGAAGCTCGCCGAGGCGGAGGAGATCGCGGTCGCGGCGGCGGAGAGCTTCACTCCCGGCGACCCCTTCGAGGAGTCCACCCGGCTCGGCCCGCTGGTCTCCGACGTGCAGCGCCAGCGCGTCCGCGGCTACATCGAGAAGGGCGAGGCCGAGGGCGCGAAGCTGCTCACCGGCGGCGCCGAGCCGCCCGAGGGCCTCGAGCGCGGCTACTTCGTCCGCCCCACCGTCTTCTCCGGGGTGACCGCTGAGATGACGATCCACCGCGAGGAGATCTTCGGCCCGGTGCTGGCGATCGAGCCCTACGACTCCGAGGAGGAGGGCGTGGGGCTCGCCAACGACAGCGACTACGGCCTCGCCGGCGGCGTCTGGTCGGGCGACCAGGAGCGGGCGGTCGAGGTGGCGCGGCGGATCCGCACCGGCCAGATCGAGATCAACGGCGGCGCCTTCAACCCGCTGGCGCCCTTCGGCGGCTACGGCCAGTCCGGCCACGGGCGCGAGAACGGCCGCTACGGGCTCGAGGAGCTGCTGCAGGTGAAGAGCCTGCAGCTCTGATCGCGTAGTCTGCCCGCCCCGTGAACTTCGAGTTGTCAGACGAGCAGCGGCTGCTGCGCGACACCGTCCGCGATTTCGCCCGGGCCGAGGTGGCGCCGGTGGCGGAGGAGCTCGACCGGACCAAGTCCTTCCCCTACGAGATCGTCGCCAAGCTCGGCGAGCTGGGGTTGATGGGGATCCCGTTCCCGCAGGAGTACGGGGGCGGCGGGGCCGACACGTTGTCCTACGTTCTGGCGGTCGAAGAGCTTGCGCGGGTCGACTCCTCGGTCTGCATCACGATGGCCGCCCACACCTCCCTCGGCACGATGCCGATCCACCTCTGGGGCAGCGCCGAGCAGAAGGAGGAGTGGCTGCCGCAGCTCTGCGCCGGCAGGCGGCTCGCCTCCTTCGGGCTGACCGAGCCGGAGGCCGGCTCCGACGCCGGAAACGTGCGCACCACGGCGCGGCTCGAGGACGGCGAATGGGTGGTCAACGGCGCGAAGCAGTTCATCACCAACTCGGGGACCGAGATCTCCGGCTGCGTCTCGATCACCGCCGTCACCGGCGAGGCGAACGGCCGCAGGGAGGTCTCCAACCTGATCGTCCCCACCGGCACGCCGGGCTACGAGGTCGGCGAGGCCTACCGCAAGATGGGCTGGAACGCCTCCGACACCCGCCCGCTCTCCTTCGAGGACTGCCGGGTGCCGGAGTCGAGCCTGCTCGGCCGCCGCGGCGACGGCTTCAAGAACTTCCTCCACATCCTCGACGGCGGCCGGATCGGCGTCGCCGCGATGGGCGTCGGCCTCGCCCAGGGGGCGCTCGACGAGGCGATCTCCTACGCCAAGGAGCGCCAGGCGTTCGGCCAGGCGATCTCCAAGTTCCAGACGATCCAGGCGAAGATCGCCGACCTCTCGGCCCAGATCGAGGCGGCGCGCCTGCTCACCTGGCGGGCGGCGCTGGAGAAGGACGCCGGGCGCTCCTTCACCCTCACCGCGGCGCAGGCGAAGCTGATCACCGGCCGCCTCGCGGTCCGCGCCACCGAGGAGGCGGTGCAGATCCACGGCGGCTACGGCTACATCGAGGAGTACCCGGTCTGCCGCTTCTACCGCGACGCCAAGATCCTCACCATCGGCGAGGGCACCGACGAGGTGCAGCAGATGGTGATCGCGCGGCAGCTCGGCTGCTGAGGGCTCCATCCGAGGGCAGTGGTTCGATGCGTAACTTTTGTGTTACGCTAGAGATCGAATGGCCAGAGTCCTCGACACGACCTATCACGACCGGCGACTTGCTCAGCGCCTCGGGAACGATCCGGAGTTTCGTGCCGAGTTCGAGCGGCAGCGCCGCGAGATCGCCCAGATCGACACCGTGGTCCGCCAGCTCGATGAGCTGCGAAGGGGGGCTGGGATCTCAAAGGCTGAATTGGCGCGGGCTATCGGGAAGGAGCCGTCGACCATCCGCCGCTTCTTCACGGCCGAGGTGAATCCCGAGCTAAAGACGGTGGCCGCCGTGGCGGATGCACTCGGAGCGAAGGTCGAAGTCGTAGCCAGCAAGAACCGGCGCCCGAAACGGACGCCCCGCGCCGCCACCGCTTAGCCTCAGACAAAACGCCGCGCGCCTTTATAGGCTCCGCCGCTCGATGGAATGGGGAATCGTTTACTTCGCGACCAAGAGCGGAACGGTGCCGGCTGAGGACTTTCTCGATACCTGCCCCGGACAGATCGAGGCCAGGTTCGTCGCGGTCCTGGAAGCGGTTCGCGATGCACCTCCGCCGCGGTTCAGCGGCGGCGGCTACTGGGAGGCGATGCACGGTGACATGGGTGGCTACTTCGAGATTCGTCTGACCGGCCCAGGCAGGCGCCAGTTTCGGCTCTTCTGCCTCCTCGACAACGGCACCGAAGAGGAACTGCGCGAACGCGGCTTCGCCCAGCCGCAAATCGCAGCGATCACCGGCATGGTCAAGAGCTCAGGCAAGAGGTTCTCCGATCGCGACTACGCCAAGGTCAGGAAGCTGGGAAGCGAATATCTCGCCGAGCTTCCTCGCCGTGTTGCCGTTTGAGCCTCAAGCGGCCCTCAGGGTGAAGCGGACGCGGGTGCCGGGGGCGGCGTCTTCGAGCCAGATGTGGCCGCCGTGGGCTTCGACGATCGCGCGGGAGATCGCCAGGCCGAGGCCGGCGCCGTCCTCGTCTCGCGCGGCGTCGCCGCGGTAGAAGGCCTCGAAGACGCGCTCGCCGTCCCTCGCCGGGACCCCCTCACCGTCGTCGGCGACCTCGACCTCGACGCCGCCGGCCCGGGAGCGGGCGCGCACGGTGACGCTGCCGTCGGCGGGGGTGTGGCGGATCGCGTTCTGGATCAGGTTGAACAGCACCCGCTGCACCTTCTCCGCGTTCGCCTCGGCGAGGACCTCGCCGGGCGGCAGCTCGGCGGCGATCCGCACCCCCCGCTCCGCGGCCGGCGCCCGCATCGCGGCGACCGTGTCGCCGATCAGCTCCCCCAGCTCGACCTGGCGCATCGTCCAGGAGATCTCGCCCGCCTCGATCCGCGAGAGCTCGAAGAGGTCGTCGACGAGCCCGCTGAGCACGGCGACGTGGGTGCGGATCTCCGCCAGGTAGCGATCGCGGGTCTCCCCCGTCGCCACCCCGTCGTCGATCGACTCGACCAGCAGCCGCAGCGAAGCCAGCGGCGTGCGCAGGTCGTGCGAGGCGGCGGCGACGAGCTGACGCCTCGCCTCCTCGACCTGGCGGCGCGAGCGCTCCTCCATCGCGAGGCGGACGGCGAGCGCCGCCGCCAGAGCGCCCCCGGCGACCGCGAGCGCGACGAGCGCCATCTGCGGGGTCCCCATCCGGTGCGGGACGGTGACCGCGGCGGCGCCGGCGAGGAAGGCGGCGAGGGCGATGACGGCGGCGCGCTTCACGGCCGCAGCCTGTAGCCGACGCCCCACACGGTCTCGACGAAGCGCGGCTCTGCCGGATCGTCGCCGAGCTTGGCGCGGAGGCGGCGGATGTGGACGGTGACGGTGCTGGTGTCCTCGAAGTAGGGGAGGTTCCAGACGGCTTCCATCAGCTGGTCGCGGGAGTAGACGCGGCCCGGATGGGCGGCGAGGTGGGCGAGCAGGTCGAACTCGCGCTGGGTCAGCGAGACCTCCTCGCCGTCGAGGAAGGCCCGGCGGGTCGCCGGCTCGACCCGCAGCGGACCGTGCTCGATCGGCGGCGCCTCCTCGTCGGCCTCGTCCGGCGGCGAGACGCGGCGCAGCACCGCGTCGACCCGCGCCACCAGCTCGGCCGGGGAGAACGGCTTGACGACGTAGTCGTCGGCGCCGCGGCGCAGGCCGGCGAGGCGGTCGGGCTCCTCCCCGCGCGCGGTCAGCAGGATCACCGCGGTCCGCGGCCCCGGCCGCTCCTGCAGCCGCCGCATCACCTCGATCCCGTCGATCCCCGGCAGCATCACGTCGAGGACCACGAGGTCGGGGTCGTGCAGCTCGGCGAGCCGCAGCGCCTCCGGCCCGTCGCCGGCGGTGTGGGTCTCATAGCCCGCCCGCTCCATGTAGCGGCCGACGATCTCGACGATCGTCGGCTCGTCGTCGACGACGAGCACGGTGCGGCTCGCGGGCTCGGCCATCGCCGCGATTCTCCCGCCCGCGCTAGCCGAAGGTGAACGAATAGCCCATCACCCCCGCTTCGGGGATCAGCGTCAGCACGTGGCGCTCGACCCGGGGCAGGTCGACGAGGCCGTAGAGGCGCTGCGAGGTGACCGTCACCACGCCGTCGTGGACGTCGGCGCCGGCGTCCGCGCTGGAGATCGGATGGCCGTCGAGCTCCACCCGCATCCGGCGCGGCTTCCCGGGCGAGCCGAGCACCAGGTAGACGCGGCGGGCGCCGAAGGCGAGGTCGAGCGAGGCGCCGCGTGCGGCCGTCGCCGACTCGAGCGAGATCCGCCAGCGGCCGTGGTAGGCGAATTCGTTCGCCGGCACCGACGCGGGGGCGTGGAAGTCGTGCAGCCCCGGCGAGAGCATCGGGTTGGTGAAGCGTTCGGCGCGGGCGGCGCCGAGGTAGGTCTCCGGCGTGGTCACGGTCCGCGAGGGAGCGATCGCCTTCACCCTCGGCTCCCGCTTCCCGACCCGGTGGCCGGCTTCGGCGAGCAGGGCGCGGATCACTTCTTCTTTCTCTTCGTATTCGCCCTCGCCGAAGTGGACGTAGCGGACGTCGCCCCTGGCGTCGATGAAGTACTCGGCGGGCCAGTACTGGTTGCCGTAGGCGTTCCAGGTCGCCTGTTCGTTGTCCTGGGCCACCGGATAGCGGATGTCGTTGGCGCCGATCGCTTCTTCGACGTTGCCCGCGATGCGCTCGAAGGGGAACTCCGGGGTGTGAACCCCGACGATCGTCAGCCCGTCCCTGCGGTAGCGCGCGTCCCAGGCCTTCAGGTAGGGCAGCGTGCGGATGCAGTTGATGCAGCTGTAGGTCCAGAAGTCGACCAGCACCACGCGTCCGCGCAGCGAGCGCAGGGTCAGCGGCTCCTCGCCGGGGGTGTTGAACCAGCGCTGGTTGTCGACGAATTCGGGCGCCGGGCCGTAGTCCTTCAGCTGAAGCCTTCCCGCGGCGGTGGCTTCGGGGGCGCCCCCGCTCGCTTCGGAGCCGATGCCGTGGCTGCCGCGCAGATCGGCGAGCGCCGACTTCGCCGAGGCGGTTTCCTCGAGGCCCTTGGACGGGTTGACGAGGAAGCCCGGCAGGTCGCTGGCGATCGTGTTCTGGAAGCGGATGTCGTAGTTGCCGAGCATCGCCAGCGCGACCACCACCATCACTCCCCCCATCGCGACCTGCAGCCCGGCGCCGCGGCGGGCCAGCGGCGCCACCACGCGGCGACCGCCGAGCATCAGCAGGTAGAGGACGACCGCCGACCCGACCCCGTAGCTGAGCGCGACCGCGAGCCGGCCGGCGCTGAACGACTGCGAGGCCGAGACGGTGATCACCCCGGCGAGGATCGGCCCGGCGCAGGGCGCGTAGAGGAGGCCGAGGCTGAGCCCGACCGCGACCCCGGACCAGAAGCCGTCGCCGCTGGCCTTCGCCACCCCCGCCCGACTCGCGAAGCGGCTCATCCACGCCTCCAGGCGCGCCGCCAGCGGCGGGACCATCAGGATCGCGCCGAAGGCGAGCAGGACGACGATCGCCAGCTTGCGCAGGAAGTCGTCGGGCAGGCCGAGGGCGGAGATCACGTAGACCAGCGCCACCGTGGCGAAGGTGAAGGAGACCGCCAGCCCGCTGACCACGCCGAGCGGGCGGCGGCGCCCGCCGGTCGCTCCCGCCGACAGCGCGATCGGCAGCACCGGCAGCACGCAGGGCGAGAGCGCGGTCGCCGCGCCGGCGACGAACCCGAAGAGGATCAGCAGTGCCATCGCGTCAAGCCTCGCAGCCGCGGATTACAGGGGGATGACGTCGGCGCCTATTCGCCGTGCTTCATCGCCTCTTCGTGCTTCATCGCCTCTTCGTGCTTCATCGCTTCCTCGTGCTTCATCGCTTCCTCGTGCTTCATCGCTTCCTCGTGCTTCATCGCTTCCTCGTGCTTCATCGCGCGCTCTTCGGCGCTCTGCGCCGAAGCGTTCCGGGAAGACTGCCCGGTTTCGTCGTTGGCGCTGGAAGAGCCGCCGCAGCCGGCCACCGCCCCGCCGGCGAACAGGACCGCCCCAACCGCCGACATCGCAACCGCTCGCTTCACCTGCATGCTCGCTCCTTCGTAGGGGGTCAGAGCGACCCACGCTAGGCGCGAAATGTGACGAGAGAAGAAACGCGGCGGCTGGCTCAGACGTTCGTTGGCACGGCGGTGACCTCGCCCTCGGGGCGGCCCACGACCTCGGCCGCGCGACCGACCCCCTCGCCGATGCCGAAATGGGCGCAGATCGTCAGCTCGTGCTCGCGGCGCAATGGCCGGGCCGGGTCGACCACCGGCGCGGTGGCGAGCGCCTCGCGCTCGGCGGCGATCCAGACCCCGAACGGCGCCCCGGCGCAGAGCCCGATCGGCACCGCGACCAGCCTCGTCCCGCGGCGCCGCCCGAGCCGCGCGATCAGCCAGGCGGGCTCGCCGCTGCCGCTGTCGAGGAAGGCGCCGTGAACCGTGCCGACCGATCGCCCGTCGAGCTCGTTCGCCTCGGCGCCGGCCCAGGAGCGGACCTCGGCGGCCGAGGGCAGGGCCGGGGCCTCACTCATCGACCTGCCTCGCCAGCAGCTCGCCGGCGGCGCTCGCCGGGTCGAGCTCCCGCCGCACCACGCGGTCGAGCAGCTCCGCGGTTTCCGGGTCATCGGCGACGGTCGCCTCCAGGCGGCGCCGCATCCGCGCCGTGGCGATGCCGAGCACCTCGCTGCGCAGGTTGCGGGCCCGCCGCTCGGCCAGCGTCCCCTCGGCCTCGATGAAGGCGCGGTGCTCGTCGATCTTCACCGCCAGCTCGTCGACGCCCTCGCCGCGAGCCGCCTCGGTGCGCAGGATCGGCACCCTCCAGCCCTCCGGGTCCTGGGAGAGGGCGAGGACGCTTCGCACCTCGCGCACCATCGTGTCGGTCATCGGGTGGTCGGCCTTGTTGACCACGATCACGTCGGGGATCTCCATCACCCCCGCCTTCAGCGCCTGGATCGAGTCGCCCGAGCCCGGCATCAGGGCGAGGACGATCGTGTCGGCGTGGTCGACGATGTCGATCTCGGCCTGGCCGACGCCGACCGTCTCGATCAGGACGTCGTCCTTGCCCGCCGCGTCCATCGCCAGCGCCACCTGCAGCGCCGCCTCGGAGAGGCCGCCGAGGGCGCCGCGCGAGGCCATCGAGCGGATGAAGACGCCGGGGTCGAGGAAGTGCTCGGAGAGGCGGATGCGGTCGCCGAGCAGGGCGCCGCGGGTGAACGGGCTCGAGGGGTCTATGGAGAGCACGGCAACGCCGCGGTCGGCCTTGCGCAGCTCCGCGGTCAGCGCCCCGATCAGGGTGCTCTTCCCCACCCCCGGCGGCCCGGTGAAGCCGACGATCCGCGCCCTGCCGGTGCGCGGGTAGACCTCGCGCACCAGCGCCCAGCCGGCCGGGTCGTCGGACTCGATCAGCGTGATCGCCCGCGCCAGCGCCCGTTTGTCGCCGGCGAGCAGGCGATCGGCGAGGGTGGAGGATCTGGCGGCGTCCGGCACGTCGGTGCCAGTCTATGAATCCGCCGCGAAACCCGTGACGCTCTTGGTCTTAAAGTCCCGGCGCGTGATCCGCTTCCTCGCCCGCAACCGGATGCTGAACCTGCGCTACGCGCGGCTGCTCGGCCGCTACCTGCGGCGGCGGCTGCTGACCCGCGCCGGCTGGCGCTGGCGCACCGACGGGATGCTCTTCCTCGGCCGCCGGCTGGAACTCCAGATCGCCCGCGGCGCCGAGGTCCGCTTCGGCCGCTTCGTCTGGGTCGGCGACGGCTCGAAGATCCGCTGCCACGAGGGCGAGGTGGAGATCGGCGAGAAGACGGTGATGGGCCAGGAATGCACGATCTCCGCCTACCGGCGGGTGCGGATCGGCCGCGAGTGCGTGATCGCCGACCGGGCGATGTTCATCGACTTCGACCACGGCGTGGTCGAGGTCGAGCGCCCGATCCGCAGCCAGGGCATCTACATGCGCGACGTCGAGGTCGGCTCCAACGTCTGGATCGGCTACGGCGCCTGCGTGCTGCGCGGCGTCCGCGTCGGCGACAACTCGATCGTCGGCACCAACTCGGTGGTCACCCGGGACGTCCCCGCCAACGCGGTCGTCGCCGGCATCCCCGCCCGGGTGATCCGGATGCGCGAGGCGCCCGAGCATCTCCGCTGGCCCGACCCGGTCGAGCCCGACCCCGCGGCGGAGACGACCCTGCAGCCCCCGCAGCTCGCCGGCTGAGCGCTACGCGACAGCGATGTCGGTCCGCCCGAAGTCGTCGCCGATGAAGAGCAGGGGCATCCCGGCCACCTTCGCGGTCGCATAGGTCATGCAGTCGCCGAAGTTCAGCCGGGCGCGATGGCGCCCCTTGCCGTAACGGAGCGAGGCGTCGACCGCAACACCCGCGTGCGTCGCCTCGAAGGGAACCGTCACGACCCCGTTCCGCCGCAGGAACTGCGACAGCGCGCGGCGACCGTCCTCACCGTGGCGTCGCGTCAGCACCACAGCGCACTCGGTGGCGGTGGGCGCGCCGATCATGACCTCCGGCGCCTCCCTCATCGCCATGATCAGTCGCTCGTGGCCTTCCTCTTCGAGGATCACGGCGAGAACGGCGGAGGTGTCGAGAATCATGACTCCTCCGGCCCGTAGCCGAGGGCCTCCGCCAGTTCGGCTTTCGTCATCGGAGGCTTGCCGCGATCCTCCTCCGGGATCAGCGGCCAGATCTCGGTCTCCAGCCACTTCTGCAGGTTGCGCCGCGGGTTCCCTGCGTCGTCGGCTCGCAGCTCCGCCCGCTCGCGGTGCTCCCCCAACCGATCGCGGCGTTCGCGGAGAGCCTCGCGGACTGCGTCCGCCTCGGTCTCCCCGGTGATCGATGCGATCTGCGCCGCCAATTCCTCGGTCTCCTTGTCGATGTGCATCGCCATGGGCTCTCACCATCTTAGGCTGAACCCACCGGCATTTATTGTCTGCAAGAATCCTACCACATATGCGACAAGCTGTCTGTCATACAAATCACCGAGTAGGTCAGGTTGCGCGCGTGCGGTCGCCAGAGAGACGGCATCGATCGGATCAGGTTGCCGCGCGCTTCGGGCAGAACCTGCTGCGCTGCCGCCGCCTCGCCGGCCTCTCCCAGGAAGAGCTCGGCTCCCGCGCCTCGCTGCACCGGACACAGATCGGGATGCTCGAGCATGGGATGCGGGTGCCGCGGATCGACACGATGATGCAGCTCGCCGGCGCGATGGCGATCCCTCCCAGCGAGCTGCTCGAGGGCATCCACTGGACGCCGCCGAGCGAGGCCCGCAGCGGCAGCTTCAGCTTCACCGAGCGCCACCAGCAGCAGTCGCGCCGCCAGCCGTCGCGGCAGCGCCGGCGCGGCGAGAGCTAAGCCGGGCCCAGCGTGGCGCCGGCGAGGTCGGCGTAGACCGCCGCCGTCCGCTCGGCGACGTCGGCCCAGTCGAAGCGGCGCACGTGCTCGTAGGCTTCGGCGACGAGGCGGCGGCCCAGCTCGTCGTCGGAGAGGACGCGGATCGCCACCTCGGCCAGCGCCTCCGGGTCGTGAGCGCGGAAGCGCAGCCCGGCCTCCTCGTGCGGGACCACCTCTCGCAGCCCGCCGGTGTCGGCGACGATGCAGGGGCAGCCGGAGGCCATCGCCTCCAATGCCACCAGCCCGAACGGCTCGTAGATCGAGGGGACCACGGTGAGGTCGGCGATGCGGTAGAGCGAGTGCAGGACGTCGTCGCCGATCCAGCCGAGGAATGTGCCGTGGCCCATCAGGCCCAGCTCCTCCGCCTGGCGGTGCAGCTCGGCTTCGTGGGTTCCCGAGCCGGCGACCAGGAAGCGCGTCCCCGGCGCCTCCTCCAGCACCCGCGGCATCGCCTCCAGCGCCAGCTGGAACCCCTTCTCGTAGACCAGCCGGCCGATCAGCAGCACCAGCTTCTCCTCCGGCGCGGCGAACTCGGAGCGCAGGCGCACCAGCTCCGCCGGGTCCTGCGCCTGCAGGTCGTCCGGGTCGATCCCGTTCGGGATCACGTCGATCCGCTCCTCCTCGACCCCGAAGATGTCGGCGATCTGCTCGCGCATGTAGTGGGAGCAGGCGATCACCCGGTCGGAGCGGTTGGTGATCCAGCGCTCGACCCCGTGGATGTAGGACTGCGGGTGCTTCTCGACCCAGCCCTGGTGGCGGCCGTGCTCGGTCGCGTGGATGGTGGTCAGCAGCGGCGCGCCGAAGCGCTTCGCGAGGTGGTCGCAGGCGTTGGCGACCAGCCAGTCGTGCCCGTGGACGAGGTCGAAGCTGTAGCGGTCGCCGAGCTCGACCCCGGCGGCGAGCATGTCCGAGTTCATCCGCTCGACCCAGGCGACGAACTCGCCGAGGTCGGTCGGGCGGGTCGGCTCGCGGATCCGGTGGACGCGGACGCCCGCGCTGCTCTCGTCCGCCGGCGACTCCTCGCCGCCGCGGGTGAGGACGTGGACCTCGACCTCGCGCTCGACCAGCGCCTCGGAGAGCTTGCGCACGTGCCGTGCGAGGCCGCCCTCGATCAGCGGCGGGTACTCCCAGGAGAGGATCAGGACGCGCGTCATCGTCAGTGGAGCTAGGGCTCCAGGAGCGGGGCGAGGCTCAGGTCCGGGGCGAGAGAACGCATACGCGGATCGGTGACGGACCGGGAGTCTACGGCCTGCAACATCGCCTCGCCATGGGCGGTGGCCCGCTGGTAGGCGTAATCGCCGGCCTGTCCGCGCCCGTCGAGGAAGGCCCAGTCGCTCGCCTGCGCGGCGAGCAGCTCGCGGGCGGCGCGCCGCGCGGGGTCGCCGCGCAGGCCGGCGGAGAGCGCCCGCAGCAGGCGCAGCTCCAGCCGGCGCCCGGCCCAGGCGAGGTCGGCGACGGCGGGCGAGTCCCAGGTGCGCAGGTCCTTCCCCTCCCCCCAGGTGGAGGCGGCGAGGGGGCGCTCGACCGGCTCGTGCTCGGCCAGGGCCCGCGGCACGGTGAGCAGGCGCAGCCCCGCCCCCTCCGCGCGCTCGAGCACCGCCCGCAGCCAGAGGTGGCCCTCCGACCACCAGTGCCCGAGCAGCTCGGTGTCGATCGCGAAGACCAGCAGGCCGCGGCGGTCGCGGCGGGCGGCGAACTCGCGCAGGCGGGCCGCGGCGGCGGCGAGGAACTCGTCCGCCTGGCGGGACGCGGCGGCGGCCGCGGCGTCCGGGTCGTAGGCCCCTCCCCCCACCTTCCAGATCCGCACGCCGCGCAGCGATTTGCCGGCGAACTGCGCGTGAGCCGGGTCTGAGGGGTAGCCGTCCAGCGACCAGAGCCAGCCGATCGCCTCCCAGTCGATCGGCAGCGCCACCGGTCCAGCCGGCGTCGCGACCGGCGCCAGCGCGTCCAGTGACTCTCGGTGGGCGCTCTCATCGACGCAGAACCAGCGCACGCCGTGCTCGGCGAGGCGCCACTCGAGCCCCGGCGCGTAGGCGCACTCGGGCAGCCAGAAGCCGCCGTCCCAGCCGAAGCGGCGACGGTGCGAGCGGATCCCGGCGTCCAGCTGCAGGCGCAGGCCGGCGCGGGTCGCCAGCAGCGGCAGGACCGCGTGGGTGGCGGCGGAGGTCGCGAGCGCGACCCGTCCCTCCCGGACCGGGGCCTGGAAGGACAGCAGCGGGTCGCCGCCGGCCGCGTCGAGCAGCGCCAGCGCGTGCCGGTAGCGCTCCAGCTCCGCCTCGCAGGCGGCCCGGCACTCCGGCGGCACCTCGCGCAGGTCCGCCTCGGCGGCGCCGATCCTCCACTCGAGCAGGAAGTCGCGCAGCCGCCGCCGGGCCCCGGCGTCCTCGAGCTGGTCGGCCAGCACCGGCGTCACGGTCAGGGTGAGGTCGCGCGCCACCTCCAGCACCGGCAGGTAGGAGCGGATCACCGCGTCGAACAGCCACTCCTCGCCGAACGGATAGGTCCCGAAGCCCTCGACGTAGGGCATGTGGGAGTGGAGGACGATCGCCAGGTCGCCGACCGAGCGATCAGGCATGGCATACGGCGAGGAAGTCCAGTGCCGCGTCGAGGTTTCCCTGCCGCAGCTTGAAGTCCGAGCTGGAGATCGCGGGGGTGAAGCGGTCGTAGAACGGCCGGGTCAGTCGCAGGGCCTTGTGGACGCGGTCCCAGCCGAGCCGCAGCGCCAGCTCGTGCGCGCGCAGCTTGCGGGCGTGGAAGAGGCCGAGCAGCTCGACCCGCGGGAAGTGGGCCTCGCAGAGGGCGCGGAACTCGGCGGCGCGGTACTCGCGCACGTGCCAGGGGTTGTCCGACTTCTCCGCCCCCGGCGGCGCCAGGGTCAGCAGGTTCGGGGTCGAGACGTAGGCGACCCCGCCCTCGCCGAGCATCGTCTTGAAGTGCTCGAGGATCGCGCCCGCGTCCCGCACGTGCTCGATCGTCTGCAGGAAGACGACCGCGTCGCAGGGCTCGGAGAAGGTCTCGATCAGGTCGCGCTCGAAGCGCAGGTTGGGGCGCGCGTAGCGCAGGCGGGCGTGCTCGTGGGCTTCCGGGTTGGCGTCGACCCCGACCACGCCGGCGGCGGCGCCCGCCAGCAGGTTCGAGCCGTAGCCCTCCCCGCAGGCCATGTCGATCACCCGCCTGCCGCCGACCCGCGCCGCGATCCACTCGTAGACGGCGAGGTGGCGCCGGTACCAGTAGTTCTCCTCCGGGACGTCGGGCAGGGTCCGCTCGCCGGTCAGCGGCAGCGGCGGCACTCCCGCGGGCTGGTTGAGCTGGACGTAGTTTCGCTCCACGGCCGCGCACGGTAATGGAGCGCGGCAGTCCTTTGTCCGGCATAGCAGGACAAAGGACTGCCGCGGTCGCTCCTGGACCGCCGTCGGCTGCCTCGATCCGCGTAGAGTTCCCGCCCGATGCCAGCCTCCCCCACCGCCACGCCCGAGCACATCAAGGACGTCAACACGCGCTACCACGACGCCGCCGCCGACGAATACGACGCCAAGTGGGGGATCGACTTCGGCGAGACCGGCCAGGAGCAGGTGAGGCTGAAGCTGGCGAAGGCGCTCGGGGGGCTGGACGGGCGGCGCTTCGGCGACGCGCTGGAGATCGGCTCGGGCACCGGCTACTTCTCGCTCAACCTGGTCCAGCTGGGGACGATCGAGCGGCTGACCGCGACCGATATCTCGCCGGGGATGCTGAAACGGCTCAGCGCGACCGCCGGGGCGCTCGGCCTCGACGTCGCCAGCGTCGCCACCGAGGCCGAGCGGCTTCCCTTCGAGGACGAGACCTTCGACCTCGTCTTCGGCCACGCGGTCCTGCACCACATCCCCGACCTCTCCCAAGCCTTCGCCGAGTTCAGGCGGGTGCTGCGCCCGGGCGGCACGATCGCCTTCGCCGGCGAGCCCTCCCGCTACGGCGACAGCCTCGCGGCGCTGCCGAAGCGGGCCGGGATGCTTGCGGCGCCGGCCTGGCGGCGCGCGACCGGGGCGCGGCGGCGCGCGGTCGCGGAGATGGAGCAGTCGAACGGCCACGCCCTCGAGGGGGAGGTCGACGTCCACGCCTTCGCGCCGGCCGACCTGCGGCGCCTGCTGCGCGAGGGAGGCTTCGAGCAACGGCGGGTCGGCGGCGAGGAGCTGGTGGCCAACGCCTGGGGATGGGCCCTGCGCACGGTCGAGTCGACCGCCGAGCCGGAATCAGTCCCCTTCGGCTGGCGGCGCTTCGCCTTCCGCAGCTACCTCGCCCTGCAGAAGGTCGACACCCGGCTGCTGGAGCCGCGCCTGCCGGCCGAGCTCTTCTACAACCTGCTGGTCTCCGCCCGCAAGCCGGCCTGATCGGCGACGAGTCCGCGTTTACACGTCCTATGGACGCGTCAGAGCAGACTCGTACCCAGCCGGGGCCTACGCGGGGCGGGCGCGGAAGAGCTTGACCCGTTCCTCGATCCCCTTGAGGCGGCGCTCGCCGACGTAGGAGTAGGCGTACCCGTCCCCGGCCGCCTCCTTGGTCGACTCCTCGACCAGGACGCTGCCGGGCCGGGCGACGCCGGTGATCCGGCTGGCGAGGTTGACCGTGTGCCCGTAGTAGTCGCCCGATTGGGGCAGGGTCGGGCCGGTGGCGAGCCCGGCGCGCAGCCAGGGGAACTGATCGCCTTCCGCCTCGGCCGCGGCAATCAGGGCCAGCGAGGCGTCCAGGAGCGGCGCGGCCTCGGCGCTGACCAGCATCACCGCGTCGCCGATCGACTTCACCAGCCGCACCGGGGGCTCGGCGACCGAGGCCGCCATCTCCTCGAGCCGCCCGGCGACCATGCCCAGCTCGGCCGGGTCGATCTCTTCGCCGAGGCGGGTGAACTCGACCAGGTCGGCGAAGCAGATCGTCAGGTCTACGGTCCCCCCGATCTCCCCGGACGCGAGGTCGGCGGCGCCGATCACGTCGCGGCGGACCTGCTCCAGCAGGTTCGCCTTGAAGGCGTAGATGAGCTGCGGCACCACCAGCGGCAGCAGGTGCTCGGCGGCGGCGGCGAAGCGGTTGGCGACCTCGCGTTCGGTGTCGCCGGGCTGGGTCAGCGCGCGGATCGTCAGCTCGCGGTTGACCTCGGCGATCCGCGCCGTGCCCATGCCGATCGTGCGCGCCGCCTGCACCATCCCCTCGGTGGGAAGGCCGGCGTCCTGGAGGGCTTTCGCGCCCTTCGCCGCCTCCAGGTCGGCCTCGGTCCGGTCGCGGGCGTCGGGGTCGCCGAAGGGGACGCCGAGCGCGGTGCTGAAGCGGCTGAGGAGGTCGAGGTCGAGCCCCGATTCCTCGGCGACCTCGCGCGCGGTGTAGCGGGGGCCGTCGCCGGCGAGCGCGCGCTCGACCGGGATCAGGGTCAGCCGCCCGGCGGCGACGGCTTCGCGCAGCTCCTCCAGCGAGACGCCTTCGGAGAGCAATTGCTCGAGCAGCAGGCGTCGGGCCTCGCGCGCCTCCCCCTCGAGCTCGTCGAGCAGGCCCTCGGCCTCGAAGTCGATTTTGGTGGCTCGGGCCATCGGCGCATTCTCGCTCAATCGGCGTAGGCGACGGCGCCGCCGCGACGCGGGTCGCCGCCGCCGCTCAGCGCGCCCGTCCGCGGATCGCGGGCGACGGCCTGCACACCGCCGAAGAAGAGGTTGATCGCGGGGCGGCGCGCAACCGGCACGCCGCGCGCCTCGATCCGCCGCAGCGCCTCCTCGTCGATCCCAGGCTCGGCTTGGACGACGCCCTGCTCGAAGTGCAGCCGCGGGGCCCGCACCGCCGCGTCCACCGACAGCCGCTCCTCGACGGTCCGCACGACCGTCTGCAGGATCGCCGAGCGGATCCGGTTGGAGCCGGCGCTGCCGAGGCCGAGCTCGATCCCGCCGTCGCGCAGCACCACCGTCGGCGCCATCATCGACGGCACCCGCCGCCCCGGCGCGATCCGGTGGAAGCCGTGCGGGTTGAGGTCCTCCTCGCCGAGCATGTTGTTGAGGATCACGCCGGTGCCCGGCACCAGCACCCCGGAGCCGGAGCCGTTGGAGCAGGTGACGCTGGCGCACATCCCCTCCCCGTCGAGGACGGCGATGTGGGTGGTCGAGCCGAGCAGGTCGGCGGCGGCGAGGTCGAGCCCGGCCGGCTCGAGGAAGCTCGCCTCCATCCCCTCGGCGTAGAGCGCCTCGGAGAGCTCCTCGCCGCGGCGGCGGTTGGCCGCGTCCATCGCCGCGACCAGCTGCTCCGGGCCGCTGCGCTCGCCGAGCCGCTCCAGCAGCCCGAGGCAGAAGGCGATCAGGATCCCGCCGGAGGAGGGCGGCGGGTTGGTCAGCACCTCGGCGCCGCGGAACGGCGCCCGGACCGGCTCGCGCTCGATCGCCTCGTAGGCGGCGAGGTCGGCGGGGCCGAGGGCGCCGCCGTGCTCGACCACGAACCCGCTCAGCGCCGCCGCCACCTCGCCGCGGCGGAACGGCTCCGCCCCTTCGGCGCCGAACCGTTCCAGGGCCTCGGCCAGCTCGGCGAAGCGGAAGACGTCGCCCTCTCCCAGCGGCCGGCCGTCGGGCGCGTAGAGATCCCGCGTGCCGGCCAGGCGCTCGTGGATCGGCCAGAGGATCTCGAGGATGTAGGCCTGCTCGGCGTTGACCGGCGCTCCCTCCCGCGCCAGCCGGACCCCCGGCCCGACCAGGTCCGCCATCTGCATCGACCCGAACCGCCGCAGCGCCAGCTCCAGCCCGGCCGCGGTCCCGGGAACGCCGCAGGAGGCGGGGCCGACGAAGAACGTCTGCACGGTCTCGGCGTCGAAGCGGACCGGCACCGGCGCCAGCTCGACCCCGCGCTCGATCGCCTCGGCGCCGGGGGCGGCGACGAAGAAGTCGACCAGCGTCGTCTCCTCGCCCCGGTGGACCATCATGAAGCCGCCGGCGCCGAAGCCCGTCAGCGGGCTCTCGACCGCGAAGGAGGCGAGCACGGCGCCGACCGCGGCGTCGACCGCGTTGCCGCCTTCGCGCAGCACCCCGGCGCCGGCCTCGGCGGTGAGTGGATGGCCGGCGGCGACGACCCCTCGCATGGGGCGCCCGGTCAGCCGGGGAGGAACTCTGGGACGTCGATGCCGAGCTCGCCCTGCTGCCGCTCGGGCGGCCGGCCTCGGCCGGCGTCCTTGGTGCGGCGGATGGTCGGCTCGGCGGCGCGGCGCGGCGCCGTGCGGCCGTCGAAGCGGGTCGCGACGACGGTCACCCAGACCTGGTCGGTGAGCTCCTCGTCGACGTTGGCGCCGAAGATGATGTTGGCGTCGGGATGGGCGGCCTCGCCGACCACCTTCGCCGCCTCGCTGACCTCGACCAGGGAGAGGTCGGCGCCGCCGGTGATCGAGAGCAGGATCGAGCGGGCGCCCTCCATCGAGGTCTCCAGCAGCGGCGAGGAGATCGCTTTTTCGGCGGCCGCGATCGCGCGGTCGTCGCCGTAGGCCATGCCGATCCCGAGCAGCGCCCGGCCGGCCTCCGACATGATCGTCCGCACGTCGGCGAAGTCGAGGTTGATCAGCGCCGGCAGGGTGACCAGGTCGGAGATCCCCTGCACGCCCTGGCGCAGCACGTCGTCGGCGACCTGGAACGCCTCGACCATCGAGGTCTGCTGGTCGAGCACGTCGAGCAGGCGGTCGTTGGGGACGACGATCAGGGTGTCGACCTCGGCGGCCAGCTCCTCGATGCCCTTGGAGGCCTGGTTGCCGCGGCGGCTGCCCTCGAAGCTGAACGGCTTGGTGACGATGCCGACGGTGAGCGCGCCCACCTCGCGGGCGAGCCGCGCGACGACGGGCGCCGCGCCGGTGCCCGTGCCGCCGCCGGCGCCGGCGGCGACGAAGACCATGTCGGAGCCCTTCAGCAGGCGCTTGATCTTGTCCTGCTCGCCGAAGGCGGAGCGGTGGCCCAGCTCGGGGTCGGCGCCGGCGCCGAGGCCGCGCGTCTGCTCGTCGCCGATGTGGACGGTGACGTCGGCGACGCAGAGCTGCAGCGACTGAAGATCGGTGTTGACCGCCATGAACTCGACCCCGGGGATGCGGGCGTCGACCATCCGGTTGACCGCGTTGACGCCGGCCCCGCCGACGCCGATGACCTTGATCACCGGCTGATGCGGCTCCCCGCTTCCAGGCGGCTCATAAGCAGGCTCCTCCCGCCCATACCGCGGCGTCCGCGTAATCTCATCCCGCCCCCGAGGCTCCTCGGAGAACACCCTCTTCAACCGTTCCGGAGCCGACTCGGCGGACGACTCCTGCACCTGCTCGCGAGCCATCGGCTCCGCGCGCTCCCGCGACCGACCCGACGGATCCACCTGGGGGGCCTCGTCTTCGACAGCCTGATCGAACGGAGCCACAGCCCCGCCCGAACCCTGAGCCTCAACCGCTCCTTCCGCGGGTGGCACTGTAGGGGGGCCCACCCCCGAGGAAGCTTTAGCTACCGGAGGGGGTGGGGGGTCCCCTGCAGTGACAGGACCCGCGGACTGAGCGTCTGGTCCCTCAGAGTCCTGCGCCCGCTTCTGCGCATCAGCCGGATCCTCGCGGCCGTACCGCGGAGCCTCCGGCGGATCGACCGGCGCGTCATCGGAAGTGGAGCGGAACAGATCGGCAAGCGGCCCCTCGCGCATGCTTGCGCGCTTGTTACGCCGAGCCATTCGCCAGAACCTCCTTCGCCAGCTCCCGGTAGTAGTTCGCGGCGCTGCTGGCGGAATCGTACTTGAGCACGCTCGAGCCCTTCACCGGCGCCTCGGCGAATTTGATCGCCTTCTTGATCCGGGAGCGGAAGACGAGGTCGCCGAAGTTCTCCTCGAGGATTTCGACCGCCTCCTTGGCGTGGACGGTCCGCGAGTCGAGCATCGTCGGCAGGATGCCCTCGATCTTGACGTCGGGGTTGAGGTTCTCCTGGATCATCTTCAGCGTGTTCTGGAGCTGGACCAGCCCGCGCATCGACAGATACTCGCACTGTACGGGGACGATCACCTTGTTCGCCGCGGTCAGCGCGTTGATCGTCAGCAAGCCGAGGCTGGGCGGAGTGTCGATGCAGACGAAGTCGTAGTCGGCGGAGACCTCCTTCAGCGCCTTCTCCAGCGAGCGCTCGCGGCCGATCTTGGTGCTCATCGCGATCTCCGCGCCGGCCAGGTCGATCGAGGCGACGGCGATGTCGATCTCGCGCTCGACGATCACCTCGCTGATCGGCATGTCGGTGACCAGCACGTCGTACATGCTCCTCTCGACCTTGTCGGGATCGATCCCCTGGCTCATCGTCAGGTTCCCCTGCGGGTCGAGGTCGATGCAGAGCACCCGGTAGCCGGACTCGGCGAAGGCCACGGCAAGATTCAAGGTCGTGGTCGTCTTAGCCACCCCACCCTTCTGGTTGGCGAAAACGATCACCTCAGCAGTCTTAACCGGCGCCTCATCCTCAGCATCCCCCTGCACATCCCCACGCAGCGGCGTGATCAGATCCACAGCCTTCATCCGCCCCGACTCCTCGTCACCAGCCGACCCGTCCGGACCCTCGGCCTCATCCGCTCCTTCCGCGGGGGGGGCCTCCGAGCTCTGGACGCTGGGGCTGTGCTGAGCGGCCTCCCCAGCGGGTGGCATCGATGAGGGCACCTCGCCCGCAGCTTGCGAGGACGAGGTGTCCTCGTCGGTGACAGGACCCGCTGGCCGGGGGCGCTCAGGCACGGCCTCCTCCATCGCTTCGAGCTCCGCGACGATCGGATGCTCCTCGTCGACCTGGACAGGGGCGGGCTTTGGCTTACGGCTTAGAAATCCCATTGCGCGGATATTCGTATGGGCACCCGCTTTTCCTGCCGGCTTCCGAAATTGCTAGGAATTGCCCGATCCGCGACCTCCTCGACAAGCGACTGGTGATCGTCACCGGCAAGGGCGGTGTCGGAAAGACGACTGTCGCCGTGGCGCTCGGGCTGCGGGCGGCGGCCGAAGGCAAGCGCACGATCGTCTGCGAGGTCTCCTCGCAGGAGAACGCCTCGCGGATCTTCGACCACGCCGAGGTCGGCTTCCACGAGGTGGAGATGGAGGACAACCTCTGGTCGATCTCGATCGACCCCGACGAGTCGATGCGCGAGTACGTCCTCCTGCAGCTGAAGGTGCGGGCGATGCGCGACATGCTGTTCCGCAGCCGCATCTTCAGCTACCTCGCCGCCGCCACGCCGGGGCTGAAGGAGCTGGTCACGATCGGCAAGATCTGGGAGCTCGCCCAGCTCGACCGCAAGGTGAAGGCGGGGCGCAAGTACGACCTGGTGATCGTCGACGCCCCCGCCACCGGCCACGGCGTCGGCTTCCTGCAGACGCCGCGCACCTTCGCCGCGATCGCCCGGGTCGGGCCGATCCACTCGCAGGCGCAGCGCCTCGACAGCTTCCTCACCGACCACGAACAGACCGGCGTCGCAATCGTCGCCCTGCCGGAGGAGATGCCGGTCAACGAGTCGGCGGCGCTCGAGCGCGACCTCCGCGACGAGGTCGGCGTCGCGGTCGACCGCGTCTACCTCAACGGCCTCTACCCGGAGCGCTTCACCAACGAGGAGACGGATCGCCTGCGCGAGGTGGCCGAGGGGGAGAACGGCAGCGTCCGCGCCGCCGCCCGCGCCGCCGTCTCCGAGCACGAACGCGCCCGCTCCCAGCGCGCCCAGCTCTCCCGCCTGCGGCGCCGGGTGAAGGCGCCGATCAAGACCCTCCCCTTCCTCTTCGAGCCCGAGCTGGGCCCGGAGGCGGCGCGGCGGCTCTCGCGGAGGCTCGCCTGATGCCGACGCTGGCCGAGACCCTCGACGGCAAGGAGATCTGCATCTGCGCCGGCTCCGGCGGGGTCGGCAAGACGACCACCTCGGCAGCGATCGCCGCCGGCATGGCGGCCCGCGGCCTCAAGGTCTGCGTGCTGACGATCGACCCGGCGAAGCGGCTCGCCGACTCCCTGGGGCTGAAGGAGCTCGGCAACGAGGCGCGCCGGGTCGACCCGGCCCTGTTCGAGCGGCAGGGGATCGAGATCGAGGGCGAGCTGTGGGCGATGATGCTCGACGCGAAGGCGACCTTCGACGAGCTGGTCGCCCGTCAAGCGCCCGACGAGGAGTCGCGCGACCGGGTCCTCGAAAACCGGATCTACCAGCAGATCTCCAGCGCGCTGGCCGGCTCGCAGGAGTACATGGCGATGGAGAAGCTGTTCGAGCTGCACACCGAGGGCCGTTTCGACCTGCTCGTCCTCGACACCCCGCCGACCCGCAACGCGCTCGACTTCCTCGACGCCCCGCGGCGCCTGACCCAGTTCATCGAGGGCCGCTCGCTGCGGGTCTTCATGCGGCCGACCGGGCTGGCGGCGAAGGTCGCCGGGCGCGGCGCCTCGGTCGCGCTCAGCGTCTTCAAGCGGATCGTCGGCTTCGACCTGATCGCCGACCTGGCGGAGTTCTTCAACGCCTTCAGCGGCATGGTCGACGGCTTCCAGGCGCGGGCGAAGCGGGTCAACAAGCTGCTCGCCGACCGCCGCACCTGCTTCCTCGTCGTCTGCGGGCCGCAGGGGGAGCCGATCGACGAGGCCGTCTACTTCCACCGCAAGCTGGTCGAGGCGAAGCTGCCGTTCGGCGGCGTGATCGTCAACAAGGTCCACTACCCGGCGGAGAAGCTGCGCGGGGACGCCGTCGACCTGCCGGCGGCGCTGGCCGAGCGGCTCGGCGACGCCGGCCTCGCGCAGCGGGTGGCGGCGAACTTCTCCGACTACCAGGCGCTGGCCGAGCGCGACGCGCGCAACATCGAGCGACTGGCGACGGAGCTGCGGACCACCGGCGTGATCCGCGTCCCGTATCTGGACGAGGACGTCCACGACCTCGCCGGCCTCGCCGAGATCGACCGCTACCTCTTCGCAACCGGCGAGGAGCGCGTCGCAATGGCCGCCGGCCGAGCGTGACCGGGCGCCTTTCTCGGCCTATGGCCGACTAAGGCGCCCGAGATCAGCCCGCGCGGCGGTCGTAATCGAGCTCGCGGACCTCCCAGTCGGAGTCCGGCACCGGGAACAGGTGGCGGATTCGGGGGGTGTCGATCCGCTCGCGGTGGCCGACTTCGGGCTCGCCTCCGGCGGGCCATTCGAGCGAGTCGCCGCCCTCGGGGGCGGACACCTCCTCGAGCCACGGCGTCGCGGTGATCCTGATCTCCCCCTCGGCGGGGATCGGCTCCATGATGCGGGTCTCCTGCTCCATGTCTTGCTCCTCGCTTGGCTCTACGGCGGGTGGAAGCTGTTCGATCCGAATCTCCGCGGCCGCCTCGTCGGGGGGTGCGACCGCGGGATGGTCCTCGGCCGCGGCGACCGCGATCTCGGCGTCGCCGGAGGCGAGGCCGGAGGCGATCAGCGTCTCGTCCGCGGCGGCGCTGAGGTCGCTGCCGAGCTCGCCGAGCGCCGCCTTCAGCAGCAGCCCGCGCACGCTCTCCTCCGCCCAGGCGGCCAGCTCGACCGCGCGCGCGGCGCGACTGCCGTTCATCAGCGCCCGCTCCAGCTCCAGCATCTCCTCCAGCCGCTCGCGCGCCTCGACGCGGTCCATCGCGTCGCCGGCGATCAGCGCCGCGGCGCGCATCGGCAGCGAGGCGCCGACGGGCCCGTGGCCCTCGAGCACGGATCGGAGGGCGAGAAGGTGGTCGCTGAGGCCGTCGAGCGGGCTCTGCCGCTCGCAGCCCATCTCGAAGCGGCCGACCGCCCAGGTCAGCGCCGCGTCGGGGTCGGGGCGCGCCTCGAGCGCGCTCGCCAGCTCCGCCAGCTCGGCGCCCTCGGCCTCGCTCAGCCGGTAGCCGCCGGGGCGGGTGGCGGGCGCGCCGGTCGCGATCCGCCGCCAGCAATCCTCGCCGGTCGGCGCGAAGGCGTAGGGGCCCAGCCCGATGCCGCCGGCCTTGTACAGCCGCATCACGCTGATCAGCTCGCGCAGCTGGCGCATCGCCGCCTCGGCGCCACCGTCCTCCTGGTCGGCGACGGCGAGGTACTGCGGCTCCCACGAGGCGCGGCCCATGCCATCGCTGCGCATCGCCTCGGTCGGGGCGTCGATCGAGTCGGCGCGGACGATGCGGACGCCGTGCGGAAGCCGCAGCCGCGGCACCGACATCCTCAGCCCGACGATCGGCACGATCAGCAGCTCGGCGTCGTCGGCCTCGCGCGATTCGGCGTCGAGCATCGAGAGCGCGCCCTCGAGCCGGGCGCGGTCGAGCGAGAGCTCGGCGCATCCCTCCCAGAGCGAGGCGATGAAGGTCGTCAGCATCCGCTCGGCGCGCTCGCCGGGATCGGCCGGCACCGGCTTCCCGCGCGACTCCAGGTAGGGGGCCGCGACCCCCGCTTCGATCGCCGCTTCGCGCGCCGGGCCGAAGCCGGGCAGCGAGCGCAGCTCGGCGGCGCGGTCCTCGACGTAGCGCGAGGTGAGCGGAACGTAGCTGTAGAAGGAGGCGTCCTCGCCCTCGGAGGGGGCGACGTCGAAGGGGATCTGGTCGCCCCCGGCGACCATCGCGCTGTACCGCGTGGCCGCCTCCACGGCCAGCCGCCTCAGCGCCTCGTGAAGTCGATGGTCGCGCACCCCTCGGGGCTTCCCTCCCGGCCGACCCCCTCCTGCGGCTGCACGCCGGCTTGCACGATCGCCCCGCGACTCCGCAGTCCTGGGTAGGTGAGCCCTGGACGGTTGGCCTAAGCGATAGCGGGCGCTGGATCCTCCGCCAGCAGCCAGCGAGTGCCGTAGGTGCGCATGTCGTCGATCAGCGGCACCAGCGCCTCGCCCTTCTCGGTCAGGGCGTACTCGACCCGCGGCGGGACCTCGGGGAAGGTGTGCCGCTCGACGATCCCCTCCGCTTCCAGCGCCCGCAGCCGCAGCGAGAGCGTGCGCGGGCTGATCCCCTCGAGCGAGCGCTCGAGCTCGCAAAAACGGCTGCTCCCGCCGGACAAATCGCGGATCAGCAGCAGCGTCCACTTGCCACAGACCACTTCAGCGGTCTTGCAGACGGGACATCGGGAGTTGCTTGCTGCACTCATCGTAAGAGCGAGGCGGGAAGACTTCGGCTACCTCACTTCAACAAGTGTAGCCACATGGCTTCACTTACTGAAGCTTTGGGCGATTGCACGCCCAATTGGGGACGCTCAGCGCGAGTCCGGCTAAAGACCGCCGATTGGGCTTCCGATGGGAGTGTGTGACGCACACGCACGCACAGCCGGCCCCTGGCGGCGAGGAGGGCTCTGTGCTGATCGAGGTCCTGGTCAGCGCGCTGGTGCTGGCGATCGCCGCCAGCGCGGTCCTCACCCTGCTCGGCGCAACCGCCCGCACTGCCGCCGACCAGCGCCGCCACGCCGAGGCATTCGCCGTCGCCCAGGAAGACCAGGCGCGGCTGCGCTCGACGCGGATCTCATCCCTCAACAGCCTCGCCCAGACGAGGACGGTGACGCTCGACAGCAACAAATTCACGGTCGAATCGACCGGGGTGTTCGTCAACAACACGACCGGGACGGCCTCCTGCACCTCTGAAGCCTCCTCCGCGGACTACGTGCGGATCACCTCGACCGTCACCTGGGCCAACATGAACGGCCGCAAGCCGGTCGTGATGCAGAGCATCGTCGCCCCCTCGAACGGCTCGCTCGACCCCAGCCATGGAACCCTGACGATCTCCGCGGTGAACGCGGCGCAGAAACCGCTCGCCGGGGTCGGGCTCTCGGGCACCGGCGCGGGAAGCTTCAGCGGCACCACCGACTCGAGCGGCTGCGCAAACTTTGCCGACCTCCCGTCCGGCAACTACACGGTGACGCCGACCGCGACCGGGCTGGTGGACAAGGAAAGCAAACCGCCGGCGCCGTTCACGATCGGGGTGATCGCCAGCGGCACGCAGAGCCACCAGCTCGAATACGACGTCCCGGGGTCCCTCCAGGTCCAGTTCAAATACCGCGTCAACAGCACCGAAACCTTCAACGCGTCCACTGCCAACTCGATTCGGGTCGCCCACCCGTTCCTGCAGACGCCGAAGACCTTCACCGCCGCGGGCGGCGTCCCGATCACGACCATGGAAGCCACCGGCCTCTTCCCCGCCACCTCCCCCTACGCCGTCTACGCCGGAACCTGCAACGGAAACAACCCCAACCCGAACAGCGAACCGGGAGCCCCCGGCGCGCCGGGCGTCGCGAGCATCACCGTGCCAGCGGGTGCAATGGCGACTCCGCCCGGGGTGATCCAGCTCCCCGCTCTCAACCTGACCGTGAAAAAAAGCGGCACGCCCCTGGTTGGCGCCAAAGTCAAGCTGACCGGGATCACCTGCTCCTTCGAACGGATCTACACCACGGTGACCGAAGGCGTCCTGCCCGACCCCGGACTGCCTTGGGGCGCCTACAAAGTCTGCGCGGCGACGACGACGGGCAGCATCGTCCACAAGACGATCAACGAAGTGAAAGTCGAAAGCATGACCGCGGGGACCACCTCGAGCATCGACCTCGGCTCCGGGACGCAAAGCGGAGGCTGCTAGTGACCTTCCGAGGCGCAATCCAAGACGAACGCGGCACGACGATTATTGAGGTGCTGGTGGCGACTGGCACCGGCCTCGTCGTCCTCTCGGCGCTGACGATGGCGATCCTGGTGACCATGCACGGAAGCGCCAAGGTCGCCGCCCGTGTTGAAGCCACGCAGCGCGCGCGCATCGTCGTCACCAACATCATGGAAGAGCTCCACTCGGCCTGCGTGGCGCCGAAAATCGCCCCGATCCAGGCCTCCAGCAGCGGCACGCTGCTGAAGTTCGTCCACACCACCGGCAACGAAGGGTCGACCGCCGCGCCGCTGCCGACCCTGACCGAAATCGTCTACAGCGGCGGCACCCTGACCGAGACCGACTACGCCACCACCGGCGGCGCCGCACCGACCTGGACCTTCTCGGCGACGCCAGTCGCGCCGGGCCCCCGGCAGCTGGTGACCAAGGTCGCCCCGATCGCCCCCAGCAGCTCGATCTTCACCTACTACGCCTACACCAACGGCGCCCTCTCGGAAACGCCGCTGGCCACGCCGCTCTCGGCCTCCGACGCGGGCCAGACGATCCAGGTCCGGGTCGCCCTGACCGCGAGCCCCGAAACGACCCCGGTCGCCGACGGAGGCGGCCCCGGGAGCCTCCAGGACAGCGCCACCCTGCGACTCACCCCGCCCTCCTTCAACGAACAGGCGGTGAGCCTCCCATGCCAGTGAGAAGGAGCCGCGGCGAGGAGGGCTTCACGATGATCATGACGATGATCGGCCTGGCGCTGATCGCGATGCTCGTGCTCGTCGCCGTGGGCGCCGTCAACGGCGACGTCCAGCCGACCGGCCGCGACCTCAGCCGCAAACAGGCCTACGAGGCGGCGAAGGCGGGAATCGACGAATACGCCTACCACCTGCACACCGACAACGGCTACTGGGCGAAATGCACGAGCGTGAACCCGCCCAGCGCCATCAACCAGATGGGCTCGACGGCGAACCAGCGCCCGGTGCCGGGCAACAGCGGAACGACCTACGCGATCGAACTGATCCCTGCCACCGGCCAGTCCAGCTGCGACCCGACCACGATCGTCACCGCGACGCAGACGATGCTCGAGCCGATGGGGGCGATGAAGGGGACCTTCCGGATCCGGTCGACCGGGTTCTCCGGCCCGTCCCGGGTCTCGGTCACGGCCACCTTCAAGCCCGCCAGCTTCCTCGACTACGTCTACTTCACTCAGCTGGAGACCTCCGACCCCGTCACCTACGGGAACGAAGAAACGATCAAAGGCGCCTACGAACAGTGCTCGAAGACGCTCCAGGAAGGCCGCAACAACAGCACGATCCCCAACTCCGGCGGCAAGTACTGCAAGGTGATCTCGTTCGTCGGCGGCGACACCCTGAACGGGCCGGTCCACACCAACGACGCCTTCGTGATCTGCCAAAGCCCCACCTTCGGCCGTACCGTCAACGACCCGATCGAAGTCAGCTCGCCGCCGAAAGGCTGGTACTCGACCAAGGAAGTCCCTCACTCCGGCTCCAGCTGCACTGGAAACCCGAAATTCACCGGCACCTTCCGCACCAACTCACCGGTGCTGATCCCGCCCGCGACCAACTCGCAGCTCGCCACGATCGTCGAACCGCAGTTCAAGTTCAAAGGCCAGGTCCACATCTGCCTCAGCGGTACGACGATGACGGTCAACTCCGGCACCTCGTGCACCACCGAAGGCAAACTCCTCTACTCCGGGCCGATCCCGGGCAACGGCGTCGTCTACGTCGAAAACGAAGCCTGCTCCGGTGCCTACACGCCGTTCGAAGCGACCTATGGGGAATCGACCTGCGGCAACGTCTACGTGCAGGGGGAATACTCGGGCCAGCTGACGATCGCCGCCGGCAACGACATCATCGTCGACGGCAGCCTCAAAACCACCAGCGAAGAAGGCATGCTCGGCCTGATCGCCAACAACTTCATCCGCATCTACCACCCCTGCAACTACGAAACCAGCACCAACGGCGCCGGGTCGCTCGAAAACCCGACGATCCAGGCAGCCCTGCTGGCGATCAACCACTCTTTCATCGTCGACAACTACGACTGCGGCAAATCGCTGGGAACGCTGACGGTGATCGGTGCGATCTCGCAGAAATACCGTGGCGCGGTCGGCACCACCGGCGGCACCGGCTACATCAAGAGTTACAACTACGACGACCGGCTGCACACGATCGAGCCACCCAGCTTCATCGAGCCGGTCCAGTCGGACTGGGTGATCGGCCGCGAGACGATCGGCTGATTCGCACGATTGGCACCTTTTTCTACTTCTAAGTAAGCGACGGGCGAAAGTTCCGGAGAAATCTGTCGATTCAAGAGGAAGCGAATCAGACGCGTCCCCCTGCCGCCACGAGACCGATGAAGATCCCTATCACGAAGAGGAGCAAGAAGACGACCGCGGTCGTCGGCCTCGAGATCGAGGCCGGCAGCATCGGCGCGACCGAGGTGCGGGTCAACGGCACCGCGGAGGTCACCGCCGCCGCGATCGGGGCCCTCCCCCCGGGCGCCTTCCGCGACGGCGAGGTCACGGACCCCGACGCGGTCGCCGAGGCGCTGCGCTCGCTCTTCGCCGCCAACAAGCTCTCGCGCCGGGTCCGGCTCGGGATCGCCAACCAGCGCGTCGTGGTGCGGACGCTGCGCCTGCCCGCGATCGACGACCCGAAGGAGCTCGACTCCGCCATTCGCTTCTCCGCCCAGGAGCAGCTGGCGATGCCGCTGGAGCACGCGGTGATCGACCACCGCGTGGTCGGCGGCGTCGCCGCGGTCGAGGGTGCGCCGCCGCAGGTCGACGTGATCGTCGTCGCGGCGCGGCGCGACATGATCTCGGCCACCCTGAAGCCGATCCGGGACGCCGGCCTGGAACCGATCGGGGTCGACCTCTCGGCCTTCGCGATGATCCGCGCCGTCGGCGACGCGGGCACGATCGAGGCCCCGCCCGCGGACGGCGCCCAGCCGGCGCCCGCCGCGACCCTCTACTGCAACATCGGCGACGTCACCAACCTCGCCGTCGCCAAGGGGCGCTCCTGTCTCTTCACCCGGGTCTCGCCGGTCGGGCTCGAGGACATCGCCGCGACCCTCTCCTCGGCGACCCAGCTCAGCCCCGAACACGCCCAGATGTGGCTCGGCCACGTCGGGCTCGCGCAGCCGGTCGAGCAGCTCGAGGGCGACCCCGAGGTGGTCGCGAAGGCGCGCACCGCGCTCGAACACGGCGCCGGCTCGCTGGTCGACGAGCTGCGGATGTCACTCGACTTCTACGGCGCACAGGAGGCCGCGGCGCCGGTCGAGCGGATCGTCCTCTGCGGCCCGGGGACGGCGATCCCCGGCCTCGCCGAGCGGATGCAGCCCGCTCTGGGGCTGCCGATCCATAGCGGCCGCCCCGAGGCGCTGGCCGGCCTCGACGCCGCCGCGGCGGCCCGCCTGACCCTTCCCTTCGGCCTCGCTCTGGACAGCTGAGATGCGCCCGGTAAACCTGATCCCGACCGAGGAACGCGCCGGCCAGCGGCGGCCGCTGCGCGGCGGCCCGCTCGCCTACATCGTCGTCGGCGCGCTCGGCGCCGCCCTGATCGGGGTCGTCGTCCTCGTCGTCACCGCCAACCAGATCTCCGACCGCAAGGCGGAAATCTCCCAGCTCGAAACCGAAAAGGTTTCGATCGAAGCAGAAGCCCAGTCGCTCAGCCCCTACACCCAGTTCCACAGCGTCCGCGAACAGCGCCTCGCCACCGTGGCCAGCCTCGCCGACAGCCGCTTCGACTGGGAGCGGGTGATGCGCGAACTGGCCCTCGTCCTCCCCGGCGACGTCTGGCTCACCAACCTGACCGGGACCGACAGCCCGCAGGTCTCCCCCGACGGCGCCGCGAGCATCGCCCTGCGCGACTCGATCGCCGGGCCGGCACTGGAACTGGTCGGATGCGCGCGCAGCCAGGACGCGGTCGCGGGCTTCGTGCAGGCGCTCAAGGACATCGACGGCGTGACCCGAGTCGGGGTCGAATCGTCGGTGCTGGGAACCGGAGGGGAAAGCGGCGGCTCGGCCAGCACCTCGACCTGCCAGACCCGCGACTTCATCGCCCAGTTCCAGATCGTCGCCGCCTTCGACGCCGCCCCGGCGCCGGTCGAAGGCGAAGGCGAAGCCTCGGCAGGGGCGGTCGAAACCGCGACCGCGACCGCGACGAGCAGCGAAGAAAGCTCCTCGAGCAGCGAAGGGGAAGGCGAATGAACTCCTCGAACCGTCTGGTCGTCGCGATCCTCGTCGTCGCCGGCGTCGCGATCGCCTTCTGGGTGCTCGCCCTCGGGCCGAAGCGCGAACAGGCGGACGAACTCGGCCAGCAGGTCGAACAGCTGCACCTGAGCGTCGAAGAAGCGCAGAGCAAGGTGATCGAAGCGTCGGCGGCGAAGCGCGACTTCCCGGCCGACTACCGCCAGCTGGTCACGCTCGGCGCCGCCGTGCCGGCCGGCGACGAAACCTCCTCGCTGCTGGTCGAACTGAACCACATCGCCGAGCGCTCCAAGGTGACCTTCGACAGCCTCCAGCTCAACAGCGGCAGCGGCGAAGCGGCGGCGCCCGCACCGGCGCCGGCTCCGGCCCCGGCAGCCCCCGAAACCGGCGCCGAACCGTCGAACGCGGTGCCCGCCTCCGCCACTGTCCCCCCGACCGAGGTGGCCGCGTCCGAGCTGCCCCTGGGAGCGTCGATCGGCCCGGCCGGGCTCAACGTGATGCCCTACAACCTCACCTTCAGCGGCAACTTCTTCCACATCGCCGACTTCATCAAGGGGCTCGACTCGCTCGTCCACACCGGCGGCAGCGAGGTCGCGGTCGACGGCCGCCTGGTGACTCTCGACGGCTTCGCGCTCAACGCGAACGCCGAACTCGACTTCCCTCACCTCGACGCGACCTTCGCGGTCACCACCTACATCACCCCGCCCGAACAGGGCCTGACCGCGGGCGCCACGCCGGCCGCCCCCGCGCCCTCGACCACGACCCCCGCGGCCGAAAGCGCTCCGGCGGAAAGCGCGGCCAACCCGGCCTCGGAAACGGTGGCGGCACGATGAACATGCTGAAGCGAGGTCCCGAGCTGAAGCTCTCCGAGATCAAGGTCCCCGACGCGGTGCTCGACGTCTACTGGGACCTGCGCGACCGCCACCTGCTCCCCCTGGTGGTGCTGCTGTTGGTGGCGCTCGTCGCGGTCCCGATCGCGCTCAGCCAGGCCTCCGGCTCGGCGGAACCCGAAGAAGCGGTCTCCGTTGCCCCCGTCGCGACCCCGAGCGCGGCAGGTGGATCGGCGGAGCTGGTCGCGACGTCGGCGCCGGGGCTGCGCCGGTACAAGCGCCGCCTCGCCCACCTGCACGCCAAGGACCCCTTCAAGCAGCAGTTCGTGGAAAGCGAAGGGAGCTCCGAAGGGCCGGGCGGCGCGGCGGAAGGCGAAACGGGCGGCTCGGCGCCGGCGGAAACCTCGGTCCCCGGCTCGACGACCGAAGCGCCGAGCGAAAACGGCCCGCCGCTGACGGTGCACAGCAAGCTGACCTACTACTCCTACGCGATCGACGTCCGGGTGGTGACCGGCGGCTCGCAGAACGGGGCGAAGTCGAGCAGCGCCGGGGAAGAAGGGGGCTCGGGCGAAGCGAAGCAGACCAAGGTGCGCCGCAATCTGCCCGAGCTGACGATGCTGCCCAGCCGCGAAACCCCGGCCGCGATCTACATGGGCTCGACCAAGGACGGCAAGAAGGCGCTGATGCTGATCTCCTCCAACGTCGAGGCGATCTTCGGCGACGGCAAGTGCGTCCTCGGCTCGACCTCCTGCCAGCTGCTGGAGCTGGAACCGGGCGTCCCGGAGACCTTCGTCTACGGCGGCCAGGGCCGCACCTTCAAGATCGAACTCCTGAAGATCCACCTGGTCGAAACCAACAAGCTCAACCGCGCCCCCCTCGGCAAGCCAAAGCAGCACAGCGCCGGCTGAGCACACGGCCGGGGCAAGGGCCCCAGCGCCCGGCGACTCCGCGTGCGGCGGCAGCAGCCCGCCCTTCCCGCCTTCGATCGCAGCCCTCCCAGGCTCCTACCAGGGTCAGCCCAGGTACAGGTCGACCAGCTGGTCGCCGACCAGCATTCCCACCACGCCGCCCAGGGCGAGGAAGGGGCCGAAGGGGATCGCCATCTTGCGGGCCTCCGAGCCGTGGCGGGCGATCAGGGTGAGGCCGGCCAGGCTGCCGGCGAGGAGGGCGACGAGGATCGCCGGCGCCACGGCGCGGCCGAGGAAGAGGCCCATCGTCGCCGTCAGCTTGACGTCGCCGAGGCCCATCCCCTTCGGGTAGGCGAGCACGACGAGGAACAGCACCCCTCCGGCAGCCGCGGCGGCGGCGAGGCGCCCAGGGAGGCCGCCCGGGTCGGTCGGCGCGGCGATCGCGAGGCAGACCGCGGCCCCCGCCAGCAGGACTTTGTTGGGGATGATGCGTTGCTCGAGGTCGGTCAGGGTGACCGCCGCGAGTACGGTGAGGAAGACGAGGTCGATCGCCACTTCGGCGACCGAGTCGTGCCAGTGCACGATCACCGTGACCGCGAACAGCACCCCCAGTGCCAGCTCGGTGAGGGGATAGCGGGGTGAGATGCGAGCACCGCAGCAGCGGCCACGGCCGCGCAGCGCGAGCCAGGAGAAGACGGGGACGTTGTCGTAGGCGCGTATCGGGGCCCCGCACACGGGGCACTGCGAGCGCGCCGCGACAAGCGGAAGGCCTCGCGGCACACGGTGGGCGACGGCGGTCGCGAAGCTGCCGGCGGCCAGGCCCAGCACGAACGAGAAGATGACGGCGCCGACCATTGGGGGCGAGTTGTACCCGACGCTGCGGCTGTGCCCCCGGCGCGCCCCGCCAAGGGTGAATGACAAAACCCCGGGTGGGAGGAGTTACGGATTGCGACCCCGGCCGGGCGTGTAGCGGAGATCGACTCTACCGGTCCTTACCCCCATCGCCGCACCGCTGGATTCCATGTCGCGCGATGCGCGTCCGGCAAGCCATCGATGAAATAGACCACAGCGTCGACGACCTCGGCGAAGCGCTCGGGCAGGCCCGGCAAGCCGGAGCGGACACGGAACGCCTCCCAGGGCCGCTGACGGCTCTCGCGGAGGGTTTCGAGGAGCGGTCCAAGCGGACGCACTTCATGGCCGCGATGCCTGGAGACGCTGCGCAGTGCGTCGCGCAATGCGTCGGCCTCAGCGGAGTGAATCCGCGAGAGCAGGTAGACATCGCCGTAGTCGCGGTCGCGGGTGTTCGCATCGCCGAGGAACATCATCGTGTCGACCTTCTCAGCGATCACGCTCTCCAGCGGATAGCCGAGAAGCGGAATATCCGGATCGCCGAGAAGCGTCGGATAGTCGATCCGCCGCGGCTCGACCGGATCGCCAAAGGACAGATCGAGCCTGAGCTTGAGCTCGGCGCCTCCGAGGCTGGCCGGCAGGGTGAGGCGGATGCCCTCGTACTCGGCTCCTTCACGGATCGTCGCGACCGAGATCGCCGTGGTATCGAACTCCACGCCATCGGCCATCGGAATCGAGGCGATTTCGCCAATCGCGTCTCGGAGGCTGCGCTCGTCGTTGGCCAGCCCGCGCGCGAGCATGTCGGCGTCGCGCGTCCCCCGCCGCACGTCGAGGACGGCGAGCAGCATCCCGCCCTTGAGAACGAGCTTGTCGGCGAACCGCGACTCAGGCAGCCGGGCAAGGAAGCGCTCGTGGATGTACAGCTCGAAAAGCTGCTGCGTGTTGCGCCCCTGACTGCGGGCGAGCTTCTGCAGGTCGAGGTAAGCCCGCTCGGGCGCGCGCTCGGTCACGCCAGCAGAGGCTCCATCGTCTCGGCCATCACCGAGCCGATACGCAGACGGCGCGCCAGCGCGAGCAGCTCCCCCGGCTTGGCATTGCCGCCTTGCAGATACCTGCGCAGCGCCCCCAGCGCCAGATCGCGGCCCACCCGAGTACGGAGCCGCATGAGGTCGACGACCGTCCGCTCTCTGGAGCTGATCGCGATCGTCTCGCCCGAATCGATCTCCTCCATCTCGCGCCCGAGCGCAAACGTCGCGGCGGCGAAGACGTGGACCCGCGTCGGCGGGTACGCGATCCTGGGCCGATGCCTCCCTCGGGCTATCGCCAGGTGGACCGCGCCCGGCACCTCGTCGCTCAGGTCCCAGAAGCTCGCGGCGGAGTCGAGGCAGATCATCCCCTCCGGCGCCCGGCGACAGACCGCCACCAGGTCGAGGTGAGCGGTCGCCGGAGCGTCGACGACGCGATAGACACCGCGCGACAGCTCGGTCAGCTCACCGCTGTCCCGCAGCTGGTAGAGGTCCTCCCAGCGGGCACCGCTCTGGATCAACTCTGCGGCCGACAAAATCCCGCCAGCACGACGCGCGATCTCGATCACCTCGCTCGGTCTCATGGATGAAAGTCTACACACTTAGCATCTACATGTGCAGGATTTCATCCAGGGGCCTCGTTCAGCGCCTGGGTTATCCAAAGCGCTGTTTCGTCCTCCTTTAGCGCGGTTCTGCCGCGCGGACGGAGCTTGGTCGAGTCAGATCACCTTGAAGCGGCGCTTTGCCGGCTTGCGCTCGACGTTGCCGGCGAGGTCGGTCGCCTTGACCCGGACGACGTACCGCCTCCGGTGCAGATGGCGCAGGTGAAGGGGGGAGCTGCACTTTCTCCACTTGCTCTTGTCGACCTTGCAGAAGAAGGAGGTTCCGGGCATGTTGCCGTTGGTGTCGGTGAAGCGGAAGATCGCCTTGTGGCGACGGGTCTTCGAGGCCGGGCCCATGGTTATCCGGGTGTGCGGAGCGAGCGAGTCCTCGACGTAGTACGCCGGCGCGGAGCAGCGCGATTCCCTGCCCCCGGGCCCGACCGAGACGCCGTAGAAGGCGACGAAGACGTTGTCGGCCACCTGGACCTGGATCCCGGCCGCGAGCTGGGCTGCCGAGCCCCGGGCGATGGGAGCGCCTTCGCAGCCGGGATCGGTGAAGATCTCCACCGAGGCGGCTCCCGGCGCGGAGCCGGTGACCAGCGGCGTGTTGTCGTTGGCGAAGCCGCCGGGGACGGTTCGAAGATGGGGCGGGCTCGGCGGGCTCGATTCGGGCGGCGCCGGCGTGCCGCCGCCCCCCGTGGGCGGGGTGACGGGCGGTTCTTCGGAGGGCGGCGGAGGAAGTTCTTTGACGTGTTCGTATTTGATCGCGTTGGAGCAGCCGGAGGTGCCTTCGCCGTCGGTCTGGTCGACGCTGAAGAAGGTGGTGGTTTCGGGTTCGACGGTCACCTGGATCCCGGCCCCGTCAAGTTCTTCGGGGGTCCCTTCGGCGACCGGCGAGCCTTCGCAGGCGGCGTTCGCGTAGACGCGGATCGTGCGTCCTTCCGCCCCCGACCCGGTGCGGGGACCGACGGCACGCGGGATCGAGGAAGTGATCGGGCCGTTGGAGCTGCCGCGGATGAAGGGGGAGAGATCGATGTTTGGCGAGGTCGGGCTGGTCCCGGTCAGGAAGGGCGTCGGCGGCGGTTCCGCCTTTGCGACGGAGGCGCCGAGCAGTGACATGGCTGCCAGAAGCAGCAACAGAAGCAGCGAGAGGCGGGCCCCTAAGGCCCGCCTCTCGGCAATTCTTGCGTTCGGCGTATTCATGCCGGCAACCGAAGCGACCTATTCGCTCCAGTCTCCAACCGCGCCTTCGCCTTCGCCTTTCGGGCAGCCGCCGGTGCCGGCGGTTTCGCACGGGTAGCTCATTTCGCCACCTTCGTTCTTGATCGTGAAGGTGTTTTCGCTCGTGGACGAGGAGGTGACGGTGACTTCGTAACCGGTCCCTCCTCCGAGGACTTCAACCGCAAGCGGCGCGCCTTCCGGCAGGGTGGGCTCGATCGCGTGCAGTTCGGCCACGTTGGCGCCGGTGTATTTGCCGCCATTGTCGGTCGCGTACGTCTCGATCGCGACCTGGGCGGAGTGGGCGGTCTCCTTGGCCTTCGCGTCGCCGGCCTTTTCCTTCTGGTTGAAGAAGGCGGGCAGCGCGATCGCGGCCAGGATGCCGAGGATGAGCATGACGACGAGCAGCTCGATCAGGGTGAACCCCGCCTCGCTGTCACCGTTGAGCCGGGCGCCGATCTTTGCCCGGAGATTCTGGAGCAACATAGGTACCTCCTAATGGACCTATCGTTTGCGCCAGAGCCCGGGGATCGCCTTGTCGGCGCCGAGGCACTGGCAGTCATTACTCCCTCCACATCGGCCGTCCGGACCACACCTTTAGGCGATTGCAACCAGGACTGCAGGAACTCCTACTTTTCGCCCTCGAGTCCCCAATAGTTGGGGGGCGATGACAGCGAAAAATCACAAGTCCCCAGCCGCGCCTCCGCAAAACTGGCGGCCGTCGCCCGAACGAACGTCTACACGAGGCCGTCGCCCGGCTGCACGACGTCGAAGCCGCACTCCCGTGCGGCCTCCCCGAGCCTCTTGTCATAGGAGAAGAAGGCGCCGACATCGTCCCGCACGCTCAGCGCAGTGGCCAGATGCAGCGCGTCCAGGCTGCGAAGCCGAAAGGGCTCGAGCCGGGAGGCGGCATCGAGGATCGCGTCATCGAGCGGCAGGAGAGCCATGCCGTCCAGCCATTCGCGAGCCTGCGTCGCCCGCTTCGCGCCGTAGCGCCCACAGGCGCGGATGCCCTCGACCGCCATCAGCGCGCTCGAGATGTATCCCTCCCACTCGGCGAGCTCGACAAGAAGGGAGCGATGCTCAGGCTCTTCGAGCGGCAGCTTGACGTAGGCGGAAGCGTCCAGGTATGCGAGACGGCCCGCTACAGTCGCTCCTCGCGCAGCTCGTCGAGGACCTGTCCGCTCGGCGGCCCCTTGGCGGGGCCCTGCCCGGTTCGCGCGAGAGCGAGCAGATCCGCCTTCGGAAGGGTGGCCCCGCGCTCGGCGGCGAGCCGCGCCAGAGGCGAGTCGGCTGGGCCCGATGGCGAAATCCTCGCGACCTCCCGGCCGCGCTCGGTCACGGCGAAGCTCTCCCCATGCTTCACCTGCGCCAGATACCGCGAGAGGTTCTGCCGCAGTTCCCTCACGCCCACCGTCTCCATGTGCGTCAAGGTAGCACATCGGAGCGACCGTTAAGAAATAACGTCGATCGGCGTTAAAAAATAACGTTGGAGGACTTGCCGCTCAGCGGATGTGTTCGTAGATGCTGAACATCGGCAGGTACATCGAGATCACGATGAACCCGACGATGCCGCCGACGAAGACGATCATGATCGGCTCGATCAGGGCCGTCAGGGCCTTGACCTTGGCGTCGACCTCGGCCTCGTAGAAGTCGGCCACTTTGGCCATCATCGGCTGCAGCTGGCCGGTCTCCTCGCCGACCGCGACCATGTGGCCGACCATCGGCGGGAAGATCGGGTTCTCCTCGATCGGGCCGGCCAGGGTGCCGCCGCGCTTGACCGAGGCGTAGACGTCCTCCATCGCCTCCTCGACGACGACGTTGCCGGAGGTTTCGCCGGTCAGCTTGATCGCCTGCAGCATCGGCACGCCGGCGGAGACGGATCCGGCGAAGGTGCGCGACCAGCGGGCCAGCGCCACTTTCTGGATCACGTCGCCGATTTTGAACGGTATCCGCAGTTTGAGCCGGTCCCAGGCGGCGTGCCCGCGATCGGTCTTCTTCCATTTGAAGAAGACGAAGATGGAGAGCGCGATCCCGGGGATCAGGATGTACCAGGAGCCGGTGATCAGGTTGGAGGCGCCGACGCAGAGCTGGGTCGGGGCCGGCAGGCTTGCGGCTTCGTCGGGGTGTTCTTCGGCGAGTTCTTCGAAGATCTTGGCGAAGACGGGGATCACGAAGGCGACGATCGCGATCAGCACCACGGTCGCGAAGCCGAAGACCAGCGACGGGTACATCAGCGCCGATTTCACCTGGCGCCGCAGCGCGTCGGCTTTCTCGACCTGGAAGGCGATCCGGTCGAGCACCTCGTCGAGGCGCCCGGACTGCTCGCCGGAGCGGACCATCGCGCGGAAGAGGCGGTCGAAGACCTTCGGGTAGCGGCCCATCGCCTGCTCCAGCGAGCTGCCCGCCTCGACGTCGCCGCGCACGCCGGCGACCGCCTCGCGGATCAGGTCGTCCTGGGTCTGCTCTTCCAGCGTCTGCAGGGTGCGCAGCATCGGCATCCCGGAGGCGACCAGGGTCGCGAACTGGCGCGAGAAGACGGCGAGTTCGCGCATGTCCGGCCCCTGCCAGCGCTTCAGCAGGTCCTCGATGTTGATCGGGTTGGCCTTCTCGTTGACGTCGAGGACGATCAGGCCGCGCTGGCGCAGCTGCTCGCCGACGGCGGCCTTGGAGTCCGCCTCGATCTCCCCGGCGGAGGCGGTCCCCGCCAGGTCCATCGCCCGGAACTCGAAGGTGGTCGCGGTCGCCATCGGCTAGCCCCCCGGCGCGTAGTTGGGAGTGGCCACCGGCGGCGGGGCGCCCTCGACGGCGGCGACCGCCCCGTTGGAATCAATCGGCGAGCCGCCGAGCAGGCGGTTGAGCTCCTCCGGCACCGAGGCGCGCTGTTCGGCCAGCGAGCGGGTGATCTTGCCGGTGCGGACAAGCCGCGCCAGGTCGGCGTCCATCGTCTGCATGCCGACCGAGCCCGAGGTCTGCACGGCGCCGTAGATCTGGTGCGTTTTACCCTCGCGGATCAGGTTGCGGATCGCCGGCGTCGGCACCAGCACCTCGCAGGCGACGACCCTCCCCATCCCGTCGGCGGTCGGCAGCAGCTGCTGGGTGACGATCCCCTGCAGCGCGATCGAGAGCTGGGTCCGCACCTGCCCCTGCTGCTCGGAGGGGAAGACGTCGATGATCCGGTCGACCGTCTGCGCGGTCGACTGCGTGTGCAGGGTGGCGAAGACGAGGTGGCCGGTCTCGGCCGCGGTGAGCGCGGTGGACACCGTCTCCAGGTCGCGCATCTCGCCGACCAGGATCACGTCGGGGTCCTGGCGCAGCGCCGCCCGCAGGCCGAGGGCGAAGTCGGGCGCGTCGGAGCCGATCTCGCGCTGGTTGACGATCGAGTGTTTGTGCTGGTGCAGGAACTCGATCGGGTCCTCGATCGTGAGGATGTGGTCCTCGTGCTCGCTGTTGATCACGTCGATCATCGCCGCCAGGGTGGTGCTCTTGCCCGAGCCGGTCGGGCCGGTGACGAGGACGAAGCCGCGCGGTTTCTTGGTCAGGTCGCGCAGCACCTGCGGCACCGCCAGCGAGTCGAGGCTGGGGATCTCCTGCGGCACCAGGCGGAAGGCGGCGCTGACCGAACCGCGCTGAAAGAAGCAGTTGACGCGGAAGCGGGCGACGCCGGGAATCGCGTAGGCGAAGTCGAGCTGCTGGTTGGTCTCGAAGCGTTTGCGCTGGTCGTCGTTGAGGATCCCGTAGACCACCTCGCGGGTCTGCTGCCCGTTCAGGGTCGGGAAGCCCTCCATCGCGCGGATCTTGCCCTTGTCGCGGATCGCCGGCGGGAAGCCGGGGGTGATGTGGACGTCGGACGCGCGCGTCTCGACCATCTGGCGCAGCACCCCGGAGAAGTCGAAGTCAGGCAGTGACACGGAGCACCTCCTCGAGGCTGGTCTGGCCGGAGCGGACCTTGGTGACGCCGTCCTCGCGCAGGGTCAGCATCCCCTCCTCGCGGGCGACGGCGGCGATTTCGGTCTCGGCGGCGTGGGCGATCGTCATTTCCTTCAGCTGCTCGCTGAGGCTCATCACCGAGTAGATCCCGACCCGGCCGCGGTAGCCGCTGTTGGAGCAGCGGCCGCAGCCGACCGGCTCGTATCCCTCGACCTCGGCGCCGACCCTCACCCCCACCTCGGCGAGCGCCTGGGTCGGGATCACGGTCCGCCGCTTGCAGCTCGAGCAGAGCTTGCGGGCGAGCCGCTGGGCGACGACGCAGTCGACGGCGGAGGCGGTGAGGAACGTCTCGATGCCCATCTCGCCGAGGCGGGCGATCGCGCCCGGGGCGTCGTTGGTGTGCAGCGTGGTCAGCATCATGTGGCCGGTCAGCGCCGCCTCGATCGCGATCCGCGCGGTCTCGGCGTCGCGGATCTCGCCGACCATGACGACGTCGGGGTCGGCGCGGAGGACCGAGCGCAGCCCGGTGGCGAAGTCGAGCCCGGCCTTGCGGTTGACGTTCATCTGGTTGATGCCGTCGATCCGGTACTCGACCGGGTCCTCGATCGTGATGATCTTCTTCTCGATCCCGTTCAGCTCGGCGAGCGCCGCATACAGGGTCGTCGACTTGCCCGAGCCGGTCGGGCCGGTGACCAGGACGGCGCCGTAGGCCTTGTGGAAGGCGTCCTCGAAGAGGGCCCGGGCCGAGCCCTCCATCCCGAGGTCGTCGAGCGTCCGTTGCGAGTTGCTTTCGTCGAGGATGCGGATCGTCGCCCCCTCGCCGCGCTGGGTCGGCAGGGTGGTGACGCGGAGGTCGATGCGGCGCTCCTCGACCGAGACGCTGACCCGCCCGTCCTGGGGGACGCGTTTCTCGGCGATGTCGAGCTCGCTCATGATCTTCAGCCGCGAGATCACGGCGCCGATCATCCGCTTCGGCACGTGCGCCGCCTCCTTCAGCACGCCGTCGACGCGGAACCGGACCCGCAGCTCGCCCTCCGCGGGCTCGAGGTGGACGTCGGAGGCGCCCTCCCCCACCGCCTGCGCGAGGACGCTGTGGACCAGCTTGACGACCGGCGCGTCGTCGGCGCCGACCTGCATCTCGCTGACTTCGGCGAGCGGCCCGGAGGTAGGGTCCTCTTCCTCGACTTCCTCCTCGATGATCGCCTCGGCGGCGGCGCTCTGAAGCGTCCCGAGGCGCGAGAGCAGCGCCTCGACGTCGGCCCTGGCGGCGACGGCGATGTGGCAGTCGAGGCCGGTGGCGATCTGGATGTCGTCGAGCGCCAGCACGTTGGCCGGGTCGGCGGCCGCGACCAGCAGCGTGTGCTGGTCGACGTAGCCGACCGGGACCGCCTGGTAGCGGCGCGCCATCGCGATCGGGAAGAGCGCCGCGGCGGCGACGTCGACGTGGTAGACGGCGAGGTCGACGTGGTCGAGCCCGTAGCGCTCGGCGGTCGCCCGCGAGAGCTGGTCTTCGCTGATCGCGCCCTGTTCGAGCAGCAGCGCCTCCGGGGTGCGCCCGGCCGTGCGCGCGGCCTCGATCGCCCCCTGGACGGCCTCGGGCGCGGCGAAGCCGAGCTCGACCAGCGCGTCGGTGGTGAAGCCGCTCGAGTGGCCCCGCTGGCGGGGCGGGGTGAGCCCCGGAGCGCTGGCCTGCTCCGGGTCGAGCTGGGGCGCGGCGGCGGCCGCCGCCGCGTTCGGCACCGGTCGCAGGTGGTTGGGGTAGCGGAACATCTCGTTGGAGCTCATCGTCCGGCTCAGTTCGGGTGGTAGGTCGCTTCCGGCCCGTCGTAGGAGGCGTCGCGCACCGCCTGGGCGACGCTCTGCGGCGTCTGGATGCCGTAGTCGACGGTGGCCTGGGGCACCCCGTTGCTGAGCCGCCGCGGGCGCATCACCACCAGCGCCGGGACCCGGTTGAGGCCGAGGCCGACGGTGATCGCGGCGTAGCGCGCGACCCGGCTGGACGGAACCACGAACAGCGCCGTATCGGGCATCGAGGTCACCTGCGCGGTCGCCGCCGCGGTCAGGGCGTCGTCGATTCCCCCCCTGTGGACGATCAGCAGCACCACGGTGCGATCGGCCTTGTAGGCGGCGGTGACGGCGCGGGGAGGCGGCGGCGCGGGGATCGAGGTCGGCATCGCGGCCGCTTCGCCGGTGGCGGCGCCGGCTTCGAGGCCTTCCACCGCGCTTTCGACCGCTTCGCCGGGGGAGGAGCCGGTCGCGGTCGAGCCGTTGACCGTCGCCACCACTTCGCCCGAGCTGCTTTCTTCGCCTTCTTCCCCGCCTCCCGATTTGGAGAGGAAGAGGACGGCGCCGAGCACGATGAGGACCCCGATCAGGCCGGCCTGGGCGAGCGGGTTGCTGTTCAGCTTCTCCCTCACTGCGCCACCGCCGCTCCGTCGAGCTGCTCGAGGCCGCTGGCGCGCTGGCCGCCGGCGGACAGCATCAGCTTGAAGTCGTGTGGGCTGGAGGCATAGTCGAGAGCGACCTGCTCGGCGACCTTGCCCTCCATCACGTAGCCGAGCAGCGACTGGTCGAAGGTGCGCATCCCGTAGTACTCGCCCTCGGCGATCACCTCGGTGATCTTGCCCGTCTCCTCCGGGTTCATGATCAGGTCCTGGACGCGGCCGGTGACCACCATCACCTCCGAGGCCGGCACCCGACCTTCGCCGCTGACGTCGGGGACGAGGCGCTGCGCGATCGCGCCCCTGAGGGTCGCGGCGAGCATCACCCGCGCCTGGTGCTGGAGGTGGGGCGGGAAGAAGTCGACGATGCGGTTGATCGTCTCCGTGGCGTCGAGGGTGTGGACGGTGGAGAGGACGAGGTGGCCGGTCTCGGCCGCCGAGAGCGCGGTCCGCACCGTCTCCTCGTCGCGCATCTCGCCGATAAGGATCACGTCGGGGTCCTGGCGCAGCACCCGCTTCATCGCGCGGGCGAAGCTCTCGGTGTCCGAGCCCACTTCGCGCTGGTTGACGATCGAGCGTTTGTCTTCGTGCAGGTACTCGATCGGGTCCTCGAGGGTGATGATGTGGTGGTGGCGGCTGCGGTTGATGTGGTCGATCATCGCCGCCAGCGTCGTGCTCTTCCCGGAGCCGGTGGTGCCGGTGACGAGGATGATCCCCCGCTGCTCCTCGGCCAGGTCGGTGACCACCTGCGGCAGCCCCAGCTCCTCGACCGAGCGGATCTCGAAGGGGATCGCCCGGCAGACGATCGAGATCGCCCCCCGCTGCTTGAAGACGTTGACGCGGAAGCGCGAGAGGCCGGGGATCGAGTAGGAGAAGTCGGCCTCGCCAGCCTCCTCGAACTCGGTCTGCGAGCGCACCTCGGCGATCTCGTGGAAGGCCTTCTCCGTTTCCTGCTCGCTCAGAGGCTGGTAGCCCTCCAGCGGGGCCAGCTCACCGTGCAGGCGAACGATCGGCGGCGAGTCGACCTTGACGTGCAGGTCGGAGCCACCGCGCTCGATCAAAGTACGCAGCGCTGAATCGATGTCGAACATCCCGATCCCTATCGACCGCTTCGCCGACCGCCTTAACCCGCGCAACCGAGCGGGACCAGTCACCTCCATCTATCTAGCGCGAAGAGCTTGGGCGCTGGAGGGAGGGGCGGGGTGCCCCTCTGCGGGAATTTCGTCGCTTCGGCCCTGCGGGCCTTCGCTCCGAACCTGGTGCGCGGCTTCGCCGCGCAATAACCAGATTGCATATCGCGGCCTTTCGGCCACATTCCCGCAAAGGGGCACCCCACCCCTCCCCGCAACGGCCGTCAGGCGATCTCGCGGAGCTTCTGGGCCTCGCCGAGGGACTGCAGCTTTTTCAGGCTCTGGTTCTCGATCTGGCGGATCCGCTCGCGGGTGACGTTGAAGGTGCGGCCGACCTCGTCCAGGGTGCGCGGGTGCTCGCCGCCGAGCCCGTAGCGAAGCTCGAGCACGCGGCGCTCGCGGTAGGAGAGGTTCTCCAGCGCCTCCTTCAGCGCCTCTTTGGTGAGCAGGTCCGCGGCGCGGTCGAACGGCGACTCGGCCTTCTCGTCGGCGATGAACTGGCCGAACTCGGACTCCTCCTCGTCGCCGACCGGCTTCTCCAGCGAGACCGGCGCCTGCGCGGAGCGCTTGATCGAGTCGACCTCCTCCGGGTCGATCCCGGTCACCTCGGCGATCTCCTCCGGGGTCGGCTCGCGGCCCAGCTCGGTGACCAGCTTGCGCTCGGCGCGGCCGATCTTGTTCAGCTTCTCGACCACGTGGACCGGGATGCGGATCGTGCGCGCCTTGTCGGCGAGCGCACGGGCGATCGCCTGGCGAATCCACCAGGTCGCGTAGGTCGAGAACTTGAAGCCCTTGCGGTAGTCGAACTTCTCCGCCGCGCGGACCAACCCGAGCGTCCCCTCCTGGATCAAATCGAGGAAGGGCAGGCCCTGGTTTCTGTAGTTTTTCGCGATCGAGACGACCAGGCGCAGGTTCGACTCGACCATTTTCTGCTTCGCGTCGAGGTCGCCGCGCTCGATCCGTTTGGCGAGTTCGACCTCCTCCTGAGCGGTCAGCAGCCGGACTTTGCCGATGTCCTTGAGGAACAGCTGCAGCGAATCGGTGGTCATGTCCGGTTTCAGGTCGAGCGCCTGTTTCTGCCGGCGACGGCCTTTTTTGCCGCTGTCCACGGGCATCGCTTCGGCGGCGGCTTTCTGCGCCGGGTCCATGTCCTCGACCAGCTCGATCCCCGACTTCTCGAGGTGGCCGTAGAGGTCCTCGACGTCAGACTCGTCGAGATCGACCTCGGAGACCGCCGAGGCGATGTCGCCGAAGGTCAGCACGCCGAGCTGCTGCCCGCGATTGATGAGGTTCTTGACCTCCTCCAACTCCTGAAGCTCTGCTACCAGCATCCGTGTCTACTCGTTTCCCTAGCGCGTGGTCTTTAGTCCTGCCAAATGAAATGCCGCCGCGACACCAAAGTCGCGCCGGCCGATGAAAAAGCGGACCGGCGACCTGGTCCGCAACTAGCATCCAAATCTCAACCGCAATTTGCCCAGGTGGGCAGGCGTCGACTTCCGTCAAACGCCTGTTCGCATGGTAGTCGCTTCAGTTTGTGAAGTCAATGCCCAATTCGACGCGTCATACCCGTCCCTGGCTGAGCGCCTTCTGGCAGCGCGCCTACCGCGAGAACGTCACCGGCCTCTCGGCGATGGTCGCCTACAACCTGATGCTGGCCGTCTTCCCCTTCGCGCTCCTGGTCCTCTTCGTCTTCGGCCAGGTGCTGAAGATCGGCGGGGTCGAAACCGGCGTCGTCAACGACCTCCAGCGCCTCTTCCCCAACGTCGAGCAGCACACCCTGACCGACGTGCTCGGCCGCATTCAGGACAACGCGACGACGATCGGGATCGCCGCCTTCGCCGGCTCGATCTGGATCGGCGCCTCCTTCTGGGGGGCGATGGACACCGCCTTCTGCCGGATCTACCACGTCGAGTGCCGGGGCTGGCTCGAGCAGAAGCGCTTCTCCTTCGCGATGCTCGGCGTCGTCCTCCTCTTCATCGCCGCCAGCATCTTCGCCCCGGCGATCGAGAGCGCGGTCGTCTCCAGCACCGACCGCCTCCCCTTCGGCCTCTCCGACATCAAGGCGATCGACACCATGCTCCTGCTCGGCGCCGCCCTCCTCGTCACCTTCCTGATCTGCGCGGTGATCTTCTGGGCGGTGCCGAAGGGCCACATGCCCTGGCGCGCGGTCTGGCCCGGGGCCGCCTTCGTCACGGTCGCCGCCGGCCTCGCCAACTGGCTCTTCCCGGTCTACCTCTCGAGCGTCTCCAGCCTCTCGCGCTTCGGCTCGACGCTCGGCTTCATCCTCATCGCCCTGCTCTGGTTCTACATCCTCAGCCTGGCGCTGATGCTCGGCGCGGTGATCAACTCGCTGCGCTTCGAGCTGCATGACACGGGCGAATTGCCCTATCGAAGAAAGGAGCCGTGCGGCTGCGACGAGTCGCCCGCGATCGAGGTGAACCCCTCGATCCCCAGGGGTCCTTAAGATCGTACCGATGCAGAAACGGGCGGGTTCCGAGAGCGGGCGGGGAATCCTTGACCCAACCCTTCCAGAAGACCTGGGAGCGTTGACGCAGCGGCAGCGGATCGTCGACGCGATGATCGACAGCTGCGCGGAGAAGAGCTACGCCGCGACGACGATCTCCGACATCGTCAGCCGCGCCAGCATCTCCCGCACCACCTTCTACAAACGCTTCGCCGACAAACGCGCCTGCTTCGACGCCTCGGTCGACCATTGCCTCGAGCTGCTGCAGGCCACGGCGGCGGAATCCCACAGCGAGGCGGACTCGCCGCCGCAGGCGCTGCGCAACGCCACGGAGGCGGTGCTGGAGCTGCTGGCGGAACGGCCGGCGATCGCCCAGGTCGTCGCCGGCGAGGCGCTCTCGGTCGATCCGTCGATCGTCGAGCGCTACCGCCGGCTGGTGCTGCCGGCGGCGGAGGGGCTCTGGCGGCGAGCTGGGAAGTCGCCCGGCAACCACGCCGACCCGCGGCTGGCGGTCGGCCGGCTCCAGGTGCTGCTGCTCGACAAGATGACCAGCGAGGGGGCCGCCGGGCTGCCCGGCCTGCTGCCGGAAGCGGTCTACCTGCTGATGCTCCCGTTCGCCGGCCACGACGAGGCGGTGAGGCAGTCGCGGCTCGCCGGCGGCTCGGCCGGCGGGAAGGACGGCGATGGATAGCCCCCGGGACCTGCGCCGCTGGCGGCTGCCGCGGGGGCGCCACGGGCTGCCCCGCGAGCTGGTCGCCCGCTCCCAGCGGGAACGGCTGCTGGCGGCGGTGGTCCGGGTCACCGCGGCCAGGGGGTACGAGTCCACCTCGGTCGCCGCAATCCTCGACGAGGCCGGCGTCGGGCGCGAGAGCTTCTACGAACTGTTCGAGGACAAGCGCGACTGCATGCTGGTCGCGCGGGGGCTGCTGGTCGAGAACCTGGTCGAGACCGTGACCGTCCCCTACGGCGCGCCCGGGCCCTGGCCGCAGCGGGTCCGGAAGGCCCTCGCCGCCGGCCTCGACTGGTTCGCCTCCGACCCCGCCGCCGCGAAGGTGGTGATGATCGAGGTGGTCGCGGTCGGCCCCGCCTCCAGAGAGCTCTTCCAGGCCGACTTCCGTCGCTTCGCCAAGCTGCTCGAAGAGGGCCTCGACCCCGAGGAGCCGCCGCCGGCGCTGTCGCAGGCGCCCACCCTCGCGGTCGGGACCGCTCTCGCGCGCATCTACGAAGAGGTCGCTCAGGGCAGGGCCAGGGAGCTGCCGAGCGTGGCGCCCGAGCTCACCTACGAAGTCCTCGTGCCCTTCCTCGGCGAAGAGGCCGCACGCGCGGCGGCCTCAGGGGAGGCGGCGACGGCCTAGCCGTAGCGCTCGCCGGTGATCGCCCGCAGCTTCGCCCTGTCGTGGCGGGCCTGGACGCGGCGCACGGTGCCCGAGCGCGAGCGCATCACCAGCGATTCGGTGGTCGCGCCGGGGCCGCGGTAGCGGACGCCCTGGAGGACGTCGCCGTCGGTCACCCCGGTGGCGGAGAAGAAGACGTCCTCGCCGGAGCAGAGGTCGTCGGCGGCGAGCACCCGGTCGAGGTCGTAGCCGGCGTCCAGCGCAGCCTGGCGCTCGCCGTCGTCGCGCGGCCAGAGGCGGCCGATCAGCTGGCCGCCCATCGACTTCAGCGCCGCCGCCGAGAGCACCCCCTCCGGGGTGCCGCCGATCCCCCAGAGCAGGTCGACCGGCGAGCGGTCGCTGACCGCGAGCAGCGCCGCCGAGACGTCGCCGTCGGTGATCAGGCGGATGCGGGCGCCGGCCTCGCGCACCTCGCGCATCGCCTCCTCGTGGCGCTCGCGGTCGAGCATCACCACGGTGACGTCGCCGACGTTGCCGCCCTTGCGCTCGGCGATCAGCCTCAGGGTCTCCGGCAGCGGCCGGTCGAGGTCGAGCAGGTCGGCGATCTCCTCGCCGCCGGCCATCTTCTCCATGTAGACGCAGGGGCCGGGGTCGAACATCGTGCCGCGCTCGGCGAGCGCGATCACCGCGAGGGCGCTCGGCATCCCGAGCGCGCAGAGGCGCGTCCCCTCCAGCGGGTCGACGGCGATGTCGACCACCGGCGGGCTGCGGTCGCCGATCTCCTCGCCGTTGTAGAGCATCGGCGCCTCGTCCTTCTCGCCCTCGCCGATCACCACGAAGCCGTCCATCGAGACCGAGTCGAGGACGAAGCGCATCGCGTCGACCGCGGCCTGGTCGGCGGCGATCTTGTCGCCGCGGCCGACCCAGCGGGCGGAGGCGAGCGCCGCCGCCTCGGTCACCCGCACCAGCTCCAGGGCGAGGTTGCGGTCGGGCTTCGCCTGCGACGCGGACGCCATCGCACGGCACCCTATCCAGGACGGCCTTCTCGCGTATCCGACATTCACCACCCCCTGGGGGGGTCAATGTCGGAAGCGGGGTCGCCGCTATAGGGTCCCTTCGATGCGGAGATGGGGACTGACGCTGCCGCTCGCCGGCCTGCCGCTCGCCGGCCACGAGGAGCTGGTGAAGCGCGCCGAGGCGGCCGGCTACACCGACCTCTGGAGCGGCGAGACCAACGGGCCCGACGGCTTCACCCCGCTGGCGCTCGGCGCCGCCTGGACCGAGCGGGCGCGGCTCGGCACCGGCGTGGTCGGCGTCTTCCAGCGCGGCCCGGCGCTGCTCGCGCAGGAGGCGGCGGCGCTGGCCGACGCCTCGCGCGGGCGCTTCGTGCTCGGGATCGGCTCCTCCTCGGACCGGATCGTCGAAGGCTGGAACCGGATCCCGTTCGAGAAGCCGCTGAGCAGGGTCCGCGAGACGCTCGGCTTCCTCCGCGCCGCGCTCGACGGCGAGCGGACCGAGACCGGCTTCAAGCTGGAGACCGCGCCGGCGCAGCGGGTGCCGATCGTCCTGGCGGCGCTGCGCGGCAGGATGCTCGAGCTGGCGGTCGAGCGCGCCGACGGCGCCTTCACCAACTTCCTGCCGCTGGGCGGGCTGCCCAAGGTCGCCGCGCAGCTCGAGGGGGCGCCGGAGGGCTTCGAGCTGCTCTGCCGCTTCTTCTGCCTGCCCGGCGAGCGCGAGGCGGTCGAGCCGCTGGCCCGCTTCATGTTCTCCTCCTACATCACCGTCCCCGTCTACGCCGCCTTCTACCGCTGGCTCGGCTACGGCGAGCGGATCGACCCGATGGTCGCCGCCTGGGAGGCGGGCGACCGACAGGCCGCCGCGGCCGCCGCCCCCTGGGAGCTGATCGAGGACATGTTCGTCTTCGGCGCGCCGGAGGAGATGAAGGAGCGGCTCGCCGCCTTCGTCGCCGGCGGGATCACCCTGCCGATCCTGACCCCGATCGTCACCCCCGACCGGCTCGGCGAGACGATCGAGGCGTTGGCGCCGGAGGCCTAGCTCGGCCTAGCCGGCGGGCGGTTGTGGTCCGGCGGGCCTGGCGAGCGAGAGCGCGTAGTCCCCGGCCGCGTCGGTGAACCAGCCGCACATCTCCAGGCCCGCCGCGGCGTAGACCGACTCCAGCCGCGGGCGGGTGAACTTGGTCGAGATCTCGGTCCGCATCTCCTCCCCTTCGGCGAAGCCGACCTCGAGGTCGAGCTCCTCGAGCCGGACCTCCTGGTCGGCGAGCGAGCGCAGGCCGATGTCCATCCGCTCGTTCGCCTCGTCGTAGCGGGCGACGTGGTCGAAGGCGTCGAGGTCGAAGTCGGCGCCGAGCTCGCGGTTCAGCACCTGCAGCACGTTCTTGTTGAACTCGGCGGTGACGCCGGCGGAGTCGTCGTAGGCGGCCTCGAGGCGGGCGGGGTCCTTGACCAGGTCGGTGCCGAGCAGGACGTGGTCGCCGGGGCCGAGCAGCGAGGCGATGCGGCCGAGGAAGTCTGCGCGGGGGCCCGGGTAGAGGTTGCCGATCGTGCCGCCGAGGAAGGCGACGAGGCGGGCGCCGTCGCCGTCGGGGATCCGCTCCAGGTGCCGCTCGAAGTCGCAGACGAGGCCGCGCACGTCGAGCCCGGGGTACTCGTCGACCAGGCAGGCGGCGGTTTCGTGGGTGATCTCCTCGGAGATGTCGACCGGCACGTAGGTCTCGAGGCGGCCGCCGTCGCGCATCGCGCTGAGCAGGTGGCGGGTCTTCGCCGCCGAGCCGGAGCCGAGCTCGACCAGGGTCCCCGGGCCGCCCGCGGCGGCGAGGATCTTCGGGGAGCGCCCGGCGAGGATCTCGCGCTCGGCGCGGGTCGGGTAGTACTCGGGCAGCTCGGTGATCTGCTCGAAGAGCTGGGAGCCGCGCTCGTCGTAGAAGTACTTCGGCGCGAGCTCCTTCGGGTCGGAGCGGAGGCCCTCGCGGACGTCGCGGGCCATCGCCGCGGCGGCGTCGGCGTCGAGGTGGACCTCGATCGCGATCACAGGTCCCTCGCGCAACGCAGGCCGGAGAAGATCTGCCGCCGCTGCGGCAGGTCCCAGTTGCGGAAGCTGGGCCGGATCACGCCGGGATGGGTCGCCCAGGAGCCGCCCCGCAGCACCCTGTGCTCGTCGCCGAAGAAGACCTCGGAGTACTCGCGGTAGGGGAAGGCCCTGAAGCCGGGGTAGGCGCGGAAGTCCGAGGACGTCCATTCCCAGACCTGCTCGGCGCCCCGCAGCCGTGGCCGCGCCGCCTCCCACTCCGCCTCGCTCGGCAGGCGCCGGCCGGCCCAGCGGGCGAAGGCGCCGGCCTCCTCCCAGGAGACGTGCACGACCGGCTGGGCGGGGTCGATCGGGGTGCGGGCGCCCCGCGCCGTGTCGAGCCAGCCGCCCTCGCCGTCGCGCTCCCAGTACAGCGGCGGCTCCGCCCCGGTCTCGGCGATGAACTCGATGAAGGCGGCGTTGGTGACCGGGGTGCTTTCGATCGCGAAGGGGGCGAGCGCGACGGTGTGGCGGGGGCGCTCGTTGTCGTAGGCGAAGCCGCGCGCCGGGGCGCCGATCTCGTACTCGCCTCCCTCCACCTGGACCATCTCGGGACCGCCGACGAAGTCGGCCCGCGGGCCGGGCTCGATCGCCACCGGCTCGTAGCCGTCGACCATCTGCAGCAGCTGCAGCATCGTCTCGTTGTGCTGGAGCTCGTGCGCGATCAGCATCTCGTAGACGAACCCTTCCCGCAGCAGCGGATCCCCAACCTCGGAGCCGATCTCGACCGCGTCGAGCACCTCGAGGGCGCGCTCGCGCACCTCCGCCATGTAGGCGCGCAGCTCGGCGTCGCGCAGGATCGGCAGCTCGCCGCGGGTCCGGCGCGGGTTCTCGATCGCGTCGTAGAAGCGCCCGAGGTCGCCGTGCAGCGGCTCGCGCTCGCCGATCGTCCGCACCAGCCACAGCTCCTCGAAGTTGGCGATGTGGCCGAGGTCCCAGGCGAGTGGGCTGAGGATCGGCGAGTAGACGCGGTTCAGCTGCTCGTCGTCCAGCGGCTCGATCAGCTCCAGGGTCCGCGCCCGCGCCTCGGAGAGGCGTTCCGCGATCGCTGCCTTGGGGCTGGACGTCACCTCGGTGGCGATCCGAAGACCTTAGCGAGGCTCGCTTGCGGGGGTGTGAAACGCCGACTGGCGACTTCTCCTCCCCATAGGGGGGACAAGTCGCCAGAAGACGCCGCGCGGGTAGGCTGGCGCGCCATGGAGGTACGAGGAGCGGGAGCGCTGGTGGCCGGTGGGGCCTCCGGGCTCGGCGCCGCGACCGCGCGGGCGCTGGCCGGGGCCGGGGCAGAGGTCACGATCGCCGACCTCAACGCCGAGAAGGGCGAGGCGCTGGCGGCTGAGATCGGCGCCTCCTTCGTCGCCGCCGACGTCACCGACGCCGAGGCGGTCGGCGCCGCGGTCGAGCGGGCGGCGAGCGGCGGCGGCCTGCGGGTCTCGGTCTGCTGCGCCGGGATCGGCTGGGCCGAGCGGGTCGCCCACAAGGGCGGGCCGCACAACCTCGAATACTTCTCCAACGTCGTCAAGGTCAACCTGATCGGGACCTTCAACGTGCTGCGGCTGGCGGCGGCGGCGATGAGCGAGAACGAGCCCGATGACGAAGGCGAGCGCGGGGTCTGCGTCAACACCGCCTCGATCGCCGCCTTCGACGGGCAGATCGGCCAGGTCGCCTACGCGGCCTCCAAGGGCGGCATCGTCGGCATGACCCTGCCGGCGGCGCGCGACATGGCAGGGCGCGGCATCCGAGTGATGACGATCGCCCCCGGCCTCTTCGACACGCCGCTGCTGGCGGCGCTGCCGGAGGAGGCGAGACAGGCGCTTGGCGCCGGCATTCCCTTCCCCTCCCGGCTCGGCCGCCCCGAGGAGTACGCGCGCATGGTCCTGGAGATCGCCGCCAACCCGATGCTGAACGGCGAGACGATCCGCCTCGACGGCGCCCTGCGGATGCCGCCGCGGTAGCGACGGGACGAGCCGGCGGCGACGAGGAGTGCGTTGACCGCCATATAGATGGGAAACGCACCCCTCGTCCTCAGCCGGTGCCCTCGGCCTCCGGGTCGCGCCAGACCTTCTTGCGCCAGGGCGGATGGACCGCGAAGGTGGAGTCGTCGGTGGCGGCGACCGGCTCGAGCGGGACGAGGTGGACGCGGCGGCCGGGCGTGTAGCGGTCGACGTCGGCCCTGCCGATCGCGGCGCCGGCGTGGCTGCCGCCGGATACGAGGAGGAGGCCGGTCTCGGGTCCCCAGCCATTGGGCGCTCTGGCGCCGACGGCTTCCGCGGCGTCGCGGAGCGGCTCTATCCCGGCGTCCGAGCCCCAGTTGCGGACGCTGCGCGCGTAGTTGTAGCCGTCGTGGGAGCTCGCCCGCTCGTCGGCCTCGCCATCGGGGCCGATGCGGAACTGCACCGATTCCCAGTCGTCGTGGTGGTAGCCCTCCGCGCCGACGATCGGAACGCCGCGCAGGGTCGCCGAGTCGGCGTAGTAGGTCCAATATTGGAGATAGAGATTTCCCGCCCGAGCCCCGGTGCAATCGGCGCCGGCGGCTTCGGTCTCCTCGGCCCGATCGGCGCGACAGTCGACGACATGGACGAAGGCGGTCACCGGCAGGCCGCGGTCGGTGCGATGAACCAGCCCCCGCGCCGAGCCGTCGCCGCAGGCGGTACTGCGGCAGCGGCGGAAGTCGACCGGCAGCGCCCGCGAGCCGTTCTCGAACCCGAGCATCGGCATGTGCTCCCGAACCAGCCTCCCCACTTCCGTCCCGTAGGCAGCAATGAGCACCGGCTCGTCCCCGCACCCATCCGCCAGCGAAGCCGCGCAAAGGATCCGCGAGGCCAGGGCCCGCGCCAGATCCACGCCAGGCACCCGAACCCCAGCCGCAACCAGCCCGACCAGCAGCAGCGAGACCACGCAAATCGTCCCCACCCACTCCACAGTCCCCTGCCCCCGCTCGCCAGCTCTCATCCCACGGGTAAGCCCCGAGCGTCCTCCTTATCTCCCCCCGAGGGGTCGATCCCGGTAGGGGTGGAGCGTCTTGTACTTTTTCGGCGCCGCGAACCTCGGACGGCCGGCGAACGATCTCGAAAAAGTTAAGCGGAACCCCTACCGGGATCGACCCACCAAGCGGGCGTTAAGTGGAACCCCTATTGGGGTGGCCCCCGAGCTACAGGTTCTGAATCTCAGCCGCGATTTCGCCCGCCGCCGCTTTGGCGTCGGAAAACAGCATCGAGGTATTCGGTTCGTAGAACAGATCGTTGTCGATGCCGGCGAAGCCGGGGCTGAGCGACCGCTTGATCACGATCACCTCGTTCGCCTCGCTGACTTCGATGATCGGCATCCCGGCGATCGGCGAGTCGGGGTCGTTCTTCGCCGCCGGGTTGGTGACGTCGTTGGCGCCGACGACTACCGCGACGTCGGTGCGCGGCAGCTCCGGGTTGATCTCCTCCATCTCCTTCAGCTGCTCGTAGGGGACGTCGGCCTCGGCCAGGAGAACGTTCATGTGGCCGGGCATGCGGCCCGCCACCGGGTGGATCGCGTAGTTGACCGTGACGCCGCGCTTCTCCAGCGCGTCGGCGACCTCCTTGATCGCGTGCTGGGCCTGGGCGACGGCGAGGCCGTATCCCGGCACGATCACCACCGAGTCGGCGTAGGCGAGCTTGATCGCCGCGTCCTGCGGGCCGATCGAGGTGTGCGGGCGCTCCTCGCCCACGCCTCCGGCGCCGCCAGCGGGCGCGCCGCCGAAGCCGGCGAAGAGGATGTTGGCGACCGAGCGGTTCATCGCCGTCGCCATCTCCAGGGTGAGGATCGTTCCCGAGGAGCCGACCAGGGTGCCGGCGACGATCAGCGCCACGTTGTGCAGGGCGAACCCGGCGGCCGCCGCCGAGAGGCCGGTGAAGGCGTTGAGCAGCGAGATCACCACCGGCATGTCGGCGCCGCCGATCGGCAGCACGACCAGGTTGCCGAGCACCGCCGCGGCGACCAGGATGCCGATGAAGAGCGCCTGCGAGGGGTCGCCGTTGTTGACGGCGATGTCGACGCAGGCGGCGACGACCGCGACCAGCAGGGCTCCGTTGATCACCTGCTGGCCCGGCACCGAAAGCGGCCGGGTCGGGATCAGGTCCTGGAGCTTGGCGAAGGCGATGTTCGAGCCCCAGAAGGAGACCGAGCCGACGACCGCGGCGAACAGGGTCGGGATCAGCTCTTCGAGCGGGATGTCGCCGCCGAGCGAGATCCCGTGGCGGATCTCCGACCAGGCGATCAGCGCCACGGCGCCGCCGCCGACGCCGTTGTAGAGGGCGACCATCTGCGGCATCGCGGTCATCTGCACGCGGATCGAGGCGACGAACCCGACCGCGGAGCCGATCGCGAGGCCGAGCACGATCAGGCCCCAGTTGCCGATCCCGTCGAGCAGCAGCGTCGTCACCACCGCGACCACCATGCCGGCGGCGGCGATCAGGTTGCCGCGCTTGGCCGTGGTCGGGTGCGTCCCCTGTTTGACGCCGAAGATGAACAGGGAGAAGGCGACGATGTAGAGCGCCGTGGCGGCGTCGCCGCCCGGCTTCAGCACGGCCTCGGCGATCATTTCCCGGCCTTCCCCTCGGCCTTCGGCTTCGGCTTCGGCTTGCGGGCGAACATGCCGAGCATCCGGTCGGTGACCATGAAGCCGCCGACGACGTTGATCGTCCCGAAGGCGATCGCGATCGTGCCGATCACGTACTCGAGCGGGTCGTTGGCGTAGCCGACGACGATCAGCCCGCCGAGCATGACGATGCCGTGGATCGCGTTGGTCTGCGACATCAGCGGCGTGTGCAGGGTGGTCGGGACCTTCGAGATCACCTCGAAGCCGACGAAGGCCGCGAGGACGAAGATCGTCACCTCGGTCATCACGCTCATCAGCCGCCGTCCCTCCCCGCCGCCCGCTCGCTGCGGATCTCGCCGCCCTTGACGATGCAGGCGGCGTCGACGATGTCGTCCTCGAAGTCGATCTTCAGCTCGCCCTCCTCGGTGACCAGCAGGCCGAGCAGGTTCTCGAGGTTCTTGGCGTAGAGCTGGGAGGCCGGCGCCGGCATCAGGCTGGGCAGGTTGCGCGGCCCGACCACCTTGACGTCGTTCTCGACCACGGTCTCCCCCGGCCGCGTCAGCTCGCAGTTGCCGCCGGTCTCGGCGGCGAGGTCGACGATCACCGAGCCCGGCTGCATGCCGCGCACCGCCTCGGCGGTGATCAGCAGCGGCGCCGGGCGGCCGGGGATCGCCGCGGTGGTGACGATCACGTCCTGCTTGGCGGCGTTCTCGCCCAGCGCCTCGCGCACCTGCGCGTTCTCCTCCTCGGTGAGCGGGCGGGCGTAGCCGCCCTCGCCCTCGGCGTCGGGGATGAAGTCCAGCTCCAGCGGCCGGCCGCCGAGTGAGGCGATCTGCTCCCAGGCGGCGCGGCGGATGTCGAAGCCGGTGACGATCGCGCCCAGCCGCTTCGCGGTGGCGACCGCCTGCAGGCCGGCGACGCCGGCGCCGAGGACGAGCACTTTGGCCGGCGGCACGGTGCCGGCGGCGGTGGTCATCATCCCGAAGAAGCGGCCCGACTCGCGGGCGGCGATCAGCATCGCCGCGTAGCCACCGGCCGCGGCCTGCGAGGAGAGCGCGTCCATCGCCTGGGCGCGGGTGGTGCGCGGGATCGCCTCCATCGCGAAGCCGGTGACCCCGGCGGCGGCCAGCGCCCGGTTCGTCTCGGCCGAGGTCCAGGGCGCCAGGTGTCCGATCAGGACCTGGTTCGAGCCGAGCTTGGAGATGTCGTCGGTGGATGGGACCCCGACGCGAAGGACCACGTCGGCGCCCGAGATGACGTCGCCCTCGACGACGTCCGCCCCCGCCTCCTCGTACTGGGAGTCGGGATGGCCGGCGTCGACGCCGGCGCCGCTCTCGACCGTGACCTCGACCTTCTCGTTGCGCTTCAGCGACTTGACCACGTCAGGGACCAGCGCGACCCGGCGCTCCCCATCGGCGGTCTCTTTTGGCACAGCGATCCTCATAAGCAGCGGCGCGGAAGGTTATGCGAAAGGGTCAGCCCTGCGCCTCGACCCCGGCCACCTTGGCGAGGCGCTCCAGGGTATGCAGCTGCTCCCCCCGCTCCACATGGACCGGTGACACGATCAGGCGGTCGATGCCGGCGCCGCGGAAGCGCTCGACCCGCTCGGTGACCTCGGCCTCGGTCCCGACCAGAGAGGTCGCCTCGACGATCTCGTCGGGCATCGCCTCGAAGGCGCCGCCGCGGTCGCCGTCCTGGAAGCGGCGCTGGACCTCGTCGGCGACATCGCCGAAGCCGAAGCGGTGGGCGAGGTCGACGTAGAAGTTCGTTTTCCGGCTGCCCATCCCGCCGAAGTAGAGGACGAGGCCGGCCTTGACCACGTTCTTCGCCGCCTCCAGGTCGCCGTCGATCGCCACCTGCAGCGAGGGGCTGACCTCGAGGTCGGAGCGCTGGCGGCCGCCCTTGGCGAAGCCCGCCTCCAGATGCTCACCCCAGGTCCGCTCGAAGGCGTCAACCGAGAAGAAGATCGGGATCCAGCCGTCGCAGATCTCCGCCGCCATCTCGACCGATTTGCGGCCGATCGCGCCGACGAAGACCGGGATCCGGTCGCGCAGCGGGTGGAAGTTGAGCTTCAGCGCCTTGCCCTCGCCGCCCGGCAGCGGCAGCTTGTAGTGCTCGCCGTCGTGCTCGAGCGGGCCGCCGCGGGCGACGATCTCGCGCACCACTTCGACGTACTCGCGGGTGCGGCCCCAGGGCTTCGCGTAGGGGACGCCGTACCAGCCTTCGGAGACCTGCGGCCCGGAGGGGCCGAAGCCGAAGAGGAAGCGGCCGCCGGAGAGCCTGTCGATCGTCGCGCCGGCCATCGCCGCGGCGGCGGGCGGGCGCGCCGGCACCTGCATGATCGCGGCGCCGAGGTTGATCGTGGTCGTCTGCGCCGCCAGCCAGGCGAGCACGCTGACCACGTCGGAGCCGTAGGACTCGGCCGCCCAGACCGACTCGTAGCCGAGCCGCTCGGCCGCGCCGACCACCTCGACCGCGTCGTCCCCGGCCGGCCCGATCCCCCAGTAGCCGAGGTTCAATCCGAGCTTCAGAGCCATCCGCCCCGCACCCTATTGAATACTCGCTATGGGCAAGGACCGCCCCTCCGTCGAGCAGGGCCTCTCCAGCGCCGAGGCGGCGGCGCGGCTGCGCAGGCTCGGGTCGCCGCCGGAGACCTCCTCGCGCTCGACCTCGAGCATCGTCGCCGGCAACGTCTTCACCCTCTTCAACGCGATCATCGGCGTCTTCTTCGTCTTCGACGTCGGCCTCGGCCTCTACGCCGACTCGCTGTTCGGGCTGATCGCGGTGATCAACTCCTACATCGGCATCCGCCAGGAGCTGAAGGCGAAGGCGACGCTGGACGAGCTGGCGGTGCTGGTCGCGCCGCACGCCAGGGTGGTCCGCGACGGCGCCGTGGTCGAGCTCCTGGCGACCGAGGTCGTCCCCGGCGACGTGGTCCGGATCGAGCCCGGGGACCAGCTCGTCGCCGACGGGGAGATGCTGGCCAGCCGCGGCCTGACCCTGGACGAGTCGATGCTGACCGGCGAGGCCGACGGGGTGCGCAAGCGGACCGGCGACAGCGTCCTCTCGGGCTCCTTCTGCATCTCCGGCTCCGGCCACTACGCGGTCGAGGCGGTGCGCGAGGAGAGCTACGCCGGCCGGCTCGCCGGTGAGGCGCGCGCCTTCCGCCACCCGCCCTCGCCGCTGCAGGAGGAGGTCAACCGGGTGATCGTCGCCTGCGTCTACGTGATGGCGCCGCTGGCGGTCCTCCTGCTGCTGACGCTGAAGGTGCGCAGCGTCGGGCTCGAAAGCGCGGCCCAGACGGCGACCGCCGGCCTGGTGACGCTGATCCCCGAGGGCCTGGTGCTGCTGATGAGCGTCACCTTCGCGGTGGCGGCGGTGCGGCTGGCGCGGCGCGACACGCTGGTCCAGCAGATGAGCGCCAGCGAGAGCCTCGCCGCGGTCGACACGATCTGCGTCGACAAGACCGGGACGCTGACCGAAGGGGAGCTGCGGCTGGCCGGGGTCGAGTTCGCCGAGGGGGTCGACGCCGACGCCGCCCGCGCCGCCCTCGCCCGCTTCGCGGCCAGCGCCGGGGACCGCAACCGGACCCTGGAGACGATCGCCGAGCGCTTCCCCGGCGAGGCCGGGCGGGTCAGCTCCGAGGTGCCGTTCTCCTCCGAGTGGAAGTGGAGCGGCGTCGCCCTGCGCGACGGCGGCGCGCCCGCCTCGACCTACGTGCTCGGCGCTCCCGACATCCTCGCCCAGGCGGGGGCGCTGACCCTGCCGCCCGGGCTGGCGCGCAAGCTGGAGGAGGAGACCGCGGCGGGGCGGCGGGTGGTCGCCTTCGGCGAGAGCGCCGAGGCGCTGCCGTCGAACCCCGCCGCCGAGGCGCCGCCGCGGCTGGCGCCGCTGGCGCTGGTCGTGCTGGAGGAGACTCTGCGGCCCGACGCGGCGGAGACGATCGCGACGATGCGCGAGCAGGAAGTCGACCTGAAGCTGATTTCCGGCGACGCCCGCGCCACCGTCACCGCGGTCGCCTACGCGGTCGGGGTGCCGCGCGATGCGGGGGTGGTCGAGGGGCCCGAGCTGCCGGAGGACCCGGAGGAGCTGGCGAAGGTGGCTTTGCGCAAGACGATCTTCTGCCGGATCAAGCCGGAGCAGAAGAAGGCGCTGATCGCGGCCCTAGTCGACGCCGGGCGCTACGTGGCGATGATCGGCGACGGGGTCAACGACGTGCCGGCGCTGAAGCGGGCGCGGATGGCGGTTGCGATGGGCTCGGGCGCGCAGGTGACCAAGGGCGTCGCCGACGTCGTCCTGCTCAAAGACCAGTTCGCGCGGCTGCCCGAGGCGGTCGGCGAGGGGCGGCGGATCGCCCGCAACATCCACCGGCTCGGGCGCCTCTACCTGACCAAGACGGTCTACGCCGCGACGCTGATCGTGCTCGTCGCCCTGCCCGGCTTCGCCTTCCCGTTCCTGCCGCGCCAGCTGACCGTGGCGGCGATGCTGACGATCGGGATCCCCTCCTTCGTGCTGGCATTGGCGCCCTCGGACGGGCCGCTCTACCGGGGCCGGCTGCTGCGGGCGCTGGCGGCCTTCGCGGTGCCCGCGGGAGTGGCGACGGCGATCGGCTCGATCCTCTCCTTCTTCCTCGTCGACACGGTCTTCGGCGGCAGCCTCTCCGCCGGCCGCACCGCGGCGACCACGACGCTGATCGTCCTCGGGCTCTGCTTCGTGCTGCTGCTCGAGCGCGGCCCGGGCCGCGAGCACATAGCGATCCAGAGCTACATGCTCGCCCTCGTAGCCGGCCTAGGCGCCCTCTTCGCCCTGATGCTGGCCGCCGCCCCCGTCCGCTCCTTCTTCGACATGGAACTCCTCGACGCAACCCAGTGGTTCCTCGCCCTGCTCTCAGCCGCGATCGGCCTCACCCTGGCGAGCCTCCTCTGGCGCCTTCCCCAGATCGAAGCGCTCGAAGCCCCGGCCGAGGCCGGCGGCTAACGAGGCGGGAGCACGAACTGGGTGACGATCAGGTTGGCGGCGAGCTTCGAGTCGCCGTTGCGAACGCGGTCCATCTTCACCTCGAGGGCCACGGTGCTGCGACCTACGTGAAGGGGCGTGGCCACAGCGATGATCTCGTCGCCCGGGAGGCCGGCGCCGAAGACGTTGAGCTTCAGCTCGATAGTGGTGAAGTCGTGGCCCGGCGGGATGTTGCGGAAGGTCGCCCAGGCGGCGACGGTGTCGCCGAGCGCGGTCCAGGCGCCGCCGTGGACGTAGCCGCCGGGGTGCAGGTGGCGCTTGTCGACGACGATCCGCCCGCGGGCGTGCTCCCGCTCGATCTCCAACGGCTCGATCCCGAGGTGGCCGGGGAAGCTGTCGCCGAGGAAGGCACGGACGTTCTCCGGCGTGATCGCCGAGCGGTCGGTCACGGCCGGCACCCTAGAGGAATCGATCAGGCGTCCGGGGCGACGCCGAAGCCCTCCAGGCCGAAGTCGCCGAACGGCTCGTCGCGCTCGCGCACCGCCTCCTTGAAGCCGGATTCGGTGGCGCGGCGGACGAAGGCGTGGGCCTCCTCGGTGTGGCGGGCGATGCCGTCGAAGAAGGAGCCGAGGACCTGCGCCTGCGCCAGTCCTTCAGCGTGGACGGACTGGTTGACCAGCAGCTTCATCATCACCAGCTGGTTGATCGGCATCCTCGCCACCCGCTCCAGCAGGCGCTCGAAGCGCTCGTCCAGCTCGGCGGCCGGCGCCGCCTCGGTCGCCAGGCCCCACTCGGCCGCCTCGGCTCCGGTCAGCGAATCGCCGGTCAGCAGCAGGCGCTTGGCGCGCATCGGCCCCAGGCGGCTCGCCCACATCGCGGTCGTCGGCGATCCCCAGACGCGGGCCGGCGGATAGCCGATCTTGGCGTCCTCGGCGATCACCAGCAGGTCCGAGCAGAGCGCCATGTCGGTGCCGCCGGCGACGCAGTAGCCGTGCACCTTGCAGAGCACCGGCTTGTCGGAGTGGAAGAGGCTCATGAAGGCGCGCATGTTGCGGGAGATGAACTGGTAGTCGGTGACGGGATCCCAGTTCGTGTTCGGCGCGTGGTTGGCGCCCAGGACGGCCGGGTCCAGCGGCGACCCGGGCGGCCCCGGCGCCGTCTCCCCCAACCCGCTCATCTCGCCCTCGGCCGAGGCGACCAGGTCGTAGCCGCCGCAGAAGCCGGTGCCGTTCCCCGCCAGCGCGATCGCGTGCACCTCCGGGTCGAGGTTGGCCCGCTCGACGCACTCGGCCAGCTCGACCGGCATCCGCTGGGTGATCCCGTTCCCCCGCTCCGGACGGTTCAGCGTGATCCGGGCGACCCTGCCATCCACCTCGTAAGTCAGCGTGTCCATGAGGCGGGACCCTAGCCCAGGCTCAGACCCTCTCGACGATCATTGCCTTGCCCTGGCCGCCCGCGACGCACATCGTCTCCAGGCCGACCTGGTGGCCGTCGGTCTCCAGCCCGTTGAGCAGGGTGCCCATGATGCGGGCGCCGGTCATCCCGAAGGGATGGCCGAGGGCGATCGCGCCGCCGTGCGTGTTCAGCTTCTCGACCGTGATCCCGCACTGGTCCATGATCGGGATCACCTGGGCGGCGAAGGCCTCGTTCAGCTCGACCGCGTCGACGTCGCCGATCGTCATCCCGGCCCGCTCCAGCACCTTCTTGATCGCGCCGATCGGGGCCACCCCCATGTACTCGGGCTCGTTGCCCCAGGTGGCGGCGGTGACGATGCGGGCGCGCGGCGTCAGCCCCAGCTCCTTCGCCTTGGTGTCGCTCATCAGCAGCACCGCGGCGGCGCCGTCGTTGAGCGGGCAGGAGTTGCCGGCGGTGACCCCGCCGCCGCCGAAGGCCTCGGGCAGTTCGGAGAGCTTCTCCAGGGTCGAGGAGGCGCGCGGGCCGTCGTCCTTGCTCACCTCGCTGCCGTCGGGGAGCTTCACCGGCACGATCTCGCGGTCGAAGAAGCCGTCTTCCTGCGATTTCACCGCCAGTTCCTGGGAGCGCTGGGCGAACTTGTCCATGTCGGCGCGGCTCACCTCGTACTTGTTGGCGACGTTGACGGCCGTCTCCCCCATCGCGATGTAGGCATTCGGCTGGCCGTCCCTGCCCTGCAGGTTGGTGTTCTGGTCATCGCCTCCGGCCGCCTCGGTGCGCTCGTTGTATCGGCTCACCCACTCGACCCCGACCGCCAGGTAGACGTCGCCCTCGCCGGCCTTGATCGCGTTGCCGGCGTGGCGGATCGCGTCGAGACTGGAGGAGCAGTAGCGGGAGATCGTCACCCCGTTGACCGTCTGCGGCAGCTTCTCCGAGAGCAGCGAGATGATCCGGCCGACGTTGAACGCCTGCAGGCCCTGCGGCATGCCGCAGCCGCAGAAGAGGTCCTCGATCGAGGCGGGGTCGACCTCGGGGTTGCGCGCGAGCAGCTCGTCGACCACGTAGGCCCCCATCTCGTCGGGGCGAAGCTGGGCCAGCGAGCCCTTGAAGGCACGGCCGATCGGCGTGCGGATGGTGTCGACGATGACTGCTTCGGGCATGCGCTTCCTCTCCTTGGACTGGTTGATGCCGGTGCGATGGCGGAGCGTAGTTGACGCGGCCCTTGGGGCGTTTTGTGCGAAAACGCACGATCATGCCCGGTCGCGTCCCCCGGCTCCGTTACATTCGCCTCAATCCACCTCGCCCGACAGGACGAGTCAATGCCGGGAATCGGCAGCGAAAGGAGGGCCCGCCATGCCGGAGGGCTACTGCGTCAAGGAGCGCAAGAAGGTTGAGATCAAGGACGCCAAACAGGTGACCATGAAGAATGGTCGCCCGGCGATCCAGGGTGTTTGCCCCGATTGCGGGACGAAAATCTTCAAGATCGGGAAACTCTAAGCCGGTCCCTGAAGCTGCCGCCTCCCGGCGCCGGTCGCACCGGCGCCGGGGGCGTCGCCCGCGGTGCCTCGGCGGGAACCCTGAATACCGCGACTGCCGTGAACTTGTGCAGCCGTCGCTCCGTAGTCCAGGCAGCAATGCCATCCCTGCCTGCTTCAAGATCGAGGCGATGACGCCTGGAGCCCTCAGCCGCGAGCGGGACGTCCGCGAGGCCTACGCGGCGCATTCCGGCGAGCTCTACGGCTTCGCGATGCGCTCGCTCGGCGACTCCGGCCTGGCCGAAGAGGCCGTGCAGGAGACCTTCGTGCGCGCCTGGCGCGCCGGCGAGCGCTTCGACCCGCAGATCGGCTCCCTGCGCACGTGGCTGTTCGCGATCCTGCGCAACGTCGTCATCGACCTCGGCCGCGCCCGCTCCGCCCGCCCCAGCGTCGCCGAGGGCGGCGTCGAGCCGTCGGTCGAACCGCTGGAGGAGGCGCTGCTCTCCTGGCAGGTCGAGGAGGCGATGCGGCGGATCGGCGACGAGCACCGCCGGGTGCTGGTCGAGACCCACTACCTCGGCCGCCCCTACTCGGAGGTGGCGGCGGAACTGGGCGTCCCGGAGGGAACGGTGAAGAGCCGCGTCTACTACGGGCTGCGCGCCCTGCGAGTCGTGCTGGAGGAGATGGGCTATGAAGGCTGAGAGCTGCCGCGACTGGCGCCTTTCCCTGGGCGCGTACGCGCTCGGCCACCTCTCCGTCGAGGAGCGGGCGGGGCTGGAGGCGCACCTCGAGGGCTGCCCCGAGTGCCGCTCCGAGGCCGAGTCGCTGAAGTCGCTCGGGCGGCTGCTGCCGCTCGCCGACCCGGCCCGCTTCACCCACCCGACGCCGAAGCCGGCGCCCGAGCTCGGCGAGCGGATCGCCTCGACGATCGGCGCCGAGAAGCGGCGCGAGAAGCGGCGGCGGCGCTGGCAGATCGGCTTCGGCTTCGCCGGGGCCGCGGCCGCGGCCACCGCGGCGGTGCTCGCGGTCCTCGTCCTCCCCGGCGGCGGCGCGAGCGAGCCCTCCCAGAACGTCGCCTTCGCCTCCCTCCCGCCAGGGGTCGACATCAGCGCCACCCTGCAGCCGCACGCCTACGGCACCGAGATCCACATGTACGTCACCGGCATGCGCTCGGGGACCCTCTGCCGGGTCTTCCTGCGCGGGCCGCACGGCGAACGCGTCCCCGCCGGCACCTTCCGCTACCGCTGGGGAGACGACAACGAGGCGGTGCTCAGCTCCGCCCTCGACCTCTCCCGCACGCGCGCGATCGGCGTCCACGCCGGCAGCAAGACCTTCGTCGCGGCGGTGCAAAGCGCCGGCGCGGCGGAAACCGAAAACCACAACCAGGAGGACGCCACGTGAGAAGGACGGCCTACGGATTCGCGCTGCTGGCAATCGCCGCGGCGCTGGCGATAGCCGGCTGCGGCGGCAGCAGCGACAACAGCTCCACGAGCAGCTCGAGCAGCGCCTACGGCGGAGGCGGCAAGGGCGGCAGCGAAAAGACCGCCGCGAGCTCCGAAAGCGGCTCCGGCGGCGGCGCCGCGATGATGTCGCTGGCGAGCGCGCAGGAGGTCGGCAAGGTCCTCGTCGACTCGAAGGGCTTCGTCGTCTACGACTTCCACAAAGACAAGGGCTCGACCTCGTCCTGCTACGGCGCCTGCGCCCAGGCCTGGCCGCCGGTGCTGACCGAAGGCGAAGCGGACGTCGGCAACGGCGCCTCGGCCTCGATGATCGGCGCCACCAAGCGCAAGGACGGCACGATGCAGGTGACCTACGCCGGCCACCCGCTCTACACCTTCGTCGAGGACAAGAAGCCCGGCGAAGCCAACGGCAACGACGTCTCCGCCTTCGGCGGCCAGTGGTACGCCCTCAAGGGCAACGGCGAGGAGGCCGGAGACTAGGGCGCCTGGGAGCGCTTGCGGTAGGAGATCGAGGGCGGGACGAGCTCGCGGACCTCGGCCAGGAGCCGAGCGGCGAGCTCTCCCGGGTCCTCGTCCGGCCGGGCCTGGCCGCCGGCCGGCTCGAAGAAGCGGACCGTCAGCCGCGGGCGGCGGGGGAAGCCGGTGAGGTCCGAGGTGCCCTCGACCGCGGCCAGGGTCAGCCGCGCCTCCGGCACCTCGAGCGCCAGCCGGGCGACGCCGCTGCGGGCCCGCAGCTCCTTGCCGCGGGACCGGGTGCCCTCGGGGAAGACGCCGATGCAGGCGCCGCCCCGCAGCTCCTCGATCGCCCGCGCCAGCGCCCGCGCGTCGCCGGCGCCGCGCTCGATCGGGATCTGCCCCATCCCGCGCAGGATCGGGCCGAGGCCGCGCACCTTCCACAGCTCCGCTTTGGCGAGCGCCCGGATCTGGCGCCGCCTCACCCCCGCTATCCCGATCATCACCGGGTCCCAGTGGCTGTCGTGGTTGCCGACCACCAGCGCCGGGCCCTCGGCGGGGAGGGCGTCGAGCCCCTCGACCCGCAGCCGGCCCCAGGCGGCGACCGGCCGGTTGACGGCCATCGCGAAGCGGTAGGTGAAGGAGGGCTCGGGCATCGGCCGTGAGTTCTACGCGGTCGGGCCCCTCAGGTGCATTTAGGCCAAACCGGGCGGGGGCCTGAAGCGCATCCGATGTTGACCCACCCCCAGTGTGGTCAATGTCGGATGCGCGCCGGCGAAGCCGAGCCGGGCGTGCGGCTAGCCTCCATGGCTCGATTGCGACAGCGACCTGAAAGGGACGATGGCGGCGGAGAGCGGCGAGCACGCGGGAATCGAAGTCGAAGGGCTGGTGCGCGTGTTCAAGAACGGGCCGCGCGCGGTCGACGGCATCGACCTGCGCGTCGCCCCGGGCGAGATCTACGGCTTCCTCGGCCCCAACGGGGCCGGCAAGTCGACCACGGTGCTGATGCTGACCACGCTGCTGCCGCCGACCGAGGGGACGGCGCGGGTGGCCGGCTTCGACATCGTCCAGGAAGGGCCGAAGGTGCGCTCGGCGATCGGCGCGGCGCTGCAGGAGGCGGCGCTCGACCCGCTGCTGAGCGGCCGCGAGCACATGCGCCTGCAGACGGCGCTGCACGGCATCCCCAAGCCCGAGCGCGAACAGCGGGGCGACGAGCTGCTGGCGCGGGTCGGCCTCTCCCAGGCGGCCGACCGCAAGGTCGGGGGCTACTCGGGCGGGATGAAACGGCGGCTCGACCTGGCGCTGGCGCTCGCCCACCGCCCCCGCATCCTCTTCCTCGACGAGCCGACCACCGGCCTCGACATCCAGAGCCGCACCGCGCTCTGGGAAGAGGTGGCGCAGCTGGCCGGGGACGGCGTCACCGTCTTCCTCACCACCCAGTACCTGGAGGAGGCGGACGCGCTCGCCAACCGGGTCGGGATCATCGACCGCGGCAGGATCGTCGCCGAGGGGACGCCGGCGGCGCTGAAGGCCGAGATCGGCCGGCCCACGGTGGAAGCGATCCCGCACGAGGCCACCGACCACGAGCGCATGCGCGAGGTGCTCGGCCGTTTCGGCGAGCTCGCCGGCGGGCCGCCGCGCGGCGCCGCGGTCCGCCTCGCCGGCGGGGAGGCGCAGCTGGCCGAGGTGGTGCGGGCGCTCGACGCCGAGGGGATCGCGATCGAGCACCTGCAGTTGCACGCGCCCTCGCTCGACGACGTCTTCCTGACCAAGACCGGGCGCTCCCTGGAGGGAGCCGAGGCGGCCGAGGAGGAGGCGGAGGAGGAGGCCGCCGCGGAGGCGGTGGGCCGGGCGTGAGCGACGGCCTGCGCACCCAGATCGGCCAGCTCGCGCGGCGCTCGGTGCTGCGGACCCTGCGCCAGCCGGCGCAGATCGTGCCGGCGCTGATCTTCCCCCTCTTCCTGCTCGCGGTGAACTCGGGCGGGCTCAAAGGCGCCACCAACCTGCCCGGCTTCCCGACCGACTCCTACCTCACCTTCGCGCTCGCCGTCCCCTTCATGCAGGGGGCGCTGTTCTCGGTGATGAACGCCGGCACCGACCTCGCCCGCGACATCGAGACCGGCTTCCTCAACCGCCTCGCGCTGACCCCGCTGCGCGGCGCGGCGCTGCTCAGCGGGCTGCTCGCGGGCGCCGTCGTGCTCGGGCTCCTGCAGGCGGTCACCTACCTCCTCGTCGGCCTCACCGCCGGGGCCGAACTGGCCGCGGGCGCGGCGGGAGGCGTGGTTCTGATCGTCCTCTCGGTCACCGTCACCGTCGCCTTCGGCACGATCGGGCTCTTCGCCGCCCTGCGCACCGGCTCCGGCGAGGCGGTGCAGAGCCTCTTCCCGGTTTTCTTCGTCTTCCTCTTCCTCTCCTCGATGGCGCTGCCGCTGGAACTGCTGCAGACGCAGTGGTTCCACGACATCGCCAGCGCCAACCCGGTCTCCTACCTGCTGCAGGCGTTCCGCTCGCTGCTGATCGAAGGCTGGGACCTGGGCGAGCTGGCGCTCGGCTTCGGGATCGCCGCGGCGATCCTCGCGGTCGGCATGCTCGCGGCGAGCAGGGCCCTGAAGACGCGGCTGGTGAGAACGTGAGCGAGCCGCGCCCCGCCGGCCTGCGCGCGGTCGCCCTCGCGGTCGCCTGGCGCAGCGTCCACAACTTCCTCACCAACCCGGCCTTCCTGGTCCCGGCGCTGGTCTTCCCGCTCTTCTTCTTCGTCTCCTTCGCCGGCGGCCTGTCGGCGATCTCCAACGTCCCCGGCTTCGACTTCCCACCCGGCTACACCGCCTTCCAGTTCGTCTTCGTGCTGCTGCAGTCGGCCGCCTTCGGCGGCGTCTTCACCGGCTTTGGGATCGCGCGGGACTTCGAGACCGGGTTCGCGCGGCGCTACCTGCTCGCCGCCAGCCACCGCGCCGGGATCGTCGCCGGCTACGCGCTCGCCGCGCTGATCCGGGCCTTCGTCACCTGGACGGTGCTGACCACGGTCGCCCTGGTCGCCGGGATGAACGTCTACGGCAGCGGCGCCGAAGTCTTCGGGCTCTACGGGCTCGCGGTCTGCGTCAACCTGGGCGCGACGATGTGGGCGGCGGGGGTGGCGATGCGGGTGCGCTCGATCCAGGGCGGCCCGCTGATGCAGTTCCCGGTCTTCCTGATCCTCTTCCTCGCCCCCGTCTACGTGCCGCTCAGCCTGCTCAGCGGCTGGATCCACGCGGTCGCCTCGGTCAACCCGACCACGGCGCTGCTCGAGGCCGGGCGCGGCTTCATCTCCGGCGACCCGACCGTGGTCGTCCTCGCCTTCGGGCTCGCCGTCACCCTGCCGGTCCTCTTCGCGTTGTGGGCGCGCGGAGGCCTGCGCCGCGCCGAAGCCGCCGGCTGACCGGCGCATCTCGGCGTTTTTCGCATCGTTTCCACCCTTTTCCGTAAGCGTTCAGTCGCCAGCCCGGCCAGGGACGATCGCGGCGACCGTCGGAAGGGAGCAGTGGCTCAGGCAAGCAGTGGAGCGGGATCGCCGCGGACCCGCGCGCCGAGCACGTCGGCCAGATAGGC